>Ga0255340_1000468_pt1 | contig 65971 bp, 55 predicted proteins | sample wastewater_treat_7_FD_192417 | JGI IMG/M metagenome (GOLD analysis project Ga0255340, IMG submission 192417) | Wastewater microbial communities from Lulu Island WWTP, Vancouver, Canada - plant10 | ecosystem: Engineered > WWTP > Wastewater > Unclassified | place: Canada: Vancouver, British...
ACTTGACCTGCTGATAATTCATCTCCTACTTGTAAAGAAGGATCCATCTCTACATGTACTAATTTAAACTTGTAAACATTACCTTCATACTCTGCTTCAAATATAACTTGTCCTCCTCCATCAAAGTTACAGTATGGATACAAGCCATTTTCAAGTATTCTACAGTTACCATTACCACAAAATGATGGAGCATAAAAGAAGCCCAGATAACCAACATCTATAGCATTGGGGATGTTTTTATGACTACATTGTGTACGCTCAGGACCTGCAGCTTGTGTACAGGGATAATCACTTGCTGGACCTAGTACACACTCAACACCTGGAGGCAAAGGTTCTCCATCGAAAGGAGCACCCAAACCTGAACCTGGCCCCCCACCTCCTATTGGTATCTTAAAGTCAGTCTGTCCTAAAACAATCTCATGTGGAGCAACATGAGCATATCTACTAGGAGTTGCCAAAGCAATGGCTAAAACTATGAGACCTAAAATTGTAAGAACAAACAGTACAATCAAAGTATTCCCCAATTTTATTATTGGTATTGCTATCTTAGTAGTTATTGTCATTACAAGATTCATAGCCCAATCTACAAGAAAATCTACTGCAAAAGACAACCCTCCTGTACCTGCTCCTAATGCAGCTTTTACGGAAGCCTTTATCCCCATAACCAAAATTCTAAATCCACCAGTACGCATCCACCTATTAATTAGCTTCCTAGCTGGTCCGTCTTTAATAACCTTCAACAACAACTTACCTAGGCGTGTTCGAAATCTTTGAGTAGGAACCAAAAATCTCTCTGTTAAGAACTTAGTAATTCTTGCATTCACTCTTCCTAAAGTTCCAAAACGATATACCAGCTTCTGTAACCTTTCATTTTTTTTAACAAACCTAACCAACTTATCCAACTGTTCTTGTGTTAAATTACCTGACAAAGAATTCAAATAGGCACTACCATCCTTACCAAAAAGTTTTTTAAAGTCTACTATATATTGCCATCCTTCCTTTTTCATCATGGCCAAAAATCTTTCTTGTTGTTTAAATGCTCTATGAGCAAAACCTTCGCCTGTATACAATGTTTTAATCCAAGAAGCAGGTGTCATATAGTAAAGGTCTGTCATTCTTGCATAATAACGATTCATATATTTATTCCCATCTGTTCTAGCTACTTTAAATTCTGGCACTTTTGCTTTACTACCTAGATACCTATCTAAACCGACGAGTTTAGTTTCAATTGTAGGAACTAAAGATTTTCCAAACATGGTGTTTTTCCTAGAATCATAGAAATCACCTGTCAAAATAGCAGGTACAAACTGCCCCCCTGCTGTATATTCCCACATATTTTTTACAGAAGTAAGCATTGCATCCCATTCCCCTAGTGTTGTAGCTCTTCCTTGGAGTTTAAACATACGTAATTCTTTACTGATATTCTTAATATGACCTTGAATAATCTTCATATTTGCTTGGTTGGGATTTCGAGATTTCTGCATAGCAGCCAAGTTTCTCTGGTGTTGAGTGAGTTCTGCTTGTCTACGCATCATATATCTAGTTCTAAGATCCCTTTGTGAAAACAGATCTATGCCACGCTGTGCTGCCTGATACCTGTTAGCCAGTTCCTCATCTCCAGAAGCTCTTGCTTGAGCTTCTCTCATTTTCATACTATCAATTTCAAATATAGGATATAGTAGAGAGTAATATTTAGTGGACAATTCGTCAAATGTCTTACCCAGTTCCTTACTAAGCTGTGCATTACCAATTCCATCATTATATGCAGTAAAGGTTTCTTGAATAGCATTGTAAATTTGTCCACCTCTTGCATTGCCATATAATGACTGGAAGTCTGATTTACTCATATTTCCATAATTACCAAACTGCCCAGTTACAATACGTTGTAAATAGTCTCGATTCTTTGCCCATGCACCTAACTGAGCCTCTTCTTTTTTAATGTTTTTCTGTAAGAAAGCTTCACCACCACCCATGTTAAATAATGCATTCTGTGTTGAAAAATCTAAACCATATTTCTTAGCCCATGAAGTTGCCACCAAAGCAGACAAAGCTTGTCCTCCCCAAGCAAGTTTTCCTAGCTTCCTATTGTCCTCCAATCTCTTGAACTGTTTATCAACAAAAGACATGTCATTTTCTAATGTTCCTTTAACATTTAAGAGGGAGAATTTTACTTTTTCCGTAGGACTTAATTCAACAGTTGCTATTTCAGGATTTACTAAATCATTAAATGCATCTATTGTAGTATTATTTACAAACTGACCTGGTTGTTCGAGTACTGCAGCAATTGCATTTACAAATTCAGTAGTACCATCAGCACCTGTGACTTTTAAAGGTTTTCTCTTATCAGGAGCTTTCTGTGATTCAGTAAACACAAAGTCAAAGACCGAATCTAGAGCATTTTCATATTGCTTCTTTTTTGGCATTTGACTTAAATATTACAATTAAAGACTACTTGAATAATCCACCAAACAAAGGAACTTTTGCCATATTCTCTTTTATAACTTTACCTGGATCACCACCTGACTTTGGAGCTGTTGATGGAATTATTGACTTTGCAATTTCTGGTGCTGTTGCAGCCAGAAATATAGCTATTATTTTTATTCCATATAAAAGTAACTTTGCAATCACATCTTTATCTCCAGTTGTTGTTCCAACTAATGTTTCTGGGAATTTTAACTCTACTCCTGCACTTTCTAAGACATAAGGAAGATTGATAATAGCAAATGCTAAAGGAAAAACTAAAATATTCCTAGCTGCAGATTTAAAAGTATCGAGAATCATATAATCGTTACCGGGTATAGCACTAGCTGCTATTGTTAGCGGAGCTACTACAACATTAACAAGAATACCAAAGTAAGATTTGATTAAGATAAACCATAACTTGATAGCACCGTATAAAATAAGGCCAGTCATAACAAGACAGAATATTAAGTTCAAAATTGTGTTTCCGCCATTCAATAAGAATTCACCAATACCACCCCAAAAATCAAGTCTAGCATTAGGAATTAAATCCTTAAAAGATTCTATAAAGTTCTGGTTCCAAAAACCTCCAAGTAAGTACATTGGATTATGGACTGGGATTCCTAAATCTCCATCTCCTCCATAATATAGAATAGCTATGGTATTTCTCAATATACCACCTAAATCTATCAAAATTCCTATTATTGCGAAACTAAAGGTTACTAAAACCAAAGAAAGTACAAGTTTAGGTATGGAATTACCTATGGTTACTACTACCTGACCTCCAATTTTGTTTCTGAACATAATCATAAAACCAATGATAATCATTATAACAACATAAAAGAGATATGCTATATTTCTAGTAGCAGACCAAATATCTACTACCCCAGCACTTTCTAAGTCCTCAAAACCTCCAGCATAAATTGTATTTGTACTTTTGTACCCAGGTACCCATTCATCGGCTAAGTGAGCAACAACATTAACTGTTGGTTGTCTATCAAACATTGCAATAATTTCATCTTCTAGAAGTCCTCCAAAACCTTTTCTTAGTTTAGTAGATGTTATCTTTTCACAATTTTGAAAAATACAAGGATCAACACCTTGCATCAATACAAGAGGTATAGAAACAAATTCTTTGATTTTACTCTTCTCTATGTTTTGAGCACCTGTTGTATTTTCATTAATAATATCAGAAACTTCTGCAGGTTCCGTATAAAAAACAGTAGGATCTACTCCCTCTGCAGGATCAGGACTTGTCTGAGCCAATATCTGAGTAGGAAAGCATAGAAAGAAGAGCAATGTTGTAGCAATGATTAAGTTTTTTTTCATTTCTTTTTGTTAATTTAATTTATATATCTGTGCTGACAAATTTGTTGCTTTCAAAACACTCATCCAGTAAGAAGTAAAGTTTTGTGGGAAATCTTCTTGCTTAGGTGATGTATCTCTTTCTTGTAATCTGTAGTTTAAAAGTATAGGAGATGCATCCCAGAGACACAACACATCCACTCCATTACCATCTATCTCTAGAGAACATGGAGTGGCAACAAAAAACATCGTTGAGGTTTTAGTATTCCCTGATACCTGTAAACTACCTGACTCTTCTGGAGATAGTGTTTCCCTATATGTCTGAGTTAGTAAAGCATTAGCACAAAGTTCTTTTTCACACTTATACGGTTCTCCAAAAATAGGGGGCATCTTTATAGTCAATGTCTTAGGATCAACACACTTACCAGTAGGTACATGTATGTAAGTAGTCCCTCCTGTTACTGGATCTATTACTTCTCTCTCCTCTCCAGTTGTACATCCCTCCCATGTGCGTAAATCAAAAGTTTGTTGAAAAATTCCTGTAATATGTGCCACAACACTATCACATGCTCTTACATTCCCTACATCTATCTCTGAAAAATGCCTTCCTTCAACAAGGCATTCTGTATTATCCTCTATCATTTTAGGATCTCCTCCAGGTGCTTGTGCAGCAAGATAACCTCCATACAGTTCATCTGAGGATATGTAATTAGATTTTCCCACATTGTAGTCTGAAACTGCTAATTCAGGATCACATGGTTGTCCAAAAAGAGTACATCCCGGTTCATGAGGAGCATTAACAACCTTGTATTTTCCATCTGCAATATCTAAATCCTGTCCATTACTAATATCCATCTTAATTTTACCTTGTACTTCAAAGGGTTTTTTGACTGTCCTTGATACAGAATCATAAAATTCAATTGCCTCATGAGGTGCTAAATCTCGAGCAACTATTTCCGGATCAATCTGTTGTCCATTAGACCTAAGCTCTGGTGAATCTCTCCTTATCTGTTTATTACTATCAACATATGTGTACTGACCTAACCAAAAAGCAAGTGGATATGAAATACTTGTTATCTCAATCTTAGTATCTTTATCAACCATCACTCCTTTTCCCCCTGGACTTGCATCTCCTTTAGAGAAATCTATATTCCCAGAACCGTTTGTTGAACAAACAAACCTTTCAGACTCTAAAAAATTCTGAGCATCTATTACTCCACATCCAACATCTTTAACCCCAAGTACAGATTCTAATGCTGAACCTGTTAACTGAATAGTCTGAGATTTGTCTAATACAATATAGTTGACTAACATTTCATCATCTATATCCTCTTGTATCCCTTTACTTACCTGACAACTAGTACATTCTGCAGGCTGTTCTACATCAAGTGTTTTTTCCTTTTTCTTAAAATCAGATATTGAAATATTCTTTACTACAAAGACAGAAAAAAGGGTAAGCACCAAAAGCAAAAACAAGGGTTTTCTATTTACCTGTTTCCTTCTCATAAATTCTTAGTCATTTTACCATTTTTCTTACTGTTTTTTCTAGAGAAAATATAGATAGAGATTCCTAGTATAGAGATTGTAGATGCTATCACCATAATTCCTACAAAGCTATCTAATATTCCTGTCTTGGGTATCTCATCTGTCCCTGTAACAACTACCCCATTAGGATTATCTTCCACACCATAATCACTTAATTGTGATACTACTGTTGGAGAGGAAGTTTGAGGTTTTGGTTCTGAAAGTTTGACTGCTATATCCTCCCTTTGATCTATCCCATCCATACTCTCTTCTTGGGGAGTAGAGGATACTGTAGTAAATGGTTCTAATACTAAAGTATCTCCTTCTGTATATTCAAAGAAACTCTCCCCATCTTTGGCACGTAAATCTCCAATAGACATAGTCCAGTTTCCTTTCTCATCCACAGCTGTTGATACTTCATAGCTCTCTTCTAAGGACCCTATTTCATCTCCATCGACTGCTTTACCTATCAAGAAGACTTCTCCATGTTCTGGTACATTGGATATACTACCACTAATTGAGACATATGGTGAAGATGTGTCTATAGCTGGAAGAGTCTTCGTTGAATACATTTTCCCATTGTTATCATATACATCCTCACCTGATGTTATTTGATAATAATACATCGTATCTATTCTTAAACGTTCTAGCTTCACACTATGAACATAATAATTCCCTTCAGTAGACATACCATCTCTTTGGTCATTTGCTGTTTGATCTAGCTCTTTGGGTGATAGACCAAACTTAACAGTACCACTTTCTTTGTTTGCTGAGACCCAAAGTACAGTAAATCCTGTATCTGTTAGATTTGTAACTCTAACACTAGAAGGACCTACATTAGCAGGTTTGGAGACAGTTCCTACTGTTTTTACTAATTCTTCCCACTGAAGATGATGAACTATACGATACTGCCTGTTTGTAAATTCATAATCATCAGGATATTCTGGATTATCAGGAACATCTAAACCACCATCATTTGGAATTGGTATATCAACATCAGGATCATCTGGGATTGGTACATCAATATCAGGATCATCTGGTGGCTCAGGAGGATCTTCTGGATATTTTAGTAATAGTTTTGCAGCAGCAGGTATTTGTGCATAGATATCCACTCCATCTTCTAGAACTAAATCATTTGACTCCCTTAGAAAACCTGCACTATCAAACAAACTAGAATAGGTACCTGTTAAAATAGCTCCTTTCCCATCACCACCTCTAACTAATACCTTTAAACCTGTACTATCTTTAACTGATATACGTGACTTATCTGTAATTTTACGCAGTGAGCTCAAATCAATGGTCCATGTTTTACTATCTTTAAGTGTAGCAGATACAGGAAACGAAGAGTTGTCGCTTAAGAGAATGAAGATTATAGAGTCATCATCAGAGACATCTCTCATACTGTAACCAACAGTCATAGTAGGAAACTCTGTAGTAATTGGAGCTGTAGTGAATACCAGATCCTTCCCTTCACTTGAGGAGTATTTTGTACTATCTGATTTTATCTTAAAACTATATTTTGTATTTGGTTCTAAATGAGTAAGCTCAACATAATGAGTGTATCTTTTTCCAGTTCCTCTAACATCCTTTACTTCTGATTTTTCTTTTCCATTTTCAACAGGGATAACAGAACCGTTTGTTTTACTATCAGTAGTCCATGAGATAGTAATCATGTCTGTTGTTATACTACTCACTACTACATTCTTAGGATCTATATCACTAGAAGCTTTAGAAACTATCTGTACAACTTGATATGCAGCAAACAAAAGTAGTGGTAAGCCTATAAGTAAGATAATTATTATAATATTCTGTTTTCTCTTTCTAGATGGTAATTGTGCTACCTTCATTAAGAGATATGATACCTAGAAGAAAGAATTATTACAATACAAGAAGTTTCTTTTTACTCTTCTTCTTTACTTTTTCCTCCTGTAAGACCAGATAGGAAACCACTTATAACTGATAAGCCGGAACTTATTCCACGTATTGGTTGTATTATGGCTTCATTTACTTCTTCTACTGTTCCTTTGACTGTAGATATTACTGATTGTGCATCTGCTGTAATATTCTCTACATTTTTAAGTGTACTCCTAGATTCTTTTATAAACATCCCTATTTCATACAATATGAAAGATAGTAATCCTGATAGTACTGCAATGACTATCATCCAATATATTGCTGGTATTGTTTCCATAGTTATACTTTTAAATATTAATTATTTACTGTACCACATTCACCATGGTTTTCTCTACCTGGATTCCATAGTATAGATCTACAGCTGTTTTCTTTAGGCTTAAATTCACTAATTCTTACAAAATATCCATTTAGAGGACTAATTGGGAAATCTTCACCATACCCTTCTCCATTCTTATACAGATATCCTTGGTACATTCCTTTATAAGTGGGCCACCAGGTTACACTATCTGATTTGAGACCATCTGTACTATTAATACTCTTTATCAAAGTACTAGCCATGTATGCTTTACTGTGTCCATGAATACCAATTAGGTTTGTACCCTGAGAGAAGGCAATAGGTATTGGAGTATTAATTTCATAACCAGGTACTGTTATAGTAGTATTTCTTTCTGCTATAACAACATATCCTCTACCTGTAGATAGAGGGAATGGTACTCCTTTGACTTCTCCTGTTTCAAAATCATATGTATTACCACCATCCCATTTACCACCACTAAAGTATGATATACGTGATACATTTCTTCCTGTTTGGTTAACAATCTGAAGAAATTTTTTAGAATCCATTTGTTCTTCTCCAAGAGATGGGAAGAAGTTGAAAGATATTATGTTTATACCTCTTTTAAGAGCTATATCTTTAGATGTAGTAATCCTTTGGGGTTCGGATAGCATAATAGAGGATACAGGGGTAAATAAATCTTCATTTTCTTGAGGATTAGATGGATCTTTTGGAGATTGGTAACCTTCTTCTCCATTTCTTTCTAGAAAAGTAAAGTATTTTCTATTCTCTCCACCCATTAAAGAGACTTTACCCTTAGATGTTTCTATAGAATATACTCCTGATTCAGGGAAATATAATAATACTTCTTCATTCTCTGGAGGATCTTCTGCATAACTCTGTTTAATTATCTTTTTTAAGTTGAAATTATTACTTGATTTAAGTTCTCCTCCGTATACAGCACAGCTAGTCCATTGCCTCACAACATCTTCTCCCTCCGGATTGATGTAATTAGGATCATCAGAGCCAATAATCTGTAGTCTATTATCTTTATAAACACACTTTCTATCCTCTGGTTGGTGAGGTATCTCTACACTTCCTCTGGGACAAGAAGGTTTATTTTTTTTATAGGTATAGGAATAAAGTTTGTTATCGCCTTGATGGTAACAGTAAAGAAAAGCATAACTTTGAAAAGTAGGAGCACAATATTTATCAAAACGCACTCTACATTCATTTTCGTGTGTTCCATACTTTGCTATTTTATAAATAACATCACCTTCACCATCGTTTTCCCCCTTAGGACAAGTCTGATTTCCTTGTTCCAACCTATAACAATAATAATTCTGTTGATATTCTGCACCTACTCCATCCGTTGCATCAAAAATAACCTCATCAGGTTCTTCAAAGGCACATTTGTAGGAGTAGTAGTAAGGTAATTCATTTCCTGAAGAATCGTAAACTTTTCTACGACTTGGCCATCTTTCGAAGAGATTATAGCTATCACATGCCCTGCTCCAGCCATCTGCATCATTATTATTCATACAAACATAAGTAAATTCAGATCTTCCAGTTCCTTCTATATGTTCAACATAAACAGGAGTCATACCTGATGGACAAGATATACCTCTTGATGCCTCTTCAGTTATAGTAATTGAGTCAGGACAATTTCCTTCCAGCATATAACAAAACTTATTTCTTGAATCCGTTGTCAAAAAAAACTTAAATCCTTCATAGTCACAAGACAGCAATGGAATGTATTCGTTAGAAAGATTAAGCATCTCATTATACATATCAGTACCTTGAGAATATGGTTCTTCTGCTTGTTTTTGCCCTTGAGAATTGTATTCACATAGACGGGTCCCCTGTCCCACAGGATCAACTGATTTAGGACAATCACCAATACAATATTGATAGTCACCTACTATAGTCATTTCATTAGTGCTACAATCTTGTAAACTTTTTGTCTTATTTACATACTCCTGGTTTTCGGTTCCATCCGAGTTGTATCTAAGAATAAACTCAGGGGAAATTTGTCCCCCTGTCGAAACATAGTATTTACAAATGTGAGTTCCCTCTGACATACTCCCTCCCTCTAAACTCGGTTCTTCTATTTCTTCTCCACATTTCTTTTCTTCTTCCTCCCCTTTCGCCCCTACTATTTCACCTCCATTTCCTTTACAATTACTAGGACATACACATTTTTCTGCCTCACACTCCTCTCCACAATTAATAACCTGTACTCTCTGATTATCACAACCTGCTTCTCCTACAGGATTACCACAAAAAACACCATCAACCTTAACATTACCACAATAAACACCTGTAATCTTATTCTTATACTCTGCATAACAAGAATTACACCCTCCACTAACAATAGTACGTGTCATATTAGGAGCCGTTTCATACCTGTTATTACCAACTTTTACTATACAATGATTAGCTAGAAGATGGCTATTCACAGCACCTTCTGCGAGACTCAATCTACTTCCTATACACTCATCTCTCTTACTTGTATACCCAGCCCCTGGATCATCATACCTATACACAACAGCACAATCTGTATGTCTCCAATACTCTGTACAAGTTTTATTGTCCTCTTTATGGCCAAGTTCACATTCACTTACAATTTCTTCATCAACAGGTTGTGTCTTCTTCTTTATGCAATACATTTTACCACCTGTACATCTTTGATCCTTAATACACAAATTACAATCTCCAGAACTCTCATCACAGAATCTACATTCTCTAGTTTTATAGTCATAATAGGTATAACAACCTCCTGTTTCTCCCTCACATATACCCTCCCATGCTTCATCTCCATATACCTGTGCCAAAGTCTTAAACCCCAACATATCTAATATACCCTTCTTCTCTACTATACTCTGATTAACAACACCTGTAACTCTTACAGGTACATAACCTGGAATAGTTTGTCCACCTACACACCCTGTTTGTGCTCTAATAGGTTTACCAATAGGAGTAACCTTAGCATCTTTACAATCATTCTGACTTCTATATTCCTTATACAAACCAGTACACTTTTTTTGTTTCTCTAAACAACTACATCCACCTTTAATATTAATCTTACAACAAGTTTTATTACCTGTACCACCATTATCATCAAGATGATCAACACACAATGTCTTAGAAGAAAAACAATCATCTGATGCTTTACAAGTAGTACCCTTTTTATTCAATTTATTCCCACATCTATTACTAGTACAGTAACAATTAACTGTAGGCTCTGTAGCAGGAGAACAATCTAATTCATTTGGATCCTCTTTCCATATACCAGAACAAGATGCCATATCACGTTCTGCTATACCTCCATCTGACTTACAACTGTAACAAGTCTTAGTAGTTGGTGCTGTACAATCTGGTCTTCTTTCACTATATCCACCAGGACAATATCCCCTAGCATTTGAAGGTATTGTTGTAAGTTGACCACCTTCACATTTAAAACAATCACGACAATCTGGAGGAGATGTATTAGGATATGTACTATTACAACTTTCTAACACTGCTTTCTCTTCTGGACATTTATCTTTGTAACAAGTCACTTTAGGTGCAACAGGTAAAGGGTTACAATTTGCATCAAGACCTTTGCTTAAACAACATACTTTTCTACTCGGATGACAATTGGATCCCTCACAAGAAACTCTATTTACATAGCTACAATTCATTGATGAACAGTAACAGCTGGCTGCTGCATAACTTTTATTGATTAAATTATTAAGAAGATTTCTTAATTGTATATTCTCACCTTGTATTTCAGTTGTACTATCTCCCCAATCATCACTATTATTCCCTAATATTCTAAGAGGAAATTCAATATCTTCATACTTTACAACTCCATTAGAACCTGGTCTTGCATTATCTACTTGAGGTATAAATTCAAAAGAAGAGTTTTCAAGAGAAAGAACATTATTCTCCTCATCCCTAACATTAGCTAAATCAATACTCCAACCTCCATCATTGTTAGTAACCGCTGACATCAATGGATACTCTATACCATCTTTAAATGTTTTAAGAAAGATAATGGAATCAAAATTATTCTTTGTCCCTATAAAGCCATCACTCTTACGATAGAAGTTAAAAGATGTCCCATATGCAGGTTTAGGTGAAGAAACATCTTTAAATACTGATAAAGTCTTCTGCTTAAATTCTGATATAGCTGGCATCTCCCCATCTATATATTCAACTCCATCAGTCTTACCACTTTTAAAACTAACAAACCCATTACCTACTCTAAAGTAATATTCTTTCTCTGCTTCAAGATTAGGAACGGTAATATGGTGTGTATAGTATGTACCTTTTTTAACTACTTTAACTTGATTACAATTATACTCACTGGTATCTACTGTAAAGTTTTCATCTCTACTCTTAGATGCTTTCTCATTAAACTTACTAATACATTCTGTCTGTGCATTGGATAAGTCCCTATCATCAAAGGCTTTCTTTTTACCTATCCATGAAAGTACACCTGGAAGAAAATTATCCTTTTCTCCATAGTAGACTACTCCAGGCATAGGTTTATCTGTTATCCAAGATACTGTAAATGCACTATCTGTTACATTACTTACTCTAACTTTGTAAGGTTTAAACCTTATACTAAGATATGTAGTATATCCAAGAAAGCCTAAAAGAAGTAAACCTGTTAGAACAAGAACTATTTTAGATATATTTCTTAATACTCTTACAGTTGTAATTTTCACTGCATAATCTTCCTTATATTATGCATACATATAACTAAATAATGATAATGATGTCAAGATTTTAGATAATATATCTATTGTAATTTTAATAAAGGGATGTTAAACTTATGTTTAACATGAGTAAAGAAAGAGAAAGATTAAGAAAAGCTTTGATGCTACCACTAGGACATCTTCGAACTGCAAAGTACAAAAACTTAGATGCAAATGAAGAGTTTAGGAAAATTATGGTTGAGAAATATGAAAAAAGGAATAAGAGGTTGTCAGGAAAAAGACATCGTTCTAACCAGAAAAAAGAACAGAGTGTTAAGGAGTGGGAAGAAATGCTCTCTATGCCCACTGAGAAATCTAAACTACCTGATGATTTTGATGTGGATAAAGAATACAGAAGATTACTTGAGCAAAAGTATAAGAGAAGATAAAATTTAAAATAGTAAAAATTTTGTAAAAACTGTATGAAATAATTTAAGTATAAAGATAAATATGAAAAGCATAGAATACAAAAAAGTTAATTTAAGAGATTTTAGACACAAACTCACAAGGCTTAAAGACTCTATGGCTGCAGGACAGGCACTTGAGGTCTATGACAGAGGTGTGCCTGTTTTTACCTGTATTCCTAAAATTTATGAGTTTGAAATCACCAAGAAAAAAGAAAGAACTAGAGAAGAAGACAAAGAGATTTTACAAGGTATCATTGGTATATTAAAAGTTAAGGAGAAGGAAAACTTTGATTACAAGAAGGAATACGACCGCTTAATTCGAGAGAAATATAGTAAGTAAATGAAAAAAATTTTTCTAGACACAAATATTTTTATAGACCTGCTTCTACATCGGAAACTTGATGTTAGTAATGCTGACCAGTTGGCAGATATTGTCCCTCTATCTAATGTATATATGTCTACACTTTCTGTTCATATTACATTCCATTTTGTGAAAATTAAACATAGTTCCAAACTACTGACAGAGACAGAAAAGTTTTTGAGCAGTATCAACTTAACTCCTTTCTCAGAAAACATTGTGATAAATGCAATGAGAAGTAAATACTCCGATTTCGAAGACACTCTCCAATATCTCATGGCTATTAATGCCGACTGCAACTACATCCTAACAAGAAATAAAAAAGATTTTGAAAAGATAAAGAAGGTAATACCTTCTAAGATTAAGATAGTAACAAACATATCCCAAATCAAGTAATAGTAAGGTATAATTAGATATGCAAAAATTCTTTGTTAAACATAAACTCTCTGTAGAAGATATTACCTACCTCTCTGATTCTGATAGTAGGAATATCATTGAAGAAGGGAAGTTGAAAATTGAAGACTATGTTGAGATAGAAACATATGAAAGAAGATACCTTGCTCAGATATCAGATATTCTACCTGCTTCTGTTGAAGTACAGATTGTAGAGGACTTAGGAGAGAGAGAATCTGAACATATCCCTGATATTACAATCATTCAATCACTAAGTAATGATTCAAAGTTTAACTTCTTCATTGAAAAGAGTGTAGAGATTGGTATTGAGAAGATAATTCCTGTTGAGTCTAAGTATTCATTAAAAAAGAAGAATAAAGCGATTAAGGATACTGGATATTGGAACAAGCTAGTTAGGGATGCTACTGAGCAATCTAGAAATATATTTCCTACTATAATCGAAAGACCTTTATACATTAAAGAACTGATTAATTACAACTTTCCAAAAGAATCTGTAAAGATTTGCTTAACTACAGAAGTTCATGATGCTAAATATCTACAAGATGTTTTAGAGAAGGTTGATATTAAAAAACCCGTAATAGTTGCAATTGGTCCAGAGAAAGGATGGGATATTTCTGATTTAGAAATTTTCAAAGAATTAAATTTCAAATTTATAAAACTAAAAGGGAATATATTAAGAACAGAGACAACAGGGTTAGTAATTGGTAGTATTATTAAATATCTGAAAGGAGAGATATAGTTATGAAAAAGAAGAAAAGATCTAGTTACAAAAAGAAAAGAGAATTTTTTACAAACAGACCCATTAGAGATAGATTCTACACAAAAGATGATATCTTTATCTCAAGAATGGCCAGCATATTGATGGTACCTAAAGGTAGAATACCTTGGATATTCTCACAAAGACCAATTACAACAATTAGATTAAATTCATTAATGGGTGATGTTGAAGAAACAAAGAAGGAATTACTAAGAAGAGGATATGAGCTAGAAGAGATTCCCTGGTCAAAGAACACATATTTTGTAATGAATAAGGATAAGGCGGAGGTTTCTCAAACAGAGTTGTATGATGATGGTAAGTATTACATTCAGAATCTTTCTAGTATTTTAGCCACATTGATATTAAATCCAAAGAAGAATGAAAAGATTTTAGATATGTGTGCTGCTCCGGGTAGTAAGACTACACATATTGCAGATATGGTCAACAACAATGCCAATATTATTGCAAATGACATTGATATGAATAGGATATCTGATCTTCAGAGTGTTGTAGATCAATTCGGAGCTAAAGCAAAGGTTACACTTAGCGATGGAAAAGAATTTGGACAGAAGTATCCTGTATATTTTGATAAGGTTCTTTTAGATGCTCCATGTAGTGGTGAGGGTTTGATATATTTCAAAGGTCCTAAGCCTTTAAGATTTTGGAGTATGGATAAGGTAAAGAAGAGTGTGTTTGTTCAGAAGGAGTTAATTGTTTCTGCTTTTAAGACATTAAAACATGGTAGTTATATGGTTTACTCTACTTGTACATTAGAACCAGAGGAAAACGAAGGAGTTCTCACTCACCTTTTGAAGACATTTCCTAATGCTAAGATAGAGAAGATTGAACTTAAGAATGAGATTATTAAATCAATGCCAGAGTTAGAAGAATTTATTAAACCAGGTATTAGAAAATGGAGTGGTAATGTTTATGATAATCAAGTAAAGAATGCTATTAGGATTATTCCTAACAAGATGATGATGGGTTTCTTTATTGCAAAGATTAGCAAAGAATAATTATTCTTGTTCTCCTTTTTTCTTTTTGTAAAATCTCACTACAAGAATTACTAGTACAATAACAATAGCAATTGGTACTGTCCAAATCTTTAAAAATCCTTTGACTATTTCAATTTTTGTAGGTTCTCGATACATATCAGCCCCAAGTCCTCCTGAAAAACCTTCACCTATCTGTGCATTTACTGGTAAAACATTCAACAAGAATGAAACTGAGGATATTAAGATAGTAACAAATAGATTCTTAATATTTCTGATTCTCATAGCCTCTACTCTTAATTAATATATTTAAGATAGTATATAATCTACATATATGTCAAGAATTATAGATTCCGTATTTAATAAATGGAGTCACAACCTAATATCTAAATTACACAACTTAAATACTTTTTTCATTGAAATTAATTCTACTTGTAATCTAAATTGTAAGCATTGTTACATTCCTCAAGGTTGTAAAGACAAGGAATTACCATTAGAGAAAATAGAGGAAGTGTTAAAACAGATAAAAGAAGAATGGGGAACAAGTGTTGGTATTGCTCTAACAGGAGGAGAACCTCTGTTACATAAATCCTTTTGGAAGATAGCAGAGTATCTCAAAAAAGAAGGTTTTAGATGGTCATTAGCAACTAATGGAATACTTTTTAATGAAGAGAGTATTAAGAAGTTGAAGAATCTTAAATGTGGAGCAATAACTATTAGTATAGATGGCGACTATGAAACACACACTAAACAGAGAGGAGAAAAAAGTCAGTTAGACCATGTGATTAACAACATTAAGTTGTTAGTTTCAGAGGGTTTACAAAGTATATACATAACCTCAACTATTCATGATGATAATGTTAAATCTTTGAAGTTCTTAAGTGATTTAGTACTGAAGTTTGATCAAAAAGTTAAATGGAGAATTAATCCCCTACTTCATTGTGAAAATGCAGTACAAAACAATCTAAAAATATCTCCAAAGACATATGAGAAGATATGTAAGTTTCGTGAAGATTTTTTAGAAAAGAATAAAATCAACATTATGATTAGTGAAAAGAATCCTCTATCATTAAAACATAAGGAATATCTGTATAGTGATTTAGATTATTGTTTAGCTGGCATTACTACTTTCGGTATTCTATCCAATGGAGATATTGTTAACTGTATGAGTTGTAGAGAAAAAGCATTAGGAAATATATATAATGATTATTCTTTAGTTAAGATATGGGAAGAACAAAATCTCTCAAGAAAAGGTCTGTGTGAAAAACATTTAGAATCTAAAAATTCTCTTTGGGAAAGATAGTTAGATTCTTGCTCCTCCCCACTCTACAACAGTTAAACCTTTCCTAACTAGTTTGTTAATCTCTAAAGGTTTAATATCAATCTTCTCATCTAAAGGTTTGTACAACATAAAGATTCTTAGCATAATATTTGGTTTCTTACTAAACTCTAAGCTAGCAATCTGGTTAACTTCTCTATTTACCAAGAATGTCAAAAATATATATTCTGTTTCCTCTGTACTAATTTTAGGAATCCAATACTCTTTAAAATCAGATATTTCTTTACTATTCAGACCATAGTCTGACAATATTTGAGTTAACTTCCCATCAATTTCTGAGGTTTTGAATACCCATCCTTTTTGAGGAACTGAGAAACCTTTTGATACGGATTCCCACCAAAGATAGTCATACTGTTTATTTAGATAGGTAATCTTACCACCTGGTTTAATAGAAATATTCCAACCAGATTGAGGATATTTTGGTTTAGAAAAAGTTAAAAAGCCGTTTGGGATAACCTTAACATTCATATTAACTTCTCTTTCTGGATAGATATATATTGCAGGTTTTGCACAACCACCAACAAATGTAAAATCTTCTCTAGTAAGTTCAATCATCCTACCGAAAGGGTCTTGCCAGTAAATAACTGGATATTCTTTTATAAATCTTTCATAAGTATATGGTGTTGTATCATCATCTTCTATTTCATTGTATTCAAATGCAGTACCTTTAATGTAATCCTCTTCATACAGCTTCTTTAAATATTCATCATTTCTATCAATCTTCTGGTATATATTATCACCATTAGATACTGTTCCAATCTTTTCAAAAGAAGAAATAGGATCATTGGAAATTCTTACATGAGGTTTGAGAGAAGCACAGAACGAACTTTCATAGTACCAGTAAGTATGAGTTAGTTTAATTCCATTGTTTAGATTAAGAAGTAAAGATGTATTGAGAGAGTTTGCATCTCTATCTCCAAAGGGTAAAAGTAAAACAAAAGAGTAATATACTCCATCCTTACTTCTGACAAACATTAAACCTGTGTCATTTTCTTTCAATTTGTATATGGAACTACCTTGAATTGTTGAAATTTCTACTAACTGTGTATTAGAGAACCAATACCAACTAGAAAGGTGAGTATATTTATTTCCTTTATCATCAATTATTACATCAAAATTATTTACCTCCGACTTTTCAAATTGTAAGAAGTTTGGAAGAAAAACATCAGAATCCATTCTTACATACACATATACATTATCTTGGAAATTTTCATCCATACCACCAAGTATTGGACCATTCCACATGACAGCACCGTGATTATCTCCTAGATAATAGATGTTATCATCGTTCCCTTTCGACAAAATTCTGACAAAAGAGAACTCACCATCAAATATTTCATAAAGCAGTAAGTATGAAGTATAACCACTGATGTCTTTTCCAGAAGCCAAACCTTTCTGTACTACACCTGTTTTGTAAGCTTTTTTCAATGAATCATCTTCATCTGTTCCATCACTTTTCCACTGTTTTACTAAATCAAACTTCTTATCTACTAATTTAGGTTCTTCAAGAAAATCTATTACCAAATCTTTTATAATTACAGGATTCTCATAGCTACCCAGTGGTGAGTTTATATTAGATTCATCTTTTGAGGTTTCTTCTTTAACAAAGTCTTCTTCTTTCTCTTCATTTTCTTCATTTTCTTCATCTTCTTCATCGGGAAACCATCTTCCTTCTAGAATTGGAGATCTATTTGCCTGATATGACTCAAGGTTTATTTTAACTAAAAATCTTATCCATAGTAGAAAGAGGGTATTTGTAATAACAACAATAGATATTACAATGACTGGAATTAATATCTTTTTGTTCTTTGTATAGAAATCTTTTACTTTATATTTCTCTTTCATTAGGCAGTACAATCATCTAATCTATGTCAAAATCTTACATATAGCAGTAGAAATAATCAATCCCTTCATGATACCTCTTAAGGTAAACACCTCTTTTTAAGCATGAACAATCCATTAACTTTCCCTTTCTACAACTTGTTTTCTTCACTCATCTACTCTACAATATCAATATGAACACAAACCAAAAGAAAATTGAAATTTTCAAACAACAAAAGATTAGAAGAGTATGGGATGAAGAGAAAGAGCTGTGGTATTTCTCTATCATAGACATAGTTAAGGTCTTAACAGGTAGTAGCAGACCTAGAAAATACTGGAATGATCTAAAAATACAGTTAAAGAAAGAAGGAAATGAAGTGTCCGATAAAATCGGACAGTTGAAAATGGAAGCTCCAGATGGAAAGATGAGATTAACTGATGTTGCTGATACTGAAACATTACTAAGAATCATTCAATCAATACCTTCTCCTAAAGCTGAACCTCTTAAAATATGGTTAGCTAAAGTTGGATACGAAAGAATTGAGGAAACAGAAGACCCTGAACTAGCTTTTAACAGAGCTATGAGAACATATCTTCAGAAAGGATATTCTAAGGAATGGATTAATCAAAGATTAAAGAGTATTGAAATTAGAAAAGAATTAACTGATGAATGGCAAGAGAGAGGTGTAAAGGAAGGAGTAGAGTTTGCAATATTAACAGATGAGATTACTAAAGCATGGTCAGAAAGAACAAATAGTATACAAAGGAGATTATACCGATTATTTTATCGCACTGTAATTCTCCTCAGCCTTACTATACATCTCTAAGTAAGAATCTGAGTCTTTATCCACAATCTGAAATACTTTCATTATGTTCTCAACAAAAGACTCCTTATCTACAGAACCTATCACATTAACAACTAAGTCTATTGAAACATTTGGATACAATTCGTGAGTTTTTGATATCAATTCCTCATTAGAAGAGAAAGGTATTTTAAACATATTTGCAATTATATCTCTTGCACTCTTGCCAGAATCCATTTCTAATGCCATATCTCTTGCTTTTACTTCTCTTGTTTCCTCCTTATACTTTGGCCATAATTCTGCAAGCTTTTCATTCAATTCATCCTCACTTATTTTCTCAGAAAGTTGTAGATATAATTTGTATAACTTTGCATCTACACCCCATTTTATTTCTTTTGGTCTTTCATTACCTGAGTTATCAATCTGGGGATATGCAAGAGCAGTTAGTTTTTCAAGCAAACTATCGTAAGGATTTTGAACATAGAACTCTTGTCCGCCTACGACAACCTTTTTGTTTGGAAAACTTCTCTTTTCGGAACAACTAAGAATATCAACCATGTGATTAGCAACAAAACCTCTTCTTCTATTCATATCTGAGTCACTAAAACCTAGTTTTTGCATCACAATATCTTCTCTTCCTGATTCAAGTATTAAATCATAGTCATTCTTTCCTCCCCTTATTCTTTCGTTTAATCTATCTTTAATGTCTACCCTACTATCTTCCCTCATTAGATTATCCCAGAGAAGATACATAGCCATACTACCTCCAAATGCACACTTTTCATCACCTAACCTACTGTTTAATTCACCCACTACTTCACCTAAATTCTTTATAGTCTTAGAATATTCACTCTCTCCTTCTTCAATCTGAACAGGATGAGCTGTAGATGTTAAGTTTTCAGGAAGATTAGTATTCTTCAGCTCATCAAGTGTATATGAATCTAATGAACCCTTATCTTCTTTTGTATCAGTCATCTCGTTAAGCATACTTAAATATACATTAACAAAGCAACACTTTCTACTTAACCCCCTTAATACTCAACTTTATCTTCCCTGCTCTATCAATATCAACAATCTTCACCTTTATAATCTCCCCTTCATTAACAAATTTCTTAGGGTCTTTTACAAACTCATCTGCCATTTCAGAAACATGAAGAAGACCTGAGATACTTGGAGTTAAATCTACAAATGCTCCATATGGCATAATTGAAGCAACTTTACCTTCATAGATTTCTCCAACCTGAGGAACAAAGTTGTAAACACTAATTGCTTTAGATGCAGCATCAATTGATTCCTGAGATGAACTATAGATATTAACTGTACCATCCTCATCTATCTCAATCTCTGCTCCTGTCTTTTCAGAAAGTTCTCTAATATTCTTTCCTCCTGGTCCAATAATCTCACCAATCTTGTCTGTTGGCACTTTTATCTGTACAACCCTAGGTGCATACTGTGACATCTCTGTTCTAGGCTCTACAATTGCCTCTTTCATCTTTGCAATTATAGTCTTTCTAGCTTCCTTAGACTGTACAAATGTCTGTCTTACAACATCCATACTTAAACCTTTTGTTTTTGTATCCATCTGTACTGCAGTAACACCAGATTCTGTTCCAGTAATCTTGAAATCCATATCACCATAGAAGTCTTCGACACCCTGCATATCTGTAAGTACTTTAAATGTACCATCCTCACCTGTAACTAAACCACAAGCAATACCTCCAACAACATCCTTAATTGGAACACCTGCTGCCATGAGGGCCATAGAAGAACCACATGCTGAAGCCATAGAGCTTGAACCATTCTCACCTTGAATCTCACTCATAACTAACATTGTGTATGGAAAATCTTCCTCTGATGGAATTACTGGCCACAAACCTTTCTCAGCAAGCATACCATGACCAATTGCTCTCCTACTTGGAGCTAATCTAACTCTATCCGCATCTCCATATGCAAATGGTAAATCATTGTAGAAGTGCATATATCTCTGTTCTCTCTCCCCTTCCATATCATCAACAAGTTTTACATCTCTAAGACTACCCAAAGTCGCAATTGTTAATGTCTGAGTTACACCTCTAGTGAAAAGTGCAGAACCATGAACTCTAGGAAGAAGATCTACCTCTGTAGCCATCTCTCTAATCTCATCAATTGCTCTACCATCTACTCTCTTGTCTTCTTCTAGAACAATCTTTCTAAGCATATCTCTCTGAAGTATCTCATATGCCTCATCAATCGTTGCTTTTGAGAACTTGCCTTCTAGTGCACTGTACACCTCTTCTTTTGCTTCTGTATGTTTATCAGACTCACCTAACTCTAAAACTTCTCTAATCTTCTCATCACCTAAAATTTCATGAACAGCATCAACTGCTTCTTGGGGTGTTTCAAATTTAGTATATGTTTTGTCTTTAGCACCTACCTTTTTAATGAACTCCTCTTGTGGTTTAATCCAATCTTTCATCACTTCTAAAGACTTCTCCATACCCTCAAGAATCTTCTCTTCTGAAACAACATATGTACCTGCATCAATCATAGTGAATGTCTCACCATCACCAGCAACAACATAGTTCATTTTATCTTCATCAGAAGTTAAATCCATCGCTTTGTACAAACTTACAATTTCATCTCCTTCTAAACCTAATCTAACAGCACCAATTGGTCCTTCAAATGGAGCTGTGGAATTTAATAAAGCTACTGATACTGCATTTATTGCCAAAAGTGCTGGATCATTCTCTTCATCATATGACATAACTGTAACAATGACACTTACTTCATCTTTGTAATCATGTGGGAATCTAGGTCTAATTGCCCTATCAATCATCCTTGCTTTAAGAATTGCATCATCACTTGGAAATCTTTCTCTTTTTACAAATCTTGATCCACTTATCTTTCCTGAAGCATAGAATTTTTCAATATATTCTACTGAAAGAGGAAAATAGTCGAATTCTCCTGTTGATGGTTTAGTATTTACATTAACTGTAATTACTGTATCTCCCATTCTTGCAAGAATAGAGGACTGAGATTTCAATGCTAGCTTTCCTGTTTCAAAGGAACACTTTCTACCACCTATCTCAAATTCATGTTTAATTTCGTTAAACAACATTATTTTAATTATTTAATTTATATACAAAAATATTTAGCCTCAAAAAGACTACTGTATTTTAATGGGAAAGTTTTTACAAAGGAAGAGGGAAAGAAAAGACTATATCTTTAGCTTTTTTGCTAAAGCATTATACCTTTCCTCTGCACTATCTTTAAGATATTGAAGCAATCTTCTCCTTTTACCTACAATTTGAAGTAAACCTCTTCTGGAGTGATTGTCTTTTTTATGAATCTTTAAATGCTCAGTAAGTTCGTCTATCTGCTTGGTTAACAAAGCAATCTGAACTTCTGGTGAACCAGTATCACCTTCATGAAGTGCAAATTCTTTTACTACTTGTGCTTTTTCTTCTGTATTTAATGCCATATATATTAACAGGTTATCATTATATATTAATAATTACAAGAGATTATTCCTGCATACACTTAATATTGTACTACACTTATAGGCCTCATGTCAACAATATTCCCTATACAACAGGTTTATCCTCATCTGCTTCTGTGGTACTCTCTACTTTCTTCTTTCCATAAAACTCAATAGCAACTCTCAACTCTTCTTTGTCTTGAGCATATTCTTCTAAAGGAATCTTTTGCACCCATGCCTCATATGCTTGTAATACTGCTGTAGCACCAGCTCTTGTACCCATTGGATGCGAGTGTACTCCACCACCCATTGTTGTTATAAAGTCTTGTGTACCAATAACATCTAGAAACTTTCCGATAAGGGTAGGATTTAAACCTCCTGAGACAATCGGAGTTGTCTTTTTAACAATTCTCCAATATCCAAAATTTGAGTAGTCTTCACCCTCTTGTTCTTTCTTAATTGCATCTATTAAGTCTGAATCTTTCCCTGGGATTTCAGACCAAACCTGATTAAAGAAGTCTCCTTTTGAAAACAACCTCAAAGCATGATTTGCAGCCATTACATCTTCTTTTGGAGATCCTGCCATTTTACCTACAGCAGCTGTACCTGTATGAATACCTGATGCTCCAGCTAATCTTGCAAATTTAGTTAACACAGGAACTGTAAAGCCAAATGGAGCTTCTTCTCTTGTAAATGCACCATGTCCAGCTCTATGGAAATGTAAGAATACATCTGGATAGTGTCTTCTAACTGTTTGCACTGCCATCCAACCTGCTGTAATACCATCTACTAGAAATGCATAGCTACCAGGTTTCATTATTGATTGGATTAAATCTGCTCTTTTTATCATAGTATCAAAGTCAGCCGAAGATATATTGAAAGAATGTACTTTTGTTTTCCCTGTCTCTTGCTCTACTCTGTCCATTGCTAACCTAACATCTCTTACCATGAACTCAAACGGTGCAAAATCTTGATCTGCTTGAGGTTCATCATTTTTTACAAAATCCCCACCACCAGACCAGAAGTCATAACAAACTTCTGCATACTCTGAAGATGTTAATCCTATTTTAGGTTTAATGATTGTTCCAAATATTGGTCTTTTCTCTACACCTAAATATTTTCTCATATCATCTATTGTGTAGTTTGGACCATCATACTGAACAAGCATCTGTGGAGGGAAATATACATCTAGTAATTTACAAACCTTTACACTACTCATTCCAAATACATTTCCTGCAAGGAAAGTCATAATATTCTGAACATTACCACCTCTGTCAAAGATTCTCCATGGATATGCTATCCAAGCAAGATTCTGTTCTTCATCAACTCTATACACTACTGCATTCATACTCTCTGAGAAAGGAGTAGATATCTTGATTTTGACATTTGAACCTGTAGAAGACTCTGCAGCCACTTCACTAGCTATATCTTCAACGGTAACACCTTCTTTTCCCTTGACCTTAAAAACTGCAAGAAGATATTGTCCGTTAAAAACATCTTGATTACCTATTTGAATATATTGTTGTTGCATATGTGGGCAGATTAAATTTTATCTTTTTTAGAATACAACATTCTTTAGGTCAGGTCTAGGTCAGACCCTAGTTAATAGAAATTTAATCGTAAAGTTTCTCCTTTCTAGAAAGGTCTCCTGATCCTTGGCTCTGTATCATTGTACAAATTTTGGTTTAGGAGCCGGTTTGGATGTTGAAATTACTTAGTAGTAGGGAGAGTTTAGGATATTGTTAAAAACTTATGAATCAGGGACAGACCTAGGTCAGGCCTCTAGATTTTTTTGTAGCAGTAGACTGAGTCACCTTCTTTTGCTTCAATGTCTTCTGTTAGTTGTATACCACATTCAAAACCGTTTTTAACCTCATTCACTTTATCTTTGTTAATTCTCAAACTCTTTATCTTACTTTCCCCTATAATCTCATCGTTCCTTACAACATATACCTTACAATCTCTTTTTAACATCCCTTTATCTACCTTACTTCCTAAAACCTTCGAACCATCTGAAAGGATAAAAATGGTTTTTACTGTTGCATTACCAATCTCCTCCTCTGTCTCTTGTGGTAAAGACATTGCAACAAGAGCTTCTTTAATCTCTTCAAAGATTCTGTAAATTATGTCATAGGTTTTTACCAAAACTTTATTCTTCTTGGCATAATCAGCAACACCAGCTTCAATCTGTACTTCAAAACCAAGAATTATAGCTTTAGAAAGCATAGCAAACTCAACATCTTTCAATGTAATATTTCCAACACCAGAATCCAAGGTTTTTACTGAGAAATCATCTTCAACAATCTTCTCTAGTGTATTCTTTATCGCCTCCAAAGAACCTTCTGAAGAACTCTTTACAATCACATTCAATGTTCCACCCTCTTCTTCCTCCTCTTCCCTAGTAGCAAAAAAATCTTCAAAGCTAAACTCTTCTTTTTCTTCTTCCTCCTCTTCTTCCACTTTCAACACTGATTCTAAAAGTCTCTTGTCATTCCTTTCTAAAACATACCCCTCAGTACCAAGATCGAGGAGATTAGAAAGACCGATAATTTTACCTCCACAACCACATGCAAGAGAACAGAGATTGCTTCCGTCCTCAGTAATTAATCCTTTAATCTTTTCAATGTAAAGTTTTTCATTAAACTTGTAACCAAACCAATTACCTTGACAGAGGTTACCTTGAATCAGAACAACTGAAGAAACATTCCCTTTAAACTCATCTTTCACAGATTCTAAGACGAATGTTTTACCTAAAATTCCTTCTGATAATTTAATATCTTCTCGTAAACCTTCAACTTCTGAGACTAAAAGAATTAAATCTAAAAGCTCCTTAATACCTGCACCAGTCCTTCCAGAAACTTCAACAACTGGTACTGTTCCACCAAAACCTTCAATTTGTAAACCACTATTTACAATATCTCTCTTTACTTTCTCTATGTTAATATTTGGCAAATCAACTTTGTTAATTACAACTATTGGCTTAACATTTGAAGCATTAATGATTTCAATTGACTCTTTTGTCTGAGGCTGAACTCCGTCATTTGCTGCAACAATTAACAAAACAATATCTGCAATAGCTCCACCTCTTGTTCTCATTAAATCAAAAGCTTCGTGTCCTGGGGTGTCTACAAATGTAATTTCTTGTTCCCTATCTGGAATTTGAACTGTAAATACGGATACTTTTTGAGTAATACCACCAGCCTCAGAGCTTTGAACATCAGCTTCTCTTATCCTATCAAGAATAGTTGTTTTACCATGATCAACATGGCCAAGAATAGTGACAACTGGTGTCCTTGACTTTCCTTTTTTAATTGTACTTTTAGTACTCTTAGCCATTTAATTATGTTGTTATATAAATTACTCTTCCTTTGGACTTTCATCTTCTTCTGGTTTTACTTCTTCTACTTTCTCCTCAACAACTTCTTTAACTTCAACTTCTTCGTCTTTCTTCTCTTCTACCTGCTCCTCAACTTTTTCTACTTCCTCTGTTTCTTTCTCTTCTTCCTCTTCAAGTGCATCTGGATCTGCAGGTAAGATATCAATCTTGTATCCTGTTAATTTCCATGCAAGTCTTACATTCTGACCTTCTCTACCAATTGCTAATGAAAGTTGATCATTTGGTACTGTAACTGTTGCTGTATCTCCTTCTACTTTAACATCATCTATCTTTGCTGGACTTAATGAATTTGCAATGAACTTTTCAACATCCTCATCCCATTCAATGATATCTATCTTTTCTTCTCCTAACTCATTCATTACATTTGCAATTCTAACTCCTCTTTGACCAACACATGATCCAATTGCATCAACACCATCCTGATGAGAAACTACAGCCATTTTACTCCTAGAACCAGCTTCTCTTGCTACTCCTTTAACTTCAAGTACTCCTGACTCTATCTCCGGTACTTCTAACTTAAAAAGACCAATTAAGAAATTAGGATCTGATCTAGAAACAACCATCTGTGAGTCAACAATATCTTTTAGTAAAACTTTATACCTATCACCTAATCTGTAGAATTCATTAGAAATCTGTTCCTCTTGTGGCATATATGCTGTAGCCTTACCCACTTCAAAAACAACTTGTCCTTTCTGCATTCTCTGCATTAAAGCTGTAAATATCTCACCAACCTTGTCACTATACTCACTGATAACAGCTTCTTTCTCAGATTCTCTAATTTTCTGTAAAATCACCTGTTTCGCTGTTTGAGCTGCAATTCTTCCAAAATCTTCAGAAGGCATTTCTATTTGTATAGAGTCACCAACCTCAATATTAGGGGAAATCATCTCTGCTTCAGAAAGAGAAATCTCTTTTTCACTATTCTTAACTTTTTTAACAACCTCCTTAGAGGCTATTAACTTAAATTCTCCACTCTCTCTATTCAACTCTACAGACCAGTTAGAAAGTTCATCTTCCTCTGGAACTTCAAGACCATATTTTTCCTTTTTGTATGCAACTAATATAGCTTCTTCTAAAGCAACAAAAATCTCTTCTTTATCTATACCTCTTTCAGCTGCAATTTGATTAATAGCTGATATAAACTCTGATGTCATTGACATGATTAATAATGATTACAAATATTATGTATATATTTTACCGTTTTAATGCGGAAAATTCAACTTTAGAATATTTTCTAAAACATTGTTTCTAAAAAAAAGGTGAGTCTTATCCTCACCCTTTCCTTTGTATAACTTTCCAAGAGAAGTATAACATATTAAGAAAGAAAAACCAAATACAAGTTATTTCCTTTCCTCTATTTAAAATCTACTAGATATATAATCACTCACCTCACTTAAATCCAACTCCTGAGAAGTATTTCCACTTCTCACATAGAACTTTTCTTGTTTTTGCCCATTGTTATCAGTAATAGTCATGTATAAAGGTCTATCACCTTTTGTAACATCTATCTTGCAAATCTCTTTATCTCCCTCCAAAACAAAGAATGTTACTTTTATATTACTAGTAGAAAAGTTTTTTCCAAAATTAGAGTTTAGAAGATTTCTTAAATGTATTTCAAACTCATCTTTATTTCCATCTAAAGATCTATAATCTTTTTCTAAACCTAAAACAGAACCTTCGTCATCTACCCCTATTATTAATGTCCCTCCATCTGCATTACTGAATGCTGATATTGACTTTAAAATGATTTCCTCCATTTTCTTTGTAACCGTATCTTCCTTATAACTCCACCTTAAAGAAGATTTAAATTCTAATTCATTACTCTCTCCATCTCGAATCAAATCACTGATAGAAACCTCACTAATATACTCTTCAGTAGTAGTAATATTGGTCAAGAATTCATTGAGCTGTTTAGCTAACAAAGCTCTTCTTGCAGCAAGAAACTCCTCAAAGTTTTCTAATTTCCACAAAGATTCGTCCTCTGGAATACTTTGAAGCTTCAAAGCCTGAGGATATTTTTCTCTAACTTCTTTAAGATATACATCTGCATATTTATTGCTCTTCCTTCTATTAGCTACCTGTGTCAATACAACTCTATTAGTGATTTCTTGAGCTAAAGCATATTTATGCCTATTGTTCATATTGTATCCTCTGTCTTTTAACAAAGAGTATGAAAATATATGATCCCACTCAAGAGCGTATTTCTTCCCCATATTCTGCCTTATCCCTATGCCAGTGGTTAAACATATTGCATTTTTGCTCTTAAAATACCAACGCATCAAACTGTACAAAGCATTCCTAATATCAACACCTATAAATTCATCAGGAGTTATTTCAAGAGGTCTTTCTAAACGAATGATACTTAATAGTTCATCGAAAGGATTCTCGGATTTAACAACAATACTGATATCTTTATCTAGTTTCTGTTGTAATTGACTAATATATCTTTGACGAATCTGTGAGTAGTAAAACCACTTAACCATTTTCTTTATTTCTGTTTGACTTAGTGATTCCTTGCCCTTGTTAAAGAGATAGACAACAATTGGAACAAGAGCATAAACAGAGTTAATCTCTTTAGAATGGTCTACATAGGCATGCGTACGAAGAAAATTAACAACATAGTCAAGAATCTCTGAATCTAACCTCTCCCATGCATCTCGAAGTTTCTGGTCATTACTACTATCATGTAGTTTTGTCATATCCGAACCGACATTGTGTAATATTCCTAGCAGGCAGTAGATAATAAAATCTAAGTTAAAATCGAAACCTTGTTCCCTTAATTCTACCAATTTTCTTTTGAAAACCTCTCTTGCTTTTGGCCAATATCCAGAAATCTGTGCTAAAGCCAATTCTGCATCTGTCAGATTTACTCCACTTGCATTTACAATATAAAAAATATCTATAGCTTCTTTCAAAGTTGCTTTTACAGGAATAGATTGTTCCAAGAATTCCATCTCAGGAATATTTTGTACAGAAGTAAAGTTGTCATGGATAATATTTTCTTCCTCCCTAGACAATTCAATCCCTATATCTGAAATTTTTCTAGTAACATCATAGGCTCTAATTTCTCCTTTGAAGATATCAGTAATATTTACCCAGTATGGATCTTTAGACATTATTTTTTCCATATAATACTGGAGATCAAGATTCTTCAGATTTACATACAAACCATTATTTCCCCTAGGATCCTGAAGTATCTCGGATTCTTTATAATAAGGAGGTATTTTATCTCGAATAAGTATATAGAGTGTAGTTATCCTTTGTTGTCCATCAAGCAAAACTTTTACAGCACCCTGCATTTCATTATATTCCCAATCTCCTTTCAACTCGGGAGGTGTATTTGTTTCCCAAGTTAACAGAGTTCCCGTAGGATACTGGCGAATTAGAGAAGCTATAAGGTTCTTTGCATTTTCTCTTTTCCAAACATACTCCCTCTGAAAAGCAGGTACAAAAAGTTGGTTGTCATCAATCTTGTCTAAAATCTGGTTTATTTTCATAGATCAAAAGAAAACACTTAATTTATTAAATCTCTCAAAAACATTCTATCAGGATTTAAACAAACTGTCATAAGGATTATTTTTACCACTTAACTCCTCCCAAAGCTCTTTTTCTTCCCTACTTAACCTTGTAGGAATATCAATATTTATTCTTACATAATGATCACCTCTTTCTTTTTCCGAATTAAGGACATGTGCACCCTTACCCCTTAATCTAAATATTGTTCCAGGTTGTGTACCTTTTGGAATCTTTAATTTAACATCTTCAAAAATTGTTTTTACAGGAACTGTATCTCCTAAAACGGCAGTATATACAGGTATAGACATCTCAGAATAAATATCATTACCTCTTCTTTCAAATTCATTCGAAGCCTCTACCTCAATTTCAATATATAAATCACCAACTGCACCACCATTCCTTCCTACATTTCCACCACCTCTAAATCTCAAAACCATACCATCATATGCACCTGCTGGAACTTTGATATTCAAACTCTCTTCAACATTCTCAATACCACTTCCCTTACACTTATCACAAGGATCGTCTACTACCTCTCCAGAACCACCACAATTCTGACAAGTACTCATCATTGCCATCTGACCAAATATTGTATTTCTTACTTGTTGCTGTTGACCACTTCCTTTACATACTGGACATTCTTTCTTCTTTCCTGATTTACTTCCTGTACCATTACACTTACTACATCTCTCTTCTCTTTTAATTTTAATCTTGTACTCACCACCTTTCATCGCTTCCAAAAAACTTAACCTAATCCTATACCTAATATCTGAACCGATATCCTGTCTAGGACCTCTCTGTCCACCAAAGTCAAAACCAAAGCCACTATCTCCACCAAAAAAGGTACTGAAAATATCTCCCATATCAAAAGGAGCTCCTCCAAAATCAGTATATCCACCACCTCCACCAGGATTAAATCCAGCCGTACCAGCATGACCATACTGATCATATGCAGACCTCTTAGATTCATCTGAGAGTGTTTCGTATGCCTCTTGTATCTCTTTAAACTTATCCTCAGCACCTGCATCCTTATTTACATCAGGATGATATTTTTTCACCAACTTTCTGTAAGCCTTCTTTATCTCTGCAGCAGAAGCTTTCTTATCTACTCCTAAAATTTCATAGTAATCTCTTTTTTCCATAACAGAACATTTTAGCAGACCAAAGACACAATTGCTAGTCCTTTTGAAAAACAGGTGTTTCTCATTTCCCTTAAATCTGTTAATATGTTTCTATGCAGAATAGGTGGAATATTGACACTGAAAACACAAAAAAGATAAAGACGACAAGAACAGTTATCTCAGTTGTTCTTGCTTTTGTTGGTGTTGGTATCATTGCAAGTCAAGTAATACCTCTTACAACTTCATATATAGATGGAGTGATTGCACAAAAAAGAGTTGAGATGAAAGTTGAACCAGTCCCTGAATCTTACAAAAAATATATTGAAGACGAATTTGCTTACTATGATCCCGGTATAAGTTACTTTGCAAATCTTTCTGAGCAATTGGGAGTGCTAGGAGCATCCACTACATACACAACACAAACAAAAACACAAAAACCCATCAAGATAGATACCTCATACAACAAAAATATGTATATCACTATTGATAGTATTGGTATAAAAAGGATAAAGATTTCACCAAATGTAGAGAGTGTAGATGAGAATGTGTATAACAAATTCCTCAAAGGTGGTGTTGCACATTTCAAAGGAACTCCTGTGCCTGGTGATGGAGGGAACTCTTTCATATACGGACATAGTGCTGTTGAAGCTTTCTTCAGAAGGCATCAAGACTACCCCGAAACAATATTCTCAAGATTAGATGGAGTAGATATTGGACAAGAGATAGAGATAGAGAGGGATGGTTCTGTATTAAAGTATGTTGTTAGAAGTAAGAAGATAGTAGATCCTGATGATTTTACTGTCTTACAACCAATACACAACAAAGAGAATGTAACACTTATGACATGCTGGCCTTTAGGTATAGGTACAAAGAGATTGATTGTAACAGCTGAAAGAAAGATATAATTTTAAAGAAAATATTATGAGTATTCAAGACACATTAAAAGACAAAAAGAAGCTACCATTACTAATTGCAGGTGGAATTTTGTTAATTGTTCTTCTCCTTGCAATATTCCTTTTACTCATGAAGAAAGGAAAAACTTCTACCCAAGCACCTTCTATAGATACAGGTAAGAAAGAAAACAATCAACAAGTAGAGCAAACACCTGTTTCAGGAGAGATAACTTACTGGGGACTATGGGAATCTGAAGCAGTAATGGAATCATTAATAGAGGAGTTTGAGACCAACAACCCTGGAACAAAGATTCACTACTCTCAACAAACTTTTGCAGAGTATGAAAACACTCTACATACTAGATTATCTCAAGCTGCAACCACCTCTGAACCTGCTCCTGATGTTTTTAGAATACATAATACTTGGTTACCAAAATATGCCTCACTACTCTCTCCTATGCCTACAAGTGTAATGACAAGAGAAGAGTATGCAGAAAAGTTCTATCCAACATGCCTTGAGGATTTTACAGGAAAAGATGGTACAACAATATATGCTGTCCCCTTCGGTATTGATGGATTAATGGTATTTTACAACAAACAACTACTTGCAGAGCAAAATGTAAAAGAGCCACCTACAGACTGGGATTCTTTTTTCTCCTTAGCAAGAAAATTAACAAAGAAAGACAGTAGTGGGAGAATTATACAAGCAGGTGTTGCACTAGGTAGTTCACGCAATGTACGTCATTCTTCGGAAATCATTCTTTTCTTTCTTCTACAAGAAGGTGTTGACTTAATTGACAGTACAAGAACTAAAATATCTTTAAACAATGAAAGAAGTATTGGAGTCTTCCAAACATATGTTGATTTTGCAACCGGGAATAATGCTGTTTGGTCTTCATCATTAAATAATGACTTGAATATGTTTTTCGCTGGGAAATTAGCAATGATGATAGCTCCAAGCTGGAGAGTTTTTGACATAATTAAAGCAGCTCCTAGCATTGAATTTGGAACTGCCCCACTTCCACAATTAGAGGCAAATGAGAACGAGGTTTACTATTCCACATACTGGGCAGAGGCAGTAAATAAAAAATCTCCCAACCCTGAACTTGCTTGGAGATTTGTAAAATTCCTTGCAGAAAAAGAACAACAGTTAGAGATGTATTCTAATGCTTCTACTGTTGGTGCAAGAGCATTTGGAGAACCGTATTCACTAGTTGAATTAAATTCTGAGATGCAAGGGAAAGCATATGTTGATGCAATTGCCAAAATGGCTCCAAACATGGAATCTTGGCAATTAGGTGATGAGTTTTTTGTAAGACAAACAATAGAGGAAGCTATAACCCAAATAGCAGAAGGAAATAAAAGTATTGATGCTGTTCTAAGAGATGCAGAAAATACAATTAATACAAGACTTGCACAAACAAACAAATAAACAGTATTATGTAGATAATGCCTAGGAAGTATAGTACAAAAAAATCAAATAACAGTTTTTTTCTAATAGTAAGCTTGATTTTCTTTCTCGCTCTGCCAATAGTAGCATATACATTCATAGAGGAAACTTTCGATACCAGAAGTAAAGCTTTTGATAGCATTGAGCTAAGTGAAGAAAATCCGTGTATTATCTCACTACCAAATGTCAATCCATACTCTCTGGAGGTTGGCAAAAGTATAAGAATACAGGTAGATGCAAGATCCACACACTCAGGAATTAAGAAGTTAAATATAATGGATTCCTCAGGAAAAGAGATATATACAGAAGAATTTGCCGATGCACCATTAGAAATTGGTACCAGCTTTGTCTTTACTCCAGAAAAGTCTGGGATGATAGAACTATTAGGTTCCATAGAAAGAACAGGTGATTCTAGTGCCATATGTAAAATCAGTAGTCCATATGATATCCAAGGGATTAGAGCTGTTGCAAATAACTCCTCTCCTGAATTTACATCACAACCACAATCATCTAAACCTGGACAGGATATTAAAACAGGTACCCAATATGAATATACATTAACAGCGGAAGATAAAGATAAGGATAGAATAAACTACTTCTACTCCTTTACACCAAGAGCCGATTGGCTTAAAGCTGTTATTGTTGAAGACGGATCTAATGGGAATTTGACTGTCACATTTAGAGGGAAAACTGATAAACCGGCAAGCTATCTAGCACATGTAGTAATACATGATGGTTACAGTATGCATGTAAGAACACAAAGTTGGGTGATAAATGTTAGTCCTGCTGAAAATGATATTCCAATAGTTAAAATCTTAGATCCCCTCTCCCTTATTAGACTTGATGCAGGAGAAAGTTTTGATGCTTCTTGGGAAGTTCATGATTTAAATCATGTTCCTAAATTCCAACTATATATGGCTAAGAATCCAGCTAAAGAAGATACATGGACACAGATAGGCTCTGATTTAGATTACAATGTAAATAAAACAACTGTATCTACAGAAGGGCTCTCATCGGGAACATATAAGCTTGTTGTCAAAGCAACAGATAATCAAACACCACCCAAATCTAGTGTTGGAATTTCTCCTGAGATAGTAATATCAAGACTGTCAGATAAGAACCCAATTACGGATGATGAAATTATTCTTTCTGAAGCACAAGTAACTAACATGTCTCCTACTTCTACAGATACTATCTCTAATCGTAGAGTAACAATTAAAGGAACAATCATTGCAAGTGAAGGAGCAAGTGTAAATGAGACCTCTATTGTTTTTAAACTAGATGATGCAAATGTTACAAAAGATATAAAAATAAATAAGATATCTGAAGGAGAATATACATTAATATACCAACCTACAAAAGATTTAGAAGATGGTACTCATAAAGCAGAAATTTCCTTTACAGACACTAACAAGAAGGAGGCTGAAAAAACATGGGAATTTACTATCAATAACACTTCAGATGATCATTCAGAAGTATATAAAATCTTTGGTAAGGAAATTAGTAAAAGAACATTATTTATAATTGGGATAGGTTTACTACTTATTGTTCTTGCAATAGCAGTACCATTTTTAATTGCTTTAATATGGGGAAGAGATAAAAAGGAAAAGAAATCAACCATATATAGTAGTAGAAATATACCAGATTCAAAGGAATATGAGAGTCAGGTATATATTCCACCAAGCACCAATATTGATATAAAAGAGAGTGTAGAGACTGTTCCTATGGATGCTAACATTAAAGATGAGAAAGACAGTTTAGATACTTTTTCTGCTCCTAGTGTTGAGGATATCGAGAAAGGAGATAAGAAAGAAAATACCCAGATTGAAGAAGAAGCATTAATTAAGGTTGAGGAACCAATTATCGGAACCAAAGAAGAAGATATTAAATTTGAACCTAAGGTATTTAAACCTGAAACAGCAGCTCCAATAGAAGAACCAGTAATTAAAGTAGAAGAACCAAAGGTTGAAACAAAAGAAGAGGAAATCAAATTTGAACCTAAGGTATTTAAACCTGAAACAACAGCTCCAACAGAAGAACCAGTAATTAAAGTAGAGGAACAAGTAGAAGAAATTAAACCCCAACCTGAATTAACAACTACAACAGCTGAACCTTCTGAGCAACCTATACAACAACCTTCTTCTGATACATTAGGGCAAGATATTGAGGAGCCTGAAGCACCAGACCCATCCATATTCCAAACAATTGCAAAACAAATAGAGGAACAACAAAAAGAAGATTCTTTCTCTAATAGTGAAACCAATTAGAACTTGGTATAATATCATATATGAAAAAACTCTCATACAACCAAATATGGCAAAAATATTTAGAATTTTTCCAAAAGCATGAACATGAAGTACTTCCTAGTGACTCTCTTGTGCCAGAAAATGATCCATCTGTACTTTTTGTAAATGCAGGAATGTTCCCATTAGTACCATTTCTTAAAGGTGAAGAACACCCTAAAGGAAAAAGGTTAGTCAACATACAGAGATGTATCAGGACTGGAGATATAGATGAAGTCGGAAATAACTATCACTGTACAGCTTTCATAATGCTTGGTAACTGGTCACTAAATGACTACTTCAAGAAAGAAGCTATTAATATGACTGTAGAATTCTTTACTGAAGAATTAGGTCTAGATATTAACAAAATATATGCATCAGTGTTCAAAGGAGACGAGGATGCTCCTCAAGATACAGAGTCAATCGAGGTATGGAAAGAGATATTTTCTAGACATGGCATTGATGCAAAAGTTGGAGAAGGAGAAAGAATCCAACCTTTTGGTAAAACAGAAAACTGGTGGGGACTAGAATCTGGTGGACCATGCGGACCAGACTCCGAAATCTTCTATGACACTGGAAGAAAAAAATGTGGAGATAAATGCAATGTTAGTTGTAATTGTGGAAAATATGTTGAGATAGGAAACAATGTTTTCATGGAATATATGAAGAGTGGGAATGCTATCTTACCATTAGGAAGGCATAATGTAGACTTTGGAGGAGGATTAGAAAGATTAACAGCTCTACTCCAAGATGTTGATAGTATTTATGAAACAGATGTATACAAACCAATAATGGAAAAAGTAAAAGAACTCTCAGAAATAGAAGACATTAAGTCTCAAAGAATAATAGTTGACCATATGAAAGCAGCCACATGGATTATCATGGATGGAGTCACACCATCAAGAACAGAGCAAGGATATATATTAAGAAGATTAATCAGAAGAGCTGTAAGACATGGGAAGAAGTTAGGTATAACAACCTCTTTCTGTAAAGAAGTCGCAAATATTGCAATAGAACAGTTTAAAGACACATGGGAAGAATTAGAAACAGATAAAGAAAATATCCTTAAAGTAATTGAAGAGGAAGAAGCAAAGTTTAACAGAACTTTAGAAAAGGGATTAAGGGAATTAGACAAAATGATTCAACGAAAAAATGTCATAGATGGTAAAGATGCATTCCTACTCTACGAAACATATGGATTACCTCTTGAAGTAACAGAAGAAATTTTACAAGAAAAAAACATTAAACTTGAAAACAGAGAACTTTTCCAAGAGGCAGAGAAAACACATCAAGAAAAATCTCGAACAGCAGCAAAAGGATTCTTCAAAGGAGGTCTAGCTGATACTTCTGAGATGTCAACAAAATATCACACAGCAAGTCATCTACTTCTTGAAGCATTAAGGAGAGTGTTAGGTGAACATGTATATCAAAAAGGAAGTAATATTACTCCTGAGAGATTACGTATGGACTTCCCAAATGAAACCAAGCTAACACCAGAACAAGTAAAAGAAGTTGAAGATATAGTGAATGAACAGATTCAAAAAGGTTTAGATGTGACATTTACTGAAAAAGACAAAGATGAGGCATTAAAACTAGTTCCTTTTGCAGCTTTTTCTGAGAAATATGCAGACAAAGTTAAAGTCTACTACATTGGTCCAGTTGACAATCCTTTCTCTGTTGAAATCTGTAATGGTCCTCATGTAGACAATATTAAAGAACTCGGGAAATTCAAGATAACAAAACAAGAAAATGTTGGGGCAGGAGTTAAAAGAATTAAAGCTATCTTAGAATAATTATGGAAGTAACCTACCCTATACTAGCAATAGACTACGGAGCCAAACACTTTGGCTTAGCTATTTCTGATACAAAAGGAATACTAGCCCAACCTCTTGATACAATTTCAATCTCACAAAACAGAGATATCAATGATGTTATAAAAGATATCCTTAATATAGCCAAAGAACAGGAGGCAAAAACAATACTAGTTGGAATGCCACAAGAATTTAGAGAACAACATAAAAGAACTACTAATAAAATTGAAAGCTTCATTACTAAACTAAAAGACTACACAGAAATCCCCATTACAACTTACGATGAAAGTTTCTCTACAACTCAAGCACAGAATATGCTAATATCTTCAGGACAAACTACCAAGAAAAGTAGAGGAAAGATAAATAGTATAGCAGCAACAATCTTTCTACAAGAGTTTTTAAATTCAAATAAAAAATAAAATGGAAAAAGGAAAAATATTTATTCTAACAATTCTCTTTATTATCCTAGTAAGTGCTCTATCAATATTTCTAGGGTACAAAAAAGCATTGGAAACTCAAAATTCGGATAATACAGAAACCATCATCTTTGAAATCAAAGAAGGTACTTCTGTAGATACAATACTTGAGAATTTAATCAATGCCAATTTATTAAAAAAGGATTATCTTCTCTACACAAAAGCATATCTAAAACTTAATAAGCTTGGAGATAAAATACAAGCAGGAACATACTACATTCCACAAAATCTTAATATGACAGAGTTAATAAATACTTTACAAAGTGGGAAAGAACAAGATATCTGGGTTACAATACCCGAAGGACTTAGAAAGGATGAAATAGCAGAAATTTTATCCACAGAACTATCTAAGTATCCAAGTACAAAATTCTCTAAAGAAGATTTTTTGGACTTAACAGAAGATCAAGCATTTATAAAGGGATTAGAACTTCCAATAGAAGGAATCACAAATCTAGAAGGTTTTCTTTTCCCTGATAAATATGCATTCTCCCCAAACAGTACTACCGAGTCTGTTATAACAAAATTGATAGAAACATTTAAAACAAAAGTTACCACTGAAATTACTTATGAAGATTTAATGATGGCTAGTATAGTAGAAAGAGAAGGTTACAACTCTACAGACAGACCAATAATTGCAGGAATCCTATTAAAAAGAATTAAAGAAGGATGGTTAATGCAAGCTGATGCCACCCTCCTCTATCCAAAGAAAGATTGGAAACATGTAATAACACAACAAGACTTGAAAGAAGACAACCCCTATAACACATATGTAAGAGCTGGACTTCCTCCTACTCCTATATGTAATCCAGGAGTACAAGCTATCAATGCAACACTCTCTCCAGAAGAATCTTCATATTACTTCTACATACATGGAAAAGATGGAGTAGCAAGATATGCAACAACAAATGGAGAACATGAAGCAAACAAAGCTAAATATTTAAAATAAATATGCCCCAAATATGGTTTTAGATTTAGATCTGAATGAAGGAGATATTAAAAACAGTAGAATAGAGAAACAGAAAATTACTGACAGAAAAACTCAGAAACTAGATATCCCAAACAAAAGGAAAAGTGTATTTACTAAGATTTTAGTGTTTCTTTTTATTATTCTAACCATTGGTAGTATTGGTTTCTTCTTGTGGAAAACAGGAAAGATTACTAAAAGTGTTGGCTTTAAGTTCAATCCAGCAGAAATAATTAGTGCAAAAGATCCAGAACTTAAAAAAGATACAAGAGAAGAGAAAACAAATGTTTTACTAATAGGAGTAGACAGTAGAAGTGGAAACTTCATATCAAACACAGACACCATTATTGTTGCATCATACAATTATGAGACCAATAACATCTCAATGATTTCCATACCTAGAGATTTCTATGTAGAGGTTAACCCTCAGACAAAATGGTTTGGAAGAATTAATTCTGTGTATTCAACTGCAGAATCAAAAAAAGAGGGAGATGGTTTTATCAAACTAACAGAGACCGTTGAAGATGTTACAGGACTTGAGATACAGTACTATGCAATGGTTGATTTCAAGGCCTTTGTTGAAATAGTGGATGTCTTAGGAGGTATCAGTGTAAATGTTGAAAATAGTTTTGTAGACTATAGATACCCAAGCGGTTTAGACTACAAAACAGTAAAGTTTACAGCAGGACCTCAAATAATGGATGGAAAGACAGCATTAGAATACTCTAGATCTAGACACTCAATGCAAAACAATGAAGGAAGTGACTATGCAAGAGCAAGAAGACAACAAAAAGTTATAGCTGCAATACAAGAGAAAATTGCACAAAGCGAAACACTGAAAGATCCGAAAGCAATTATGGGAATTTTCTCATCTTTGGTCAATAATGTTCAAGTATCAGAATTTACAATTACAGATATCCAAGCTGCATTAAGCTTGCTCGATGAATATAAAGATGCAGGAGGAAACACATACTCATTTGTTCTAGATCCATACTCTGGAAACAGAACATTAGTAGAAACAAAAAGCATGCCCAGTGGTGCTTTTGCATTAGGTCCAGTTGAGGGATTAGGGAAATACACAAAAATTCATGAATATGTTAAAACAATACTCAATAAGCCAAAACTCTACTCAGAGAATCCTACAATATATGTGTACGACATAGGCTTAGGAGTAGCAGAAGTTAAAGCAACAATTACTAAAATGAAAGAAGAATATCCATATATTAATATCATACCATCACAAACCTTGTTCAAAGACAAAGAAGGTACATATGTATACTCAAACGAAGAGAAATATACTGAGACAATTTCCGTATTCTCAAAATTCTTAAAAACGGAAAACAATGCAAAACCTGAGTTTTTAAAATCTAATCTCTCTTCCTCAGGAGTAATCATTTTAATGGGTAGTAATCCTACTCAAACAGAAGGAAATTAAGTAGAATGAAGTACAAACTCTATCATGGACAATCTGCATATCTATCACTACAATCTGCTCACAGAGATATTGAAAGAGAAAAAGAAGAAACAAAACTCAAGGTTCTTACAATTAATGCTGATACACTTTCTGCTCAACAAATAATAGACACTTTGTCCTCACAAGACCTATTCTCTTCACAAAGAATTGTATTTCTAAAAAGAGTATACAGAAACAAGAATAAAGATGATTTCTTAACAGAAGTAATCACACTCCTAGAGACAAGCACATCATCAGATTACTACTTTTTCTGGGAAGATCAAAAGATAAGAGCAAATACTAAATATTACAAATTTTTCAAAGAAAAAGATGCAGTTATAGAAAAAAATAATCTAGATAAAAGAACTTTTTTCACATGGCTAAAAGAAGAGTTAAAAGAACAAGATTTAGAGATAGAGAGCAATGCTACAAGACTACTTGCAGAAAGAACAAACTACAATCCTGAAAGATGTTCAAATGAGTTAAAAAAACTAAAGTTAATATCTAAAGATAACAAAATAACTAGATCCGCAGTTGAAAATTTAATCTCTGATACATTAGAAAAAGATATATGGAATCTAATAGATGCAATTAATCTGAAAAACACAGAAGAAAGTACAAAGATTTTAGAAAAACTAATATCACAAAATGTTGATGCAAACTACATAATCTCTATGCTAACAAGGAATTTAAGATTAATAACATTAACTAAATACTTACTAGAAGAAAGCAGCTCAACAGGTAGTATCTCGAAGACTCTAAAAGTTCCTCCTTTCACAGTTCCATCCCTTATCAATTCCTCAAAAGAATATTCTGATAGAAAAATAAAGATGCTATACACAAAAATGTCTAACCTAGACTATCAAATTAAAAAGGGACTAATTGATCCAAACTTAGGTATAACCCTACTCTCCACAATACTGTAAAAATTATTGACACAAAGACTTTATTAACATAAACTCTATTAAGGCAAGCTATATATTTTGGTCTATCCCTAAATATGGAAGAGGTTAGAAGAGTTACCACAACAAAAAAATCAAACAAATTGTTCAGTATACTACTAATTATTGCTGGAGTTTTAGGATTAGCTTTAATCCTAGCAACTATATACTTCTATATGATCAAACCAAAAACCTCCCCTACTAACGAGTTAACAGAAAAGATATGTGCTTGTTACTTCATCGATCCAGACTATGCTAAAGAATGCGGAGATCCTAGAAAAGGTTTTATGTTCAAACAAGTCAAAACTCAAGGCAATACACCTTGTCAAAGTTCTTGTTTAACAAGTGAGTTACCAATTACTCAGTTAAATACTCAAACCAAACAAGAAGATTTCTTAACATGTTCCTTACCAAATATTCAAGACATTAGATGTTCTGAAATGACAGTAAAGAATAAAGAGGAAAAGATTATTACCACAAATATCTCTCAAGATGATGAAATAATAATTGAAGCAAAATTTGATAAAAAATACTCTAATCCTAAATTTAAGATTAACAATAAAGTAGAAGAGCCTGACAATATCTCTGATGATGGGTTGATAATAACAAAGACAATATCATCTTTTAGCACTACATCTATTGATATAGTAGCAACAGCAGAAGGAGAAACAGGCGAAGAGATAAATTCACCTCTTTGCAAACGTTTGCTAGAGGTAAAACAAGAAGGACAGGCCAGGCTAATGAGCTTACTACTATCCAAACGCAAAGCTGAAACAACAACCAAACTCTCCGAAGCAATAATAAGAATTGCAAACATCAAAGATACTGATGGAGTCAAGATTAAATTCTCATTTGATAAAGAAGATTTCACATCAATAGAAATGGTAAAAGGATTCTCTTATGATACAGACAAAGGAGAAATCTCCATTATAGAACAAGACTTATACAACACAGAGAACTTTACAGAAAATACAAGTTTCTCACAATTGGATGGATATGTAGGACCCCTCAGTATTGCTGCTGAAATCACAAAAGATGGAACAGTTCTTGGAAGTGTCTCAAATGATATTAACTTTGACGAAATAGTAAAACCAGAAGAGCCTATTAAAGAGGAGCCTGTAGAACCAGAAGAACCATTACAATCCAATTTCTCAATAACAGCAACCACAAATATAGAATGTGTAGAAAGAGTAACTCCAAATGATTCTGTAATATTTACTGCAAATATCACAAACAATGCTACAAACTCACAGAAGATACTATCAATTAAAAACAAATTACCTTTAGGATTTTTATACACATCTGAAACTTCAAAAATAAATAATGTTACTGTTTCAGATAGTAGCTACTTAAAAATAAATAATATAGGGAAGACAGTAGAATTAATCTGGTCAATACCAAATGGTTGGTCAATAGGAGCCGGAGAGTCCTTAACACTCGTATTCCAAGCAACAGCAGGAGCAAATGCTCTTACAGGACCAAATCAAAATGAAATTGTTATAGAACCAGCACAAGTACCTATAGATCCAGCAATACTAAGAGCACAATCGATTGTGGAAGTAAAACAGACTTGTGCACCTGTAACAGAACCAGAAAAAACCCCAGAAACGGGAATATTTGATAGTATTGTAGTCCAAATAATCACAGGCATGATAATACTAACTCTTGGATGGTACATATACAACAAGCCTTTTGGACAAATAATGGTCAAGAAACTTGTCGAATCAGGTGCCTACAAAGAAGCAGAATTAGCATCATGGAGAATATTCAAACCAAAAAAGTATTTTGAAGAACAAACCATAAAAAAGATAAAGAAAAAGGGTTAAAGGTTTTCTAAGATAAACTCTAATGGTTTCCCATTATTTCCAAAACCAACATTATCCGAATTTATAAGAAAATAATACCTGTCCTTTGTAAGTAGCTTTTCTAAAACAACTTCGTGCTTTTGACTCCTATACTCATTAACTAGATCTATTCCAACCTTCTCTAAACTATTCCTATCTAATCCATACTGAACAAACCCCATACACTTACCCTTAGTCTCCCATCTAATCTTTGCACTAAACTCCTCTTCTCCTTTTAAAACAAATAAATTATACGGAGTACAATCATCAGGAACTACAAAAAGAGTATCAAAACTTTTTACATTTTGCTTTAACAACAAAACAACAGAGATAGATACAACAACAATGACCATTCCAACTATTACCCCAAACAACTTTTTACTCATTTCTGTGTTCTACTAAAATATAATTCTTTAACTCAGATGTATTATACCCATCAGATACCCTTAAAATAAAGGAAAAAGTACCTGGAGTATCAGGAACAAGACCAACAACAATTCCATCTACAATGTGTAACCACTCAGGTCCATCAATAAGCTCTAAGGTTAACTCAGAGACATCATTATCTATATCAACTAATCTTGGTACATATTCATAATACTCTCCTATATGAGCAACCAGAGGAGCCTCAGAGAGAATATATGGTATACCTGTACTAACCATCTCACTCTTTTCCTCAAAATTATCCTGAACTCCCAATACCTCTTGGTTAGTCTCCCGATTCAAAAACATATATACAGAAGAAAAACTCAACAAAAACAAAACAAATAACATACTCAACAAAATCTTAAATCTCCTACTCTTTTCCATACTAAAAGGATACCACAAATGTAAATGTTTACAAAACAAGAGAATACAGCTATAATACCCTCAATAACAATAATTCTATATACATAACAGAAATGCCAAATTTAAAAACATCTATTAAAGAACTAAGAAAAAATAAAAGAAAAGAAGAAATAAATGATAGACTCAGAAACAGAGTCAAGAGAGCTACAAAAAAGCAAGCTAAGCTTGTAGATAGTGGGAATTTAGAAGAGAGTAAGAAGAATATAAAGAATGTTTACAAAGTCTTAGACAAAGCAGCTAAAAAGAATGTTATCAAAAAAGGTAAGGCAGATAGATTAAAATCAAGGCTTACCAAAAATTTAAACAAACTTGCCCAAGATAATGTCAAAACTGCTAAGAAGGATTCTTAAAATTTCAGTATGGCCTGCAGTCTTAATGATTGCAGGAAAACTTTTTGGAATAATCATTGCAAATATTGTATATAAGCTAGATTTTTTCATTGACAACCAAATAGAAGGAATCTTTTCAATTCAACTTTACTATACAGACAGTAATACCACTATCTTAGTAAACTCTATTTCTAACCTATTCATGATTATCATTCTTGCAGTACCAACCATCTATTCCATAATTAAGACTGCAATATATGAGTCAACATTTCAAAATCCAAGAACTATTGTAAAGGTTACAAAACTAAATATTATGAATTGGATTACAAAAGATGATACTTCCTTCCTACTAATCTTCATATGGTGTTCATTCTTACTAGTTGCTTCTTTGATAGTTGTAGCACAAACAATTCAAGGTATTAACTATTCATGGATAGGAATAATTGCAGGAGTATTAGCAATCTTTTCAATTTGGGGTACTATAAAGACATATGAGATAGAAATTGATAAGATATATCCAAGAGAGAAAGAACTCTACTAAATATGGCAAAACAAAATTTATTACCAAAATTATTTGAACCTTTAGCAATTGCTGTATTACTAGCACTTTTTATTATTCCTACCCTTACTGTGATTAATCTATCTCCAATTACGAGAGAATTAAAAAAGACAAATGTATTGGGAGTCACAGATTCCACACAAAACATCGTTGTTACCAAGGTTGGTGGAATACATGATATCTTTCAAAATGAAGAATTAGAAAAACAGGATGATACAGAATATATATATTCTACCGATATTATGAAGCGAGAAGGTAAAAAAGCATATTCTAAACCAATCATGACCATTAAAAATACAGGAACAACTGAAGCCACCCTATCCTTCTATGGCTATACTGATAGTACAACAAAGTCATCACACACCCTTAAAATTGATAAGGATAGTTATAATCTAACAGATACTAATAAAATACTACTTAAACCAGGGGAAGAGAAGGTAATCTATCTCTATACAGAAAGTCAGAGTAGTATCCTTTTTAACGAGAAATTAAACATAGTGTTATACCTATAAACAATCTTTGGCATTCACAAAACTTTTTACATGATTCCAAATTCGTAGAATATTTAGTTTCAATAACGGATATTAATAAAGATGATACTGTTTTAGAGATAGGTCCTGGTAAAGGAATAATAACTGAGGTATTGATAAAGAAAGCAAAGAATGTGATTGCAATAGAATTAGATCATACTCTTGCAGAAGATTTAAAAAAGAAGTTTTCTACATTTTCAAATATTGAAATAATAGAGGCTGATTTTCTTAAGTTTGAAACCCCTAAATATCCATACAAAGTTTTCTCCAACATACCATTTGAATTTACAAGTAGAATAGTTGATAAATTACTCCTGTCCACTAATCCTCCACAAAACATATACCTAATCATGCAGGATTTAGCTGCTAAAAGATATATTGGTTCTTCTACAGGTGAGAACACTCAAGTTTCAATACTTCTTCGACCTTTTTATAAAATGGATATACTGAAACATATAGATAGAAGGAAGTTTAAACCTATACCTAATGTTGATACTGTGTTAGTAGAATTCAAAAAGAAAGAAGAACCTCTGATAGAAGAAAAACTTATACAAGAATACAGAGATTTTGTAATATATGGATATAATCGATGGAAAGCAACAATATTACAAGCATTTGATAAAGTATTTTCATATAAACAACAGAAGATTATTGAAAAGAATTTGCATATTAGGAATAAAAAACCTTCTGAATTAAATATTGATGAATGGGTTTCTTTGTTTCAAACATATATGCAATATGTTTCTGATGAGAAAAAGAATTTAGTAAGAGGAAGTGAGAGATTGTTACAACAAAAACAGAATAAGTTAGAGAAAAGATATAGAACAAGAAAGAAAAATTAGTAAAAGGTATGTCTATTTTACAATAATCCCTAATACCTAGAACCCAAATTTCCCTCCAAAACTCTGATTAAATTGTTTATTTTGGAATCAGATAACATTCGTCCAAGCATTTCAACAGAATTAGGGAATTTTGTATCTGTCATTATACGATGTAGCATTTCGACCGAACTATTGAACTGTTGAAGTTCTCTTACTAATAATTGTGCTGTTTCTTCTGTCAATGGTGTTTTCACTTTTTCTGTGCCCCCTATAACTTCTCCCTCAACCTGCGGTGTTATACCCTCATTTTCACCCACAGGAGATGTGTATGGTGATAATGGACTCAAACTTTCATCTTCAAATGAAGTTCCTTCATTACTATGCCATTGTGCTCCTGGAATATCCACTGAAGGTTGACCTTCTGGTACTGGTTGTTGAGTTCCAGACATATTCTCTCCAGTTGAACCTACACCAGTGTTATATTGTTCTAAATCATCATTCATGTTGTTATCATACTAAGATTATTAACACAATAATACATGTAGACACTTCTAAGGTCAAGAAAACCAGAGTAGATCTGTCCCAGATCTGTCCCAGATCTGTCCCCTGTTTTCCACACCCTTTTACCTATCTACCAAGGTTTGTTGCTTTGGGTACTTCTGAATTTGGCTTACAAAACTCATCCAAAATAGAACATTGCAAACTAGCAAATGGCTGTACAACAAGAAAACCTTAGCAAAAAGAGGGTCTGATCTGGGACAGACCCTTGTACCTTCTACTACAAAAAAACCTTTTCTTTAGATATAATCCATTGTATGTCTAATTCAAAACCATTAGAAAAAATTAGGAACTTCTCAATCATAGCTCATATAGATCATGGGAAGTCTACTCTAGCAGATAGGATGTTGGAGGCAACACAGAATAGTAGTATTGCTAGAAAGAAGAGTAACAGAGTTTTAGATAAGCTAGATCTAGAACAAGAGAAGGGTATTACAATCAAGCTACAAGCTTGTAAAATGACATGGAAAGGATATGAATTAAATCTCATAGATACTCCAGGACATGTCGACTTCTCCTATGAGGTTTCTAGATCACTTGCTGCTTGTGAGTCTGCCCTACTCCTTGTAGATGCAAGTCAAGGAATACAAGCACAAACCATATCAAATACTAGAAAAGCTTTAGACTTAGGACTTACCTTAATTCCAGTGTTAAACAAAATAGACCTACCTAATGTAAATATTGAGGAAAGAGAAAAAGAAATTGAAGCATTATTGGGTTTTAAGAAAGAAGAAATTGTTAAAGTGTCAGGAAAGACTGGACAGGGTGTAGAAGAGTTGTTGGATAGGATCATTGAGAAATCTCCTGCTCCAACTGGTAATGTTAATGCACCACTTAAAGCATTGGTCTTTGACTCCTTCTATGATGAACATAGAGGTGTTGTAATTGCAATTAGAATATTCGATGGTTCATACAAATATGAACCAGGTAAAGCAAAGACTTTACATATGATACAGAGAAAACAGTCTTTTAAACCAACAGAGATTGGTATATTCAATCCAGATTTAGAGGAGATTGATAAGTTAGAGGCTGGAGAAGTTGGATATATTGCTACAGGTATGAAAGATATTAGCTTCTTTACAGTTGGAGACACTATCTCAGACAGAGAAGATACTACTCCACTTCCAGGATATCAGATACCTAAACCAAATATGTTTGCTACATTCTTCCCAACAGATACAGAGGACTATGAAGACCTTAAGACTGCACTGATTAAACTTTCATTAAATGATGCCTCTTTAGTATTTACAGACCAAAGATCAAACTTACTTGGTTCTGGATTTAGATGTGGTTTCTTAGGATTACTACATATGGAAATTATCCAAGAAAGGCTAGAGAGAGAATATGATATTGATTTGATTGTTACTGCTCCTACTGTTGAATATCAAGTTACAAAAACAGATGGTGAAGAATTAGTCATACAAGCACCTCATGAGCTTCCAGACCCTGCCAATATTAAAGAGATTAGGGAACCTTGGGTAAGAGCAGAAATCATGACTCCGGAGAAATATTTAGGAGATCTGATGAGTTTATGCCAATTCAAGAGAGGACAGTATGTTAATACAAAATACCTACACTCAAGTAGTAGTGATATTCAACTTAAAGACCAATATATTATTCTGGAATATGATATGCCTCTTGTTTCTCTTATTTCTAACTTCTTTGATCAGATGAAGAATATTTCTAGTGGATATGCATCTATGGAATATGAATTTATTGATTATTTCCCTGCTGATATTGTAAAGGTCTCTATATTAGTCAATCACGAGGAGGTTTCTGTATTAGATTTTCTTGAAGTAAGAGATGATGCTAGAGCAAAGGCTGTAAAGCTCCTAGAGGTTATGAAAACAGTTATACCTAGACAACAGTTTGCTATTCCTCTTCAGGCTGCTATTGGTTCAACCATCATTGCACGAGAAGATGTAAAAGCTTTTAGAAAAGATGTTACTGCTAAGTTGTATGGTGGAGACTATTCTAGAAAGAAGAAATTATTAGAAAAGCAGAAGAAAGGTAAGAAGAGATTAAAACAGATAGGACAGGTACATATTCCACAGGATGCATTTCTAGCTATACTGAAGACTTAGTTGGCAATACTAGTTGTATCCACCAGATCTACCTGCATTCCCTCGAACCTCCAAAACTGTCTTAGGAATCCACCATTCCTCAAAAACCACATCAGGATATTTTTCTCTCATGATGTCGACTTTCTCTTCAGCAACATAACAAGGATGAGTAACAGAGTCTGACTCTTCATCACTTTGCCCTATTAAGCAATCCTTTGATAATGGGAAATTTTCGGGAAACTTGTAATTTCTAATATCAAAAGATCCTGTAATTTCCTCGATATTCCCTTTAAATTCCCCAACTTCTTCTAATGATGGAAACAGAGCAAACCCAAAAACCTTTTTAGGAACAGTGAGGGAGAGAAGAAATCTAACATCTTCCATTTTCACAGGACCATCCTCAATCTCTGGGAAAGAAAAACTCGTTTCAGCATCTTGTTTGCCTATGAATAATGGTCCAAAATGATACTTTTTATCCCCCTGTCTGGCATCTTCAATACTTAAACTAATTTCATCTTCTTCTAAATTGTGCAACCTTGCCAAATCCTTTTTAATATTCCTTTTATCAATTTTACTCAAAATATCTGAATATTGTCTCTCCAAATCTTCTGTTCTGAAACGATTGCTAGGCTGTGTTTTAGCAATCAAAAAGACTTTATATTCATCATAAAGTTCTCTCAGATCCTTTTCATGCATATCTTGCTCTACTTTGGCTACAGAGGATTCTGTTTGTTCTGCTGGAGGTTTTTCCTCTACTATCTCCTCTGTGTCTTTAAATCCTAAAGTTTCTATTAATTGTCTAGCATAATCGGAAGCTAAATGTAATTGTTCGTAAACTTCATCTAGTTCTTGCTTTAATCTTCTATTTTCTTTGTCAGCTTCTGTTAAGTTTTCAGCAATGGCTTTCGTAGCACCTGCCTCCATTTTCCTTAACCCTTCTCCTAACCCATCTATTTCCCATACTTTAAAACCTTCATTCCTTTCATTGTTTTCCCTAATAGCATCATCATGCAAAGAAGATACAGGGGTCAACATAGTATCACTATCAAGAGCAGTTTTATCCATAAGTATAAATGCTTAAGAATTTAATTAAAACCTTTTTCTAATTTATTTATTACTTCGTAGGTGCTTGTTGGTTGTGATTCCATCATTTCAGAAGCTTCACTTATTCTTGAACCAATAAGCTTTAAGTGTGGTTGAATTTCCTGTGACAAAAAACCTTTACGTAGCAGTGAAATATTATAGCTATTCCCACCCATTGCTAAAGGTATTAAGCCCTCTTGACCAATATCCTCTGGTAAATCTTGTACCAATGGAAGTATATTAGCCTCAAAGTACTTTACAAGAAAACTCTTATCTTTCTTATTAGGAATTGGCTTTTCATTCATCTTTTCTCCAACAATTACAAGTCCATCTTTAAACAAAAAATAGATAGTATCGTCTGCTTCAAATATATGCCTCGAACCTAGTGGAGAGTACCTAGCTTCTTCAGCAAGAAGAGAGAATCTAGTATCTACAGAATCACCTTTTACATAGGGGAATGCATTCCTTTGAAAGACTAACATTTCATCTCCATTTGACAAATTTACTATATCAAAAGCATTTGCATAGGGTTTTTCTTTAAAAGCCTCTATAAAATCTTGATTACCCTTTTGCATCTCCGTTAAGACTGTATCATCTTGACCATCTGTAATCCAATCATTATTACTTCCGAGATCTGTATTATTAAATCTGAATTGATTCCCCGGAAATTCTGGATAATTATTATCTCCCATTGCAAGAAAATATCAATTTAAATACACAAGATTATATAAAGATATATGCATAAATTCAACTTTAATAATATATCTCTCAAAGCTGCTATTTTTAGATAAATATCCACTATTCATATATAATTAAAACCTATGATCTTAAAAATAAAGTTAACAAACTTTAGAAAATTCAAAAACTTAGAGTTGGATATTGATAAAGATATTGTAGTATTACACGGTGATAATGCAGTAGGTAAAAGCACAATATTAGAAGCAATATCTCTAATTACAAATGGTAAGTCTCCATGGGCTAGCACAGATGAATATATCTCTACTAATCAAGAAGAGGAAACACCTTTTTGTAGAATTGAAATTACAACAACAGAAGATGGAGAAGAAAAGGTATATTCATATTACAAAACAAATTCAAGGAGAATATTAAAGATTAATGATAAAAACACACCTATAAAGAAGTTTTTTGAAGAAACAGCATCTACAATATTTAATCCAGAGAAAATTGAGATATTAATGATATCACCAAGTAAAAGAAGAGAGTTTTTAGATGAGATAATATCTACTTTAGATTATGAATATGTTGAAACACTGAAACAATTTAGAAAAGTACTCAAACAGAGAAATGCATATCTTAAGAAACTATCCAAACAATTCTATGATAAAGGCATTATTGCAAGAAATGATCCTCAACTTAATTTCTGGACAAATGAGTTTCTTAAATCTGCAGAAAAGATACAAGAGATGAGAGAAAGATTATCTAAGAGAATAGCAACAAAGAAGTTGAAAGTTGAATATATTAAATCAAATGGTGATATTGCTCTAGAAGATGCTTTAGAGAATTCAAAAAAAAGAGATATTGCTACTGGTTATACCAATATAGGACCACACAGAGATGATTGGGAGTTAATTAACGGAATGAATATTAAGAAGTATGGTTCGAGAGGTGAGAAGAGATTGTCTATTGGTAAGTTAATATTTGAGGTTCAGAAGATTATGAAGAAAGAACTTGGATACTACCCTATTCTTCTTCTTGATGATATTGCTTCAGAGTTAGACAAGAAGAATACAGCAGAGATATTTAAACCCGAAATATTAAACAAACAACAGACATTTATAACAATTATTGATTACAAAAATCTGCCTAAAGATATTATTAAAAATGCCCAGTTGATTGATTTGAATTAATATAGAATATCTTCCTTTAATTATTCATGCCACAATTTGTTACTTGGTTGTAAACTCTTTAAGTCCTCATACAGTGCAGGGAGTTCTTTTTCTAACTCTGAGCAATCAAGACCATCTGGTACATGAGTTGCTCTTCCTCCTTTAACAATCATTTGCCAATGAGTTCCTTTGAAGCTTGGATCTACTCTCTTCTGATGAAGTATATTCTCTTCAGAATCTCTCACTAAATCCCTATATACATCCTTATATTTATCCCCCCACAGAAGATCTCTAAAGTTATTCGAAGCTATGATAACTAAACCTTTTTTAGAAAACATCAGCATAGAATACTTTTCCCTCACAAAAGTACTTAATGGTACAGCATAAGGACGCCTATAATCTCTCTGAAAGTCCTTTCTTATTCTACCCCACTTAAATCTGTCAATAATCAAAACCTTCTCATCATCTATCTCCTCCTCTCTTAATATATTCTTAAAATTTTCGTCTTGTTCTAGTTCCTGCATACGATTAACATTTCTTTGTTCTCTTGGTGACAAATTTTCTGATGGAGTATTAGATTGAACTTGTCCTGTATTTATACTTATGTCTATATCATTAGGAATCTGAGGAGTTGTATCTGATTCTACACTACCTTTAACTCCTGCATTAACTTCCTGTTCATCTGATTCTCCTTCTAGAAATTCTGTATCATCCATACATTTAATATCGTACTAAAATTATTTAATTTCATAATACCTGTCAAGAAAACTTTTCAATATAGTTACTCACCTTCCTCTCCCTAAACTTCTTAGGAAAGAACTCAATTCTACCTTTTTTTGAATTCTCTCTAATCCTTTCTAAATCGGGTCTATGTCTAGCTAATTTCATATATATTAATTGAAGATAGTACAAAAACTTGTTCAATACTTGCATAAGTATATTTACCTCTTTCTGAGGTTTAATTTTTGTAATCATATTCTCCTTCTTTATCTTATATTCTGTTTCCAACCATCTGTTTTGAGAATATATATAGTTAATATACTTTTCATTATATATCGGTATTAAATACATCAGTTCATTAAAGTTAAAAATATCATTATCAAATTTCAAACCCTTCTCTTCAGCAATTAGATTAAGACAGAATTTATCTTTTACATCTTTTTCTCCTTTGATTCTTATCTTTCTATGAAAAATATTCTTTATCTGTACCAATGCCCTATACAACCACATACCTCCATTTCTAGTTACAACAAAGATATCTATATCATCTTCTTCTTTAGCAAAACCACTACCAACAGAACCAGATATACCTATGAATTTGACTAGATTACCTATTAACAAAAAAGATACATTATCTTTAGCAATTTTTACTTTGTGATCAACAAAGATATTTCTCTTACCTTTGGAAGCACCTTTGCATTCCTTTCCCCATATTCTAATAGATTCTTCCTTAGTAATACCTTTATTAAAAAGGGAACGAAATTGTAGTAGTTGTATAAAATCATCCATATCTAATTATATTAACTTAACAACCCTAATACTAGAGATTTTTAGTAAAGTAAACTACCACTAATATTTTCTTTCATATTCTGGTAATATGTAGGTATAATAGATACTGCCAATGAAACAACATGCAATACCTCAAAATGTATTAGATGTAGAGTTTAAGCTTTTTACTAAGTTTACTCTAAAAGAATTTTCCTATCTCGCAATAGGAGTTGGTTTTGGTGGGCTAATGCTCTATCTAACAGTAGGAGGAGATATACCTAAAATAATAGGAATACCTACATTTATTCTCTCCTCTTTGGCTGGTATATTCTTAGCTCTAGTCCCTATCAATGATCAACCTGCTGACAAATTCATACAAAGCTATATAAGAGCAATAACAAACCCCACCCAAAGAGTATGGATTAGCAAAGATGACAAAAACAAGAGAGCAAAACCAAATGTAAAACCATCTGAAGATGGCAAACTCATTCCAAAAAGTAGTAAAGAGAAGAAAAAGAAAATTGTAGGAGCTCAACAATTGAACTTAAGAAAAGATGAGCCGGTTTCAGAAGCACAAAAGGAAATAGATGAAGAACTTGAGAAACTAGAGAATACAACACCTAAGAGTATAGATCCCAAACACATATTGATTAACCCAGAGAACATTGCTGAATATCAATTTAATGCAAAGGGTTTTGATAAATTACCAGGAAATATTAATATTTGGATATCAACAAAAGATTTCAAACCTATTCCAAATGTAGTAGCCACCCTGAAAGACGAACAAGGTAATGTACTGTATGCAAACAAAACAGGAAGTAATGGATACTTCTTAACTAACCAACAATGGAAACCAGGAAAGTACTCTATTGAGTTTGATACTAACCAATATATGTTTCCAAAGGTGGATATACTACTAAGTGGGAAAGAAAATAACTTACCTATTAAGATAACAACTTTGTAATATGGATAAAAGAGCAAGAGCAAGAGCAACAGCATCAACACAAGATCACCTAGCAATACGTGATATACGTGATGATTTTATTATCAACAAGAATGGTAGTGTAGCAATGGTGATTCAAACCTCAGCTATTAACTTTGATTTATTGGCAGAATACGAACAGGATAATAAAATACTAGCTTTTGCAGGATTATTAAATTCCTTAAACTTCCGTATTCAAATAATGATAAGGACAAAAAGAATCGACATCTCTAACTACATATCTTACTTACAATCACAGGAACAACAAGCCATGAGTGAAGGGTTAAAGAAACAATTAGCCATATACACCGTTTTTGTAAGGAATTTAATAGTACAAAACGATGTCTTAGATAAGAGTTTTTTCATCATAGTTCCATATCACACAGGTTCAATAATTCCAGAGACAGGTCTATTAAAATCCAGAAAAGACAAAGAGGAAGAAGAAGCAAATAGAAATGTACAGATGAGTCAATTGATAGAAAAAGCTAAAATATTCCTCTATCCTAAAAGAGATCATATCATTAAACAGCTAGGAAGGATGGGACTATTTGGGCACCAACTTACTACAAAAGAATTAATTACAGAATTATATACTACATATAACCCAGAAGAAGAATAATGGATAATAACAGAGAAATACAAAGCAAAACAACACAGATGATGCAAGACCAACAAGCAAAGCTGCAAACAGGTCAAGAAAAATATGCTACTTTTCAAGAAGCAATTAAAGTTACACCTGCAGATACTAATAAAAAAGATATTCCATTAACAGAAAAATTTGTAGATCCTAATGAAGAAGAGAAGAAAAAGAAAAAAAATCCTTTCCTCAAAATGTTAGATAACATATCAGCCATGATTAATCCTAAGAAAAAAGAGGAAAAGAAAAAGGAAGAAGTAAAGGAAAAAGTTGAGGAACCTGTCAATAATATGGAAGAGATAATAGGAGTAGATACTAACATGTCTATGGTTGACCTCCTAGCACCAATAGATATGGAGATAGACTTCAACCATTTACAAATGGGTGGGTATTTTTTCAGAACCCTGTTTGTAAGTGGATATCCTAGATTTGTAGGACCAAACTGGCTCTCTCCTATTATCAACTTTGAACACTCCCTAAGAATCAGCACCTTCTATTATCCTGTTGAATCAAAAGCTATTCTAGAAAAGTTGAAAAAGAAAATTGGAGAGATGGAAGCAACTCTCTATACACAAATGGAAGAACGAAAAGTAATAGACCCTTCACTTAAAGTTGCCCTGTCGGATGCACAGATGCTACAAGACTCAATAGCAGAAGGAACTGAAAAGTTTTTCCACTTCTCTATGTATGTAACCCTTTATGCTAAAGACAAAGATCAGTTAGAAAAGATATCTCGAAATGTCATATCAACATTTGCTGCAATGAATGTTACTGCCAAACCAGCAACATTACAGCAAGAACAAGCTTTCATTGGAACACAACCATTAGGTATAGACAATCTGTATATAACTAGAAACATGGATACTACCTCCCTGGCAACTACCTTTCCTTTTGTTACCTCAGAACTAACTATGGATCACGGAATTATGTATGGACTAAATATGCATAACAAAAGTTTGGTTGTTTTTGATAGGTTTGAATTAGAGAATGCAAATGCTGTCGTATTTGCAAAGTCTGGTGCAGGAAAAAGCTACTTTGTAAAACTTGAGGCTATTCGAAGCTTAATGTTAGGCACAGAGATTATCATCATTGACCCTGAAAGAGAGTATGAGAACTTAGCAAAAGCTGTAAATGGATCATACATATCTTTCTCACAAGATAAAGGACATAAGATGAATCCATTTGAACTCTCAGGTATTACAGAAGAAGGAGATGATGAGCTAAGAATGAAGTTACTTGCTCTACAAGGTTTCTTCAAGGTCCTGTTTGGCGGAATAACAAATGTAGAAGAATCTATTTTAGACAGAGCTCTAATATTAGCATATAGAGAGAAAGGAATTACTTTTGATCCAAAAACACAAACAAATACTCCTCCCCTACTAGAAGATCTCTACAAAGTGTTAAAAGGTATGGCGGAAACAGAGGCTCACGGACTAGCAAGAAGATTAGAAAAATATATTATTGGAAGTGGAGCTGGTGTATTCAATGAAGCTAGTAACTTTGAAATTAATAATCCATTCACAGTATTTAGTGTTAGAGACCTACAAGAGGAACTTAAACCACTAGCTATGTACTTAATGCTGGACTTTATATGGACCAGAATTCGAAAAGATCGAAAACGAAGATTACTAATAGTTGATGAGGCTTGGTATATGATGCAATCTGAAGATTCTGCAAAGTTTATGTATTCTATTGCAAAAAGAGCCAGGAAATACTACCTAGGGTTATCAACTATCACACAGGATGTTGCAGACTTCTTAGGAAATGAAATGGGAAGAGCTATAATCTCTAACTCCTCAATACAGATGTTAATGAAACAAAGTCCTTCTGCTGTAGAACTTCTACAAAAAGTTTTTAATCTCTCAGATGGAGAAAGAAACTACCTACTCAACTGTGACAAAGGACAAGGGTTGTTCTTTGCAGGACAAAATCATGTTGGTATTCAAGTATTGTCAAGTGTTGCAGAGAATGAAATAATTACTTCTGATCCTAGAGATTTAGAAAAGTTACAAGAGAGAGAAGGAATGACAGACACAAGATCTATTGATGAACTAGCCCAAGTATTTGACCCTCCTGCTGTACAACAACCTATGAGAGATGGAAGTGCAGGACGTGAGAGTGAAATCATCATGGATGCAATAAAAACAAAAGAGAAGCAAAGGAAAATACTTAAAGACGAAAGGAAGAAATATCAAGAGGAACTAGAAAGAAAATTAGCAGAACAAGAACGTGTATTAAATCCTGATAAATATAAAAATCCTGACTCATTTATAGAAGAAATAAATCAACAAACTCTAACTGGACAAGTATTAAGTTCAAGAAAGGATGCCCAAAAAGGTAAAAAACACTTAACACCTCAGGGATTCGTTGAAAGTTACCCAGAGGAAGAAGAAAATGCTGATGTTTAGTTTCTTTAATAAAAATAAAACAACGGAAGACAAGCAAGAAGAAAAAGTACATGAAGAGAATTATCTTGTAACACAAGCTGTAGATACAAAATCATTAAGTGCAGACCTTAAGAGTTCAGATCTAAAACAGTTACTAAAAGCAGAAGAGAAGAGTAATCAACGCATGAATATTGCAAGATCAACAAAAAACCCCCAAGTTTCCAGAGCCTTGTCAGCCCTTCAACTTAAAAACCCATTTAAAGGTGTTTAACTAAGTGGTCCTTGATCTACATTCAAGAACTCCGATAAGTTTTCTTTGTTGATAATTATTGGTGTAGGTTGTCCTTCAACTATCCTTCTAGTAACACCTCTTATTATTGTGGCAATATTCCTTTCAAGTTGTCGAATACCTGCATCAAAACCTACAGGTCTTATCACTGATAACCAAATATCATCTGAAATTTGAACTTGATCAGGTGTTAGATTATGTTCTGCTAAAATGCCTGGAAGAATATACTGTTTTGCAATAACCTCTTTTTCTTGATCTGTGTAACTAGTAAACCTAATGACTTCGACTCTATCCAGCAATGCAGCTGAGAGTCCTCCTAAGTTATTTGCAGTACATATAAACATGACATTTGAAAGATCTATTGGATAGTCAATATAATGATCAACAAAAGTACTATTTTGTTCAGGATCCAAGATTTCCAATAAAGTTGCCATTACATCACTTAAAAGCCCTGCATTTCCACTTGATTTTTCTATTTCATCTAAAAGAATAACTGGGTTCATGGTACCACACCTTATCAATGACTTAACTATTTGTCCTGGCTCCCCATCAACAGAGTATCTGGGTGTCCCCCTGATAGTTCTAATATCACCAATTGCTCCAAGAGATATCCTTGCAAACTTTCTATTCATAGACTTAGCAATAGAACGTGCTACAGAAGTTTTTCCAACACCCTGTAAACCAACAAAAAGGAAAACAGGGGTATGTATTTTATGACTACCTATTTTCAGCACAGGTCTTTGTTGTACTCCCTCTGCATTTGGAGTCTGAACCTGTGTTGGTATATCTTCGCGTTTGAGACTTTGACTCTGTTTCAGTTGCATTGAAGCTAAGTAATCTAAAATCAAATTTTTTACAGAATCCATCCCGTAATGTGTACTATCCATAATTCTTCTTGCTTCATGGATATCTAAAGTATCTTCAGAAAATGTTGTCCAAGGAATACGTACTATCCAATCAATATACTTACTAACTGTTTCAAACTCCATACTATACCCACCCATTCGAACCATCCTTTTTAATCTATTTATCGACTGCATACTCTCTTCCTTAAGATCATTAGGAGCAGAAGAAGAAAGTAACTTGTTTTCCAAAGTAAGAATCTCTGTAACACTATCGTCTACTGATGGTGTTGATGTGTTGTTTGTAACTGGATAGTCCATAGGTATATTAAGTGTATAGATTAGCTTTAATTAAGTCAAACTTTTTGACATCATACTTTACTCATGATAATCTTGAGTAGATAATTTAAACTGCCTTTTAAATGAAAAGATTTACTGTTTTCTTTGTTACCTTTTTTCTATTTTCCTTTGTCGGAGTCACTCTTGCTGCTGAAATAAAGGTGGAGGATGCTTCTACAACAGATGCTAAATCTGTGGTTGTTTCAGTAGATACTGGTACCGAGACAACAGGAAACATTAAGGCTGTTATAGAACATTCAGAAGATGTAACTATCACAGATGTCACAGAATCAGATGTCCCTTGTTCAACATTCTCCTATGTTCCAACTAATAATAGAACAGAAGTTATCTGTACTCTATCAACTAGTAAGACTGTAAAAGGAACTGTTGCAGAAATCAAATTTACCTCTGATTCCGAAGATTACCAATTTAGAATCATAAGAGAGGAAACAATAATAGGAGATTTGACTATTGAAAAAATATCAAATATGGGTAGTGAGGATGTTCTTGATGCAAACACCGAAACTGAGACAATGGATGAAAATGTAGAACCTGTCGATAATCAAGAAGAACAAACTGTCCCTTCCAATTCTATACCAACTACAGTTGAGAAAACCGAAGGTATTATGGCTTACTTACCATATATATTGTTAGGTGTGGCTGGTATCTTTTTTGTAAGTATGATGATTTTAGTTTTAACTAGAAAGAAAGAAGCTGTTGTTTTAACTGATTTACCAGCCTCTACAGCTGTTGCATCTGCTTCTACAGAACCACAACCAACAATACAACCTGTTAATTTTGATAATATCCCTGAGAACTTACAAAATGAAACAATGCAAGACAATATTCAAAGTCAAAAACCAACTTTGGAAGAAATTGTCAATCAGGCTTCTACTGATACACCTCCTACACCACTTACAGAACCTACAGCACCCACTTCTACAACAGGAACCAATGCAGAAGAAGACTTGCAAGCACTTTTAAGAGGTGAGAATTCAGAACCAATACAAGCACCAGACAATACTATAGAGCCAAAACCAATAACTCAACCTTTAGAAGAGGTGAATATTAATCAATCTATAGGAACTGATACCCCACAAGTACAACAAGATATACAACCAGAACAACCTATGACAAACAACCAATTTACTCCTACAACACCAATTACTACTATGCCGATAGAAAATACAAACACTTTTCAATCTCAACAACCTACATCTACAGACAATGGATCTTTAGATGATTCCTTTGATTTCTCTTCTGATGGACTACCAACGATTGGTTCTTTAGACCCTATCAATCAAACAGCAGAACCTATACAAGTACAAGAAGAACCAACTGTAAATATGAACATGGAGCAACAACCTCCTGTAATGCCTACAGTGGAAATACCACCTACTGATAATAATCTAGGTGTAGATAATGATTTGCAAAATTTACAAAATACAGTAACACAAGAGATAAATGGTTTGGCCAATATGGGTACTAACGAGAACATACCAACTAATTACATGTAGAGAAACTAGGATCTGTCTACAAACTCAAATTTGTCGTCAATCTTTGGTGCTTGGACTCTTTTCTGTAATCCTTTCCATATAGGATCTTGTACTCCTAATGTTTTCAGCCAATCATATGTCAAAATCCTGTAAGCAATATGTCCACCATTTCTTGTCCTAAGATTAATCACATATTGTAAGTCATCAAAAGAACCATAGAAAATATATCTGGTAGCATGAGCATGTGGTAAAAGATATTTAGTAAACTCATCAACTACTTCTCTAGGCATAGTAGAGCTCTTTGCTTCCTCTCTCCACATTTTAATCATCTCATATGTCTCCTCTAATCTTTCCTTATACTCCTGCTTTAATGATTTCAACTGAGGTATATCGAGATAATTGCAGAGATAAAAGCAATCTTCATTTCTTCTATCTAATTCCTGGTCCATATCAATACACTCATTAAATAATGGTATGAATCTCTCTAAACTCCTATGCCTACTCAAATCCTTAAGCGTTCCCATAGAAGCAAAACCTTCTATCTTAATTGCCCCACTCTGTCCAACATCTCCCACTGTATTATGATGGTTATGATACTCAAAAAGGATGTCACCTAATTCTTCCTGATCCTCATCTGAAAACTCATACTCTGTTTTTGAACCTAGAGGATTCAACAATGCTTCATAATGTGAAATCAGAGTCTCAGTACAATCAGGAGAATAACTAACCTTAATAGCTTCTGATTCACTATCAGGAATCTCTCTAATCTGTTCTCTATTCAAACTCTTTTTCATAAAATCTAAAATCTCCCTAGTAGAGTTAATTCTAGAACTGTTTGGGTCTGCATGCCTTATCAAGCCATCAGCCTCTCTTACATACCCTCTTGCTTCAAGTGTAGATGCTCCTAAAAGATTAAGTAGAAGTTTACCTATTTCCTCTTCAACAATACTACAACCACCACCAAAATACCCAATTGCCTCAGCCCAATTTCTTGCAGACATTAAATATGCAGAACTAGTATCCAAACCAACAGGAAGAAGATATCTGGATATATCAAAGCTCCTAGCTTTTAATGCAGACACTTCCTCCTTACTCTCTTCATTAATCTTAAAAAACTTCTTTAACTCTTCTCTACCTTCTTTATTCAACTCCCTGTAATCCCGCATCTGTTTCAGCATGATTTTTTCATAACCCTTCCTCACATCTGCATCACTACAAACCTCTGCAGGTATCTTTACAAACTGTGGGTCTGTAAAATCCTGATATCTTGTGGACCTCGCTTGTCCAGAAATAACGGGATTTACATAATATATTCTCATAGAAGTAAATGTAGGCATGTTTTCAATACATACAAAAAGATCTGCCATATCACCTACTGACTTATGTCCATAACCAGCAAAAATCTTCTCTAATCTCTCTGCAGCATCTGTACCACTACTAAGAATCTCAGATGCGATATCCACAATAGAGTCTGCAGAACGACTATACCTTGCTCCTAAATATGCATTTATAGAAGGTTGTTTGTTCCCACTACTATTCTGTAAAAGTGTCAGAACATTAAACTTGTTCCAACTAGAATCTGATTTAAGAGAGGCAATATTTAAGTCTTTACGATAGCTTAACTTCATATTTAATTAATACCAGGAATTTTAAATAAGGCAGTAAACTCTTTTATTTCATTTTTTAATTTAACAAAATCTTCATCACTTTTACATTCTGTCAATGCTCGATGAATATATTTAGCTACTTCCTCCATCTCTTTTTCTTTCATACCTCTTGTAGTTAATGCTGGAGTACCAATTCTAATACCCGATGGATCCCAAGGCTTCCTTGTATCGTTTGGAATAGCATTTTTGTTTACAGTAATACCTGCTTTGTCTAACATATCACCTGCTTCTTTACCTGATAGATTTACAGAAGAGAAAACATCAACAAGGAACAGATGGTTATCTGTTCCTCCAGACACTATCTTGTAACCTAATTTACTTATGGAATCAGCTAGAACCTTTGCATTAGTTACTACCTGTTTAGAATACTCTTTAAACTCATCAGTACTTGCTTCTTTAAGTGCCACAGCTATCGCAGCTGTTGTGTGATTATGTGGACCTCCCTGTAGTCCTGGGAATACAGCCTTATCTATCCTCTCTGCAAACTCCTCCTTACACATAATCATTGCTCCTCTAGGGCCTCTAAGAGTCTTATGTGTTGTTGTAGTTATCACATCTGCATATGGTACTGGAGATGGATATACACCTGCTGCAACTAAACCGGCTACATGAGCAATATCTGCTATAAAATATGCTCCTACCTCATCTGATATCTTTCTAAATCTCTCCCAATCGATTACTCTAGAATATGCAGAGAACCCTGCCCATATCAACTTAGGTTTGTGTTCTTTTGCAATTCTTAAGACCTCGTCATAATCAATATATCCTTCATCATTAACTCCATAACTAGCTGAATTGTAGAATTTTCCAGAAAAGGAAACTTTAAAACCATGTGTTAGATGACCACCTGCATCTAAAGACATTCCCAATGTCCTATCTCCTGTTTCCAAAAGTGCAAAATGAACAGCAAGATTTGCAGGAGAACCAGAGTAAGGTTGAACATTAACATGATCTACACCAAAAAGTTCCTTTGCTCTCTCTATTGCAATATTCTCTATCTCATCAACATACTCGTTTCCATTGTAATATCTCTTTCCTGAATACCCTTCAGAATATTTGTTGGTAAGAATTGAGCCCATACACTCAAGTACTTCTTCAGAAACATAGTTTTCAGAGGCAATTAATTCTAAACCTTCCACTTGCCTCTGCTTTTCTTTAGAAAGTAACTCCTTAACTTTGTTATCTTGTATCACTTCTGTAACACTTCATTAAATTTAACATTAAACATGCTATTGTCATTGGCCCTACACCACCAGGAACAGGAGTTATGTATGATGGAATTCCCTGCACACTACTCCATTCAACATCTCCTACAAGCTTACCTGTTTCAGGATGTTTGTTAGAACCAACATCTATAAGGATACAATCTTTTTTAAGAAATTCTGCTTTTACCAACTCTGGTTTACCTATTGCAGACACTAAAATATCCGCAGTCCTAGCTACATCTTCGATGTTTACAGTATGCGAATTACAAAGAGTAACTGTTGCATTTTTTTCAAGCATTACAGCAGCTAAAGGTTTACCTACAATTGTACTAGATCCTAAAATTACAACCCTTCTACCAAATATTTTAATATTGTATGCTTCAAGCAATTTCATGATACCTAAAGGAGTTGCCGGAGCAATACCAGAAGAATCTTTTTGAAAAAGTTTACCAAGATTTGTTGGAGTTAAACCATCAACATCCTTACTTGGTTTAATGCTTTCTAGAACCAAATGTTTATCTACATGTGAAGGAAGCGGTAATTGAATCATCAAGCCGTCAACATCTGCATTTTTATTTAAAGAATCTATCAAATTTATAATATCTAAAGTATTTACCTTCTCCTCTAAATGATGTACCTGAACAAGCATACCTACTTCTCTACCTACCTTCTCCTTCATTCCAACATACTTAACACTTCCATAATCATCACCTACTAAGATTACATCTAATCTTGGAGTTCTTTTTCCTTCTTCCTTTAATTTAGTAATTTCAAAAGAAATCTTGTTAAGAATCTCCCTTGAAATCTCTCTTCCATTTAAAAGTTCCATTAGTATTGTTAATAATTAATATTTAGATTCTCTTTGTTCCATATATTCCTCATACAATTTTCCCTTACCTTTCATCAACTCATTCCAACTACCTGATTCTACAATTTTACCACTCTTGAAGTAATATATCTTGTCAAACTTCTTGAGTAGCCCAACACTTCTAGTAATATATATCATTGATCTCTCTTTTCCTAAGAATTTGAAAATTCCTTCTAGTATTTTCTCTGCGGAGATATCATCTATAAATGTAAATGGTTCATCCATGATAAAGATGTTTTTATTTCTGTAAAGCATTCTAGCAATAGCTAACCTCTGCCAATATCCCGGAGAGAGATCTCTACCAGATGGAAATGTCTTACCTAATATACTTGAATCATCAATATGTATATCCTTCTTAAACTTATTCACTCCTGCAATATCAGAGACCTCATCGTAAAGAGGAACATTTACATCCTTTCTCTGTCCAGAGATAACAATATTCTCTCTTAGACTAAAGTGATAGTTTATGAAGTTTTGGAAGATAACTGCCAGTTTCTTCTTTAATTGCCCCCTATCTAATTCTTTTGTTGAGATTCCGTCTAAAAGATATTGCCCATCTTCAACACCGTATAACCCTGTTAATATCTTTACTGTAGTACTCTTACCTGAACCATCACCTCCAAAGAAAGCAACTTTCTCCCCAGGGTTTACAGTAACATTTAAATTACTCAAAACTACTGTCTTAGGATCATCTGGATATGCAAATGTTAGATTTTTAAATTCTAAAAGTGGAGTTCCTTTGGAAAGTTTTCTATTCCCATGATATGTATCTCCAAATCCTTCAAATTCAACTAAATCAAAGAATTTATCAATATATCCCAGATTTGTAGATACCAAAGAAACAGAATTAAAAATTTCAAAGATACTTGTATGTGCTACTTCTACATAGTCAAATAGTGCTTTAAATGTGCCAAAAGAGAACCTTTTTACAATCGAAACTGCAAGGACATATACGATATATATATATTTCAAAAGATTACTAAAGATTCCTAACAGTGAACGACCTCTGTAAAATTTATACTGACTAGTAAAATATCCTCCTAAATATTCATCATACTCCTCTGCATACCTTCTTCTAAGAAATCTATAGATATTGTTTGCTCTTAATTCGAGGAAGTTACTAATTGTCAAAGAAAGGTCGTGTACATACCCTAAAAACTTAAGTTTTCCCACTGATTCATCTAGATAGTTTCTAATTCCTTTTCTTCTTGAGTGAACAACTAGAGATTCAGGAACAACAAAGAGAAGAAGAAGGAGAGAAGTAGCACCCATGCTTCCCCATATAATTGCCATTGCACTAATCAGTCTTACTGTATTACTTAGAATTGTTGAGAAGTTATCATACACATTAACTATTCTTCCAATTGAGAATGTTGGAACAAAAGCAATTTTATCCTGAAACTCTTTCTGTTCTACATCTTGAAGATTGGAAGATGCAACTTTTTCTATCATCATTAGTTGGGCATTAGACCATACCTTTTCATATATTACAGTGTAAAGATATTCCCTAATCTGTATACATATATGTTTAACTCCCCAAAGTAAAAATATGACAACTAAAAACTTAAAAGAATCAGTTGTAAGGAACTTAGCAAAGTTGAATGTTTCCCAACTGAGTAGAATTTGAGTTGTTGCATCTATGAATTTTCCAAGAATTTTAATTCCATATATCTCAGCAACTGTTGAAAGGATAAAAAGGAAATCTCTTGATACAGCTACCACTGTATATTTACCATATACAAAAGAGAGAACCTTTTTTAATGTTGGGAGTTTTTTAGATAACTTTTCTGGAATCATATAGGATATAATAGCATGATAGAAAGGATTTATGAATGAGAGACAATAAATATTTAGAAAACCTTTTGTATGACTTATGGGATAACCATTTTTGTGATGTTCCAAGAAAGAATTTAGTAGTTATTAAGTTTGGTAAGTATTCTAAAAGACAATTAGGAAGTATTAAATTAGCAAATAAATATACAAAGATAAAAGGGTTGATGAGAAAAAGAAAAGAGGAGCTAGAAGTACAAGATGAGAAGAGTGTTACTGTTATTACAATTACTAGGTATTTTCAGAATGAAATTGTTCCTGAGTATGTAATTAAAGCTACAATTGCACATGAATTATGCCACTATACTCATGGTTTTCAATCTCCACTAGAGAGACAGTTTAAACATCCACATCAAGGCAGTGTTGTTAAAAAAGAATTAGCTAAAAGAGATCTGTTAGAGCAAGAAAAAGAAGCAGAAAAGTGGTTGAAGGAGAATTGGTTAAAGATTGTGTATTAGAATAACCAGTTGACTACAATTTGTAGCCAACTGCCTTTTTAGCATCTCTACACTTCTTCAACAATCTTTCCAAATCTCTTCTATTTACTTTCTTTTTCCCATATATTCTATCTGTTTCTTCTACTA
>Ga0255340_1000498_pt1 | contig 64067 bp, 65 predicted proteins | sample wastewater_treat_7_FD_192417 | JGI IMG/M metagenome (GOLD analysis project Ga0255340, IMG submission 192417) | Wastewater microbial communities from Lulu Island WWTP, Vancouver, Canada - plant10 | ecosystem: Engineered > WWTP > Wastewater > Unclassified | place: Canada: Vancouver, British...
GGGCGTTTTCCGTTTCCTGCCCGAACATCAGGAGAATTAAACAGTAACGAGTGCAACCTTGCCGTTTGAATCAATCTGCAAAGTTTTTCCGTTGTCTGTGTCTTCAGCTGCAAGAACTGCCGCAAACATTGTTTCAAGTGCTGCAAGTCTTGTTTCAATAGACATTGTTTCAAGTGCTGCAAGTCTTGTTTCAATACCTGGAACTGCCGCAAACATTGTTTCAAGTGTTGCAAGTCTTGTTTCAATACCTGCGTTTCCACCTTTTTCAATTTCTTCGGCAATTTCTTTCCCATAAGGGCAGCCTCTTTTAAGTTTTTCCAGTGCCATAATAACACCCCCTTAAAAATTTATATAAACAGAAAAATTATCTGCCTATGCTCTGATTTCGCCGCCGGATTCATACTCAATTCTCTGATTCAGGATAGCAAGGTAACTTTCCATTGATTTTACCTGCTCCGTCAGAAGTTCTTTCCCGGTCTCTGTCATGTCAAAAGGATTGTTTTCAAGTGCAGCTTTAGCCTTCTTGATTTTTCCTTTCAGGTCGTCGCGTTCCATGCGCTCTACATACAGTTTCATAGTTTTTTCACTCCTTTATATTTTCATAAAGCGATTCATCGCCATAAATACAATGGTATTTCTGCGGATTGAATAAGCCCTTAAAACTGAACTTACCAAGCCGGATAACTTTCACATTCCAATATCCCGGTAAAGGCGGCATATAAGTAACAATGTCGCACCAGTGCGCGTACTGCGTAACCTTGCCAAAGAAAAGCCGTGAAATAAGTTTTGTAATGAAAAATACAAGCGGTTTAGGCGCGCCGAAAGTAACTAAATCCGGCTTTCTTCCCGACTGGAAAAAGATTTCAATTCCTGCCAATACTGAACCTGCGCCGCCGTATGAATGACCGCAAACAACTACCTTGTAGTCCGGGAAGGTATTCATAGCCATTAAAACCTCATTCATAAACAAGCCTTTGCAGGAATTAAAAGTAGTCTGCCAACCCAAGCAAGCGAAATATACATACCACTGTCTAACCTGTGGAATCATGAAAAATAAGAAGTTCACAATCCAGTCGATAACGCTTGTTGAAAACTGCGAAAATACATAGATTGTTCTTTCGTCGTTATCAACTTTTACGCGCCAATCGTAGTCAAAAGTGTTTGTCCTGTAATCAATGTCTTTCTGATAGTTGTAAAGTTCCCACGGTTTCATTGTTGCCCTCGCATTTACATTTATTAAAAAAGAAAAAAGGGCGTTGCCGGCGTGAAAATTTCTTTGAAAAGGAGAAAAAAAAGCACCGACAACACCCCCAAAAAGTAACGCGATACGGTAAGAATTACTTTTTGACACGCTCTGCGATAAAAGCGATAACCAATGAAACGGCAGCGATAACTCCGGCTATGAGTGCGATACCGTCAGTGATTTCAACTGTTGTTGCACCGCCAATGATTAAAGCGGTTACATCAAGTGCGAGAACTACCCAAGCAACGATTTTTACAACTTTGCTTGAAAAGAAATCTTTGATTTTCTGAAATTCCCCCTTAATTACCTTTCAGGTAATTTTTCACAATGTTAAATTGCCCCGATTGCCATATTTGCAAACTTATTTTTGTTTGCTTTTATGTACTCTTTGATGTCGTCTTTATACACGGCGATACGCGCACCAAAATAGGCACTTGTAGCCGACTGTGTAGAACTGAATGATTCTGAAAGTCCGTCCATGCTCAATGAACTTGAAGAGAATCCCGACATCAAGCCGTCGCCGACAATATTCAAAAGACTTATTGCAGCCTGTTTAGCAATAACTTCTCTTAAATCCTGTGGTACATCGTCCGATGTTTCATAACCTGCGTCATAATCAATCGCATAGAATAACTGTGCGGATAATGTTTGATTTCCGTAAACGCCTATAGCGGTCTGAATACCGCTTGAAGTTTCGGAAGGTCTTATAGGGCGTTCCATAAGTTTAAGAACACCTTTTGTTTTATCAATAATGGTAGTCTGTGTAAGGTCTTTTACACCCTGCCAACGAGTGAGCAATGAAAGTTTGTGAAGTTTAATAATCGGTTTGCGGCGTGTTTTGATATATCCATATCGTGAAATACGCGAAAACTTGAAGTCATAAACCGCTTCGTCTATATCGTAATCAGTACCTTTAGAAAGATTTCTTTCTGCTGCATTGTATCTGATTTTCTTTTTCTTAATCGTAATATCAAGCTGCCGCTCCAATTCTGCGACCGCTGAATCAATGAAATACTGAATCTGTTCGTCAGTATAACTCTGTCCGTTTGTAGCCTTAAAATCAGTACCCCAAATGTAAGTAAATCTCAAATCATCAGGCGTTACGATGTTTCCCCACTGTCCGGCAGGTACTTTATAATTGCCGAAAGTGTAACCTATAGCACCGTCGCCGCCATTTCTTACCCAGTTTGAATAAATATAATCTGTGTCCTGTGGATTTTCCGCTTCAAAATCTACATAGCGGTATGCGTAAAGTGTATTTGATTGTGCGTTTGAATCGACAATATCACCGTTTACGGCGATTGCCGGATTCTCTTCATCAGGAGTGCAAAAACCGTTAGCCGTCCAAACAAGATATGTATCATCATTGTATGAATGTCTTTCAAGCCGATAACTTGAATGTGCATTATCGTTGATTGACACTAAAATCTTGTTGTTTATTGAACTTGCAGTAATCAATTTTTACACTCCTTTTTGAAGATTCTTATTTTGTGAAAGAGAATCCCGGTACATCTTTAAAATGCAGCGCGTCCTCTAACTTGACTTTGGCAAAGCCTTCATCGTCAAAAGTAATGACTTCGCCGGTAGAACCTGTAACCGAGCGACCGGCTCTTTTTACCGACCACACATTTACAGTTCCGTCAGAATTAACTTTGAACGGCAAACCGCTCTCGTCCTTCTGTTCGGGCTTTTCAGTAACCGCCGGTTTAGAATCTTCCTGCGATTCTGCCTTTTCTACTGTTGTTGCGTCAGTCTTTACTTCTGCGACTGTCTCAACCTTTTCAGTAACCGCCGGTTTAGCAGCGGCTACTGTAGGCTTTTTGGCAACATCAGTTTTCTGTGTCTTTGATGTTGTTGTTTTTGCCATTAGTACAAGCCTCCTTTGTAAGAAATGTTCTTAACAAGTCCACAATGTTTAGGCGCACGAACTTCGAGACCACCGTAAAGCATTACGAGGAAAGGAGTTTCTGCGGTGTTTGTAGGCGCGAGAGGGAATGTACAAGCCGGGAGCAACTGTCCGAATGTGTACACCGGCTGAAAACGCTTCTTTGGAAGGAAAATCATAGAAGCAGTTCCCGGAAGTTCATCGTTTGTATCTTCGTAAACGGTTGTAGCGTTTCCGCTATTTGCTACCTTATCCATTTCCATTACCTTTGTGTCGTTCTTCTTAGAACGGCAGATAATGAAGCCGGTTGCGGCAACACCTGAACCCGGTGTAATTGTAAGTGCTACTTTGCTTCCTGCGGCAACTGTTACGGCAGCAGTGATTGAAGTACCTGCGGAAATACCGTACTGATTTACGGCGTGTACAGTGTACATATAATCACCTGCGTCGTTTGCAGTGAATGATGAACCTGAACCGCTTGCGCTTGCAGTAACGCTTGCAGGAGCAGCAGGTCTACGAGTTGCGTCACCTTCTGCTACTACTTCGCCCTTTACTTCAAAGAACATATCATCACCGGCATCTTCACCGCTCAATGCAATGTTTGCACCGATAGCAGTTCCATAGTCAGGAATTGTCTTGAAAGAAAGGTTAGGAATAGGATTGTTCATCAGATAACGCTGCTTGTCAGCGAAAATTTCCTTGATGTCTTTTGCAAGAACTGTAGGGAAAAGTGCCTTGTCAAGGAATCCACCCTTTCCACGAACCATAGCGGCGATTTCGTCAAAAATCTTCTCATCATAGTTACCAAGTGTAGAACCTTTAAGGTTGATGATGTTTTGGTCTGCTGCGTTTGCTTTCTTGATAGAAGCAAGGAATCCGTCGAACTCTGTAGGAACGATAGAAGAATCACCGTGGAAACACTGATATTCAGCACCCTTGATGATTGTTTCAACACCGGCAAGTTTTTCGCTTGCGAGTGCGCCTTCAAATGTTTCGGCAGCTTCCATCTGTTTTGTAACAGAACGGCGTGTCTGCAAATATTTCATTGCAAAAGTCTTGCGTTCAAGAGACTGGTCTGTGTCGATTGACGCTCCGCCTTCTGCTACAGAAAGGTGGCGGTAATCACCGTGTCCAGTACGCAAGTTAACTTCATGCACTGTTGAGCGAACAGGTGTCTTCTTAACACTGTTCATAACTTTACAGTCTTCTTTCAACTGTGCAACAACATTTACTACTTCTGATTCAAGATTTTCAGGAATCAGAGCGCGACCACCGGTAAACCGTGAGGAATCTGTTCCGTAACCGGCTGCAAGTGCTTTCTGCAATTCGTTTACTTCACCTGCGCTCATTTCGCCGGAAGAAACATTGTCAAAAAATCCTGCCATTATTTTGCCCCCTTTTGAGCCTTGTCTGCAAGAACTCAAAATATTTTGGATTCATAGGTCTTCCGGTGTTCATGCACTTCTGAAAGTCCGATGAAATCATGCTCGACTGAATCATGTCGATTTCGCCTTCGTCTACTGCCTTTTTAAGAACAAGCTGCACATTGTACAGGTCGTCTTCTGTAGGTCTAGCCGAAAGATTCTGCTTACCTGCGTTGTTTCCGCCGTCTGCGTTCATGCTCTTGTTAAGCACTGTGCGAGGTGGAATCTTCTGATTTCCGATTGCTGAAACCATTTCTGCAAGTCCGACAATAGCCTCACCTAAATCGTTAAGGCGTTTTTCTGTGGCTTTCTGTGATTTAGCCAAAGTAGTAATTGAAGCGTCCAGTGCTTTCAACACTTCGCCGCCGTCTACCATGTCTTCATCATCATTTTCGCCGCCGTCTTCGTTTTCTTCGTCTTCGTCGTCCTCGTCTTCGTCTTCATCGTCAAGGTCAATGTCGTCGTTTTCATCATCGAGGTTTTCGTCGTCAGCGTTTGCGCCGTCTTTGTTGCCTTTCTTGATGTCTTCGTCATCGTCCTTTGGATTGCCGCCTGTGAGAGATTTCAGAAGGTCAGAAACCGCATTGGAAAATGATTTTTTCATCATTTGTCCCCCTTGATTTATAATTTCCGAGGTAATCTCCCCGGCTTTTTCCTTTGAAATACCGTGTAAAATTAAGAACTCAATAGCGTCGTCTTTGCCGTTGATTCTGCGATTCTTAGCAAGTTCAACAAGCTGCGCTATGATTTCTTCTTCGTTTACATCGGATTTACTGATTGCGTGAGTGTTTGAAACATCAATAGTCTTTGTGTTTACATCTTCCGGGATAAGTGCCTGTCCGCCGGTCTTTGTAGCGGAATCCGTGTTATATCCGGCGCAAAGTGATTTTTTTAATTCAAGCGGCAAGTAGTCTACAAACTCCGCCGCCGTCATGCTTTTTGCAAAAACTGCACTTCCTACCGTGTTATTTACCGGGCTAGTTGTAAGTGCAAGGTCATTCCAAAGTACATGAGTGATTTTCTCAACGCCGGTTTTAAGATTCTTTACTACCTGTGGGAAAATACCGCCGACACTGGCGCGTACTCTTGTAGAACCGGCTTTAAGCATTTTAATCAGGTCTTTTGCTTTATCGTTGTTTGAGTAGAGTTTACCTTTTACGATTGTCTTTTTGTTTTCTTCGTCAAAATAAACATCTATCGGCTCACCGATAACCATTGAAGGGTCTGAAATAACATTGCCCTTTTCGTCTCTGCGCTTGTGTAAATGGTCAAAAGAAATAACGCCGCCCTTTAAGAACTCGTCTTTTGATTCCATTAAAGCTCGCTGCAATACAATCTGATTCTGTAAGTCAAGATTTTCGTTTGACGCTTCTACTTCAAAAATATAATTTCCAAAGTCGTCTGTTTTTCCTGCGGATTTTCGTATCTCCAAATTGAGATAAACATCATTGAACTTGTCTGTATCGGTCATTATGCACCCCGAAAAGAAATAAAAAAAAGACAGTCCGCAAAAGTTCAGTACAAGCCGTACCGTCTTTTTCCGAGACTGCCTTCTTAGAGTGCAAATCACATGGAATCTTATTCAAGAAGTTTTTTGTTAAAAACTCTTATTTTCTACATTCTAAAATCTATGGCTCTATTTGTCAAGTTTTAAGACCGTTTATTGAAATACCTTGTCAATAGTCTTTTTGAACTCCTTATAAAGTTTTGAATACGCCGTGCCGCTCATTTTTCCGTCAGTTCCCGGATTCAATAAAGCTGCTGCAACTCCGCGATAATACCACTCAATAGAATCTTTATCGGCGTTGAATCGCTTCCAAAGTTCCGCGCCTACTTCCAGTTTATCGCGGTACATACTGCGAATATTCGATAATTTATCAGCGAAACAAACAAGTTTAGTTGCCGGATTGTCGCCTTTAAGTCGCTCAATAGTCGCCACTTTTCGTTCCTTCCATGTTTTACTTTTGTCTTCACTTTCGCCCTTAACAATTGATAAAACATCAGCCCCGAAAAGTTGTTTAATCTCTTCCGGCGTTGCGTCCGTGTCTTCAAGTGTATCATGCAGGATTCCGGCGATAATTACATTTTCAGTACATCGCAATTCAGTAAGAACCTGCATAACTTCCATAGGGTGAACGATATAAGGTATGTTTGTACCTTTTCGCTTCTGCCCTTCGTGTTTGAGTGTCGCGTAAATTATCGCCTTCTGAATTGCCATGCTCATTTTATTACCCCTTAATCTTCGCAATCTTCCTGCTCAACCGGCAGCAAGTCGCACTCGTCAAACCACTCTTTAGCGTCGCCAAAGTCCACAAGATAACGACCGTCTTTTACTTCAATCACAAGTCCAACCTTGCCGGTCTGAATAACCCTTACATCGTCGTACTTTGTCATAGTTCACTCCTTGTCGGGCGTTACTGTTTGCCCGGCGTGGCAATATCCTAAAAACTGCCATACTTCCGGCTCTTTATTCACTCTTAAAAGCGTTAAGTATGTCTGTTTTCCGTTTACAAAAGAATGAGGCTCGCCGCACTGAAAATAACCGCTGCCAAAGTTTAACGGCGGTACACAATTTATCAAATCCCATAAGTATTACAGTCTATATGTTTCATACCTGAATTATCGGTATAAAAAGTAAAATAATAACCGGCTTTATTTTAGTTTTACGCCGAAAAGTAAAATTAGGGGAAATTTCCGCTATTTTCCTCTAATTTCCCTAAAATAAAAAAAGCCCTAGACTTGCTACGGCTATGACTATTCAGGAAAGAATAGCGGTGCGCTTATTTATTAAAATAACTCTCGTAGAGTTTGGCACTTTCAAGTGCTTCTTTTTCGCTGCACTCGTGCCATGTCATAGGGTCTGCGGCAATTCTGTCAGTCTTTACGGTTTTTCCGTCGCTATACAACTGGTAGATTCCGTCTTCTTTTTCGACAAATGCTCTGTCGTTATCGTCAATGTAATATTTCATGTTTCACCCCCTGCACTTGTATCTTAAACTAGATAGTTTAATTTGTCAAATGCTTATTTAATGTAGTTAATCAAGTGTTCAAAATGCTCGATTGTCTTGTCGGTCAATACGCCTTCTCTTTTTGCCTGTTCAAACAACGGCATAGCCTTGTTTACATGGCTTCTGATTGCAGCAGCATAAGGAGCGTGTTTGTACTCGCCGTCAAAAATATTCGCGTTGCCGTCTTTGCCTTTTGGAATATCTCTTGTTGGGAAGTTGCCTTCTTTTGAGTATTTATTTGAAAGTCCGTAAAGGTCTTTCTGTGCTTCGCCCATAATTTCAGCAAGTTTAGCGTATTTTGGATTTGTTGCAACGCTGCGGTAAACTTCATAAAGCGCGTGTCCGTAACGCTCTTTTGCTACCATGTTTGCGGTAGTGTTTACCTGCAATTCAACGATTGCGCCGTTTGAAAGTTTGATATTACAGTTAATGTCTGAATATCCAACCGGCGACGGTTTACCAAAGTTATTTTTAATGCGCGCAACTTCTTTTCTGCCGTCAAGGTGTTTAAGAATGTTCGCAACATCTTCAACGCTATTCAAACAGATTGTATGTCCGTCGCAATCGCGGATTGTGCGGCAATGGTAAGTATCTGTCTTTTCGTCGTAAATCTGTTTTGTAATATCCGGGTTTGATTCTGATTTTGCGTCTTCGCGTAACTTTTCTTTAATGCGGTCTTCGCTCTTTAAAGTAGCGCGCTTCATGATGATAGGATTCATGGCTGCAAACTCTTTAGCTACACTATCGGTAAAGTCGTTAAACTCACCTCTTGCAGCTTCAATAGTTTCATAAAGTCCTTTGATTGTGTCGCAAGAATCCGGCTGCATACCGTCCGTACCGCGCCAACCTGCTTTTACACTGTTTACGTCCATAAGTCCACGGATAGCGTCATTCGGGTTAATCATTTTTGTAACCTGTTTTACATCTTCATGCTTTACCCGGAAAGTTTGTCCTTTAGCGTTTTCAGTTCCTTTAACTGTAACGCCGTCTCTTCCAACGCCTACAATTTCGCCGGTCATATCTACGCCGCCATTGTTAAATACAATGTGGTCGCCGGTAGTATGAGCGTAAGAGTGTTTTTCCTCTTCTTTTGGTGCTGCTGCGCCTTTGTTTTTACCTTCTTCCGGCTTGTAGATTTTCTTGTAAACGGTTTTACGATGTCCGTTTTTATCGGTAATTATTTCCTTGCGCAATTTCGACAAGTCTTTTTTACCGAACGCCTTTTCCATTTCGGCATAAACCGCTTTTGAAAACATAACTTTCATTTACTTTACCTCGCTTATGATATTTTGTTAAGAACGCTCGCCACAAGTGAACTTGCCGACTGCTCTCTTTTACCAAGTTTAGAAAGAATATCCGTTATGGATTTCTTTATTTCCAAGAAACGCTCCATAAGGCTTTGTTTTGATTCAACGCCGCCCAGGAATATATCCATTTCGCCGTTTGCGCTTGCCTGCAGTACTGCTCCCATATCCTTCATACGCTGCGCAAATGCTTTTTCGCCTTCATCATGCACAAGTTTCGCAAGTTTGCTTGTTATTTCGTCCGGCTTTGTTTCTCCGAAAAGCGTTCCCTGCGCCAAATAATCGTCTACGGTCTTGTAGGTGTCGTGATTCTTTGCAACGTTTACGGCAATATCCACTGCGTCGTTCAATTCCTTGTTGAAAGAATATTCCTTGCCGTTTCCCTTGTTTTCGATAAGCGGCAGGATTGCCCTTACAAGTTTCTGTCTGATTCTTTTTCCGCCCGCGCCGTCAAGTTTTCGGATATTACCCTCATTCAGAACACTTCCGACAAGTACAGTTTCGCAAAAGTCTTTACCTGTATCGTTCAAAGTTCCGTCAGTGCGGCAATACTGCGCCTTTTCGTTTTCTCCGATGATTCCGGCGGAAATAAGTTTATTTACAAACTCTTGACACCCTTTGACATCGGCGTACAGTTCGCCCATTGTGTCATACCCCTGCAAACTTTCCGCAATCGACTGTATTTTTTCGGTATTAAGTGTTTTTGTAAGTTTTACCGCCTTTTCAACATTATTCATTGTCTTTTTTGTGTCGCGGTTAAACTGTGCAAACTCTTCTGTAGTGTAGTCGCCCTCATGCTCGTTGTCAGTTTCAAGAATAAGGCGCGGATTCTCAAAGCCGTTTAAGTCTTCCGGCTCTATTCCGTATTCGTCCGCCATTTCCCTTAAATCCTGTAGGTATGCTTTATCAGTTCCCTGTCTTGCCGCAAGTTTACTTGACATAGTGCGGTTATTGCCGGAAATAACAATACCGTCCTTTGTAACAATCGGCGGCGATTCAAGCGCAAGAGAATTGAAGTTGCTTGCAATCTTTCTAACGCTTTCCTGTGCGTCCGCGTCATTCTGATAATCACGGTCGTTTACGCTTTTACCGTCCTTTGTTGTCGGGAATCCCTTAGAAGGCGCAAAAGTGCGCTCGTTATGGCTTGCCGTCGGTGCTTCTGCCTCAACAATCTTGTAATGGCATTTTATTTTAGTTCCGTCAGGAAGAGTAACGGTCTTTTTATTGCCGGTAACGCTTTTTGACGCTTCGTATTTATCGCGTATGTCTTTTATTGTTGTTTCCGGCTCTGCGCCGTATTTTTCTTCAAGTTCTTTTTCTTCCTGTTCCTGCGCTTTCTTTTCCGGGGCTTTTACAAACATCGCTATAATGTCTTTAATTCCCTGTTTGAGTTTATCAATAATCGACTGTATAGCCTCTTCGCGCCCTTCGCGTGTTGCTTTTTCGTGTAAAGTCTCATTCTGTGGAATAATTGAGTGTACAAACTCTTTATGTTTTTCCAGTGCTTTTATAGCGTCTTCAACTGAATCAGCCTTATAGCTGCTATTTGTCAAAGTCTCAATTTCTTTATTAAAAGCCTGTGTTTTTGTAACCTGCGCGCGGTCTTCCGGCGTTTCGTTTACCTGTATTTTTTCGTCGTCTTTTGCTTTCATTTCGGCGACGGTCTTTTTCTCTTTTTTCGCTTTTGCCTTTGCCGGTTTCTTTCCGTTTTCCAGTTCGTCATTTTTTGCAGAAATATAGTCCGACAATTCTTTTACAAACGGCAGCGGTCTTCCCATTTCATCAGAGAATCTTTCGCGGTTTTCAAGTACAAGCTGCAATAATTCCTCTGAACTTTTGCACTCGTCCGCTTTTCTTTTAAGTGCAGCGATAGATAACTTCGCGCCGCGTGAATGACTATCATATTTAGGCTTCCACTTGCCCGGCGCAACTTTTACATACTTTCCGCCTTTCCAGTCTCTTACAGTTCCAACCGGCAAACCTTTGCCGCCCTTCGCTATGCTCTCCGCTTCCAAAAGTGATTTTTTAAGTTCTTTTTTATCAGCTTCCAAAGATTCAAGATGTTCAATAACAAGTTTTTTGAAGTAATCAAGTTTTTCGTCTTTCATTGTGCGCTCCGAAAAATCAAGTTTAAAAACAAAACGCCGACTACTCCTAGAATAAATCTAAGAATAATCGGCGTTCGCTTTTGCGTAACAACCTAGATACGGTTTAGTGTACTGGTATTATACACCATTACGCTTATTTTGAAAATGCACTTTTGCGGAAATAAAGATTTCCGTTTTTGTCAAAGTAACACCAAGATTTTTGAACATTATCGCGCCCGAAACGCTTATCGTTTTCGGCTTTAATCTTTGCCTTAAATTCGTCGTCCATAGCGTGTAAATCGTTCATAATTCCGTCTACATTCTGCTTTACAAGTTCATTTACTGAAAGTAAGTTTTTCTTGTTTGCTTCGTTGTAGGCGATAGCTTCCTGCAAGAACTGTTCGCGCATATCCTTTGCTTTATCAACATTTTCGCGCGCTTCGTCCATGAGTTTTACATAATCCTGAATCTTTGCCTCGCAATCTTCCTGTGTCTTCAAGCCTTTAGAATCAAGGTATGCTTTACAAGCTGCCTTTGTATCCATAGCCTTTTTAAGATTCTTGTTGTAGGTCTTAACGTAACCTTTTGAAGTTGCAATTTTATCATCAAGATTACTTTCGGCGTACTCGATGTTATGCTCAATTTGGTCGTATGTTTTCGCATAACGATTGAAGTAAGTTCCCAAACTTTCAAGTTTATCGAAAAGTTCCTTGTCTTTACCTAAGAAATCAAACTCTTTGCCTTTGAAATCTTTTTTAATCTTTGCGGCAAGTTCCTTTAATTCCTTTTTCTGTGCGGTAAGTTCATCAACTTTCTTCTGTTCAGCTTCAACGCCTTCAAAACGCCAGTTTACGCCGTTCTTTGCGTTTTCTTTGATAGCTTCGTCAGATTCAAAAGCAATATCAATCTGCTTGTGAAGTACATCAATCAACTGTCCGTACATTCTTTGGTCGCTCTTGTTTTTTTCGGTATATTCCATAACCTGCAAGTCAGCGCGCTTATTCGGGTCTTTAATCAATGAGAATTTCAACTCTTCCGGGTTTACATCGTTAGAGTTCATTGTATCGCCCTTGTAAGAATAAAGGTCGTCGGTGCGTGATGATTTTTCGTCGTGTTTCTGATAAATCATCGGGTCAAGAGAATCGTGCATAAGCGGTGTTACACAATGTACAATTCCCTGCTTGTTTCCCTGTCTCCAACCTCTACCCCATAACTGTTGTACATCTGTCGGATTCCAGTCAAGTTGTGTACAGTAAATTGTTGTAGTATTACCCTGTAAGTTACAACCTTCTTTGATTGTTGAACTACCGATAATAACCTTACATTTACCGTTTACGTCATTGAACTCGTTGAAAACTTTCTGTCTTGCGTCCAGTGCCTTATCTGTTGTAGCTGCTCCGGCAACTGTTGCTATAGCTTCTTTTGGAATACCGTGTTTAATTAAGTAGTTTTTAACCTGTGGGAATTGCTCAACTCCGCTAGGCATATACATAATCTGTCCGTTTGTCGGTGATTTTTTGTACTGCGCAATAATAGAATCACAAGTAAACTTCAACTTTGGAGAAGAATCTACAAACTCGCTCATTTTCGGTGCTTCGTAGCCGTCAGGAATAAAAGAAGGGTCTACAAGTGCCGGGCTTAAAGCGCAATTCTTCATAGCGTTCATAGCGCGGAACATATAACCGTCGTCGCGGTCGTCTTTTGGAAGTCCTTCCTGCTCTTCAATGTATTCAGAACATTTATCCATGATAGCCTTCTGTAAGTCTGTCAATTCAAGTTCAGGCGCGTGCATACGCTTATAAGGTCTTACAACTCCTGCCTCTTCACCGTCTACCTTATCCATGTAGTTTGTGAGTAAGCCCTGTAATTCTGAAAGGTTTTCAAAGCCCTTTACGACTGGTGCTTCTGTTACGCGGTTTGCCTTTACGACATATTCGCGCTGCACTTTACAGAAGTTATGTACAAACTGTTCGAGTGAGTAGAATCCCATTTCTTTAAGTTTGTCGCGTGCCATGTATGAAAGAATTGAGTAAACCTCTGTAGGTGAGTTTTGGAATGGTGTAGCCGAAAGCAAGAATGTATTGCGTCCGTCGTTATGTCTCTGAATTAACTGGGTAATCGCAAACAATTTCTTTGCTCTGTTAGAAGGCTGCCCACCGCTTCCAAGTCCGTCAAACTCATTACTTCCGCCCTGTTCGCTCTCACCCTGTTTATTCATGTGTTTAGGCATTTTGAAGAGATTGCGGAAGTTGTGAACTTCATCGACGGTAATATGGTCAAATCCAAGTTCGCTAAACTGTACGCCTTCATCACGAGTGCGCGACATTTCGCCGACTGTTTCTGCAATCTTTTCGCTATCGCTTGCAGCTTTTCTTTTAGATTTTCCTTCGCTGCCGCCGGTAGATTCCATTGCGCCAAACTCTACATCTTCCTGTATTTCGGCTTCTTCCTGCTCATTGAATCCGATGTTTTCAAGTCCTTCATAAGTACATACGGAAATAGTTCCCTCTTCAATCTTCATTCCTTCTTTCCAGTATCTTTTAGAAAGATTTCCGAGTTCGTTTATTTTAATTTCCGGGAATAACTGATGAATCGACTTTATCCAGTTTGCATAAACTGCATTCGGTACACAAATAAGCGGCTTTTTTGCGCGTCCTGTCTGAATCTGATTGATTGTAGCGACAATACCGCAAGCGGTTTTACCTACGCCGACATCATAAGCAAGAAGTCCAGTTCCTTTGTTTGTAAGCATAGAAATACCTTTAAGCTGCTGCTCCAACAACTTAAACGGCTTCTTGCCTTTGTGTGAACTCATACCGTCTACGAAAATAGGAATCTTTGTGTAATCAGGATTTACGAAAGTATTTGCTTTATCGTTCCAAGCCTGTACAAGGTCTTTTTGGTCTTCAATGCTCAAACCTTCGCGCAAATAGCGGTTAAACAGTTTAATAGCGGTATCGCGTCTAAGCTGCTTTTTCTGCTCTCTGTAGCGCGCCTTGCCTTTTTTGTCGTCCGTTCCTGCCTCGCCTCTATCCAAAACTAAAGCCTCTTTATCAAAGAACGCTTTAATATCTCTAAAGTCAAGAATTGCCGGAATCTCTTCACGCGCAATAGGTGAATCGCTCTCGCTATAATAACCGTGTCCGGCATACGCCCATTCAAAGAATCCTGTAATCAGGCTCATACCGTCTTTAGTCTTATAATCGCGCGTCCAGTCCATAACCGGCGACAATGTGAATCCGTCCGACTTTTCAACTTCTACGCCGTTTTCGTCCACTTCTTTCCAAGTGCGCAAAAGTCCTTTTTCTTTAGGGCATACCGCTTCAAGTAAGGCTTTTTTAGTTTCATACTGTGGGTCTTCCGGGTCAAGTTCGCGTAATTTCTTACGGATATTACCACTCGCATAGTTTACGGCGTTTACATAAGTATCACCTTCTTTTACATAATGGTCTGATGATTTTATGTATTCTTTCTGTTCGTCAGAAAGTTTTGTCATGTCAATATTGCCGTATTTATCGGTTACTTTCCAAACCGGCAGGTCTTTAGGGTCGATGTCTTTACCGTACATCTTGTTAAACTCTGCCGCGTCGAGTAAGTGTGCGTCAGGGCTTATAGGATAATCGTGTGCGCCTTCTGCGTTTTTATTACCCTTCATAGCTTCCGAGCGGTTACGCTTTTCAGCCTGTTCGTCAGTAAATAATACTTCTTCGCTCTTGCCGTCCACATTTACGACTACACCGGCGGTCTTACGATTGCGCTTTACATATCCCTGTACAATTCCAGTTCTTCCGTCGTCAAGTTTTACGACATCGCCGAAAATAGTTTTAGAAGTAATCTTTTTAGGTTCGTTCTTTACCTCTTTGATTTCAACTTTTGCGGCTTCCTGTTCGATAATCTTGTCAATTTCAGCCTGTCCGACATTGATATTTGCTACTGCACTTTCAAATGTTTCACCGTCTTTTGGTTTAATGTAAGTCTCTTCGCCAAAACGTCCGATTCTTGTAGACACTTCACCGGCGATATGGTCAGGATTGTTTGTAAAGTAATTTTTCAGCGCGTCTACTGTTGTACCTTTACCCTTGCGGAATACGACAATATCAGTTCCAACATCGGTACTGTCAAAAGTTCCGTTAGGAAGTCTCCACGCTTCGAGCAATTCTGCTTTACCTGCGATTTTTTCAAGGTCTTTACCGTATGAACTACCGCCGTTAAGGAATCCGCTAGGCACTACCATAGCCATAATTCCGCCGTCTTTTACGGTGTCGAGTGTTCGCGACATGAAGTAAGTCTCATAGCGTTTGTAGTCTTTACCCTCGCCCATACCTTTATATTTGCCGGTATAAGCACCATAAGGCGGATTTCCTACCGCTACATCGTACTTTTCAAAATCTTTTGTAAAGCGTCCTTTTTTGTTCTTCATGAAGTTTTCTTGAAATGCTCCCTGCACAATTTCAGCGTCAGGGTGTAAGATATGCGCAATTCTTGCGGAATCTGCTTCAAGTTCAAACATGGTAAACTTTTCGCTTCTGCCTTCTGCAAAGCGTCCAATACCGCTAGAAGGTTCAATAACGCTTTTATCCTGTCTAGGGTTGTATTTATCGACAATTTCCCAAACTTTAGAAATAACATTACGCGGTGTATAAAACTCATAAAGAACGCCGCTATTGCTGCTTCCTTCTTCGTCTGTTCCACCTGCGCCGACATACTGTGCAAGAATCTGTTTATCTGCGTCAGTAATTTCTGAATCAGGCTTTTTAAGAATCTCGCGACACTGTTCGCGGATTTTTCGCGCCTGTCCTTTTGTTATTCTTCCTCTTCCTGCGTTGACATCGCCGTTTGGTTCTGCAAGTCCTCTTCCAAGTTCGCTAGACACGAGTAAAGATTCGTCTGTGTTATCTTCTCGCCCTGTGTTACCAACATTCTCACGGCTTGTTTCTTCGCCCCTTCCAGTCCGTATGTTTTCAGCACCATCGGAAATTCTTCCCGGCTCAATTCCAGTGTTACCATTGTTTACCCCCTGTAAATCATCGGTATAAACGCCGTTCTTTTCGGCGTTCTTATTGCCTTTCATGGCATTGCTGCGGTTATCGTGCTTTTCCTGCTCGCTTTCCGCTTCGTCAATTCTCTGCCCTTCTACGCTAAAAGTAGCCCATACTTTACGCATTAAAGAACGATTGATAATCATTTTATCAGCGTTCTTTGCCTTTGGTTCTTTCTTTTCGGCAACGATTGCAGCGGCTTTAGCTTCAACTGCTTTCTGTGTTACCGGCTTTTTGTACTTGTCGCGTTTTTCCTTTTTGGAAAAAAGATTATCCCACTTAACTTTGTTAGTGAAATACTCCAGTACATGAGCCGCCCAAGTAGTTTTACTTACGCCGTACTCTTCTTTGATGTCGCTTGTATATGTTTCGTCAATCTTCTTTTTGCCGATTCCGAAACATTCAAGTAACACCGTTAAAGGGTGTTTCCATGAATCTTTATAGACATAATTCCACCCTTTACCTGTTTTCTTTGGATAGCGTCGTATGTACTTTACCGGGCGTGATTTCTGAATAGTTTCCCATTCGTGATTAGCCCTGTAACGCTCCAAAAATCCGATTCTAAAAGCCATATAATAGCCCCCTTGTTTTTTGCCCTTGAATGTACGCGGTTCTAAGGCGGTTATTTATGCTTATGGCAACTACAACCTTGCCATGCTGCCTAATTTAATACAAGTTTCTTGCCGTGATATTTTTTCATTAAAACTTTTTGCTTGAAAAGTTCAAACGGTACAGTATCAACGCCGCCAAAAAAGCCCGGTTTATCATACTGTTTCAAATACGCCGCTTTAGCGTCTGCCAGTGTATTGAATCCAAGCATACACTTATCTTCGTCGTATTTATCAGTTCCCGGTATTTTTTGATGAATGATATAAACGTTTTTAGCGTCGATATTATCACCGATATAACAATCTACATGGTCGCCGTCTACGCCTTCCGTGCCTCTGATATACCCATAGTCATAGTGCATTTTGATAGCCCATTTATGACCGTCTGAATCAACGCCGCGCCGGATAGTTCCTTTTTTATTTTCAATGCTTATATTCAAACCTCTAAAAGCGGTTCTACCCTGTAATTTATGTCCGCTAAAAGTCAAAGATTTTTCTACGGAATCCGCGCCGTTATAAAGTTCTTTTATTCGCTCCGTAAATCCTTTTGTAGAATCGTCAGGGTTTTCAATTCCCTTTTCTTTGTACTCTTCTTTTGCAGCTTTTACGGCGTTATTCCATTTTTTAGCGTTCTTACTCTGTTCAGCTACAAGCGCGTCAATATTGATGTTATCAAGTCCGATGTCGTAACGCTGCCAAGTTCCCCTGCAATATGGGTGTTTTACGGAAATAGGACATTCCCACTCAAAGCCGTCTTTACCTTCCCATATCACATAATCAGCGTTCTTGTCTTTTGATTTTTCATCATTCAGCGGTTTATCACTCCATACGGCAATTTTACCGTTGATTGCTTTACACTTCGGGCAAGTGTTACTGTCAATTACTTCAATGCGCTTAAAATAGGTCTTTTTGCCTTCTTCGGTGTTATAAACTTCTTCCTGCACAAAAGAATTATTAAAGGCGTTCTGAATCTCTGTGTCAGCAACTCTCTGAAAGTCGCGGTTATCACCTACCATTTTGTCAAACAATGCTTGTGAGACTTGCCCCTTGCTTCTTTTGTCTTTTACGCCGTCAATAAGAATCTGTTTGATATTGCCGCGCATTTTGTCTGTTATATTTGTGATTTCCTGCGCTGCCGATTGTGTCATTACTTCAATTCGCGCCTGTTCCTGCCGGGTGAGACTTTCGCCGAAAACATTTTGCATATTCCTAACGTTTTCGCTTATCCAGTCGAAAGATTTACCGTGATATTGCAAACCTTCCAACCGTAATTTTTTTACGGCTTCAAGAGTATTGTATTTCAACATACGGTCGAGGATTTTTGAAAGTGATTTTGATTCAAGTATGATTTTCTTTTCGACATCTTTAATATTGCGGTTCAAAAACTTTTCAAGATTGCCTACAAACTTATTCCAGTCTGATTGTTTAATCGGTTCGCCTGTAGAAGGGTTATAAAGAATCCTGCCTTTATGAGTGAGTATGTCAGATTTTGACATTACGGTTTTCTTTGGTAAATCTAAATAGTCTGTTACATAATCATAAGTATTGCGTACAAGTTCAGAAAAGAACATACACCACTTATCCGTTAAATCTTCCTGCGCCTTGTAAAAAAAGATTTCACCTTTTGCAGCTTTCAACGGTACGGATAAACTCATAGCCATAGTGCGCAACGCTTTTTCTATACGCTCGCTTGAATAGTCTTTGAGTTTAATATTGATTGTGCCTAAACGCGGCGTATCATCAGCCGGAATATATTCAGGAGTTTCGCCGTTCAAACTTTTAACAAGCTGCTCAAACTTTGCCTTGCGGTTTCCCTCTGTAATGTCGGTTATTTCAATCTCAATACTTTTCATTAAAGATTCTCCATAAGGTTATTTTTGATTTTCGCAACCTCTACCGCGATAGATTTTCTTACATCGTCCGATTCTTTATTGAATCGCTGCGATAATGGAATTATATTTCCGTCGTCGTCGTAAGTAATCGGCGCAAGTGTTTTTCTTGCAGCGTCATAGTCTTCGCCGGTATATCCCAGTTTTGACAAGTCCATTTTGCCGCCTTCCCATTCCTGCGGTTTCATTCCGTTATCAGCAAGAATCTTGTTACACTCGTCTTCTGTAAGCGCGCGTTTGATTCTGATTGAATGAGAAATAAACCAATCACCTTTGCCGCCGGTCTGCTGCTTTACAGTCGGGTTTGTTGTGTACTGGTAGAATCCATGTTCCGGCATATACTGTAAATCTGCTTTTTTTGGGTTTAAGCTACCGTCTTCTTTTCTTGCCTTCGGTTGATTCTGCGCTTCTTCGGTGTAGTCTTTATCAGCGTCAATTTCAATTTCAAAAACTACCTGATTCCACCTATGAATATTGCCATAGTTTGAGCCTTTTACCTTCTTTCCGCCCTGTGGAAAAAACGGCAAGTCTCCGGCGTGCCAACCGGGTCTATATGCAAGTGCGGTTACTGATTTTGCCTTTTCTGTAATAAATCCGCGTTTAATAAGTTCCTTGCGTGTCTCTTCATCAAAAGAGTGCATATCGCCGGTTTTTCCTGCGTCCTTATTCGTCGGGTTTTTCATTGAAGGTACATACATATTGCCGTTTGTCGGGTCTGTAAAGTGAAAAGCGTCTTTAGCGTCTACCCATACATTCATGGGAATATTTTCACTGTTGCCGATAAAAAGCGCGCTAGGCTTTCCGTGAGAATCTACATAAAAAGTTTTATATACCGTCCGTGTCTTTTTCGGCGGTCTTGTAATGCGTAAAGAATAGCCCTCTGCCTGTTCCGGGATTGCGTTCTTGAATCCGTTCTTTTCAGCTTTTTCAATTACCATTTTGCGCAACTTTTCAATATCGCCGCTTTTTACTGCCTTCATGTATTCAGCGTCAAGGCGTTTTTCTTCGTCCGATAATCTGTCATGCTTTGCAGCGGCTTTATTTTTATTCGGGTTTATATACACGGTCTTTGTGTATATTTTCCCGGTCTTTGCGTTTCGCGCTTGAATCTGTTTAGGTATTAAATGTCCGCGATTGATTGATTTTACAAGTTCAGAAAATACAGTCATTTTTCATACCTCACTTAAAATGAAAACTTAAAAGACTTTTCAACGCCTTCGCTTTTTGTTTCTTCTCCGGCGTTATCCTCATTTTCTGCATTGTTTACTTTGTCGTTTCCGGCAATATCATTCCATGCGTCATTATCTACATTTTCGTTTTCATCGGCGTTTTCTTCTCCAAAGTCTTCGCCGTTATCTTCGCCGCCAAAGTCCGCGCCTTCTCCGCCTTCGTCTTCTGCTGCGTCCGGGTCTTCCATTCCGCCGCCGTCCATTTGTGCATATTGATACATCTGTACAAACTGCGGATTTGCCGGACATTTATCCGCCCAGTCAGCTTCAATCGGTTTAAGTCCTTTTTCTTTGCGTACTTCGTTTAATGTCTTGAATGATTCAAGTTCGGTTTTTGTAAGGTCAAGAATCTGTTTAGGGTCGTCGCGTTCATATCCTACAAACTCAATTTCATATCCCGGATATGCTTTTTCAAGAATCTGATTGATATACTGCTGCAAGAAAGCCAACATATCACCCAGTACAAGCGATTTTGACGCTTCGATTTCAGGTGTAGTATTATGCTCAAACATCGGTTGAGATTTTGAAGAGTGAAGTCCTAACTCTTCCATGCTGCAACCAAAAAGCGAAACAATAGCACTTGTCAGGAAGTCCAACCAACCTTGAAATTCCATCTCTTTATTTGTGCCGCCTAAACTTACCCACTTGATAGAGTTATTTTCGCCGCTTGTTCCGTTACCTGCCGGAATAATCGGTACGCGCCATTGATTTGCGGTAGTTCCGCTCATAATGTCGCATAAGTAGTCTTCCATTTGCTCTACGGTCTCTTGATTTGCGTTTCCGTCCAACAAAAGCATACCGCGCGGCAATTTATTTTCTGTAAAGAATCCGGCGTTATATGTAAATGCGTTGATTGTACTTGTTATCAGGTCTATTGCCTGTTCAACTGGTGAATAGCCATAGAATGAATAGCGTACATCACTACGCGGATTCTGATAGTCAAAAATCAATGAATCGTCGGGATAAAAAGCCTGTGGAATTGAATCAATAACCTGTACATACTTAATGTGAAAAGGGTTATCCTGATTTGGTAAAACACGCTCGATTGTCGCGCCGTCCACCGCCCAAAATGCGTAAACTTTACCCGATACGGTACGCCCGATTTCTGTTGCTACTTGGTCGATTTCAAGCACGTCTCTTAAAATCTTAATACAGAATCTTGTAAAGTTATCGCGGTCAGCTGATTTTTCAATTCCAGTATTAAGCAAAAACTGCTCTATTTCAGTTCTTGCCTCTGATTTCTGCCCGGCTGCCTTAATTACATCTTCACCGATTTTCTTAACAACAAAACCGCGTAAGTTGCGGTTTGTGGAAGGTTTGAGAAACGGTTTAATTTTTTTCTGTACATTGATGATACATAAATTGATTATCCACGCTTTTTTAGAAACGCGGCGCAAAGTTTGGCAATCGACTTCACGGTTATAATGTCCGTCCGCCGTCCGCAAGTTTCCGTATTCGTTTTCAATGTTGCAGTATGGGTCAAAAAATGATGATTGTGAGCCGCCCTGCTTTGCTCTTGCATAGTCAGTCGGTACATACGCCCTTGCATACTTTTTAGCGCGATTGATTTCCCTCTTAATGTCGATAGGTTCAACTTCAATACTCTTCTGAATCGGGATAAGCTGCTTATTGTTATCTGTTGCCATTGCGAACGCTCCTTAAAACTGATGATAAGGATTTACCGCGCGTTCGGGTCAGCGATGTTTGCGGAATATTTGAGGGTTCTATATTGCCGTTATTCAATGTTACCACTGAATCGTTCTTTTTTCTAGCATATTCGGCGTAAAAGTTCGGTTCAATCTTTTTGCCGTCCGTTGCGTAACTTGCCAACGCCCACGCCCAAAAACTGTCGGCGTGTCCTTTTTCGTTTCGTTCAGCGTCATATCTAAAACTACCGCCACTTGACGGCGTTCTTTTAATGCTATGAATCTGCGCATGAAAATCGCGGTCGTTATCAAGTTCATATTCCCGGCGTTCAAGTCCAGTTCTTACGCCCATAGCAAGTATTTCTTTTGACTGTAAATCAAAGTGATACAGTTCCGCGCGTTCTCCATATCTTTTATGCGCATTTTCAGCAAGATTACGTCCTATACCGCCGTCGTCAATGCAGCAACGATAAATAGGCAAGTTCTCCATAAGTTTATTTAATACGGCGGTCTGCGCGTCAAAATCGGCGTTTCTCATTTCATGTCTTAAAACGCTCCTTTTCTTGCCGTTGATAACTCCGATGATATAAAAAACTGTAGCGTCGGAAGTACGTCCAATATCAAGCCCCATAAATAAAGGTGAGCCGTATTTTTCCGGGCTATAATTCAATATCAGTTCGTCAGCGTCTTTGAAACAATGGATTTCTACATCACGCTTTGCGGCGAAATAGTCTTCGTCTTTTTCAATATTTGCCGGTATATCCTCTTCACGCCTTCCCGGTGTATTTGCATAAATCAATTCAAGTGAAATATAACTTGCCGATGAATCAATAAATACACATTCACATTCCTGTTGAAAGTCTTCCAGTGTAGAGTTCTGAAATAGCGATATAAGGCGGTCAGTTCCAAAACGCTCTACGCGTTCGGCGGTCTCCATATCTTTAGCAAACTGCACCGCACCGCGTACATCTTTACACATTACTTTTGCATACCACCACGGAATAAAATAGCGGTCAAAGTTCGGGTAACTCTCTCTATTCGTGCATATCTCATAAAACTTGCCGATAGTTCCTAAAGGTGTGCTGCCTACTTCAATGCAGCCACGGCGCAAGGTACAGAATGACGCTGCGGTATAGATTTCTTTTGAAAGTCGCGGTAAACAAATAGCAAACTCGTCAAGGCATACATCGCCGTTTTTACCTCGCGGCGGTCTGCATGGTAAACTGATTAAACGGCTTGTAGTTTTACTTCCTACATCTTCAAACTCTAGCATTGTCGCCGTTTGATGTACTAATTTCTTTTTGTAGCGGTTCGGAATTGAATCATAGAATTGTCGTGCATATCTGATTTTTTCCTGCGCGTCCTCTTCGTTGTATGAAACAAACTGCTTTGTGTATTGAGTTCTTGCCGGGTCTAACGCTTTTACAAGACCTTTAATAGCGACTACGAAAGAAAAGCCGGTCTGTCTGCTTTTAAGAAGGCTTATATATCTATTGCGATTTCTGATAAAATCGTCTTGCCAAAAGTCCAGTTCAATATCTTTATGGTCGTACTTCATAAAGGCATAGACATAGTTTAATTTTTCTTCGGGCGTCCATAATTCCATTTTTCGCTAGTCCTCTTCCTCGCGCGTAATTGCGCCGATTGCTGCCAGTTCCGACATTTCAGCCGTCTCGCGATTCTGTTTAATAACCTTTGTTTTTACCTGCAATTTCTCGCCGATAATTTCCGCCGTTGTTTCAATGTCAAAATCGTTGCCGGATTCGTCTTTTTTATCAAAGAGTTTACTGTAAATATTTATAAGGTCGTTTTCTTCTTTTGCGACATCAGGAGTAACATAGTTTACAATTCCGCGTTGTCCTTCAAACTTTACGCCCATAATCATGCGCTTTTGTTTTTCAGTCAGTTCGCTTTTCGGTTTTACATCACCGCGAACATATCTAACGCCTTCGTCTGTAGTAGTCTCTTCAATATCGTAAACATCAATCGGGTTAAATTGTGCGCGTTCTTTTTTTCGTTCAATAATGCGCATAATTTCGTTTTTTAGGTCTACTTTGGTATACTTTTCAGCTACCTGCGACTGAATATTTCTGATTTCACGATACACTTTTTCGTTTTCGATTAAGTGCTGCGCCTGTGCTTTAAGTGTTTTTGAATCTTTATAACCGGCTTTTCTTGCTGCGTCCGTCGCGTTGTACTTGCCGCTATTAAAAAACTGAAATACATAAAAGATAACAAACCGGCGTTGATTATCCGGCAAGTTTTCAGTCCATTTGAAAATATTTCCGTCAATAATTTTATCATCGTCAATTTTACAGAAAAGCGGCGTGTTTTCATTTTTTGATTTTCTCATGCGTACACCACTCTAAACCGCTTTTCTTCAAGATATGGGCTTGCTGCATAATCAAAATCTTTTGAAATGTCAGGGAAGATTTCTTTAAGTTCTGTTATGGAAAAATTAAACCACTCGCCGACAATTCTTTTATTATTAAAAAGATTGTGGAAGTCTTTTTCCAATTTTGTGTAATTGTCGGTTTTAATTGAGTAAAGCAATTCTATTCCCGGATTTGCAATCTTAAAATCTGTTATTCTTGTCTTTGGATTTTTTGACTTTCCGATTTTTACGCGATTCCTTGTGTAATCATAAATAAAATAGACATACCCCTCTTTGTTTATTTCTGTCGGAACGGTTTTTGAGAAGGATTCGGAAATATATTCATGTTTTACACTTTGAAGACTTTTTATATAACCTTTAATAAAAGCCTTTACAAAATGAGATTCAATCAACATAAAGGAAATATAACTTGCAATTTGTTTCGGAAAAAAGAATGTTATAACTTCGTGATTTGTTGTCGAAAGAAAGTCCGCTATATATCGAGAATCAATATATCTTTTGCCATTACAATTTATATTCTGTACATCAATTTTAGTTCCTTTTGAAAAAAAGCCAAAAGCCCAACCGTCGTTATCAAAATATGCAAAGATTGATTTATTATTTTTTCGTGCAGCACTTCTTATAAATGAAAATGGAAAAACAATGTTTTTAATCTGAAAGCATATATCGTTATTATCTTCAGGGCGTTTTACAAATACGCTTTTTCTGTTGATAGAAGTGTCAATAGATTTATTGTTTATTGTCGTTTCGTTCATCGGTTTTATCCTCTTTGCATTTGTGGTATGGATAACCTATAAACTTATGTCCGTTATCGTTCACCACTTCCAGTGGTACACTCTCACACACTACCTGTGTGTTATATCCTGTAGCGATGTATTTAATATTTGCGCCGCATTTTGGGCATACCTGCATACTTTACGCCCCCAAAAAATTTTTTAGGGTCTCGCCTTTGTATGTCCTGCTATAAGAATAATCTGTACACTTGCCGGAATCAAAAACGAAAACTACCGCGCCATTAAAATTGTTTTCTGTCGCGGTTCTAAGATACTCGGCTATAAGCTGCTCGCCCTTTGTGTTTTTTGAAGTCGGTAAATCGTGCTTATTTGCCTCGTTTACCATGACAATATCGCCATTCTCAAAAGACAATTTGACGCTGCCGGTAAAGTTTGATGTTTGCTTTTCGTTAAGATACTCAACGATACAATTAAAACGGATTTTCACTTTCCCACCCATTTTATTTGTATCATCGGTCAGAATGATACTTAAAAAGTTTTTTAGAAGAGTTCTTTTGCCTATTATTTTACTCTATAAGGCGTTAAAAATCAATTATTTAGTTTAATCATTACACGATTTTTTAAGATTCCCGGAATATGTATTCAGGATATTGCCATTGTACCAGTGCTTTTTTGAGACTGTAAACGGCGTTTTTTCGTGTAATTTCCGATTTTACATCTTCGATGATAGCCTTGTCGCCTTCGGTGTAAACAAAATCAGCGACATAATAACGCGCTCTTTTGTTTCCGCCGCTCTTCGGACATATTAAAAAGCGTACCTGCGTTTTTAGGTCAGATATAATGCCGCCACGCTCTAAAAGTCTCAACTCTTGAAATCGGTTTGCTTCTTTTTTGGAATCAAATACCATATCGCCGATTTTTGTTTTCTGATTGTGGTATTTGTTGCCGGTATTCTTACGCCCCGGAAACGGATAGCCGCCATAAAAAGTGTTCATTCTATCCGCCTCTTAATTATCGTTTGTCAGTGCTTCCCAAAACTTTATTATGTCTTCTTTTGGCGGCATAAACTTTGTAAACACATCAAAGCATTGTCCGATTTTTTCACCGTCTTTATAGACAACCATTCCGCCCTTGAAACATTCAAAATGAAGGTCGTTATGGTCAAACTCTATAAAGTTTAATTTCTGCTTTTCCTCTTCCGTCATTTTTCCTGCTCCTGCTTTTCGTAACTGTCGCAGATTCCTAAAGGCTCTACGCAAGATTCTTTTACCCACTCGTCGCGGTTATTGCATAACAAACTTATTCCCATTCTTACATAAGAGTGTTTACAAGATTTTACTCCTTACAACTTCTACTCCCCGGCATAAAGCCGGGTGATTCAAGATACATTACACGCTAATCGCGTGTAATCAGGAAAGCCGGGGCAACGCCACCGCCGCTAAAACTTGCGTAGTGGTAGTAGCTACAACCGCTGAAGTCGACACCGCAGAAGTAGGCGGAGTTCGAGGCGCCCGGCGATTTAGTCCACCACCACCATGTATCACTATCATCGCTTAATACTTTAATTCTGTTTTTTCTTGACTTAAAATATTCAAGGTCTTCAAAAACCTGTTCTTTAGTCAGCAAGCTGCAATCATAAACGCCTACGCAAATAGCCTTTTCAAGTGCGTTTTTGAAAGCGTCTTTGAGATAAACGCCTAATTCTGTTTCTTCAAAGTTGCCGCCTTCTTCGTAATCATCATCAATGCAATGTCTGAAAAGAATATTTTCAAAGTTGAATAAAACGCCGTCTTTTCTTACATCAACCGCAATAACCGGCAGATTTTCAAGATTGATTTTTTCAAAACTTCCAGTCGCTTTTACTGTCAGTTTTTCAATATAAAATCTGTCGCCGACTTTTACATATTTATCAGCTTCTAAGTTTTTACTTGCCCATTTTACACCCTGAAAAGTCATTGCTTTTTCAGATTCTTCAACTTCGATGTTAGAATCTTTTTCAGATACCTTGTTAGATTCAATGGCAATATTTATCATTCCCATTCCGTTTTCAGAAAGTCCGGCAAGTTTATAGCCCTGCTCTTCGATTGCTTTAATAAGTTCCCATTTCATAATTTCCCCCTTAATTTTTTGCCCCGAAAATTACATACATCATTTGTTCAAGCGTTACGCCTTCAAAAGTTTCTTCAAAACGCGCTCTTACATCAGGCTTTATAAGTTCCGTTGTAAGAATCTCGTAATATTCCTGCGCTTTTTCGCCGTAACATTCAAAGATTCTTTTGTAAAACTCATAAGAAAAACCACGGTCGCCGCTGCTTACAAGTGAAACATAAGCCGGATTGAATCCAAGTCTTTTACTCTGTTTTGCGACTGTCTCACCGAAATCAACGCGCAATTTTCCCAAAACTTTACCTACTTCGTTTCTAAAACAAGCCGTACTTGAAAATCCCATTCTCTCACCTCACACTAAAAAGGAATGTCTTCCGGGAAGTCTTCTTCCGATGTTCCCATATCCTCGTTACCGGCATTATTTACCGGCGTAAAACGCGGCGCGTTTCCACTTGTAGAATTGTTATTCTGATAGCCGCCATAACTACCGCCGTTATTGTTTCCGTCAGATTTACCGCCTAAAAGCTGCACATCTTCCGCAACGATATAAACGCGCGAATGTTTCTGTCCGTCTTTTTCCCAACGGTCTTGTTTAAGATAGCCGCGAATAGCAAGCTGCTTGCCCTTAACAAAATACTGTTTAAGGTTTTCAGCGGTCTTGCCCCAAACAACGACATCAAAATATGATACTTCGTCCTGCCACTGGTCATTACGCTTTACGCTGCGGTTTACGGCGATACTCAAATCAGCTTTTGCCGTACCGTTTCCGATATATGCAAAATCTCTTTCACCTAAATCGCGCGTAAGTCTTCCGATTACGCTATAATCATTCAAATCATTCATTTTCTATCCCCTCTTTGCCCTAAAATCAGGTGCTTTAATCGTGATAATTGACGAGTTTTGTCTTAAACGGCTCAAAACATCGTTATTCACAAATCTTTCAAAACAAGAATCGCAACCTTTTTTCGGGCAATCTCTTGAAAGGTGTGTATTTGTAAGAATCATAAACGGCAAGTCTCTTGTATGTCGTTTATCCAAAATATAACTAAGCCAGTTCAATTCTGCGTCGCTGCCTTTAGTTCTACCCATTTCGTCAATTACAAGCATAGGAATTGACGCTAAATCCTGCACAATTTCAAGTTCAGTCTTTTCAGCCCTTGCCGAATAAGACATACGAATCATCGTTGTAATTTCGTACATCGACAAAATCTTGCCGCCAAGTGCCTTAACTGCCATACTTCCTAAGAAGGTTTTTCCAACTCCGTTACTTCCTAACAGAATCACTTTCCCGGATTTATCAGCAATCATTTTCTTTACCGCTTCAAGTGCTTTTTCCTGTTCCGGCGTTTGTGGAATAAAGTCTTTTAATTCTTTATCCCAGTATTCAGGCTCGATATTGCGCGATTTATACATCGCTTCACGCTCACGGCGTATGTATTCAGCCTGTCGCACAAACTCTGCTTCCTGCTCTGCCTTGCGCGCTTCTTCTTCACACTTCGGGCAAACATATTCACGCTTACCGCCTTCAAGTTCAAAGTAACACCCCTTTACTTTTCCGTGTTTTTCGCAAGTATACTCGCAATCGTAAGTAGTAAAGCGCGGTACAAGTCCGGCAAACTTCTCTATTTCGTTCATGCTCTACCGCCTTACAACTGGATTTTATCTTCTACCGGTGAATCTTCCGCGCCGTCCTTCTGCTTCAAGAAATTCTCAACCTTGTAATTTTCCGGCAAGAATCTAAGAATTGTTTTCTTTTCGCAAAAGTGGTAGAAATCCTGCTCACTGTTCCACCAAGTTTTACCCTGTCTTTTCAGTTCCATAACTTCCGCATAGTTCTTTACTGCCTGAATTACATCGTCGCTATGCAAGTGAAGTTTCTGCAATTCACCGTTTGCAAGTCTGAAATCGCGCATTGTAAAGGTGATTAAGTTCCCTTTGCAGCATGGCAAATTGTGAGAGAATAAGACATCAAATACCTGCTCTGCATAATTCTTGCGCGGCTCTGATTGTGTCTCATACTCAAACTTTTCTCTTGCCTCGCTCTGTTCCGGCGTTTCTTCCTTCTGCTCTTCTTTTGGTGTTTCAGTTGTCAAAGATTCCTTGACAACTTCCTCAACCTTCTTTTTATCCTCGCCGTCGTCTTCTTCCGGCGGCAAACAGTCGTAATGTTCCGCAAAAGTTTCTGTATCGCCGCTCTTTTTTGTCTTTTCGCCGTCTTTGAGTGAATAAACGCCGGTAGACTTTTCAACAAGCTGCGCTTTTTCTTCCGGGTAGTTTGTATCTTTCACACGGTCGCTGCGAATCTTATTGTTGATTTTCCAGTGCTTTATCACATAGATTCCTGAATCAAAGTGAATCATAAAGCCTTTAGCAACAAGTATTTTTAAGTCGTTTTCCTGCGCTCCGCACATTCCGCAAATACGGCGTGAACTGTTTATAAATCCTTCGTCGTCGGCGTTCATTGCCATTTGAAAGTACAAAGCCTGTGCAGAAAACGGCAAATCTAAAAATGCGTCCGATTCTGTGATAGACTTTGAAAACATTCTCCGCTCTGCCATTTCCTTTATCCCCCTATTTTTAATCAATTCTTTTTGCAGCAAGATTTATTATTGCGGTCTTGTCGTAACCGATTCCGTTATCTGTGAGTAATTCCTTGAAAGTTGCAATCTGTCTTGCATTGCCCTTCAAAGTAATTCCGGGAATTATTTCAAGCCCCATTTCATCAGCAATAGCGCGCACACTGTCAATCTCATTTTCGTTTCCAAAAACATTGAAGGTGTAAATTGTGCCGCCTGTAGCTGCTGCCGGTGCTGCCTGTTTTGGTGCAACCTTTTCTACTTCGCGTGTCTCAAAATTGACATTGTAGGTATCTTCAACCGGCGTGTTTTCAGGCTCTTTTGTTTCTTCTTCCTGAATCCCGAAAGTTTCATTTTCTGCCTTTTCTTTTTCTTCGCGCGCCTTCTTTTCCGCTTCCAACTGTGCAAGGCGTTCGCGGTTTGCTTTCAATTCTGCGCCCTTGTTTAAGGTCTGCTGCAAGTTGAGAGTAGACAAATACAGGTCTTTGAGAATTGCGGTGTCTTCGCCGAAAGCGTCCAGTGAAGCAAGGTCGCCAGTAATGTTTTTAATGATTGTGTCAATTTCAGCGTCTACCGCTGCAAGTTTCGTTGTTTTATTCAGCCATTTTGCATTGAAAATGCGGTCAAGCGGTACAAGATTGAAGTTTTTGCCGTTCCAAAGTTCGATAATCTGCGCTTTTTTCTGCGCCTTTTCCTCTTCTTCTCTTGCCTTTACAATGACATCAAGTTTGCCGCTTGCGGTCTTCATCATGTCGCAAGTTTCTGAAATGATGTTTTTGAACTCTGCAAATGGCATATTCCACTCTTTTTCAAGTGCAATTCTGCGGTCGTTCAAAGTTTTAATTGCCGCGTTGATTTCTGCCTTGTCTTTTGCAGCCTGCTTAGCGTCTCCGGCATAATTGTCTACCGAATACTCTTTAAGTTTTTCCTCGACATACGCTTTAATGTCTTTTGCGTTTGTTACAAGGTTTCCAAGTGTTTTTTCTTTGATTATCAATGACAAAGGATTTGTTTCCATTTCGTTATCCCCTTAATGCTAATTCTGCTAAGTTTTCAACCTGAACATTTTCCGGCGTAGTCCATTGTGGAATCGGTAAATGTCCGGCTTTTTCAAACGCTCTTTCTACTTTTCCGCGCAAGTGCGGATATTTGTCAAAAAAAGCGTTCCAACCGTGCGCGTGAAAAAACTCATGTTCTTCACGCGTCAGGGCAAGCACATTCCAAGCGCAATCTGCGAATTGTGGTGCTGCTCCCCGGCTTACAATGTGGTGGCAATCTACACTACCGCCTAAACCGCTCGCCTCACTGTAAACCGCTCTTTCTCTCCACTCGCTAACCGTCATGTCGTCCTTAAAATCGTGTTCCTGCTTGCCGCGCCATATTTCCCACTCGTAGAGAACTTTTCTAACATCAGCTTGCAAGTCGTAATTAAGTTCGCATTGTGTAGCCAAGTGATACAGTAAACCGTCAATAAATCGCGCCGCCGCAACTGTATTAGATTCTGAAATATGTACCGCTCTTAAAGTGTCCTTCCTGAATCGTGAAGGCGTTTTATCGGCGTACTCTTCCAGTAAATCTAAATACAAGTCGTAACGCTCGCTTTCTGTCGGCTTTCTGCCTTCCATGCTCTCAAAAATAACAGTGATTAACTTCCAAACGCTATTAAGCTGCTTGTAGCTTCTGTGTTGAAATTGCGCGTCAATGTCGCATTTCAGAAGAATCTCGCTCTTGCTGCGTTCCTCTCTTGATTTCTTGCCGTTGAAAAGTTTGTAAATCAACTGCAAGTCTTTAGGGTCGGCGGCGCGTAAAACAATTTGATTCTTGTATAAAACGCCGTGAAAGAATCCTGTTATTTTCACCGTTCACCCCTTAAAAAAGTCCGTCTCCTGCCGGAATCTCGCCCTTGTCGTACATTTCAGCCTGTGCCTCAAAAGCGGCGTCAATTCCTGCGTCGTCAGGTGTTTCTACCGGCGCGCTTTCAGGTGCAGCCGGTGTTTCTGTCTTCTGCTCGATTTTTTCCGGCTCTTTTGTATCTGTCTCAATCACATTTTCCGGCGAATAGTCAAAGTCTTTTGTAACTGTGTACTGATTGCCGTCTTTGATGATGTTTGTTTTGATAATTGCGCTATCGCCGTTTACTGCCTCTGCAATAAGTTCAGCGTTTTCAACTGCCTTCGGCGCATACTTCAAAACTTTTTTAAGAACGGTCTTTTTTGCCATGCTTTCCGGGTCTGTAGTCCACGGTGATGTATAACCCTTTTTCACGCTCTGTGAGTATTTTTTAGCGTGATTCATTACGGCTTCCCATGACATAACTTCAAACGCGCTCGCGCCATTTTTCAGTTCGTAAAGTCCGTAAACATAAATCGGTTTGTCTGATTTTTCGCGCGGTCTGTGAATCAGTTTTTCTTCAAGTCCGTATGAATAGTCAAAGTCGTCGCCTTCGTAGACAATGCGCGCTACAATCTTTTTGTACTGTCCTGTACGGTAGCAAAGGTCAATTAAACCCTGATAACCTAACTGGAACTGTGTTTCAAGTACACCCTTATTCTGATACGGAATCAAATAAGCCTGTCCGAGCGGTGTATTACATTCAAGTCCAAGCTGCGCGCTTGTAAGAAGTGCGCCCATAAAAGATTCAGGCGTAGAGTTCGCAAGTTTAGCGTCCTTTGAAAGCGCGGTGAGTGCAATTCTCATCATGCGTTCAGGCGTGATATTTGCAGGAAGCGCGTTTTTAATTTGGTCGCTCATTTTAGCAACCCACTGTTTCAAAGTCGGCTTTGCGCCGTTGTTTACATTTGCAAGTTTTGTATTTGCGTTATTTCCGTTTACATTCATGTTTTCAGGTCTCCTAAAGAAGGGCTACGCCCAGTTTGTAAAGTTTTCCGGCAACTTCTCTTGTCGCCTTAATATCTGCTAAAGCGTCGTGCGCGTTTTCAAGATTAACGCCCAAGTGTTTAGCAACTGTTCCCAGTTTTCTATCAGGCAAGTACGGTAACGCTTTTTGCATACCGGCTCTTTTTACCTGTACGAAAACATCAGCAATAATGTTTGAGAAGTAGTCCTCAAACTTGTAGCCGTTTCTTTCAAGCAACGCTTTCAGGTGCTTAATGTCAAACTCGACATTGTAACCGGCTATAACTAACTTCTCGCTCTTGCTGCCGTCCTTCTGCCAAAGTTCGCGCGCCTCTTCCAAGAAGTTCGCAATTTTCGGCATTTGCTCCCTTTCGTCCGGGAATGACTTTATATCCTGCTCCGAATATCCGTGTACCTTTCCGGCTTCCTCGTGATACTTGATTGTGTCATTCAGTGGATTCAGGAAGAAACATCTTTCACAAATAACCTTTCCGCCGTCCACTAAAATAAATGCAAGTTCAAAAGCTGCCGAATCAGTAACTTCAAGTCCTGTCGTTTCTGTATCAAGCCATAAAAACCTCATTTTCTTCACGCTCCTGTATCGCAACCAAACGCAAGATAAAACCTTGTTTTGCGTTTGCAAAGAAAATTACAAGGCAAAAATCCGGGCATTTATCCGCTCCGCCGTCTATAAGTTCACGATTGAACTTTTTGAAAGTCTCTGCGACTTTTTCCGGCGACACTTCATCAGCATATTCGCAAACCTTTATGTCGCCTTTTTTATATCCGCGCATATCCCAGTTTTTCAGGAAATTATCGCATTTTTCGATTCCTTGAAGGCAAACAACCTGCTCATTTGTTAAAGGCTCTTCTGATACTTCACGCATATATTTACCCCTTCGATTTTGTGATTCTAAGAACGCGGCTTACGCTATCTTTTGCGTATGCTTCGTAAATCCCGGCTTTTTTCATGGCGTTTGTATCAACGCGCTTTGTAGTCTGTGTGTTGTATGTAACCTTCCATGCGCCGATAATTGCCGTTGCTTTTTCAGCGTTTTCGCCGTTACTTGCAGCACTCATGCGCATAAGAATCTGCTCTTTGATTGCGTCTGATTTTGCCTGTAAATCCTTAATCTGCGCGTCGATAACCTCTTTTTCGTCGAGCATTGTTTCACAATCGCCGTCAAGTTCGATTTCTGCCGCCATAGGCAAGGATTTTACAAGTTCAAGTTCGTTTTCATTTCCTGTAGGTGAAGGCGCGTTATCTGCAAGTACATTGTTTTCCCAAAAGTCTGTTTCGCGGTCGATAAGCTGCGAAATAAAATCATCGTTGCGCGGAATTACATAATGTCTGCCTTCGTACTGGTCGAAAATAAAAACGGTGAGAACAAACCATGAAAGCCCAGTAACTGCCATGTAGTGTTGAACCTGCGCGTAGTAACTGTCAGGAACTTCGTCGTTTGTGAATCCCTCGCCGGTGCGTGATGTTTTAATTTCGTGTCCGCCAAGACCACTAACAACACTACCGGCGATTTCTTTTTCACCGTCCACAAAAACAAGTCCGTCAAAGTTCGCGTTCATAAACTCATGTTCTTTGTTACAGAACATTCCCGGAACTGTCTCAATCTCAATTCCCAAGTCGGCGCGCGCCTTCTGTCTGATAGGGTCTTCGAGAATATTGCCCCATTCAGTAGCCTTATTGCCTTCAAAACTTGCAAAGTCTTTTTTCGCAAGATAAACGCTTAAAGGCGTTGAATACTTGTTAAGTCCTAAAATCGCTCCTGCGTCCGAGCCGCCGATTCCAGTAGTGCGCAATTTAAGCCACTGTTCGTGTGTGTACTTGCTTGTATCTGTAAAATGCACATTACCCAAGTCAAGAACCTTTTCATACAACATGATGTTTTACCCCTTCTGTTTTTGAGACATCAGCCGTCTTTTTATTTGCCATGCGGTTTAATCTTGCCATTTCGTAGCGCAATTCTGCCGCTTGGTCAGTGCCGTAGCCCATACAGAACAATAAGCACTCCCGGAAAGTCCCGGTAAACTTTTTCCCCTCGTGTTCCGTTTCGTACAAGTCGATTTTTTTATCGCCGTACTCAATTACCACCCTATGCAACTTCATAAGCTGCCTACCCGATGTAATAACGCTTTACGCGTCTAGGCTCTCCGTAGCGATTCTTTACAAGAATTATTTCGCCGGAAATATGAACGCCTTTTTTCTGCAATTCAAAAATCCGTGCAGAAAGCCTAGATTCGCCTAAGTCAGTAAATGCCTGTACAGTGGTGATAGAACCGAAATCAATCATGTAGTCGAATACTCGACGTTGTGTTTTTGAAAGTTCGATTGTATCAGCCATTACTCGCCCCCTGCCATGCTGCGCAATGTCTCTTGAACCTGCACAAGTCTGTCATTCAATCTCTCGATTGTTGTTTCAAGACGCTTTTCTTCGCGACGTAAACTTTCAGGGCTTTCAAGGTCGTCGTCTACCGGCTTTGCCTTTGCAATCTGCTTAACCTGTTCAACAGTTTTCCCCTCGTCAGCCGCCTTCTGTGCCGCTGCTTTTATCATCATGTCTTTTGCAGAGTTAATGACTTTTGCCATTTCATCAGATTTTGTTTCTGAATTGCGCATTTTCAGGTATTCTTTTGCCTTGCTGCGCGTAATCTGTAAGTCATGCTCGATTACATCTTCCTTGCGCTCGTTGTTGCGGTCGCAACTGTCATAGATTTTTGTCAGGATTTCGCCCAGTTGTTTCTGTGCGTCAATAATGGCTTTCTGAATCTGTTTTGCTTCTTCGATAAGTTTCTGTGTTTCTTCGCTGCGTGTTCGCTCGTAAAACCCCAGTGTAATAGCTTTTTCTAAGAAGTCGTAGAATGTCGCCCAAAAAAGACCGTTGTGTCTTCCGCTCTTGTCGCCTTTTTCAGTCGTCAGGTAGTGGTGAGTGAACTCATGTACTGCTTTGCAATTAAAGAGTTTTTGCAGGTTTGTTTTAATCTCCTCGTTTTTCATACATTCCTAGCCCTTTTGCCAAAAACAAAGGGCTTGATTCTGCGTACTTGAACCAAGCCCTTAATACTTGCATTTCTGCAAGAACCGACAAGCGGTTAGGAAAGTACGCTAATCCTAACAACTCGTACCGAAAAAGCATTTCGATTTGCTTTTTCCAAGTTGCTTAAAGATTAGCACCGATTATCTACAGTGTCAATACTTTTTGTTAATCTAAATCAGCTTTTTTTTATTTTTTTTGCGGCAACTGGAAACGGTATTTTTCGGGAATAAGTGAGTTATACCAAAAGCGGATTTAATGCGCAATATGTTTGCACTGGATTTTTTAAGAATGTTTAAGAATCAGGATTCAAAAACACACACATAAACACACAAAATCAAAATTGCAACTTTTGTGCAACTCTATGACAACTTTTTGACAACATGACAACATTGTGCTTGCCTGTGCTTGTCTATACTAATCTTACCTAACCTATACTATCCTATACTAGGCGGACATTTTGCAACCAAATGACAACCAAAACGCAACCAAAAGACACACTTTTTGTCATTGTGTTGACAATCTTTTGACAAATAATTGTCATTTTCTTGTCATTTTTGATAATGTCAGTTTGTTTTTATGCTTAACGACAATTTGACACGCTTAATGTATGACAATTTGACACAATTTTGACAACCAAATGACAACCAAAACGCGCCATTTATGACACAAAAAAGTAAAGTTTTAGAATGTTTCTGCCAATAATAAAGTGCCGAGGTGATTATATGCGTACTGTAAAACACCCTCACGATAGAGAAAATCTTGCTTATTATCTGCAAGGATTGATTGATAATAAATATACTCTCAACCAAGTTTCCCGGATAACCGGCTACACTAAATCTCATTTATGCGTCTTAAAAGGCAGGTTTAAAAAGAAAGGTGAGAAGGTTTTAATTAACGGACATAAAGGAATGAAGCCTAAAAATACCGTTCCTGATGATGTCAAAAAGAAAATTATCGACACCTACAGAACTGATTTTGACGGCGTTAATTTCCACTTTTTCAGGAAAGCATTAAACGATTATTACGACATTCATTATTCCTACCGAACAATTTATACAGTCCTTACAGAAGCCGGAATAGATTCCCCGGAAAAGCACAATAAACCGAAAAAAGATAAAGTACATCGCCCTAGATACCGCCGTGATTCTGCCGGTGATTTAATACAGATTGACGCGACACCGTATCAATGGTTTTTATGGTGCGGCGATACATCATATTACACACTGCATGGAGCAATCGACGACGCGGAAGAAAAATTAACCGGCTTATGTATGACTGAAAATGAATGTAGTTATGGATATTATGACATACTGGAACAAACGATTGATAGACACGGTTTAATGTTTGATATTTATTCTGATAGGTCTGCAATTTTCTGCGTAAGTCCAAAAGATAAAGATAAACTTACGATTCAGGAACAACTCGCCGGAGTGCATGAAAAGCGTACACAATGGCAACAGATTCTTGACAAGCTGCGTATTAAACAGATTCTTGCATGGTCGCCGCAAGCCAAAGGGCGCGTAGAAAGAATGTGGAGAACTTTACAAGGTCGCTTGCCGTGGTATTTCAAGCATTACAAAATAAAAACAATTCAGGCTGCAAACGACTTCTTAAAAACAAAATACATCGACATTTTTAATAATGAGTTTGGAATAGTCGCCAAAAAAGCCGCCGTATGGCGTAAACCACCGGCAAACTATAAAGATTTTATTTGCAGCAAGTTTGAGCGCACTACCGACAATTCCGGCGTTATATCATTTCAGGGCTATAAGTTCAGCATATCCGCGCCGGACATCGCAAAAAAGAAAATTGAATTGTGTATTTATAAAGACGGCATGAAAGCACTTGTAGACGGTATTTTTTATCCTGTAACATTACGCGATAACTTGCAAGACGGTATAGGCGAAACAATGAGTACATCGCTAAAGAATATTATTTATGAATATATGCTTACGGATTGTAAGAAAATATGTGCATAATTTAGAATATTTTGCATATAATACTAAACTATGCACTATTAAAGATATATTTACCAATGATTAGAAAGCATTGTAGTTTTAAGGATTGTTATATTTTCTTTTACGGCGGTTTCGTGTTCTTCTCTTGCGCCTTCTGATTCTTCCCAGTTATCAAGAAAGTTTATATAATCGCACTTTTTTAATTCTCTTATGTCTTCGTTCATTATTTCCCGGCGTGTAGGCTCTCTGCCTAGCTGCGCTTTAAGACGCTCATATATTCGTACTGGATTTATCGGATAATAGCCTAAAGATTTTAATTGTCTTGCCCGATTCTCAAAATCTTTTACATAATTTTCGTTACCTGTGATTCTGCCTGATATGTAAACTTTACTCATGCTTTTACCCTAAAAAAAGATGTCCTAGCAAGCCTGACCGCTCGCTAGGACGGCAAAAGAACTCTCTGTATGTTCTCATACGAGGATTTATAAGTATTCTAATTCTTATATGCGATTTTGTCAATTAACGATTCATTTTTAAGAATCTCAATAACATACAATTATCTTCTTATTTGCACTGTCATTTATTCTGATTCAAATAATTCAACTTTCTTCTTATTTGCACTATGCTTTATTCTAGGTAGTAGAAAAAATCAATATTTTTACCGATAATGGCAATATGCGTACAGAATTATTTTATGAAAGACTGGAAAGACTGCTAAAAGATAAGAATATGCAGCAAAAAAAACTTGCCGATATATGTGGAATAAGTAGCAACGGTATATCTACATGGAAAGTAACCGGCTCTTATCCTCGCGCCGATATTGCCGTAAAAATCGCCGCTGCTCTAGGCGTTACCGTTGAATACCTGATAACCGGCGAACTTCCCGAAATAGATAAGACTGATAAACTCGCCTATGATGTTTCAATGCTGCCTGAAAAAAAACGCCATGTAGTACAAGCGGTTATAGATTCCCTCTCCGCCTTTGACTGAAAGAAGAAATCAAATTATTATCCGTTTTTGTCCGCTTTTAATTTACTTTATCGGTTATAGTAGAAGATTCAGCAAGTAAGGAATCTTTATCCCGAACTTTATTTTTAGAATCAATAAGATAACGCGAACCATTATAAAAATCAGTAGAATTATCGCCGCTATCGTTATTATCTTCGCCCTGAATTTCAGCTTCGTTTCGTATTCTGTCAATTTCGTCGAGTAATCGCTCAACTTCTGATTCGTATTCGTTAAACAGATATTCAACTCGCTCAACTCCGTCTGTAATTCCTCTACTCGTTTCGATGATGTTTGCAATTCGTTCTCGGCTATTAGTAACTGTTCCGTCAAGTGCCGTGATTGTTGCTTCAAGTTTTCCAGTTGCGCGTGAATTTCCTGCGATAATGTCTTTAGTGTCGGCGTTGATTCTTCCGCAAGTGCAGCAACCGGCAAACATAAAAAGACAAACACCGATAAAAAGATACATAACAATTTTCTTTTCATAGTTAATACCTCTCATAGTCTTAATCTCCGTAATTCATGCAGATTATTGATTAAAGCACTTTGATAATTCTTGTGCTAACCGCTTTTCCCTTTGTCCGTGTACGGCTCTCGCCAAATGGGTCGTGAATCAGTTTGCCGTTGCGTGTTACTACAAAATGACTGTATGTTACGCCGGTTTCTTTAAGTTCATAACGAGTAATCTCGTATTCATTGCTTAAAGGCTTGTAACCTACCTTGTCGTGTCGTACATCACACTTTTTGCCTAAAAGATATGACATCATATCCGCCGGGCGTTCCATGAAACAATCTGAATCAATCCACTTTTCTTTTAACGCCTTTTCATAAAGCGTAAAAATATCAATGTCTTTTTTGGTAATAGATTCAGCGATATATACCAGTGAAAGAAAATAACAACCGCTTTTACCGATTTTCGAGCATAACTGCTGCTTAAACATTTTCAGCCCCCTTGTCGCCGCTGCCGATTCTACTCGCAAGGTTTTCAATAATTGCCTTGAATCCCTGCACAATAGTCTGATATGAAATCTGAACACACCCTATTGTCAAAAGTCCGCCGATTACCCACATAGGCAGCACTTCGACAGAAAAATAACTGCCGATAGAAAGCGGAATCATAAGAAGTGCATATACCCATGTCTTTTTAGTCTTCAAAAAGTTCTTGATGAACTCTTCAATACCTACCGTCGCAAAAGCTGCGGTAAAAACTTTAAGCAAAAACTGTGAATCAATCATTTTCATTTACCCCCCTGATTTAAGTTTTTGTTTTATGTAATTTGATTTTATTTTGCAGGTGTCGTAATATCCTGATTAAGCCATTTTTCTACGCTATTTCTGTTAAGCCCTGTTCCGGGTATATAAAGGTCTGAAAGAATTGAAATCGCGTTAGTGGGAAGTGCGCCCGACTCCTGAACCTTCGAGCGCACTTTACAATCAATATCATTTATCGTGTTTATAAGTTCGTATTTCTGCCGGCTTAAATCCCGGAATGATACAAGAATCTGAAACATCAAGCCGCGTACAAAGTCCATTTCTTCTACGCAAACATCGTGTAAGATGTCGTATTTTCCCATAACATCAAGCCAATTTACTTGCATAAAACTTCTAAAGATGTCCGCAAGTCTCTGATAGTTTGTTTCTGCAAGTTCTTTAAGTTCTGAATCCGATTTATCCTTCAAGTGATTGCGTTCGTAAATCTCCATACAGAACTTGTACATTTCATTATAAAGAAGGCGCATTAAAAGACTGAAAATATTGATAGTTAAGCTTGTATCAATGTCGCCGCCTTTTTTATTCAGCGCGCCGATATAATCAACAGTAATTCTTTTTACATATTGATTTAGTTGAACTGTTACCGTCCTTTTTGCCTGTGAGTGAAGGTCTGTTATTCCTTCTGCCTGTTCTTCTTTGATTTTGTACTTAAAATCTGCGTAATCTGTTACGACTTTAATAGCTTCTAACTGCGTTTTTTTACTGGAAAAAGAAAAAGTATTATTCCCGAACTTAAAAGAAAGTTCCTTTACCGCTTTTAATATCAAAATTAAAGCGATGATGATAAAAGCACCAATAATAATAAGATTTACCGGCGTAGAGTTAGTAATAAAATCCTGCATTTTCCATTTCCTCGCGCAAAAATAAAAAAGCCGCCACCTACCAAAAAAGTAGATAGCGGCTTCGGGTTTTCCCTGAAAACACCATGTTGTACTTTTGTATTATACACCATACATCGCGTTTTTTGCAATAAAGTAGCGTCAAAAAACGCTAAATGACAAGTTTTTCAAGGCGATTGATTTCCGCTCTCCATTCCTGCCGCTCTGCGATTTTATCAGCGTAATCTTTTGTTGTTGCGCTTCCTTCGGCAATTTTTGACGCGATATAATCAGTCTCCGCAAGCTGCATTTTAAGCACACGGATTTTTTCTATCGCCTCTTCACTTGCCTTTTCAGCGTCGGTTTTTCCCAAGAAGATTTTACCGTCAATCAAGCGAACAAGTCCGCCGGCTGCTTCAAACTCTTCTTCGGTGATTGTCATATCAGGTACACTGATACCGTCCATAGTTTTCATAGCCGACAAATCGGTATGATGAATGACTACATCGCCCTTTATCGCTAAGTAAACATTTTTTGTAGCGTCTTTCATAATCACTACCCCCTGTAATATTTTCTTCATGGAATAACCCTTTGTAGAAATTATCCATGTTTTTCACTAAATAATAACTGTCAAAATGTAATAAATGGCTTCTGAATGACTGATAAGAAGTATAAACATCTTCTTTAGGCATTAAACCTAAGTCATACTTTTTCTTAAAACTTTTCAATTTTCTTTTCATGCGGATAATACCGTCTCTCTTCGCTTTGCATACGATTTTACCGCTAGGAAGTAAAATATATTTACCTTTTAAGAACCAAAAACCTTCGTCCAGTGGTACAATACAAGTCTTTTTTGGATTCAGTTTAATTCCCAGTTCATCGCATATTCTTTTAATCTCTGTCAAACAATATTCAAGATGTTTCTTATCTTTGTGAATCAGGTATGTATCGTCCATATATCTGCCGTAATATCTCACGCGCAAGACTTCTTTGCAATAATGGTCTAATTTATTCGGATATGAAATTGCCGATATTTGTGATACCTGACTTCCAAGCCCTAAAGAAATACCGTCTCCGAAAACTGTTACAAAACTTTTGTAAAGTTCAAAGATTCTTTCATCAGTTATATTTTTCTTCTGCATTTCAAAAAGTTTTTCATGCAGGATATTATCAAAGTATTTTGAAAAATCTATGACAAGTGCGTAACCGTTATTATTACCATTTTCCCGGTAAAAGCGTGATAAATGACATCGCAAGCGATTCATGGCAAAGTGAATACCTTTATTTTTAATACTTGCGCCGTTATCGTAAATCAATGAACGTGTCATAAGCGGTGTAAGAACATTGTCGCAAAGACATTTCTGTACAACTCTTTCAGAAATATGCACACTTCGGATATGTCGCATTTTGCCGCGTTCGTGTATGTCAAACTCAACAAAACCTTTTGAAATACTCTCGCCTCTTGCAAGTTTCTGTTTTGTTTCTGCAAGATTACTCATAAGGAATAAATCATATCTCTGTACGCTTTCTTTCCAAGCGACACCGCGCCTAGATTTTCTGTAGGCAGCTTTGAGATTATCTAAATCTAAAACAAGGTTGAAGTCGTTATATTTGCGGATATAATCTTCATGTTTCTTTTTCCGCTCCGCCTCGCGGCGTTCTCTTCTTCCTTTTCTTCGCTCTTCGCTCGTCATTCATTCCTCTTCAAAAAAAATAAAAGATGTGCTTGTACGGCTTCGTCGTACTCTTCTGTACGGCGTGTGTAATTTTAGCAATAAGCCGCGTAATGTTACCGGGCATGAAACGGAAGATAACTACACAACTTCCGCCATGCAAGCAGCGTCCGCCCGAACATATCAAGCACTTTTTTACCAGTCATTTAAGACTGGAAGAAAAACATCTCCTTTCCAAGTGGACGGTACGGTATAAAACCTACACTTACGACCGCCTTTGAAAATCCGGGGCAACGCCACCGTTGCTATTACTTGCGTTGTTGTTGTTGCTATTACCGTTGTTGTTGACATTGCAGAAGTTGGTGGAGTTCGAGGCGTTCGGCGTTCCTCTATAGATGTTTTCCTGTAACTTTTTTAACTCTTTATTGCCTCACTCTTTCGCCTTTATTCATAATCTTTGCGCTTATTGTGTTTGTACTCTTGCGCCAACCTTTCAACAACGCGATTTCTTTATCTATCGTTACCGCATACGGCTCGAACTTCAATAAAGATACCGGCAACACATCGGCGCAATAAGTAAGTTTCTGTAAAAGCTGCTCGCAGTTCATAATTGCTCTGTCCTGCAAAATCCGCCTTTCCTCAACTTCACGCATATTTATGGGATAAATAGAATTAGCAGCTACGATGTTATCCATAAGTTGATTTACCGTTACGATTATTGATTTTCTAAGGTAATCTACTATCCATTCAGGGTAACCTTCGATTGTCGTCAATTCTGTATTATCTTCCAAAACCTCTTTATAGATTTTGTTTCTAATACCGAAATCTCTAAGCAGGAATCTTGTTATATCTTCCCTCAACTGTCTAGCAACACTGTAAAACTCCAAGCGTGATAGATTTCTCTTATTTTTAACGACTGACATATTTCTTTTTTATCCCATTTTCCTTATAAAAATTAAGTTTATATCGGCGGCGTAAAGCCGCCTTATTAAAGATACAATTCTGTACCTTAGCAGGTACAGAAAGCCGGGGCAACGCCACCGCTGCTATAACTTGCGATGCCGGTGTTGCAATGACCGTAGCTGTTGACATAACAGAAGAAGGTGGAGTTCGAGACGTACGGCGTAGCTTCCCACCACCAAGCGCGTGAACCGTTATATTTTTTACAACGGTAATATGAAGAATCGCGATAAATCGGATACTGGATATTTGTATTCCATGCGTTTTGGTCGTCTCCGTAAGTTGCAACTCCGAAAACTTCTACTTCTGTAGGCAGGAAGACTGTATTTCTTACCCATTCTGTAGAACCCTTCTTTGAAATTGCTCTACTGATAGTGTAAAGATAATCACTTGAACCGAGTGCAGAACCCAAACCGAGTGCAAATACACCGTCAAGATAAGTCTTCATTGCGCTTGCGTTATAACCGCCAGTATTTGTATCAGAACTATTCATCTGTCTCTGTAATACAACATTCTTGAAAGTCCAAAGGATATGATTCTTTGTATTTTCTGTATCACCACAATGGATATAGTGATTGAATCCTGAAATTACAATGCGCAAGTTCTGATAAGTTGCGTTCCAAGTGTAAGTAGTGCCGTCTACTGTAAGTGAAGGCAAGTCAAGGTAATCACCAATCATCAAGCCGGAAAAATCCGCTACACCTTCGCCGTTACATCTTTCATGCAAAACTTCCATAGCTTCCGCAACCGTTGTAACGCCAAGAACTGTAAGAAGATTTCTTCCTTCTGTTGAACCTGTATTTGCGGTAGCTTCGTCAAACTCCTGCTTGCGCGCAACATCTTCACTGTCTTTCGGGGCTTTCGCTCTAAATCTGCCGTCTTTATCACGGATAACTGCCTTGTTTGCGATTGCAAAAGGTGAAAAGTTACTTTCTGTAAAGTTCAATTCATCAGTTCCAATCTGCTCAAAGTCGCCGTTAAGGTAGAATACCTTGCCTTTGTTTGCAGTTCCGGCTTTAACAAATACAAGTTTGTGTTTAAATGCGCTAGGCGCGCTTGTTGTGTAACCTGCGTATCTGTTCCATGCGCCCGACTGAACTTCATAGAATCCGTTTTCTTTTGCGTCTGTTTGGTCTTTCAAGAAGACAAGCTGCCCGATTGATACAGAAACGCCGTCGATTGTCATTTCGCCGCCTGTCGCAACATCAACATTTGCAGTTGAACAAGCTACCGGCAAATCAGCAAGGAAAGTGAATCTTGAAAGAATGTCGTTACTGTACTTGTACAGATTGTTTACATTGTTTGCCAAAGACTGAATCAGGCTTGTTACACTTTCGCTAGATGTAAAATCTACGCCGTGTACGCTCATGCTCTGCCCTGTAGGAAGAGAAGAACCCATTACCTGCCCTGAACCTGTACCAAAGTCAATGTTTGCAGCCTTGATAACTGCGTTTTTATGACTTCCGTCTTCATTGTGCTGCACAAGGAAAGTGTAGAAAATGTTTGCAAGATATGACGGATTGAAAGTTGACGACTTGTTTGTAGTCCAGTCGGTATTTTCCTCGCCGTATTTTCTTGCGTCGATATTCTTGATAAGGTTGCTTGTGATATTGTTTGTACCTGCCGGGATTCTTACCTCTGCAAGTTTTACATATCCTGCGTCTACTGCCGGAGCGGATTCAGAACCATTTGAACCCTTCTTAACTACTACAGTAAGTTTAATACGCTTTTTGGTATTTACTGTCTGTGTAGTTTTTGTACCTGTAGAAGGGTCGTTGAACTTGCGCGACTGTGAATCATAGCCCTCTTCTTCGCCCATAACTTCTACAATGTCGATACGGTCAAGACTACTGTCAGCCTCTTCAAACGATACCGGCTCTGTTGTGTCGGTTTCAGCAACACAAACGCCTGTACTGTCCTTGTATGCGAAAATCGGCTCAATGGAAACATTCAAGCCGCCCGAACCATAAGGCTTTACCTTACCGCCGATAACATAATCACCGGCGGAATTAGATAAAACCGCTTTGAGTGCTACCGCTACATTGTCGATTGATGAATCATAGCCGAAAGTAACATCAGCCGCTTTCATAATCTCATTTTCTGCCGCAATAGCCGTTTTGAAATTTGCCATAATGCAACTCCTTGTTATTGATTAAAAGTTTTAATCGTCCTGTTCTCTAGTCAATATTTCAATCGTAGAAGTTATTCCTGCCGGTTGAACTATATCCAACAATTCCTGACATATTTCTTCTGCTTCCTTGCCGGTCGCACCGAAAATATACGCGCTATCAAAATATGACATTTTGCTATAGTCCACGCTCTTAAAATCATCACTGTTTACTGGCGACTGCGGCGCAAGTGCCTTCTGTTCGTCCAAGTAAGTCATGTTTTCGTAGCCGTCCAATGGCTCTATGTCATTACTTCCCTCTGTTACAATCGGGCTTACATCTTCCTCTAAAGTCGCGTCGTCAAGGTAACTCAAAGAATCGTAGTCCGTTTCTCCTGCGTCCTCGCCGCCCGGTGAATGAAAGCCCATTGTGTCATAATCAAACGCTACAATGTCGTCGTTTGTTCCCGGCGCAAGGTTTGCCGTTTCATCAGAATAAACGCCCTCGAAAACTGCAACCAAACTAAAGGTAGACGCGCCGGTTTTCTCATTAAGCCGCACATAGTCCAAAAATGCGTAATAGCCCGGCTCGTACAAGAAAATAACCTGCACACTTGTAACATTGACATCAGTAATGAAATAAAAACTTTTATTATCCCAGTCCGATGATTCAAAGTGCATTGAATACTCTGTACTACTCCATGCGCCAAACTCGCCGCCCTTCGGATTCCAGTATCTATTGTTATTGTCTTTAATCTGTACGCGTATATTGCCTTTCAAAAAGAAATGCAGGAAATAACTTGTATCTTTTGAAACGCTCACACTCTGCGCACAAGTTCCCGACGCATTAAACAATACGCCGGTTGTTTCCTCAAAGCGCGCCTCATGCTCATAGCTGCAATCTGTCAGCGTCCATGCGTTTTTGCGCTCAAAGTTGCCGTCTTCAAGTAAGTTTTCCTCAAACTTTTCTGTATTATTCACAAGGTAAACATTTTGATTGTTAAAGAAGGTCTTAAAGATATTTAAGATGTTCCACTTGTCGCCCCAAACTTTATCGCCGTTACGGTAAAAAAGAAGTTCGTTGCGCTTTAAGAATGTCGCTTCACTTTCATACTGTAATTGTGAGATAACAGAAAATACGGCAAGTGTTTTTTGAAGTTGCTCGCCTGATTGAGTATAAATACTTTTGTTTTCCGTCCACGCTTTCCGGGTCTTTTCCAAGTCCTCGAAAATGCTTTCAATCGTGCCGCCGCCCTCGCCGTCGGCAAGCAACGCCTTAAAAGTCTTTCCGCTCTTATTTACAAGTGTAGGAAAAACGCTTTTAATAAAGTCGCCTATTGAATTAACCGCCATTAGTCTACCTCTGTCAAAGTGATAGAAATAGTTCCGATTCTTGCAATCTGATTTATTGCCGGCTCAACATTTGCAGCCGGTGAAGTAATCGCAACATCACGCACATAATTCAAAGCCATTACCTTTGTAATGATTGAAGACAAAATACAAGCCTCGCCGATTGTAAGAGAGTTTACATAAGCGGTAACAACATTCTGAATCTCTGTTCTTGCCTCGTCGGTGTCTGTAGAAATAATACTTACATTCATTTCAACATTTACAGGTACGGCGGTAGGTGTAATAACGCGGATATTTACACCCGGCGCAAGATGTCCGGGATTCTCTTCTGTGTTATCGCCTTCAATGGCAAGTTTTACCGCTTCCAGTGTTTCCTCACTCGCGCCGCCTGAACCGTCGTCTACATAAACGCTCATGTTATAAATGTTTTTAAGCGGCGGTTTATGATTCTGAATTGAAACGCTTCTTACGGCGTTCACGCTCAAAGCTGCGCTTTTAATTGCGTATGAGTTTGTTCCTGAAAGTCCGTTTATGTATGTTCTAAAACGCTCTTCAAACTCCGCGTCGGTCTCTTCGTCAGTTCCGCCGGTAAATGCGCTTGAATTAGTAACGCTTACGACATCAGCAGGAACAATGCTATCAATCGCGCTTATAACACCTGCGGCGATGTTATAATCACTTCCTGCGCCGTCCGCGATAACCGTTACCGGCTCGCTATTAAGAGAATCCGCCGGAATAATACCGGCTTCCGTTGTTGTAAAAGTAAAGCCGCCGCCGCTTACAACCGTACCTTTTGGAATAATCGACTGGCTGCCTAAAGCATTGGCGCGACTGAATACAACCGTACCGCTTGCGTAATAACCTTCTTTTTTTGTGAACTTAAAAGGCGAATAAGGAAGGATTGCAAGCATTTCATTGTAACCCTGCCTAATTGCTACATACGCCCTTTCTGCGATTCTTGCGACGGTATCAAGGATAGTATGAATAATACTACCCTCGTTAAAGTCCGTGATTTTATCCTGTTTCGCTATCATGTTAGCGGTCGCACCTGCCATGATTTCATCGTAACGCCTGATTTTTGCCATAATTTTAAATATCCCCCTTGTACATTCCTGTATCACCGTTTATGTCAGTGTAAACGACTTCAAGTTTCAGCTTGTCGCCGTCGCCCTCGAATGTCAGTTCGTTCACTTCTGATATTCTAGGGTCTGCCTGAATTGTCTGCTCAATAGAACCGCTCAAATAAGATTCAACTGCTACCGGGTCGCCTATCGTTGTACGGATTCCATAAGCCGACAATCTGATTCTTTTATTGCTTGCCGTTGTAAGTCTCAACGCTATAGCCTGTGTTAGGTTGTCGCGTCCGTCTACCGTCTTTATGTCGCCGCCGGAAATATCAAAGTCGCCGTCGTCGTCAATCTTGATGTCAATTCCGTAGTTTTCCTGCTTTTCCGGCTCTGCATAAATCTTGTTATTGGTATTGCTCGCGTCTTCCGAAAGAACCGGGATTTTAATTTTTGTACCGGCTTCAAGTTCGCTTTCGTTTGCCACGCCGTTAAAGTACGCTATTACAGTTCCATAGTCCGGGCTTCCTAAAAGAGTAGCCGCCAAATTGTCAAAAGTGTCTGAACTTTTCCAAGTATGATATTTGAAGTCGTAAACCGTAACAGTCGCGTCGTTTCCGTCAGAATCCACATATACAACCGCCGTCGCGTTTGTCTGTTTTTCCTTTGACAATGCGACGACAATACAAGCGTTTTCTTCAAGCTGCGAAACATAATCGGTCAATAAGTCTTCTTTATCGTTGTCTGTCATTATTCACCCCCTAAACCACAAAGCATAGAGAGTTATGTCTTCTGTGATTGGTGTAGAGAAGTCAAACTCTTCATACTGATATTCAGTTGTCATAATAGGCTCGTCGTTTTCGTCGGTCTCGCCTGTAGGCACTTCAACCTCTTTTCGTGTACGCCACATTTCAAAACTGTAGCCTTCTTTTACTGGAATCTCCGGGAATATTGCCTTATTGCCATATCCTACATTCTGCGTTTCTACCGCGCTTCCGCCGTCAGAATCAAAAGTTACATCGCAAATTGTTTCAGTCCACTTTGCATAAAGAGTGATATTTGCGTTAATTGCCGTAGTGTTAAATCTGAACTCGTTCGTTCCTTCCGCGTCCGTTGCCCAGTAAACAAAGTCATAACCTTCTTTTGTCGGGTCTGTAGCCGGTTTTGTCGCATAACCGCCGATAACAACGCGCTGCGATTCAACGGCACTACCGCCCTGCGAATTGAAAGTAACAGTATTTGAAATCTGAACCCAACAAGCATAAAGTGTGATGTCGTTTGTAACCGGCGTTGAAAAGTCGTAAACATTCTGCAATTCTGAATCAGTACACCAGTATGCAAAAGTGTAATTCTCTTTTGTCGGTGTCTTCGGATAAACTGCAAGTCCGCCGGACGTTACCGTCTGTGTATCTACAACGCTTCCACCGTTTGAATTGAAAACGATGTTATAAGTTTTCGTCCAACCTGCATAAAGCGTAAAATTGCTATTTACCGTAGAAGTCCAGTCGTATTCATGAGTACAAGCGTAATCCGTGTACCATTTATCAAAAGCGTAACCGCTTCTTGTCGGCGGTGTTGGCGGTGTCGCAACCGTTCCGACTGCTACTTTTTTAGGCGTAACCTGCGAACCGTTGCGGCTATTGAATGTAATAGTCGCCGTCGCAAGATTCCATTTTGCATAAAGAGTAAGGTTTGATGTTACTTCCTGCGTAAAGTCATATTCTGTAGTCAACGCAGAATCAGAACACCAACAATCAAAAGTATAATCTTCTCTTGTCGGGTCTTCCGGCTCAGTAACCGTTTTTGAATATTCAACTTTCTGCGTAGCGACACTTGTACCGCCGTTTGAGACAAAAGAAACAGTAAAATTACTTGTCTGCTGAATCTTTCCTTTTTGTGCCGTATCTGAATTATCTTTCGCAAGTCCGCCAAAAGTAGTACAAGCGTGCAGAAAGTTTTTTGTAGTGTTATAAAAACTGTTTGAATCGCCGCCCATAATGCGACTTACAAGGTCAAGTCCGCTACCGACATTCAGCGCGACAAGGCTGCCGGAAATATCCCGGTTACTTACCATTTCCGCCGCAAGTTTTACCCTCGCGCAATAGTCCGCAACTTCTGCCGCTGCTGCCGTTGCCGCTTCCGTAATACTCATAACGGTAGAAATACCGTCCATTACATCTTGTACGGCGTTTATTGCGTTAGAAACATCGCCGAAAAGTCCTGCTGCCTTCTTTTCGTCGTCCTCAACGCCTATCATTTCAAGAGTATAATTGTATGTCTTCGGTTTACTCTTATCGCGCTTGATTTTCAGGTCTTTAATAAATACGCGCCAATAGTTACGGCTCGCAACGCCTGTAGCAAGCTGCAAAACACTCATTTTTGAAAGGTTGTACAGATAAACTTTTCTGTTGCTTCCTACATCACTTTTTGTCTTCCTGAAAAATCCTGTTGATACTTTTCCGTCCGCCCAGTTTTTAATAATCTTCTGCAATTCAAAGATTTCTTTTGTACCTGTCAGATATAACGGCACTTTTTTAAGTCCGCGATAAATCAGCTTCTTTTCTTCGTTTACGGTCGAACCGCTTAAAGTAATTCTGTAAGAATCGTTTCCGTAATCATCAAAAACAGAACCGCCGAAAGTCTTAGTTTCGGTTACACGCTGCGGAAATTGTAACTCTTCACTTTCCGGCGGTACGGAAAAAGTAAAACACTCTTTCAGGTCGTCGCCTTCAAGAAATTCAAGCATATACGCCTTGCGCCACTGTAAAAGACTTATTGAACCCATTACACACCCCACTATTAAGACATAGAACCTGCGCCAATACTTCCGGCAAGGTTTGCTTGTCCTTGTGTCGCAATAACTCCGGCTTTCAAATACGCCGTTATTACTGTAGCCATTTGTCCGGCTAAATATTCATCGCCGCCGCTTGTCATAGTTGCCATTGCATTAAAGGCGGCTAAAAATCCACTTTGTAAACTTGCCATAACGCCGGTAAAAGTTCCCTTTGCCGTTCCTGCCGTAGTAAACGGCGTACCACTCGGCGGCGTAACCGTTCCTTTTACCGTTGTATTTACAGTTCCGGCAATCATCATTGAATCAATACCGCTTGCAAGCTGCGCTGCTAAATAAGCGTCTCCGCCTGTTACCATTCCTGCCATAGCCTTACAAGCTGCATAAACAATGTTTTCGCAAATACTAGAATCAACGGTAATAGAACCATTGCCCGAACCAACAAACGCGCCCTGTGATATAGTTCCTGCGTCGTTCGTTGAAATACTTCCCGATTCAGCATAATCAGCAACTTTCGCGCTCACTTCACGCGCAAAATATCTGTCGTCGCCGTCGGTCATATTGCGAAAAATTGAGAGAAGGTCATTTTTAAGTTTGCTCTGATTCAAACTCATTTAAACACCTGCCACCACTTTGTTTTTATTGCCGTAATCTTTGCGATAAAAGAAGGCATGAACATATGGCTTGCCGGGCTTCCGTATGTAACCGGCGCGGAATCCGATAAAGCGTCCAGTAAATCACTTATCATTGCGCCTAGCGTTGCTACACTGTTACCAACTTCAAGTTTGCCGGTCTTTGAAGACTTCAAGGAAACATCGCCCTCGGTCTCATAAGTAAAGCCCTCTTTATCTTTCAATGTAATTTTCTTGTCTGTCTCAATATTCACGCCGTTACTTTTATCAACGGTAATCGTTGTACCGTGAATTGTAATAGTCGCTTTTTCGTCGCCCTCGGACTCTTGGTCAATCTCAATCTTGATTGTAGGGTCTGAATCAGTCTTGTTTTCAAACTTCTTTGTACCTGTGCGGTAATCAACGGTCTTTTTCCAACCGCTATTTTCCACCTGCTCGAAAGTGTTTGCAGCGTCTTCACCTTTCTGCTTAAAATCCGCGTGTACTGCTTCCTGCCTTGTGAATCCTGAACATAATACAAACGCGCTTGAATACTCGCCTGTAGGCATGAGACAAAAAACATAAGTATCAACCGGCGGCAAATGTCGCTCGCCTGTCAGGTGTTTACCGTCTACAACCGTTACCCACTCTTTACTTGCAACGCGAACGCCGGAAAGTTCAAAGCCTAAATTAGTGCGAACATGAACCGTACAGTCTTCCGGGTGTACTTCCGTAACAACGCCCCAAAAACCCATTTGATAGTCATAAGGTGAAGAGTTTTTGAACGGATTTTGAGAAGGCGCGTTTTTCTTTTTCTGTAAACTTATATTCAATGCCATAAACTACCTTCTTAAAGTCATAAGACTTTTATTTGAATCCTGTCCTTTCTGTAAAAGCGATACTAAAGATGTAAGATTTTCAATCTTTCCTTTGAACTTGCCGCTATCCAAGTATTTACCGCCGCGACTTACTGAAAGATTCACCTCGCCGCCCTGTCCGTAGTTCCATGAGTGAGTAACGCCCTCAACATAAAACTCACCTTCCAAAAACTGTACAACTTCGCCCGGTTGAATCTTGTTCGTAGCGTTATTGCCGTCAAAAACCATAGAGAGAGTTGCCGAACCTTTAAGCATATCAGGAAGATTCTCATACCATTCTTTGAGTTTTTCGCTCATTTCTGCCATGCTGCTAGGCGTGTCGCTATCCTGCTCGCCGTCCTTAGTTCCGTACCCGATAAAATGCGCAATCATCGGTCTATAACCGTAGGTCTTAAACGCCTCTGTATCTTTGAGAACTTCATCAACACCGGCTTTATCAATAGTCGTGCTAATCATTAAAGACTTCTGCTCGTCTACTGGATAACCGTTCAAATAAGCGTAAAATGCGGTGTAAACTTCATTGTCTGATTCAGTCAAATCAAAAGACTGTAAAACGGTAGCCGGAATCGGCGTATGCTCTAACGCTTTCCAGTTGCTTGAAGAAAACGGCACAAGCCGCATTTTGATTTTCATTTTGCCGTCAGTTCCCATGTATGCAAACTTTTCATAACATGGGCTAGGAATGATTTCATCAATCAGGCTAAAAAAGTCCTGCGTAGTCTGCCCTTTGAAAATGCAGCCCAACGGATAATGAAATTTTGAATCATCGACATCAAATAAGGTCTCAATGCTACCGGCAAAGCGTTCAATGTATTCTTTGATTTTTGGTGTTCCTATCTGTTTTGAGATTTCATAGAAACAATCCCAAATCATTTTGATAATCTTTTTTACTTCTTTTTCTTTCTCACCGTTGATAGTGAGTTTTTTTATCAATTCTGCCTGTGTGCGCAATTCCTTAGTCATAGCGCAAGCTGCGACATCAAGATTGATATAAAACTGGCTTACAAGCCCGGTTATTGCCGTACCTGTTATTGATATTCTGCGGTGTCCGCCGCTATCGTTTGTCTGCGCAACATATTTCTTGCTTCTGATAATTCCGCAAAATACCGGCTTTTCTGATGATGTTCCGTTACCCTCGTAAATCTCGACAATCTGCAATTTCTCAAAGTCGTCAAAAAGTGAGAAGGTATTACCCTTGCCGTCGTTATAATCAGGATAAAATGTAGCGGAAAAACTTCCTGAAATATCGTTGATTGAAAGTGTAAAAGAATATGAAAGAAGGTTTGTATTTTTACCTGCGACAAATTCAAGTTCCGCGCCACTGTTCTTTGATTTAACAGTCTTCCCGGTTTCAGGGTCTTTGATGATGATTTTAGGGCAAGGTCTTTGATAAACTATTTGTCTTGCGTTCATTCAGTTTACACCCCTTAAAACAAAAAAAAGCAACCTAAACGTCGGGAATCTGCGCCCGATGTTTCAAGCTGCCTTTCTAAAAGTGCAAACTTTAGTTCTCGATTACGATATAATAAGATTGTAATTCTTATTTACATATTACACCGAAAACCCCTCGCGGTCAATTATTCAAGGTTATAGTAGCTTTATAACAACATTTATAATTGTTTTAGTTTTTAATTGACAGATTAAACTAATGAGTGTAACATTTAATCGAAAAGGAGTTATGTGTATGAAAAAAGGATTTTTTATTGTTTTATTCCTGCTCGCTTCGGTTTTCGCTTTTGCCGGTAACTTTGATTATTCTTATCAACTTGACGATAGTTCCCTAAATTACGAGTTTGGCACTTCAAGAACAACTATTGAAAATGGTGTAAAAAAATCAGGTTGGAAAACTGTAAAATCAACGGATAACGCCATTGTATTAACAAAAGAAAATCAATATTTCGACGGTATAAAAATACATCAGCTTATTTATTGTTTTTCAAATGAGAAGTTTTCGGAATGTTCTATAATTTTTCAACCTACTGCAAGTGAAAAAATAATCATCATAAATCATATTATAGATTGCTCTGAAAGTAGAAATATAACTTTCAAAGGTACAAATATTGATAATAACGGTCTTATAAATTATCACTATTTCGATTCTGATAATAACCACCTTACTTTTACAATTCCAAATACTGAAAGTGCAACTATATGGGCTATTTCGATTATTCCGCCAAAACCTGAAACAGTACAAATAACCCCTTATATTGGTAAAAATCTCGCTGCCGAATATCTTACCTTGCAATATCGGCTTACATTGTTAAAAGACGGAACATTTATTTTTATTGCAACCGGCGGAAACATTGACGGTATGGCAACTGGCGTATTTAATCTTACTGGAAATAAAATTAACTTTACTACAAATACTTATAGCGGAAAGAACCTGAATCTTGTATTTCGTCAAAAAGAAACATTTCGTATAGAAAAAGCAACATCAGATTCACTTGTATTGAAAAATACAAATCCGCCTGACGCTGCTTTCTCTATAACCGATTAACTATGCAGTAAAATAGTTTTAATCAGATGTTATAGTTATATCTCCGAACAAATCTCTAAGCATAGTTCTTAAAGCGGCAAGGTAAGAATCTGTATTGCCGCTTTCGTATGCAGATTTTATATCTTTGTCTTTTTGCATTTTCTTAATAGCTTTATCAAGTTCAACTTCGTCTACAATACCGTCCGCCTTGTGTCCGCCACCTAAGAAGCCGCCTTTTTTATATCCGAGTACAGCATACTTCCCGATTTCTTCCATTGCTAAATTATCTAATTCATCGTTTCCTGCACCTTCGGAATACAATCTAGCAAATACTGAATCATCGTTTATTCTGAATCCTGCTCTATTTGCAAAAGAAATACCTGCTTCGTCTGTTATCAATGCTCTTACAGAACCGCCATAATCTCCCAGTTCAGAGGCTTTTTCTGATACTAAGGAAGCTGCAAGCCCTACACGTAACGGCGTTTCAAGTGCTTCCGTGTTTATAGTATTATCTGTTGCAAGAGATTCTGCTATTGCTAAACCAATTTCAGGATTGCTTGCGGAAGACATCGCTTTTTCAACTAAATCAGTTCCGTTGCCTGAACTCTTCTTTTCGTTACTTTCAGCAATTCCGCCAAGTTTTCCCATGTTCTGCCAAAAGTTAGACTTTGCCATTAAAGCGGTGTCCGCTGCAATATGATTTATATCGTCCTGCCACTTTGTTTCTTCGCTCTGATAATTGCGGTCTTTCTGCATTTTTGCTACTTCGTTCGCAAAATCCTGTTCGGTATATCCGCCTACGCCGATTTTATCAGCCATTGCAGCAACATCTACCGCGCCGGCGTAATTCAGTTTGAAAATGTCTTTGAAACGCTCAACTCTTGCAGCATAATTACCGCCTTCAAGGTCTTTTACGCTCTTTGCAATCGCGCCGAACATAGCCGGATTGTTCCCCTGTTCCATAAGCAACATTTCGTCGATATATGTACCACTTGCGCGATTTCCTAAATACTTCTCTCTGTTTCCGGCTACGCTTAATACATCTCTTGCTGCACCTGCGACAATAACATCGCTTACGCTCTGTAAAGCCGTTGCACTGGCAATACCGCTATTCATTTGCGCAAGTCTTTTCGCGCCCTGCTCGCCCTGCCAAAGCGGATTGTTATTGCTTAATCGTGAGAACATTACGAATGTTTTTGAGACATCTTCCGCACTCTTTACATAACCGTTTGCGATTCCGTCCTCAATAACGCTCTGTAAAGACTGTAAAAACTCTTCATTCTGTGCTTTTGTAAGTCCTGCCGCCTGTCTTGCCTGACTTGCATATCCTAAGACATCGCTATTATCACCGTAACGCCTTGCAGTTCCTAAGAAGTTCTGAATAACTCCGGCGTCCGTTCCTGTAGCTTGCGCCCACATAGCAATATCTCTAGCCTGTGTCATAGCGTCCGACTGTGTGCCGCCAAACTTTGATTGTCTTGTAGCAAGGCTTAAAAACTCTTCCGTTGAAAGTCCTGTACCGCTTGCGCCGTTTGTTGCCGCTCTTAAAATAGCGTCGGTTTTATTGCTATTCTCTAGCCATGTGCCGCCGTCCGAAAATCTTTTATTGAATGCATTAGTCCCGGCAAGAGTTTTTCTGTACGCCTCACCCTCTGCAATATCGGCTCTTGCGTCTCCTGCCCAGTATTTCGCAATCGCACCGCCGATTTCAGCGATTCCACCGGCAGCCATTAAGCCCCAACCGACCGGCGTTGCACCAAGCATTAAACCTGCACCGAGCAAGCTGCCGCCGATTCCCTGCGCAATTCCTGCGCCGCTTTCTACCGCTGCGACATCAGCACCTAAATAGTCGCCGTTTGCCATAGCGATACGATGATTAAAACCGATTCCGGCAATCTGATTAGCATAACTCAACCCCTGCGTAAGGTATCGCGAAACGCCGTACTTTTTAATCATATCCATTACCGAACTGTCGCTTTTATCTGCGGTTTCAAGGCGTTTCTTCTCCGCTTCAAGCTGCCTTTTTTCCTGCTCCGCATTGTTCAATGCAGCGGAAAGATTAAAAGATTCTTTCGACTGTCCTTTTTCGGTCGATTCTTTCAACTGGTCTGTAAGAGTAGTAATAACGCGCGTAATTGTTTCAAGCCTTATATCAAGCTGCCGCGCATTGTTGTATTGTGTCGTGTTTTGCAGATTAGAACCGTTACCGCCATTATTGCCGCCGACGACTGAAAAGCCCGGATTCTGCATAAAGGCAATATCCTGCGTAATCTTTGCAGCCTCGCCCCAGTTTCCGGCGTCCTGCGCTGCTTTAAGTTTTCTCTGCAAGTCCTCAATAGAGTTTCCAAGCGCGCCTATATTTCTCTGCGCGTCCGATGTATCGGCGTTCAATCTCAATGCAATCACAACTTACTACTCCCAAAACATTAAAAAAGAAACAGTCCGCTTCCAGTCCATTAACAGACTAAAAACAGACTGTTTTCTTTTCGCTACTTCATATTCAAAATATCCTCGTCCGTATATCCCAAGTCTTTCAACTCGTCGTCGTGGATTTCTTTTTCCTTTTCCATTTCGTCCTTTAAGTAACCGTTCAAAATACTTTCTTCCGTGAATGTATTTGCGAACCTAAAGAACAATTCTATAAAGTCGTCGTCAATGTCATTTAACTTTACCGGCAACTCCCGAAAATAAACCATTGTCCACAGTTTCCGAAACGTTCTCTTCGACAACAGTTCCTTTATCGGTCTTTTCTTCATTTCCTCTAAAGTTACTCTGCACTTTAAGACGAAAAGACCATGCCTTAACATACACTTCGTTAATGAAGTCTGTATCAGGCATATCCCCCCAACTGAATGATTTATTTTTTTCTTTGATATTGTTAAACCAGTTTTCACCGGATTCAATTACTACATCAAGATAGGCTACTTTCTGCATAGCAAAGTTTGCCATATCGTCAAAGCTGCTTGCCGGAAGTCCGCCGCGCATTGCAGCAATTTTTCTGTCAATAAACATCAAGTCTTTCTGTTTCGGAAATTTCACTACAAACTTTCCGCGTGATGTTTCAATAGTTTCTTTTACTGTTTTTCCGTTCAAAAGCGCATAGAAAATATCTTCCTGCTTTTCGTCGTCAAATACATCTGCCTGTTTAATTTCTTCGGTAATTTCCATTTCTTCACCTCTCATATAAGAATAGTTTTTCAAAAAGTTCTCAAAATTGCCTTCTAGCCGCTTAAAATAGGCTCTAGGAGCGTCTTTTATAGCAAGTTCGATAATTTAATCAAACTTGCCAAAAGAAGCCCTAGAATAGCCCATTTTTAAGCCCTTTATTATTTGTTGTAAAGGTCGCTATTTGGATAATCAGAACCGTTAAAGAATCCGATTGATTCAAAAGAACAGTTTGCAATCATATAGCCCTTGCCGCTTGAACGCTCTGAATAAGAGTTCAGGATAGCCCAAGTTGTAGAGGCGATAACTGCCTTTGCCTTCTTGTCGTAAAGTTCAAGATACGGAATCTTAGCCGTTTTCTCTTCCTCGACGATTGTATCAATGTTCGGATTGAGTTCCTTAATGCAAGCCGCGTCGTTAAGACTGAATCCTTTAGCCGGTACGAATCCGCTGAATGTAGTGCTTACGCTTACACCAGTGATGTCGATTGCAACCGGCAAAAACTCGCCCAATACTTCGGCTTTCTGTGTTTGGAACTGCGCGCGCAGTTCAAAATCCTGTACAAGTCCAATAGGTTTTGCACTTGCGGCGTCTGTACCTGCGCGCACGATACAGTTCTTACCCTGTACAAGGGAATCACCCTGCAAATTGTAATCTGCCATATTTTACCCCCTTACACTTCTACGGTCGAACTGTAGACCTTGTTTGTTGCGGTAATAAATACAAAGTTGTTTGGAGCGCGGATATATCTGTCAAATGTCAGATAAATCTTGTCGCCGTCAAAGCGTACTTTTGCATTTTCGTAAAGGTTTGCGCCATTCTTTGTGATAAGAGAATCCGCATACCATTCCTTAGACTTATTTTCCAAAGTCTGAATGATTGAACTTTCAGAAGGCTCGTCGTTTGTACCAATGCGGCGATTAAATGCCTTGCGCAAGTCTCTGTCCATGTAAAGAACGGAACGAATCATAGAACGCTCGTTCAGGATAAGAGAATCGCCCTGATAAGTTGTGATACAACGAATACAAACAAGTTCGCCGTCGTCATTCTCGCCGAATGTTACAACGCCGCCGGCAATCATTTTGTTAAGTTCGCTCTCTTTGTACTTTGTACCAAAAGAACTAACCTTAATTGCCTTGTTTGCGAGCGGATTAGAAACGCCGATTGCGCTTTCAATACCTGCGCATTTACAAGCCAAAAGTGCAGGAGCGATTTCTTCACTTGCACCTGTGAGCGGATTGTTTGCGACTGCGCTTGTACAAACAAGTGATACAAGTTCGCTATTGTAGGTCTTAGCCTGTGTAATAGCGTTATCAATGCTTGTGCCTTTTGCAGTACCAATCCAACAAGTACGCTCTTTTTTCTTGCTTACAGTAGACATACTTACACAATGGTCTACGATAAGTGAGCAAATATCGCTATCGGTTTCAGGTGTCGCGATAATCTGAATATCTTCTTTTTCAAGAAGATTGATTGCGGTTTCCCAATCCGATGTTGTAGCCGTACCTGCGTTTGCGCCGGAAAAATACTCATATCCTTCGTCGTTGTCCGGGATAAGGCGGCTAGTACCTGTAAGAGTAACATTGCCCTCTCCGATGTACTGAACGCTTTCCAGTGCTTCGATAAGTGCCTGTAAATCACTGTTGAAAGTTGCAGCGGTGTTAAGAACACTTACGCTTGATACATGGTCAAGCTGCTTTGTTGGTGTGTTTGGTGTGGTATCAATCAATGTTGCGCTATAAACGCCTGAATCATTGATTTTTGCTACCAGTTCTTCAAGAGTTTCGCACTCTTCCCAAGTGATAGAAAGATTGTCTGCGGTAACACCTGTAGTAAGTGTCAAGCCTGTAGCATTGATTGTACAAACTGCGCTTTCACCTTCACCCAAGTAAAGAATTGAGAATGATTTTTTTGTGATGTTGTCGATTTCAACTTCACTGCCCTTGTAGTTTACAAGAACCTTTTTTCCTGTAGTTCCTGCTTTAAGCCACATTTTCAACTGATTCATGTGTGCGCCATAATCGGCACTTTTCAAAGTAAGAACTGATGTACTGCCGTTTTTGAGAGTACGGCTAGACTGTGTACCTGCATTTACACGCATACAGAAAACCTGCTGCGGAACATAGGTATTTGAGCCATTGAAAGCCTGTGCGACTGCTTCAAGAAGTGTACCGCTTACAAGAAGGTCTTTAGCCTCTGCCTTGTCCGATACGGCGTGAAGTGTCAAAGGTTTTCCGCCCATTGATGTACCGATGATACAAAGGTTTCCACTGGAAACGCCTGTACCTGCGCCTACTGTATTACGACGAGAGTATGTTCCCGGAATGTAATGACTTGAAGACTGTCCGGCACTGTTGAATTTTGCTGCTGAAACGCCCATATTTCAACCCCCTTAAATTGACCCAACTTTGCGGTTACGAACCCATTCGTAAAGTTCGTCCCACTCTTCCAAAGTGTGAACCTCGCTCTTGTAACGGTTTTTCATTACTGCCGTCCAACTGCGCGAAAGTTCACGAACCTGACAATACCGTACAACGCCCATTCTTTTAGGAGTTGCAGCGGCTACCGTTGCCGTAGATGTAGATACAGAAGTAACTTCCTCTGCAACTTCTTCTACGGATTCCGACAAAGTGTTTTTACTTGCCATAATTGATTGCCTCCGTGATTATTTCTTTGCTTACATCTGTAAGTTCTGTGTTTAGCACAATTTGCTCGACGCAATAATTCACATCAAGCGAAATGTGCGCGCCGCTCAATGCGACATCAAAATCAAAGTTGTAGTTGTTGCTTCTGTGTCCTACAATCGTATTGTCAAATATCGCAATATCAAAAAAACTGTATTTTTCTTCCAAAAGATGTGAAAGATTGCCTGTAATGAATAAACGTAACTGCTCGTATATCTCGTTTTTAAGCTGCACATTTTCCGCCCATACCTCAAAGCCTAAAGTATCTTTCCGGCGGATTCTCATTGAATAACCGTAACAATAATTCTGTTTTTTGATTGTCGCCTTAATCGCGTCCAGTGTGTTATCATCAACTACCGTACAAAGACCCGGAATCTCTCTTGTTTTCTGAACGCCTTTTTTATTGATGTATGTTTCTGTCGTTTTGGTGATTGCTTCAAGGTCGCTTTCAGTAATTCCTATACCGTCGGTCTGTGTAATAGCCAGTTCGTCAAACTCATACGGTTTGCGGTCTTCCTGCGTAGTGATTACGACACAAGGAAATGAATCGCTCGCGTTTTGTCCTTCATGCAGATATAACTCCGCAAATGGGTGTTCGGTCGTTACTGATATGTGGAAGTTTTTATATTTATTATCCAAATGCAGCGTGTCAAAATATTCTCGCACAAGCGCAACTAAAGCCTGTTCTAAGATTATTCCACGGTTTAAATAACACAACATTTTTCGTCCGCACCTCGAATGAAATAAAAAAAAGACAACGCAAAACACGGTCTTTCCGCGTCTACGCTGCCTTTCTGTAAGTGCAAACGATATGACAAAATAATTATCTCAAAATAATATTATTCCCTTATAGAATACTTGCAAAACCCTCTGTTGTCAATGTAACAACTATATACCCAAGTCCTGTTCAAGTCCTGCCTCTAAGATGTCCTCAACATTCTGCCTTGTAGTCTTCTCAACTGCGCTTACAACATCGTTTGCAGGAACTTCTTTTCTTACCCATGCGCTTTCAGGAGACTTTGCCGAAATAACGCGGAATGTAAAATAAGTGCTGCCGGTATTGCTGCGCATTTTTACCATACCGTTAGCGTTTCCTGCGTCCTCGTCTTTGATTCTGTCGCCCCAGTCATACTCTGCGCGTTCTATGTTTTCACCCTTAAAGTTCGCTTCCGGGTGTGTATTTTCCGTTGTTTCCGACTTCCTGAACTTCCGAGACTGCAATATTTTGTAGACTTCCAAAGGAATTGTATTACCAAAATGCGCCCTTGCGCTGCCGTCTTTGTTCGGTGTACCCCAACGGAAAGGAATAATCAAATAAGGTACGCCCTTGTTTTTGCCGCTCTGTGTAACGCGGCTTTTATTTCCGTATGGATATTTAGTCTTCATGTCAAATTCAGGGCTTCCGTTTTGAATCCGCTCCATATAGCGTGAATCGGTCTCAATACTCATGTCAAAATCATTTATTTTTCTGATATGAATACTGGAAGCAAGCCGGGAATTAGGATTCTTAATATCCGCCGCGCCGATTAAGCTACCGCCCATAGCCCAGTTTTGCCATGATTTTTGAATCAACTTTGCAGCCATATTAAAGGCGCGTGAAGTTCCCGGCATAACCTTTGCACCTGCTCCGCCTGAAAGTCCTGCAAGGTTTTCTTTTAATTGAGAAATTAAATCATCATTCAAATCAACGCTAACTCTAATCATTTACGCGCCTATGTTGTCAAAATTGACTTCTTCAACTCATTCACGATTGAAGCAAACGACTTTTTGACCGCCGGATTTTCTTTGTCTTTTTTATTGACAACGGTGTAATCCTGCGCTATATTTGAATTGTCGGAACGACCATGAATTACCGGCTTTATGGCGGAATCTGAACTTTGTTCAGGTTGACTGATTTGAGAGGTAGCCGTCTCAATCCGATGTTTAGCCTTGGAATAATCTCCAAGGCTTATTTTTTTAAACTTTCCTGTTAGTTTAGTTCCTGTTTTATACTGCGTTTTCCAAAAAACAATCTTCCCATTCTTATCTTCTTTTAATGCGACAAGTGTTAATCTGCCGTTATCTGTCTTTACAAATGCAATACTACCGTTCATTGAATCCTTATAAATATCGCTCTTAGAACTTATTATAGAATTAAGATTTTGATATTCATCTAAAGGCATTTCCGGGTGATGATTTACAATATGGTCTACGAAATGAGCCTTTCCGCAATAAATCCCATTATCTTTAGCGTTTGGAAAAAGAACCATTAAATAATTCGCAATAGTACCTATTTTCTTTGGCTCATTATCATATTCCTTATAAATCGCTTCTTTTGAAATAAGTTTTGCGTCTTCTAAAATCTTATTTGCAGCTTTTTTTTCAGCCTTAGTCTTTGCAGCAGCCTTCATCGCCCTTGCTTTGTCTTTCAATTTTACGGATTCTTCCGAAAGATAATAAGCCTCGTTAAAGACCTCTTTATTTGCCCATGTATTTATTGTTTTTTTATCAAAAGTTGTAGAGTTTTTATAATCTGCCGTTTTTCGCTTTTCAAGCCTCTTATTTGCTTTGCTTACATATTGTGAAAGTTCCTGTACAATAAAAGCCTTGCTTACTTCTTCGCCGCTCTCTTCTTTTTCCTTCTTATCCAGTATTTTAAGAAGTTCGCTTTTGAAGTATTCAAGTTTTCGGTCTTCTACCGACTTTTTGAGACATTCAATATCAGATTTCTTTATACCAAGTTTCTTTTTATTGCACATTACATAACTTGTCATTTCTTGTTTACACCTCGTTTTTCACCGTATGTATCGTAAAGTTTTATAACGGCTTTTTTCGGCATACGCTGATTTTCACTCGTTCTAATCTGCGGAATCGACTTAACTACCTTGTATGTCGGGAATACCTTATAAGTCAAAGAATAACCTTCGCCGTCTTCCGGGCAATCATCGCAAAGCCATTTAAGATAGTTCGCGCCGCACAAAATAAAATCTGTACCCTGCACATATTCCCGGTCTTTGCCTATGCAGCTTACAATTTCATCAACAAAATAAGCCGGAATAACATCATAGTCCGCGTCTTTTTTGCTTACTACGCTTTTTTGCGTGTAAGTTCCGCTCAATACCGTTATGACATCATCAAGCGCAACATCATAAGCGTATGGGAATGTAAGAACGCCGTCGCCGTTATTTTCCTGCATTATCTGCGCGTCAGATTTATTAAGATTCTGATTCAGGATAACGAAAGTAAACGGCGGTATGTACTGCACATTCTTTATATAAAGTGTTTCCGGCGGCTCAATTTCTGTTATTTCGCCGGTCTCTTCGTCTTCAACTTCACGCGGATTTACAAAAATACAATCCTGCCTTATTTCGCCGATTTCATAAGTATTGCCGTCAATGTCTTTTACTTCTTCAACGCTTTCAATGTCGCCCGGCGCAGTATGGAATAAACCTTCTGTCTTCATTCTTGAACTACGCAAGCCCATTACCCTGTAATATCCGCTACCAACGCTTACCGCCGTTGTAGTTTCAACGGTCTGCAAAATATCCTGTTCCATAACGGCGGTAACATAAACGCCTTTTACCGGCAATAAAGGCGTGTTAAGCATTACGAAAGAACCTGCCTTTGTAGCGTTTTCATATACTCTGCCGGAATTGTCATAACATTTTGTCAATGGGCAATCTATAAACTCCGCGTCAAGTTCAATCATTCCCGAATTGTCGCGAATCATTACAGTTTGAGAGACTACCGCTTTTTTCTGATAACCAAAAATAACACCAAGTCCGCCGCATTTTTTACAATGAATATCCGGCTGCATAGAGTTTTCTTTGACACAAGGGCATTTTGTAGCAACGCGCCACCTTACCCACTGTCCGTGTCTTTGAATGAGTGCCTCATAATTTTCTTTACCAAGTTCAAGCTGAACCGGGCTATTTTTTCCAAGTCCTTGACCCATTGTTTACCTCTTTATACTACGCCGTACCTGCCTGTTATGTCCGGGCGTTTTCCGTTTCCTGCCCGAACATCAGGAGAATTAAACAACAGTAACGAGTGCAACCTTGCCGTTTGAATCAATCTGCAAAGTTTTTCCGTTGTCTGTGTCTTCAGCTGCAAGAACTGCCGCAAACATTGTTTCAAGTGCTGCAAGTCTTGTTTCAATAGACATTGTTTCAAGTGCTGCAAGTCTTGTTTCAATAG
>Ga0255340_1000507_pt1 | contig 63204 bp, 47 predicted proteins | sample wastewater_treat_7_FD_192417 | JGI IMG/M metagenome (GOLD analysis project Ga0255340, IMG submission 192417) | Wastewater microbial communities from Lulu Island WWTP, Vancouver, Canada - plant10 | ecosystem: Engineered > WWTP > Wastewater > Unclassified | place: Canada: Vancouver, British...
TTGTCTGTTATTGTTAAACCATAGTTACCTGCACACAAATTGTTAATAACATTAGCCCCCCAAGAATAAGTATAAGGTGGCGTGCCTCCTGTAACAGAAACGCTTGCTGAGCCATCGCAAGTTTGATAACAAGATGCATCATTAGTTGTTAGCGTTGCACTAATTGGATATGGCACATAAACATTTACACTATTGCTTGAAGTCATGCCAGCCTCTGTTACAGTAACACTTACTGAATGACTTCCTGGAGTTCCAAAATTCACAATATAAGGACCTTGACCTGTTCCACTAACTATAGTTCCACTTCCAAAATCCCAGTTGAAAGTAGCAAAACCAGGAATTGCCTCACCAGTAAAAGTAATTACGGTATTATCGCCAAAACACAATATTGGAGAAGCCTCAAGATCTGCAATAGGAACATGGAAAAAAGTAACATTTATTATATCTGAATCAACACAGTTTGGTGCTAAACTAGTTTCTGTCCAAGAAAAGGAATAAGTACCATATGTATCAACTGTAACTGTTGCATTTGGACTATTTATTGGTGAAATAGTTGCATTTCCAGGACCAGAAATAACAGTCCAATAACCTGTGTTTCCAGGGCTCATATTAGCATTAAGATTAGCTGTTACAGCCTCAACAGAAAAATCTGGACCTAAATTCACTACAGGAGGTTCAACTACAACTACTGTAGTTTCTAATGTAATTGTATCGCAAGGATAAATAACTTTACAAGTATAAGTTGTTGTAGAAGTTGGAGATACATTTATTGTAGTTACATCTTCAACTCCTGTACTCCATACAATATCAACATAAGTCATATCATTTGTAGTTATATCAACAGATAAACTTGTTGTTTCCCCAACACAAATTGGAGCACTACCTATTATAGTAGCTTCAACTGGATATGGGTCAACTAGTGTTATAACATGTTCAGCCATCTCAATATCACAAGGACAACCACTATCAAAACTTAAAACTATTGTAGCATCACCAAGAACTCCTGTATCAAAAGCATCAAATTCAATTATTACACATTCTTGCCCTGCAGGAATTTCAAAATTTGTTGGTATTCCAGAATAATCTACGCCCATTACTGCGGTACCTGAAATAAATAGTTCAACAGGTACTGGTTGATTTAATGGTATAGCACTTGTTCTACAGAACTTAACATAATTAGTACAACCTCTCATTACGTCTAAACTTGGCGACCAAGCATTATAACTTTCAACAACATAAGACTCTCCCGAAGCAAAAGAGTTTTCTTTCAAAAACACAGATGAATCATAGATCATATCACCAACATCAGCTACTGCTAATTTAATATGATATGTAGCACATGCTGTTACTGGCTTGGAAGCGGTGAACGTAACAGTGAAACCATCATATTTCATATCAGCCCCTCCTTGATTATTAATATAATATTGCGAATTTGTAACAGCATTAACATTATTTATACTTACTGGTGTTACTGCACCTGGAATAAGAGCTACATTAACATTATTATAATTTTCAGGACCTCCACTAATGAAAAAACCAAATACATCATTATATGTTGAAGTGTTTGGTGGAGCATATTCAGGATATTCTTCACTTGCAAAAACATATTGAAACTCAAGCATGTCAGAAGCAGGTACAAAATCAAACTCCAAAACTGCTGCATCTCGAGTAGTATAGCCTGGTATTAAAGAGTTTAGTTGAGGATCGCCTGCTCCTCCAAAAGATGTAGAAGTTGAACCTGATGTATTTGGACCTGGAGCATCAGTTACTCTACCTGAACTTAAAATTACTCCACTAGAAAAATCAAGACCTGGTATTGCATTAGAAAAATAGCCTATTTGAGCAGAATTTCCAGTAAAAGTAATATTAGAAGCCGTTAAACAGCCAGTAATTAACACTTCCTGAACAAGTTCTTGAACAGTATATTGAGTTGTGCTAACATTTAAAACTTTTGGTTGTAAATTCTGGCGTTCCGATGACAAACAAATATCCACCTCACCTGAGCCTAATTCACCCATAATCCAAAAGCGTGCTATAATGTCAACATTTGCCAATCCTTCGTCCCAATAAATCTTCAACTCTCCTTCTGTCGATTTATAAGTATCACATTTTAACTCTACATATTCTCCATTTTGCAAAGTATAAAAAGCTAAACCGAAGAACTTTTCTGTTTCAAATTGAATTTTCTGTGATTTTAAATATAAAGTAAGAACTAACACCTGGATACATTCTATCACATTTTAAGTCTGGTAGATCAGAACCAAAATCATGATTATACCTATAAGTTTCAAAAATGCATTCAGTATTAACATACATTTCTGTTGCATTGTTAAAATCATTGCTAAGCTGAGTTTGAGCAAAGCCTAACGAAGCAACAAACAAAAAGCCTAAAGTAACAATAATTGTTTTTATAATCATAATTTTTTAAAGGTTAAACATTCCGATAAAACACTAAAGTCGATGTTTAAAAGTTGATAAAATCCGAAATCAAAGAACTTTGCCTAACAAATGAAACACTTACTTCTCTATAATTTATTACGTATTATTTTTAAAAAGGTTGTGTTAAATAGTAGAAATATTTTTATTTTTTTTAACAATTGTTTTGCATTCTTTAACAATTATTTTTTGAAAGTTTCAATAAAAACTTATCAAAAACTTAATTAAAGTGATTTTAGCAATAGTTTTTGAATACTTACAGAGAATTTCCTCTTTTAATTATTTGCTCGCCATATTTATTTTTAATTTTATCTAAAGCCTTGTAAAGATTAGTCATTTCTGTAGCATCTTCAAAAAGATTAAGCTGTGTTGCTCCTCGAACTAATTGAGAAAATTTCACACCTATTAATCTTACTTTTGCTCTTCGCTTATAAAGTTTTAAGAAAAGTTCTTTAGCATGTGATATTAAGTGATGGTCGAAAGCTGAATAAGGAATTTGTTTTTGAAGTGTTTGAGTGTCAAAATCTGAATATCGTATTTTTACAGTAACTGTTGAGGTTAATAATTCTTCTTTGCGTAGTTTATAAGCTAAATTCACAGCCATTTCAGAAATAATATCAAGCATTTTGTTAATATCATTGATGTCGTTAGCAAAAGTGGTTTCACTACTCATCGATTTTTGTTCTTGATATGGAATTACTTCGCTATTATCTATTCCATTTGCTTTTTCCCAAATTGATTGACCATTCTTTCCCAACAATTTAACAATCTTTTCAACAGGTGTTTCTCTAATATCTTTTATAGTTTTTAAGCCTATTCCACTTAAAATTTCGAATGTCTTTTTTCCTAACATTGGAATTTTAGTTATTGCTAACGGATCCAAAAAATTATTTACCTCTGCTTGTTCAATACATATTTCTCCAAGTGGTTTAACTTCACCTGTACCAATTTTTGCAACGGTTTTATTAACAGATACTGCGAAACTTATTGGTAAGCCAGTATTTTTATCAATTTTGCTTTTTAAATCTTGTGCCCATTTAAGTGATGAATAAAATTTATCCATACCACTTATATCTATGTAGTGTTCATCAATACTAGCTTTTTCGTAAACAGGCGAATTTTCTGCAATAATATCTGTTACTAAATTAGAATACTTGGAGTATTTTTCCATATTTCCAGTGATAAAAACTGCATCTGGACATAATTGTTTTGCTTTTCTTATTGGCATAGCTGCATGAACACCAAAAGCCCTTGCTTCGTACGAACAAGATGAAACAACACCCCTATCTGAATTTCCGCCTACAATTATTGGAAGTCCATTCAAGCGAGAATTAAGTAGCCTCTCTACTGAAACATAAAAGCTATCTAAATCAACATGAACTATTCTGCGAGAACTCATTTTAATAAAAAATTACAAACTAATATTTTTATAATTTTTGATATAAATATTTGGTCTTTCCGAAAGACTACTTAAAACATCTTTAAGCTTTTTTACATCAAAACCATTTGCTACAAAATTTTTTAAAGCAGGGACACCTTTTGTTTCTAAAAAATTTGTCAAATTACCATAAAAAAACTTCTTGTCATCTTCTGACAATTCCGTTTCAACTTCTTGTATAACTTTATAAATTTCTGTTTTATCAGATTCGAAAATTATATTTTCTCTTAAAACAAAATCTAAAGTCTGACTTATAATTTGATAGCACTCGTCTTTTGTTTTCAAAGTAAGTTCATATTCTTTTTCGATTTTTGCATTAACTTTTTGATATTGAGAAATTTGATTCACAAATTGAGAAAACGCTTTAAAATTATAGTCTGCATTTACAGATTTAATAGGTTTAAATTTATAAAATTTATAAAACTCTATCAACTCTTCCAATTGTTTTGAAGGCATTGTCCATAACGCCATTTCTGCAGGATTTTCAACATATGACATATTTACTGTGGCATTCAAATCATTACAAAAATCAATAATTTCAGGGACTTCCTTACAATTTATCTTCATTGGTGTAATGCTCAATGACAAACCTTTTCCGCCTAAAATTTTATTATATTCTAAAATATTAGACTTTACTTTTTCAAAATTTGCTCCAACACGTATAGATTCGAACAAATCTTTTTTCATTGCATCGAAAGATACTGTGATTGTAAAATTTAAATGTTTTAAATAAGTTTTTACTTTGTCATTTAAAGTTGTTCCATTAGTAACTACGTGTAGTTTTGCCTTAGATTTTATTTCTAACAGAAAATCCCAAATTTTATAATAATTGTCAATTAAAAATGATTCTCCACCATAAAATTTAATTTCTTTAGCATAAGGCAAAAACTCTTTCAACTGTTCAATAAACTTATCGTCATAAACAATTTTTAAAGGTTCTTGTTTTTCGCGATATTTTCTAATCGAAGAGGAAACTATCCCCGAACACATAACGCATTGTAAATTACAAATATTTGACAATTCTAGTTCTATGATTTTTGGATATGTAAGTTTTGTGCTTGAATAATAATCTGCATGCATAGAAGGCAACCCATAAAAACGAGAAGTCTTAAACTGATGTTCGCAATATCCACAACCCATTGACAAATCGTTATTTAACATATGCTCTCTAAGTTTATTTGCAACATTTCCAAACCACATTTCACTAATTGTGTTTTCGGGGTATGTACCCAATACTATATCTTGATTTCTGCAACAGACAACAGCTTGTCCACGGCTATTAAAAAACAAATTTACAAAAGGATTGTAACAAGCAAGCTTTTTTGGTCCATGAAAACGAACTTTATTAAACTCTTTCATTTTGCTTCTAGGAATCGACTTAAAATTTTTAGTTTTACTATCAGGATATCGCATAAATGGTAATTTTAAGCGACTAAGTTTCTGATAGTAATATTTTGCAAAGTCGTATATTTGTCTCATAAGTTTAAAATTCAAACTACAAATATAATGAAATCAAAGTAAAAATTATATTTAATTGCATTTTTCTGATAAAAAATAAAGCTTTTAAAAAAAATTTATTAATTTTGTTATTCAAAAGATTTTGAACAATGGATGATGGCAACAAAATTGTTAACGCCTTATGGATTGGCGAGCATTTATCTTCAGTCGAATTATTAACTATTAAGTCATTTTTAAACAATGGGCATAGTTTTGTATTATGGGCTTATGATGAAATAAAAACTGAATTACCCAAAGGCGTTATTTTAAAAGATGCCAATGAAATTTTTCCAAAATCTAAAGTTTTTTCTTATAAATATTCTAATCAATTTGGACATGGCAAAGGTTCATTTGCTGGATTTAGTGATATTTTTAGATATAAACTTTTATATTTACATGGCGGTTGGTGGACAGATATGGATGTAACTTGTTTGAAACCCTTAGATTTTGAAACTGACTATGTTTTCAGAACTCACCATGATTTAGAACTTGTTGGAAACATTATGAAATGTCCAAAAAACAGTCTATTGATGAAAAAGTGCTTTGAAGAAGCTGTAGAAAAAGTAGATGAAAACAATAGAGATTGGCACCTTCCAATTCAAATATTAGTTGATAATGTTAAAGAACTTGGTTTAACAAGCTATATCAGAAATTTTTCAAATCAGGATTCTTGGAATTTAATTCGCAAATTTCTAAGCAAAAATATTGAAATTCCTCAAGAATGGTATGTCATTCATTGGGTAAACGAAGAGTGGAGACGAAGCAGAATTGATAAACATACTTTTTTAAAAAAATCTTTATTTGTCAAACTTGCTGACATTAATAATGTAAGTATTAAAAAAGCAGGATTTTTTAAATCTCTTACAATTAGATTTAAACTTAGCAAACTTGGGTTTGGTTTGAAATTATTTTTAAAATAAAAAACTGTTATCCCAAAATTTATTTGAGACAACAGTTTTTTGTATTTTATTTATCTAAAATTTATCCTAAATAAGATTTCAGTAATTTGCTTCGTGAAGAATGTCTTAATCTTCTGATAGCTTTTTCTTTAATTTGACGAACTCTTTCTCTAGTCAAGCCGAATTGGTCGCCAATTTCTTCTAATGTCATTTCTTGACAAGAAATACCAAAAAACAATTTCACAATATCTCTTTCTCTTTCAGTTAAAGTTGCTAAAGCTCTTTCTATCTCTTTAGCTAAAGACTCTTTTATCAGCTGTGCATCGGTATTAGGTAAATCTGTATTTTCAAGAACGTCCAACAATGAATTTTCTTCGCCTTGTACAAATGGTGCATCTACAGAAATATGACGACCCGAAACTCTTAATGTATCATTAATTTTATCTTCAGGTAAATCAAGAGCTTTTGCCAATTCTTCAGTAGTCGGTTTTCTTTCATTTTCTTGTTCAAATTTTGAAAATGCTTTATTAATTTTATTTAAAGAACCAACTTGGTTTAATGGTAATCTCACTATTCGTGACTGTTCTGCTAAAGCTTGCAAAATTGATTGACGTATCCACCACACTGCATAAGAAATAAATTTAAAACCTCGTGTTTCGTCAAATTTTTCTGCAGCACGCATCAAACCTAAGTTTCCTTCATTTATTAAGTCAGGTAAACTTAAACCTTGGTTTTGATATTGCTTTGCAACTGAAACAACAAAACGCAGATTTGCACGAGTAAGTTTTTCTAATGCTTCCCTATCACCTTGCTTAATACGTTGAGCAAGTTCCACTTCTTCGTCAACAGAAATAAGTTCTTCTCTTCCTATTTCTTGTAAATATTTGTCTAAAGAAGCACTTTCTCTATTGGTAATTGATTTTGTAATTTTTAATTGTCTCATTTTTATTTTGAAATATATCTAATAATTAGTATAAAATTTATTATTTTGTCGTAGTCAATACGGATTTTAACAAAAAAGGTTTTAAGTTTAAGTATATTAAAACCTAAAAATATACGAACGCACAAAATTACGATACATTCATATAATTTTTGCGAGACAAAACTAGTCTCTTAATTTCTTATATTGTTAAATTATTTAGAATTTGAAACCTAAACTTAAAACAATTCTATGTCTTTGCAGTTTAAGTAATGTTCTAGAACTATCAACTCCAAGTCCTTGATACATGTAATAATTTATCTCATTATTTATGTAAGAATAAGCAATATCAAAATACATTGAGTTTGTTCTAAGACCAATACCTCCATTATAAGTCATATAATAAGCATTTTGATTAACCTGACCTGTTTTAAAAGGTGAATCAAAATAAGCTACACCTGTTCTCAAAGCCACACCTCCAATTTTATATTCTAATCCAAGTCTTAGGTTGTGTGCTTGATCAAATGCTTTTTCTATATTTTTATTTTCGGTATAAAATCCATAATCAAAACTTCTCAATTTAGCTTTAGAGTAATCTAAATAATCATAATCCACATTGATTAAAAACTTACTTGCTAAAATAAATCCTAAGCTAGCATTAGCTCGGAAAGGTGTTGATAGTTCATAATCAAAACGTCCCAAAGGTGAGCTTTCGGTTAAAGACATGCTTGCATCTAAAAAGTCTGATTCTGCTTGAGTTGAATATTTATCACGGAGTTTATAGAAAGTAGGAGTATGAATTGCTGCTCCGACTCTCATCCATGTTACAGGCGAATATAAAACACCAAATTTAAAATTTATTCCACTACCGCTTGTTTCAAGTTGTTCTTTAAATGCGAAACCGTTAAATTCTGGTATAGAGTCATGAGTATCTACTTCTTCTAAACGTTTTAGTTCTTTAAATTTAACAGAAGTAATTCCCAAACTACCTCCTACAAAAAGTTTATCTTCAATATTAGCTGATAGAGAAAAGTCGTAAGAACCTTGATTTCCTGAACGATAGATAGACTGTTTTTGTTCAATTCCATATTTTCCATTAAATGCAGAAATATAGCTCAAAGTATCTGGTAGATTTTGGTCAATAAGGTAAGTTTCCCAAGCTAATTTGCTATAAAATTGGTCTTTTGCACCTAAGTCGGACCATAAAGTTCTGTTTCCTCTTGCAGCAAACCAATCTGTCATAGAATTTACACTTTTAGGGTTTTCTATTATAATATTTTCATTAAAATTATTCAAGCGATTGTAAGCAAAACCAAAGTTTAATGCTTTTAGGCTATTATTTTGTTTTAGTTTAATAGAACTTAAATGTGATATATTATTAATATTAAAGTTAAAATCAAAATCAGAAGCTTTATTATCATTTATTGTTGCATAATTCTGTGTTAAAACAAATCCTGTTGAAAAAGTAAGTTCAGAACTTCGATACACTCCAATCCCAGCTGGATTAAAGCTCATAACAGAAAGGTCTGCTCCCAAAGCACCAAAAGAACCACCCATAGCATTATATCGAGCTGTTCCACCAGGGATTAAATATGAATATCTCAAAGCATCTATTTCGTTTTGGGCGAATAATGTTGTCCAAGATATTAGGACACTAATTGTTATGATTAAAAACTTTTTCATAAAATAATAATTTAATTTGTTTATCTTCTTCCTCCAGAGCTAGAACCACCAAATCCTGAGCTAGAAGAGCTTCCACTTCTTGAACTACTTGAAGAGCTACTTGATGAGCTTCTCGAGCTTGATGAACTTCCTGAATATGAAGAACCTGAACTACGTGAAGATGAGCTTCCTGAATTATATGAGCTAGAACTTCTTTGACTTGAAGAAGGTCTTGAATTATATGTACTTGAACTACGACTAGAACTTGGAGTAGTAGAATAAGAAGATCTATTTGAGTTAGTATTTGAGCGTACTGCACTAGAACTGCTAGAACTTGAGCGTCCACTACTACTTCCTGAATTAAAACTTCCTGTATTTGTATTAGATGGGCGTGAATAACTTTGACTTGGTGTAGCTCCTCCTCTACTTGCAGGTTGACGTGAAGGCTGTTGTCCTACGTTAGAAGGATTGCGAGAAGGTTGTTGTCTCACATCAGTATTATTACGAGAACCGCTAGTGTTTTGATTATAATTATTTCTTGAATTTAAGTATGGTTTATTATAAGTAGCTGGTTCTTTAGGTTTATTATCAGTAGAAACGCGTCCTGTATTATCAGGTGTTGAAGAGCTTCCTTGAGTTTTTCCTGCATTAGGGTCAACTTGTCTATTTAAGTTTGGATTATCAGCACGACTACTTACTCCTATTGGTTGTCTTGCTGGGATTTCGCTTCTGCTTGAATTATCAACACGTCTGCCCGCATCAGTTGGTTGTTTTGCTGCTACTTCACCCTTACTTAAACTTGAATTATCAACGCGTCCACTCACGCCTGTTGGTCGCTTTCCAGCCTCATCGTCTTTTACACCTATATTATTAATACGACCTTCAACAGCGACTGGTTTTTTTCCAGACATTTCTTCAGTATTTGGTTCAACATCGTTACGTCCTGACTGTGCTGGAGTTTTGCCACTATTACTTAAAGATAGACTATTTTCAGCTTTACTTACTTCTATCTTACTATCAATTGGTGTTTTGTCTATAATTTTTCCTCCTGTATTATCAGTTGAAGAAGGTGTATTAGTAGGTTTATCTGCAATGTTTAACCCGTGAACTTGAATTGCTTCATTACTTACTCTTCCTATTTTATCAGGTTTATTCACATCTACATTATTACTTCCTGAAGATCCTGAGTCTGGTGTTCTTCCTGAAGCTGAGCCTGTGCCATATCCACCACTAGAGCCTCTATGTCCGATGTAATAAGTGTTATTGTCCACTATGTAATTAGAATTACTTCCCCACCAGTATCCGTCCCAGTAGCCGTCGGTATATCCATGATTATATCCGACCCAATAACTACTACCCCAACCATAATAATAATATGGTCTGTGCCAATAGTAATAATAAGGATAGTAGTAATAAGAGCAATAATAAGGTCTATAGCCCCAGCCCCAGCCCCAATCCCAATAGTAACTATAATAGAATGGGTCGTAATAATATGAAGGATAATAATATCTAAAATTATTAAAGTAGTATGAATAGCTATCATCTAAATCATAGCCATAATCATTAAAATTATAAGTATCACCATAATAATTATAAGTATCATTACCATCATCATTTTGGACTAAGTTTCCATTTTCATCATAATATTCATCGTAGTAATAATCATCAGTATTATTAAACTCTGCATTATAAGTTTCTTCGTAATTAGCTTTATGCTCATCAACGATTTGTTTATTGATAGCTCCTTGTTTTGGTTCGGAACCAGTTAGATAAACATCGTCATAACCGCCTGTTGTGTAAAAATTTAAAGTGCAGGAACTCATTCCTAGCAAGGCGATAATCAATATGTAAAAAATTGCTTTCATAATATCATGAATTTTTATAGTTTTGTAAAATTATTTTTAAAGAACTTTTTTTACTAATTTTAATGCAAATTTCATACCAATTAATATGGCAAAAATACTTACAAATAAAGAAGAAAATTACTCACAGTGGTATAACGATTTAGTGATTAAAGCAGACTTAGCTGAAAATTCGTCAGTTAGAGGTTGTATGGTTATTAAACCTTATGGTTACAGCATTTGGGAAAAAATGCAAGCAACTTTAGACAGAATGTTTAAAGAAACTGGTCATGTGAATGCGTATTTTCCACTTTTTATTCCTAAATCTTTTTTTAGCAAAGAGGCAAATCATGTTGATGGTTTTGCTAAAGAATGTGCTGTTGTTACGCACTATAGGTTAAGAAATGCTGAAGGCGGAGGAGTTGAAGTTGATCCCAATGCAAAATTAGAAGAAGAACTAATTGTTAGACCTACTTCCGAAACAATCATTTGGAATACTTATAAAAATTGGATTAATTCATACAGAGATTTGCCTTTGCTTATAAATCAATGGGCAAATGTTGTTAGGTGGGAAATGCGTACTCGTTTATTTTTGCGTACTGCAGAATTTTTATGGCAAGAAGGTCATACTGCTCATGCAACAAAAGAAGAAGCTATAGAAGAAGCTGAAAAAATGATTCATGTTTATGAAGAATTTGCTCGCGATTATCTTGCTATTCCTGTGCATATAGGAACAAAAACAGAAAGCGAAAGATTTGCTGGTGCTGACGACACATACTGCATCGAAGCTCTAATGCAAGACGGGAAAGCCTTACAAGCTGGCACATCACATTTTTTAGCTCAAAATTTTGCAAAAGCATTTGACGTAAAGTTTTTAAACCAAGAAAACAAAGAAGAATATGTTTGGGCTACTTCGTGGGGTGTTTCTACTCGTTTGATGGGAGCTTTAGTAATGGCACATTCTGACAATAACGGTTTGGTTTTACCTCCAAAACTTGCACCAATTCAAGTTGTAATTGTACCAATTTATAAAAGTAAAGAAGAATTAGAAAAAATTTCGGAACGCGTACACAATTTATGCAAAACTCTAAAAAACAAAGGCATTTCTTATAAATTTGATGATAGAGATTCACAACGTCCTGGTTTCAAATTTGCCGAATGGGAACTAAAAGGTGTACCTATCAGACTTGTAATTGGACCAAAAGATTATGAAAACAACACTTGGGAAGTAGCACGTCGCGACACTTTTAAAAAGGAAATTATTTCTAACGACAAAGTATTAGAACATATAGACTTTTTACTTGAGGATATTCAAAAAAGCATTTATGAAAAAGCTTTAAAATTCCGAGAAGATAATACTTACAGAGTAGATGATTACGAAGAATTTAAAAGAATATTAGAAGAAACTCCAGGTTTTATTGAAGCTCACTGGGACGGCACAAGAGAAACAGAAGAAAAAATCAAAGAAGAAACAAAAGCTACAATAAGATTTATACCATTTAATCCACAATTGGAAGAAGGAAAATGTATTTACTCAGGCAAACCTTCTAAATTCAGAGTTATATTTGCAAGAGCTTACTAAAAACAAAATATTATGGAAGAAAATAAAACATTAAAAGAAAAAAATATTTCAATATTAAAAGAAACATCTATGCTCAAACAAGAGGTTTACGACAAAACTCTAGAAGCATTTGGTTTGCTTAAAAACATTTTACAAGAAATTGTTGGAGAATACAACACTGATTTAGAAGATGTTGACGACAGGGTTAGATTAGAATTTCGCGATAGAGGAAATTTTGATGCAGAAATTAAGATTGCAGGTGATGTCCTCATCTTCAACATGCACACTAATATTTTTGAGTTTCCTCGTAATCACGAAATTTGGAAAGACCAACATTATATAGATCAACCTCTTATTACCTATTCAGGGATAATTAATATTTACAATTTTCTTTCAGATTCTTTAAAATATAACCGAGTTGACGACTATGGCTATTTAGTTGGAAGGTTATTTATTAATAAAGAAAATTCATTTTTTGTTGAAGGCAGACGAGAACTTGGTTTTAATTTGCCTGTTTTTGACAGAAATAATGTAAATCCAGAAAACTTTAGAACTCTTATAGAATCAGCAATTGCTTATGCTTTAAAATTTGATTTATTAGTACCTCCATATAATGATGTTAAAATCATTAACGTAAGTTATATGAATGATAAAATACTAAAACACCAAATGCAAACTGGAAAACGACTTGGTTTTCAGTATAATGCAATAAAAACCAACACAGATGTAAAATAAACACATTATATATTAAACTATCAAATTGCTGATTTTACAAGGCTCACAACACTAAATTTCATTATTTATAAAAAAAGTTTATAAAAAGTTTGCATATAAAAGAAAAAATGCCGACTTTTGCAGTCCTAAAAAATTTAAAGAAACGATTACTATGGCACGAGTTTGTCAAATTACTGGAAAAAGGGCGATGGTTGGGAACAATGTTTCTCACTCAAAACGCAGAACAAAAAGAGTTTTTGATGTAAATCTTACAACAAAACGCTTTTATGATGAAGAAACAAAACAATGGATAACATTAAAAGTGTCCACAAGAGGCATTAAAACCATTTCTAAAAAAGGTTTACAAGCAGCTTTAAGAGACGCTAGAAAAAAAGGATTTATTAATTAAAAATAGTCGGAGGAAATTTAAATGTCAAAAAAAGCTAAAGGAAACCGCATTCAAGTTATTTTGGAATGCACAGAGCATAAAGAAAGCGGTATGCCGGGAACATCAAGATATATAACTGTAAAAAACAGAAAAAATACTCCCGACAGAATGGAGCTTAAAAAGTATAATCCAATTTTAAAGAAAGTTACGATACATAAAGAAATTAAATAAATTAAGTTATGGCAAAGAAAGCAGTTGCTACCCTTAGAACAGGTGGCGGACAAAATTTAGCAAAATGTATTAAAATGGTAAAAAATCCTGAAACAGGAGCTTACCAATTTAAAGAAACAGTTACTTACAAAGAATCTGCTAAAGATTTTTTTAATAAGAAAAAATAAGCAAACCAATTCCAATTTGTTTGACTTAGCATTTTATAAACATAACTTTTTTATTTATTTCTAAGTTTTGTATTTTTGTCAAAACTTTAAAAAATGCAAAGTCAAGAAAAATACCTACTTTACGACGACACTTTAAAGTTGTATCTCGCTATGCTTGAAGACATTAACCAAGCAAAGCGAAGTGTTTATTTACAAACTTACATTTTTGGCAACGATAGCATAGGACAAAGATTTAGACAAGCACTAACTGAAGCTGTTAGAAGAGGTGTGGAAGTCAAGGTTTTAATTGACTCTTGGGGAACTGCTGTTGGTCAATCCTTTTTTAAAGAATTCGTTGAATTAGGTGGTAAATTAAAGTTTTTTGAAAAAATAAAAGTCAGCTTTGATGTATTTTCACGTAATCACAGGCGAAATCACCGCAAACTTTTACTAATAGACTCCAACATCACTTACATAGGTTCTGCAAATATTACCGCTTATTGTTTAAGCTGGCGAGAATGTTGCTTGCGAATTGTTAGCGACATGTTGTGTATTGTGTTTGAGAAAATATTTTCTTATGACTATTATTTATCGAGTAGATTTTTTCAAAATAAAAAATACGGAACAAAAATACTAAAAGGTGATGAAATGGCTATAGTACAAGATGTTCCTGGAACAAGGAAGCAGCCAGTAAAAAACGTGTTTCGAAAACTCATTGATTCTGCAGAAAAAGAAGTTGTAATTGAAACTCCATATTTTTTACCTGGTTCTTTATTAAAACGAAGCTTAATTAATGCTAGTAAAAGAGGCGTAAAAGTTACAATAATTGTTCCTAAGAACTCTGATGTTACACTTTTTGATATTTTAAGAAACAGATATTTTGGAACTTATCATAAAAATGGAGTTGAAATTTTAGAATACAGACCATCAAACTTGCATGCTAAAGTATTTTTGTCTGATAACAAATACTTTTTTACAGGCTCAAGCAACTTTGACTATCGCAGTTTTTTATATATGCACGAAATAAACATTGCTGGAAGACAACCAGATATTTTGCGACTCTTAACTGAACATATAGAAAACACAAAAAAAGATTGTGATAAATTTAACTATGAGAAATGGAAAAAAAGACATGGCTTACAAAAATTAGTTGAAACCTTGTTAGTTCCTTTCCGCCATTTATTTTAAGTAACTTGTTTAATAAATAGCTATGAAAAGTAATTTTGCTGATATAAGTTGTCCTAATTGCGGAGTTCCTGCAGAATTTATATAATAAAGGGAGAGTATCTTTGTAGCCACTGCAATAGCAAGGTAGGTATTAATGAAGCACATGCTCAAAAACAAGGATTTAGAAGTATTCAACAAGCTAAAATCAAGGAAAGTGCTGAGAAACATCATTTACTAAGCGCTAACTGTTCTGGATGTGGTGGTACCATTGTTTTTGAAGAAGGCGATGCTCTATCCCAATGCCCATTCTGTGGACGTTCTCTAGTTAGAAAAGATTTTCTCTTATCTGAAGAAATGCCAGAACTCATAATCCCTTTTAGAATCACTGAAGAAGAAGCCCGCAACTGCTTACTTGACTGGTGCAAAGCGAACTCGCAAAAAAAAGAAGCAAAAAATCTTGAGAAAAAAATCAATCTTTTAAAAGGATTTTATCTTCCATATGAGTTTGTTAAAGGTCCTGTCAAGTCAAAAGTCAGTCGCATGGATGCGTATAGTTCATATAATTGCGGTGGATATGTTGATAATGTTTTTATCAATTGCTCCAAACAGCTTGACAATATGCTTTTGGACGGCATGGAGCCTTTTGAATTAGATGAACTACAAGCATTTGATTTTTCCTATGTCGCTGGACATAGAGTAAAAGTCGGTGATATTGATAAAAATGTTCTTGTTGAGCGAGTAGAACAAGAAGTAAGTAACGACTACGCATCTGTTGTTCGAAAAACTTTAGAAACAAAAGCAATAGAGGTCAATACTGATACTAGCTCTGTATTTCGCATGCCAGTTTTGCTACCTGTATATTATATATGCTCAGGCAACGAGATGGCTGCCGTAAATGGGCAAACTGGAAAAGTAAGCGTTAGGTCAATAAAAAGACAAACTCATTATTTTATTCCGTGGTGGCTCAAAGCTATTATAGCTACAATATTAACATCTTCAATATTATTTGGTGCTCTCATTTATTTTGATTGGGATGTTGACTCTAGCCTTGAAATTACGGGCATGTTTAGTGTTGTAATGTTAATTGTTATGCTTGTAGCTTATAGTAATACCGTTAAAAATAAGTTCAAGGTAAAAGGTGAACGCAAAATTTTCACCTCATCTGGTGGTCCATTTAGACGAATAAATGGAAAATTAATCAAAGATAAAAAAGAGATTAAGAAAAATGTTGTTCCGCCTGTATTTTTCTTAGAACTCGATGGTAAACCACAAGCTGTGAAACTGAGATTTTCTCCACCATTAAGGATACTACGAATCATTTTGCTAGCTTTAATTATACTCTTCTTACCTGTGATAATAGCTTTGTTTTTAAATGGATTTGATTTTGAAAGATTAGAACTTGGTGGTTCTGCCGTGTGGTTTTGCATAGTGGTTATAATAGTTCCTGTTTTTTTAATAAAACGCTACCGTATCGAGCTTTACGAGAACCCTTGGATTTATATAATTAAAGAAAATGGCAAGGAAAAACGCTATCGCACAAAAAGTAAAATTACAATTACTAAAGAAGATGCTCGTAGCATAGGTAGGTTATTTTATGTGCCATGGGGTTGTTTGGCAACTTGGGCTATCATTATTATATTTTGCATGATGTGTTATTTAACTGCCTTCGGTTTTGATTAAAATTAAGTTAGTTTATTCAATATTTGTACTTTTTTTATAGCTTTGTAGCGTTTACAAAATAAACAAGTATAAATATTAAAAAATTATTATGCTAAAGAAAATTCCACATACTTACGTTATAGTTTTTTTCATTATTGTTTTTTCAGCTATTTTAACTTGGATTATTCCAGCAGGCGAGTTTAAAAGAGAGCAAAAACTCATGGCTGACGGTACTACAAAGACTATGATAGTTGAAAATTCCTTTGAATACGTTGATTCTCAACCTCAAACTTGGCAAATATTTTCATCGATTTTTAACGGTTTTGTAGCACAAGCTCATATTATTGTGTTTATATTATTAATTGGTGGTGCTTTTTGGATTTTAAATGCTAGCAAAGCTCTTGATGCAGGAATCTTATCTTTTATTAAAGCCACAAAAAAACTTGAACGATATAAGTTTCTTAAAAAAATAGGTGTAAATAATATTGTTATGATTTTGATTATGACAATGTTTAGCCTTTTTGGTGCTATTTTTGGAATGAGCGAAGAAACCATAGCTTTTGTTATTGTTATAGTGCCTTTAGCTATTTCTATGGGTTATGATTCTATTGTTGGTTTAGGACTTGTTTATGTTGCTGCTCATATAGGTTTTGCTGGAGCTATTTTAAATCCATTTACAATAGGCATTGCACAAGGTCTTTCGGATTTACCTTTGTTTAGTGGTTGGGAGTACAGAGTTTTTACTTGGCTGATTATAAATGCTGTAGGTTTTACATTTATTTTACTTTATGCTAAAAAAATAAAAAAACACCCTGAAAAAAGCTTGACTTATGATATTGATGATTATTGGCGTAAGCAAAAAGTTAATGAAGATGCAAAACTGACATATTATACTCCTTTAAGTGCTTGGATTAGTTTTGGAATTTTACTGATTGTTTTAATTTTATTTTCTGTTTTCTATCCTATTTCTAAATTAAGTGTTGGAAATGCAGAGTTTACTTTTGCAGCACTACCGGTTGCTACAGCCTTGTTTGCCATAAGTTCTTTCTTTGCATTACGTAAATCGGTTCATTTTTATATTTTAAACCTTTTGGCTTTTACTGTAATTTTCTTGATTATTGGTGTGATGGGCTACGACTGGTATGTTATGGAAATAGGAACTTTATTTTTTGCTATGGGCTTAGCTGCTGGATTGGCAATGAATAAATCAGCAAATGATATTACTAAACTTTTTATAGAAGGAGCTAAAGATATTTTTTCGGCTGCTTTTGTTGTGGGTTTAGCTGGTGGAATTATTGTAATTTTAACTGATGGAAAAATTATTGATACAATCATGTATGGATTATCAAATATGATGGCAAGTTTTGGAAAAGAAACTTCTTTATTTTCTATGTACAGCATTCAGACTTGTTTAAATCTAATTATTCCATCTGGTTCGGCAAAGGCTGCACTCACTATGCCTATTATGGCTCCATTTTCCGACCTTATTGGAATTTCTCGACAAGCAACAGTTTTAGCTTTTCAATTTGGAGATGGCTTTACAAATATGATTACACCAGCATCAGGAGTTTTAATTGGTTGCTTGGGAATTGCAAAAGTACCTTATGGCGTGTGGTTTAAGTTTATTTGGAAGCTTGTTTTAATTATGTTTGTACTTGGATTTTTATTACTGTTACCAACTTTATATTTTAATATAAATGGATTTTAAGATTACAACAAACCAATCAGTTCTTACCAATTCTTTTCTATCACTCGTTTTTGTGTTTTAAATTTTTCTTTATTTACCTTATCTTGCACATCTTTCTCTTGTTGTTGTAGAGCTTCTAAGTAACGTTCCATTTCTTCTCGAGACATTTGATTGTCTTGCTGTTGTTTTTGCTTTTCTTTATCTTTGTTTTGGTCTTGTTTTTCGTCTTGCTTGCTATCATCTTGCTTATCCTGCTTGTCTTGATTGTCTTTGTTATCCTTGTTATCTTTATTTTGGTCGTTTTGCTTATCTTGATTTTGGTCTTGATTTTGACCATCGCCACCAGAATTTTGTTGTTGTTGAATTTTAGTAGCTACTGCCATATTATAACGACTTTGGTCGTGTTCGGGATTTAAGCGTATTGCATTTTTATAAGCCTGAATACTTTTATCGTATTCTCCTGCTTGTAGATATGAATTTCCAATATTGTAAAAAGCATCTGCCTTGTCTTTATCATTTCCCAAAAGTTTTAAAACATTTTGATAAGAACTTACAGCATCATTAAACTTTCCACTTCTATATTGAGATGCTGAAACATTTCCATGTAGTTTTTCTAATTCTGGATTTATTTCTAATGCTTTTTTATAGTTTAATTCAGCATTTTCATAATCTTTGTTTTTATATAATTTATTGCCTTCTCTAATAATTTTTCTTTCTTCCTGAGCTTGCAAATTCACTATACAAAAAGTCAATAATCCCAACAGACTTAAAGTTTTTATATTGATTATATTTTTTAAAAATTTCATTTTATTTAGCTCTTTTTTATGTTAGATTTATCTTTAAATAAATTTATTTTTCTAAAAATATCATTTTTACGTTCAGAAATAACCGCTTCTACAATTAGAAATATAAATGCCAAAGCTGCGAATTTAGTAAACTGGTCATCATATTCTGAATAAACTTGCTTTTTAATTTCGCCTTGTTGTAGTTTTGAAATTTCGTCAACAATTTTATCAGAGGCATTTGCAGTATTATCTAATTTAACATAAATTCCATCTGTAGCGTTTGCCAATTCTACTAATACCTTTTCATCAGGAATAGAAACTACAACATTTCCATTTCTATCTTTCAAAAAACCTTGTCCTCTTTTCAAAGGAATTGGCGCTCCGGCTTTAGAGCCGACACTAACAGTAAAAACTTTAATTCCATTTTCTGTTAAATACTGACTTGCAGCTAAAGCATCGTCTTCATGATTTTCACCATCACTCAACAATAAAATTACTTTAGACACATCTTGATTTTCGGTAAATGATTTTGACGCCAAATCAATAGCTTGACCAATTGCAGTTCCTTGTACAGGAATTAAATCTGTAGAAATTGATGATAAAAACAATCTTGCCGACCTAACATCGTCAGTAATAGGCATTTGCACAAAAGCGTCACCAGCAAAAATTATTAATCCTAGTTTATCGTTTTGTAATTTTGAAATTATTCTTTCTATAAATTTCTTAGCACTTTCTAATCTATTTGGTCTTAAATCTTGAGCCAACATAGAATTTGAAACATCTAATGCAATAATAATTTCTACTCCTTTAGTGCTTTCTTCGGCTAATTTACTACCAAATTGTGGACGTGCTAAAGCCAAAACCATAAAAACCCAAGCTAAAGAAATTAAACAAATTTTCCATATTCTTCTTGATAGACTAAAATCAGGAATTAATAAATTAATAAGTTTTAAATCTCCAGCTGTTTTAAGTTTTTGCTTACGAATAAATAATCCTATTATAAATAAAGCTATAAAAACTACTAATAGTAATAAAAGCCACAAATATTCTGAATTTTGAAATCTAAACATATTAAAAAGTATTTTTAAGAATTGTTAAACCTAATAATTGTTCTACCACAAAAATTAGCATTGCTATCATTAAAATCAAAGTAAACTCTTCTCTTGGTTGCGAATAAGTTTTTACTTCCAATTCAGTTTTTTCGAGGCTATCTATTTCTTTATAAATATCTCTAAGTTTTTGATTATCTGTTGCTCTAAAATACTTACCACCTGTTTGACTAGCAATATTTTGTAAAACTTCCTCATCAATTTTAACTTCTATATTTTGATATTGAATTCCGAAAGGTGTTTGAAAAGGATAAGGAGCCATTCCAGTTTTCCCTATTCCAATTGTGTAAACTTTAATTCCAAATTCTTTAGCAATTTCGGCAGCAGCCATTGGAGAAATGTTTCCCATATTATTTACACCATCTGTAAGTAAAATTATCACTTTACTAATTGCGTCAGATTCTTTTAGTCTATTTACTGCTGTTGCCAATCCCATTCCTATTGCTGTTCCGTCTTCAATAATTCCATCTTTAATTTCGGAAAATAAATTTAACAAAACTGCATGATCTATAGTTAAAGGGCACTGAGTATAACTTTCGCCTGCAAAAATTACCAATCCCATTCTATCGTCGGGTCGGCTTGCTACGAATTCCATTCCAATTTCTTTAGCTGCTTCAATTCTATTTGGTTTAAAATCTTCGGCAAGCATAGAGCCACTCACGTCAAAAGCAATTACAATATCTATTCCTTCTACTTTTCTATTTTCCCACCTATCCATACTTTGAGGACGAGCTAAAACAATTATCAATGCTGATAAAGCTAAAAGTCTCAATCCAAACAAAAAATGACGTAAAATATAACGCCAAGGAAGTGGATTTTTTTTCAGATTTGATAGGCTTGAGATTTTCATTGTAGCAACCGACTTTTTCAGACGCCACACATACCAAACTATCATTGGTATGAAAATCAAAAACAACCAAAAATATTCCTTATTTGCAAATTCAATATTATTCATCATCGTTATTGTCTTTTGTCGGTTCGTGATTTTCTTCTTGAGTAATTTCAATTACAGCCTCAGTTTGAATAATTTTAGAGTTTTCGTCAATAATTTCTTTTGTATTTTCAACAAAATCGAAGCTGTTTTTTAAAGACAAATCATTTTCGTTTTGCAATGCTTGATATTTAGCAAACTTCACATTATCAGCTAATTCTAAAATTTGTCTTAATTTCATAAAATCTGCTTCTGAAATTAATTCATTATTTTCAAAACTTTCTAAAATCTCACTTGTTGTCATTTCAACAGCAAATACACCAAACCTTTTTTCTATATATTCTCTAACAACATCTGTAATTTGAACATGGTATTCTTTTATTTGCCCTTTGCTCCATATTTTTTCTTTTCTAATAATTTCCAATTCCCTTAGAGCAATTACATGAGGCGGTTCTTCTGGTTTTATTTTCAAAAATGTTGGTTTAACTCCTTTTTTGTAAAATTTAAAGAAGTAAATTAAACCTGCAACAACTACAAGCAAAGCAAGTAAAGCCCACCAAAAATCTTTTAAGAATTTTTTGAAATAATACCAAAACTCAGCAAAATTAAATGGTGTATTAAGCATATCTTCTTTTATATCCTTAATTTGATAAAGAGTAAAAAGAGCTTGCCCCTTCTGAACTTGTTGAAATTCCTGAACAAAAACAGTATCAACACTTCCTGCAACAATATATTTATTTAGAATACCACTTTTATCAACTAAAAATAAATTTTGAGAAGTTGCATCAACAATTTTTTTAATTTCTTCTTGATTATTAAACCCTGTATTTTTAAGCAATTCAGAAGAATACATGCTTAGTAATTGTTCATACACAAGCGATTTTATCTGATTTAAGCTATCAACAGAAACTGATTGCTTTATAGAATCTGGGATATATTGTTCGATTTCGTTTTTAAAAGCATCTTTACCAAAAACTACTACACCTGAATTATCGGCATAAATAGTATCAACAGGAATTGTATCAAGCAAGACATAAGGCTTTACAAACAATTCTGTTTCAGCAGTAAAAACAAAGCTACTATCTTTTCCTGAAACAAGTTTTATTCTTAGTTCGGGAATAATATTTGTTCCTGTATCAAAACTAGTAATTAAATATTTTTTTTGTATTTCCTTAAAAGCCTCAGAATCAACAATATTAGGTTTAAATTCACCTAAAAGTTCAATATTTTTTGAAATAGTATCTTTAAAGACAGGAAAAAATACTTCTACAGTTTTATCTACACGCAAACTTATATTTAACTCGTTTGGCACACCTATTATAATAGTGTCGCTTTGAAGTTTTATATCTGCTTTGATTTCTTGCGAAAATGCTTGAGTATAAAAAATCAAACTAAGAATTAGAAGTATATTGTATTTTAAAATATTTTTCATTTTATAGAAATTCAAATTTTATCTATTTTTAAACAAAGTAATCAATGGTTTAACATAGTCTTGGTCGGTTCTAATATCGACAAAATCCAATTTTGATTTTTTAAATAAATTTGTATTTTCATCATATTGTTTTTGCAAATTTATTCTATATTCTCTTCTTACGTTTTTTAAAGAAGTATCAACCCATTTTTGTTGTCCTGTTTCCAAATCTTTAAAATAAGCTAAACCTAAATCTGGCAATTCTTTTTCGAAATTGTCATACACTCTAAGAGCCGCCAAGTCGTGTTTGTTACCAGCAATTTTAAGCGCATCGGTAAAATCTGTTGACATAAAGTCAGAAATTATAAAAGCTGTACTTCTTTTTTTGATTGCATTTGTAAAGAATTTTAAAGCTTGCGAAACATCTGTTCCTTTACTTTCTGGTTCAAAATCTAATAATTCAAGAATTATTCTTAGTATATGTTTTTTTCCTTTTTTAGGTGGAATAAATTTTTCTACTTTATCCGAAAAAAGTATTACCCCCACTTTGTCGTTATTTTGAATAGCCGAAAAAGCAATTACCGCAGCTAATTCTGTACTAAGTTCTTGTTTAAATTTTTGTGAAGTTCCGAAAGCTTTTGAGCCACTAACATCTATCAGCAACATAACAGTAAGTTCGCGTTCTTCTTCGAAAACTTTCACATAAGGATGGCTAAATCTTGCCGTTACATTCCAATCTATATCTTTGATTGGGTCGCCATACTGATATTCTCTTACTTCGGAGAAAGCCATTCCCTTTCCTTTAAAGGCAGAATGATATTCTCCTGCAAACACTTGAGAAGACAGCCCTCGCGAGCGAATTTCAATTTTTCTAACTTTTTTTAATAAATCTTTTGCTTCCACTAAATATTCATTTTAACATTAAAACAATTTTTATTTTATTGTTTTCTATTATGGAACTTCGACAGAGTTTAATATTTCGCTAATAATTTCTTCTGAACTAATATTTTCTGCTTCGGCTTCGTAAGTTAAACCAATTCTATGTCTAAGCACATCGTGGCAAACAGCACGAACATCTTCTGGCAACACATAGCCTCTTCTTTTTATAAAAGCATAAGCTTTTGCTGCTAAAGCTAAATTAATAGATGCACGTGGCGAACCACCAAATTCTATCATATTTGTTAAGTTAGGAAGTCCGTACTTTCCTGGTTCTCTACTTGCAAATACAATATCAAGAATATAAGTTTCGATTTTTTCATCAAGATACACTTCTCTAACAACAGAACGAGCTTTTAGAATATCTTCAGGTTTTAAAACTTTAGAAGCTTTTGGCATTTCTCCTTGCAAATTTTCGCGAATGATAGCTCTTTCGTCTTCGAACTCTGGATAAGTAATTTTTAGTTTTAGCATAAATCTATCAACTTGAGCTTCGGGAAGAGGATAAGTTCCTTCTTGCTCAATAGGATTTTGAGTTGCCATAACTAAAAAAGGTTTTTCCATTGGATAGCTAATTTCTCCTATGGTTACTTGTCTCTCTTGCATAGCTTCTAACAAAGCTGACTGGACTTTAGCTGGGGCACGATTAATTTCGTCTGCTAAAACAAAATTTGCAAAAATAGGACCTTTTTTAACAAAGAATTCTTCTTTTTTCTGACTATAAATCATTGTCCCAATCAAGTCGGCAGGTAATAAATCTGGAGTAAATTGCACTCTTGCGAACTTTGCATCAATAACATCGGCTAATGTGTTGATTGCTAAGGTTTTTGCCAAACCTGGTACACCTTCCAACAAAATATGTCCATCAGATAATAAACCTATTAATAAACCTTCAATTAAACTTTTTTGACCAACGATTACTTTTTTCATTTCAAAGTTGATTACATCAATAAAACTACTTTCTCGTTGTATCTTTTCATTTAATTCTTTAATATCAATTTGAGTATCCATAATTAAATTTTTTAACTTTATAAAAACAATGTTACGAAAATATAATTTTAATTGATTTTTATCAAGCCTTCTTAGATGTTTTTATCTTAGTTTTTTGTTAAAACTGTTAATACGCTGTTAATTAAATTTTGTTACAAAGCTTTGTGCTGTTGATGTTTCGAGCTTTGCTATTAAATTTAATTTTTTAAACACATTAATTTTTTAATTATTTAGTTTTAAAATTTAATAAAAAGTTTTACCTTTGGCTAATGAGTATTCGCTATTTAGTTATAGAAGGTAATATAGGTGCGGGCAAGACTTCTTTATGTAAGAAAATTGCTGAAGACCGCAATGCAAAGCTTATTTTAGAGCAATTTGCCGAGAATCCGTTTTTGCCAAAATTCTATGAAAATCCTGAGCGATTTGCTTTTCCATTAGAATTATCTTTTTTAGCCGACAGGTATAATCAATTAAAAACTAATGTTGAAAATTTTGATTTGTTTTCCGACTTAATCATTGCAGATTATTTTTTTATGAAATCTTTGATTTTTTCGGCTTCAACTTTACAAGAAGATGAATACAAACTATATCGTCAACTTTTCGACATAATTTACAGTTCGCTTCCCAAACCAGATTTATATATTTATTTACATAAATCTGTAGAAAATTTGCAAAAAAACATCAAACATAGAGCAAGAGATTACGAGAAAAATATCAGTTCTGACTATTTAAAAAGCATAGAAAACGGATATTTTAATTTTTTTAAGCAACAAACTGACATGAAAATAGTTTTAATAGACACAAACAATATTGATTTTGTAAACAACGAAAAGCATTACAAACAGATAGTTGAAGCGATTTTTGAACAAAATTATTTAATAGGTGTTAATAGAATTGTATTTTAAAATGAAAAAAAAAACGAATTTTATGCGATTTTTTGTGAAAAACTTATTATTTTTGCATAAATAATGTTTAAAAAATTTAATTGTTAAATAAATAAAAGAGTTTAAATTATGAAAAAGACCTTATTCTTTATTTTAGCCACAGTTACTATTTTTTCACTTAGTAGCTGTAATGGTTTGAAAAAAATGATTCAAAATGCTGATGATATTAATTACTCAGTAAATCCAGAAATTTTAGAAATGCACGGAGGCAAAGTTGCTGTTAATATTACAGGCAATTTCCCTGAAAAATATTTCGCAAAAAAAGTAACTGCGACTATTACACCAACTTTAGTTTGGGAAGGTGGCGAAAAAGCTTTAACTCCAGTTTATGTGCAAGGTGAAAAAATCCAAGGAAATGCTAAAGTAATTCAATATAAAGCTGGTGGAAGTTTTTCTTACAATGATAGTTTTGATTATGAACCTGCTATGAGAAGATCACACTTAGAACTTCGCATTGTAGGTAGTCAAGGTAAAAAAACTGCTGAATTTGATCCTGAATTTATAGCAGACGGTATTGTTGCAACTCCAGATCTTGTAAAAATGCAAGGTGCTAGTTCATTTGCTAAAGATAAATTTATAAAAGACAATCCTGATGTGAAAGTTGCTGCTATCAACTATGATAAAAATAGAGCAGAATTGAAAAATGCAGAAACAAAAAAAGATGAAATTGTAGAATTAAAAGATTTTGTAAACAATGTTGCAAATGACGATCGCAAAGAATTTGTAAACGTTGAGCTTTTATCTTATGCTTCACCTGAAGGAACATTAGAAATTAATACAAAAGTTTCTAATGACAGATCTAAAACTGTTGACAAATATGTTAAAAATGAGTTCAAAAAAATTGATGAATTTAAAAACAATGATTTCTTTGAACATTTAGTTACAGAAGAAGACTGGGAAGGCTTTAAAACAGTAGTTCAAGAATCTAATTTAGCTGACAAAGACATGATTTTACGTGTTGTAAACATGAACTCTGACCCAGACAAACGCGAAGAAGAAATTCGTAAAATGACAGCTACTTTCGAAGAACTTGAAAAACTTGTTCACCCTCTATTACGTCGTTCTGAAATTAAAGTTAACATCATGCTTATCGGTCATACTGATGACGAAATTAAAGACTTATTCAAAAATTCTCCAGAAGAACTTACTGTTGAAGAATTCTTATACTTAGGTAACTTATACGACAATGATGAAGACAAATTAGCTGTTTATACAAAAGCTAGCGAAGTTTACAATAAAGAATGGAGATGTTTTAATAACTTAGCTGCTGTTCAATACAGAATGAAAGATTACGCTGCAGCAAAAATCAGTATAGAAAAAGCTAAAGCTTTAGATGCTAACGCAACTGTATTCAACAACTTAGGAAACGTTTATCTAGCAGAAGGTAATACTAGTGAAGCAGAAAAAAATTATCAATCAGCTACAGGTGTTCCAGAAGCAAGTGCAGGACAAGGTGTATTAGCAATTAAAAATGCTCAATACAAAAATGCTGTTGATTTTTATGCAAACATGAATTGCTTTAACGCTGGTTTAGCAAGACTTCTTAACGGTGATTCAAACGGTGCTATTGAAGCAGCAAGTAATGGTAAAGATAAAGAAGATGCTTTAAACTATTACTTAAAAGCTATCGCTGGCGCACGCAAAGGTGACACTGAAGTTTTATTCAACAACTTAAGAACAGCTTGTACTAAAGATTCTAAACTAAAAGATTTTGCAAGCAAAGACGTTGAATTTATTAAATATTTTGAAAACGATACTTTCAAATCAATAGTAAAATAAATTTGTTTTCATAAAACTCGAAAAAAGCTGTCCTAATAAGACAGCTTTTTTTATTTACCACTGTTTAAACCATTGCAGTTTATTCACAAAACAAAAATATTTTATATCTTTACTTTTAAATTTTTTAACACAAATTAAACTTTATGAAGTCTAATTTATTTTTTATTTTTATTATTAGTTTTTCACTTACAATATATTCGTGCAAACCAACTGGACCTAGACAAGAAGTTGAGAGACTCTCAAAAAAAATAGTTGAACATACAAAAATCTTAAACAAAGCTATTGAAGATAAAAAAATAACAGAACAAGAAGCTGTAGAAATAAAAACAGCTATTATTGATTTACAAAAAGCTTTCATACAGTTTGATAAAAAATACAAAAATGATCCAGATGCTCAAGAAATAATTCAAATTTACTTCAAAGATAAAGAAGCTGAATTAGAAAAAATATATGAAAATTACTTTACAACATTAATGGAAGTGTATAATTGTGAAGGAAGTGAAAAAGTAATTTTTTAAGAATTTTAAATTATTTCATAAAAAATAAAATATTTTAAAAAAATTTGCTTTTTACAAATAATTGTAGTTCCTTAACAGATAAAATTAGTATTAACAAAATTAAATTAAAAATTATGAGAAAAATTGGATTATTAGTAGCAATTGTTGCATTTGCTCTATGTTTAGTATAGTAGTCCTGTTGGAGAGGCTGAAAAATTGGTAAAACTAACTAAAGAACTTAATGCAGCCATGACTAAAGCAACTGAAGACGGAGTAATTAGTGATGACGAAGCAAAAAAAATCAATGATTCATTGAAAGATTTTCAAAATCTTATGAGTAAATTAGAAAAATACGAAAACGATAAAGAAGTCAATGAATATCTTGAAAAAGAAGGATTTGAATCAGAAGTTGAAAAATTTGCTGGAGCAATTGTAGGTCTAATTATGTGCGAAGGTGCTGATAAAATTGATTTAGAAGGTCTTATGTAAAAAAATTAATTTATAAGTTATAAAAAGAGGCTGCCAAAAAATAAATTTTTAAGACAGCCTTTTTTATATATATGCTTCAAATAAAGTTTTTAAATTCCTACTCTTTCCCAAGCAATTTAAACATATTCTTTTTATAATCTTCAACTCCTGGTTGGTCGAATGGATTTACTCCAAGCATATACGCGCTAATTCCACAAGCAACTTCGAAGAAGTAAATTAAAAAGCCAAGATTATATTCATCTAATTTATTAATATCAATAATCATATTTGGAACTTTTCCCTCAACATGAGCCATAATTGTTGCTTGAGCAGCTTTTTGATTTACGTATTCCATGTTTTTCCCTGCCAAATAATTTAATTTATCAAGATTTTCATCATCTTTTGGAATTGCAGGAAAGTCAGAGTCTTCTTCAATAAAAATTGTAGTTTCAAATAGATGCCTTTCTCCTTGTTGAATGTATTGTCCAAGTGAGTGCAAATCGGTTGTAAAAGACACAGATGCTGGAAAAATACCTTTATTTTCTTTACCTTCACTTTCTCCAAAAAGTTGCTTCCACCACTCTGCTAAATACATTAATTTATGATTATAATTTACAAAAATTTCGATTTTATGTCCCATTGCATAAAGTAAATTTCTAATAGCAGCATATTTTATAGCTGGGTTTTCCAAACTTGGCTCTAAGCAAATATTTTGGGCATCAGAAGCTCCTTTTAAAAACTCATTGATATCAAATCCTGCTACTGCAATAGGTAAAAGCCCAACTGCTGACAAAACAGAAAATCTACCTCCAATATCATCAGCTATAATATAACTTTTAATCTTCTCTTTATCTGCAAGTTGGCGTAAAGCTCCTTTTTTTGCATCTGTAATTACAACCAGACGCTCCCTAATTGTATTTTTGTCCCAGCGTTTTTTCATATCGCTATACAAAAGTCTAAAAGCAATTGCTGGTTCTGTTGTAGTTCCTGATTTTGATATTACAATAACTCCATATTCTTTGTTTTGCAAATATTCTAACAATTCTTTATGATAATTACCATTTAAAGTATGCCCGGCAAATAAAATTTCTGGTTTTGTTTGTTCAAAATGAGGTTTTAGAGCTTCAATTACTGCTTTTGCTCCTAGATATGAACCACCAATACCAACAATTACAACACTTTCTAAATTTTGAAGACTTTTTGCCTGTTCAACAATATCATTTAATTCTGCTTTATTAATAGATTGCGGTAAATTTACCCAACCTAAAAATTCGGAGCCTTTACCCTCCCCTGTTTTTAATACTTCTAAATGTTTAAGAGCATATTCTTTTGAGCGTAGAAAAGCATTTTCTCCAAAGAATTTTATTGAATTTGATACATCTAATTTCATATATTTTAGTTTTATTATTTGCAATCAGCTTTTATTTCCGTAAACGAATCATACAAACCGTAATCTCTAGCATTTTGTGCAGCTTTACAATAATCTGGGTCTCCTTTTAGTTGAAGTATTTTTGCTAAATACAACCAAGGAACAGGATTTTTTGGACTCATTTCTGTAGCAAATGTGCACATTTCTAAAGCCGGGTCTAATAATTCTAAATCAAAATTTTTGGGTAATTTTACATCAGGTACAATTAATCTTGAACAAGATATTACTCCCTCATATTCAAATTTTAATTTTTTTAATTTAGAATTTGTTATTTTTAACACATCTAACATAGCTAAATTTACTCTAGATATTGGGTTGTAAAGATTTTTCTCTCTTGCTATTTTAAAAGCAGCTTCAGCATTAGCTATATCTTTTTGTCCCAAATAAATTAAACCTTTTGTAATATATAGCAACTCTAGATTAGCAAAATTTTCTATCTTTTCGGCTTTATTAATTACGTTCATAATATGTAAAAAAGCCGATTTATAATCGTTTTTAGTTAAAAATATTATTGCCAATCCAAACTCTGCTCTAATAAGATAAGTCTGTGCTATAATTTCTGCATTTTGAGGAGATATGTTTAAGCCGTAACATTCTGATATTTCTTTTACTGTAAGTTCGTTAATATTCATACAAGAGTCAAAACAATTTTTAGCGAGATCATATTCTTTACGAGCTAAATAAGATGAGCCCATAACATCGTACAAAAGTGATGAAGCACCAAGTTTTTGAACACCTTGTTTTGATATGTTGATAGCATTTCCATAATCACTTTTTAAATGATATGCAAAAGCACGTGATGTATAATAAGAAAGTTTATCATCAAAGCAATACATATTTTTCCACATTTTTAATTCTTCTACCTTTTGAAGTTCTGAAGTTGGGCATAAATCAATTGCATTATCGACAACTTCACAATAACGTTCTAAACTACTTAATGCTAGATAAACTTCTGACAAAGCCAAATATGCATTATAATCATCTGGCACTAATTCTAAAGATTTGTAAATTACTATTTCTGCTTCTTCATATTTCCCCCAATTCATAAGAATAGTACTCTTAAGATTGTAATAATTCACATTGTTGTTATTTAGTTCTATAGCTTTATCAATATCAATAAGTGCTTCGTCATGAACTTTTAAATTTGTAAGTATAAATGCTCTATAATAATAATATTGTGGGTTTTGCGGTTTTAGTTTTATTGCCTTAGTTACATCACTATAAGCATTATATAATTCATTAATCTGAATGTAATAATTTGTTCTAGTAATATAATAATCATCTTCGTCGGGATCTAATTCAATAGATTTATTAAAATCTGATAAAGCAAGTTCTTTTCTGTTAGTTGCTAAATAAATCAAACCTCGTGTCATATAGAGTAGCGAATAGTTAGCATCAAGCTCCAAGCCCTCATTAGCAATAGATTCAGCCTTCTCAAAATTTCCTTTTTCAAATTCTGCACGCGAATAATTTGCATAACAAATTGCACAATTTTTATTAAGTTCTAATGCTTTTTTATAATATTCACTTGCTTTATCAAAATCCAATAAATTAAAATAAGTATAAGCTAATTCTTGAAAATACTCATCATTTTTGAATTCATCAGCAAGTAAATCTTCTAAAATTATTATTGCTTCTGCAAAATTTTGTTTGTCGTTAAGTTCCTTCGCAGTTTCAAATTTCTGAGTTGCAGTTTGTGCAAATACACAATTAGTGATTGTGAAACTTAGTACACTTAAAATTATCACATATTTTTTCATAGCTATAATTTTTTAAATAACTTCTATTAATTGCTACTAATTTAAGTTATAAAGTTTTAATACTACAAATTTATAAAATATATTTTATATTTTTTTCGTCAACACTAAAAATTACAGCTAGAATAGTTTTTTCTTACTCTTTCTACTCGTTTTCTTAATTCTGCTTTATAAGTTTCCCAATTTTCTATAGTTTTATTTGCCACTTTTGTATCAATTGCTGCTTTTGCTACTGCTACTGCGACACATTCAATAACTCTTAGGTCTAATGGTTTTGGGATAATATATTCTTTTCCAAACTCTATTTTTTCTTGTCCATAAGCTTTGCTAACATATTCTGGGACAGGCAACAAAGCCAATTCTGCAAGAGCTTTAGCAGCTGCGATTTTCATTTCTTCGTTTATACAAGTTGCTTGTACATCTAAAGCACCTCTAAAAATAAAAGGAAAGCCTAAAACATTATTAACTTGGTTTGGATAATCGCTTCTTCCTGTTGCCATAATCACATCAGGTCTTGCGTTTTTTGCATCGTTATAAGAAATTTCAGGATTTGGATTTGCTAGAGCAAACACAATAGGATTTTCAGCCATTTGTTTAAGCATTTCTTTACTAACAACATTTGCTACTGAAACACCTATAAACACGTCTGCACCGACCATAGCTTCTGATAAAGCACTTATGTTTCTATCTGTTACAAATTCTTTTTGATAAATATTATTTCCAACATTGTCGTGTCTCACAACTCCTTTTAAATCGCAAAGCACAATATTTTCTTTTCTTACGCCTAAACTTAGAAGAAATCTAGCACAAGCTATACCCGCAGCTCCAGCACCATTAAACACAACTTTAACGTCTTCAATTTTTTTATTTACTAATTTTAAAGCGTTTAATAAACCTGCACCTACAATTATTGCTGTTCCATGTTGGTCGTCATGAAAAACTGGAATATTCATTTCTGCTTTTAATCTTTCTTCAATAACAAAACATTCTGGAGCTTTAATATCTTCTAAATTTATCCCTCCAAAAGTAGGTTCTAAAGTTTTAACAATTTCTATAAGTTTTTCTGGATTTTTTTCATTGATTTCAATATCAAAAACATCTACATCGGCAAAAATTTTAAACAAAAACCCTTTTCCTTCCATTACTGGTTTTGATGCGGAAGCTCCAATATCGCCCAATCCTAAAACAGCTGTTCCGTTTGAAATTACACCAACAAGATTTCCTTTTGCAGTATAATCGTAAGCGGTTTTATTGTCTCTTTCTATTTCTAAGCAAGGTTCTGCAACTCCTGGTGAGTATGCTAAAGATAAATCTTTTTGTGTTTGAAATGATTTTGTAGGAACTACTTCTACTTTTCCTTTTCTACCATTGCTGTGATATTCTAGGGCTTCTTTTTTTGTAAAAATTGCCATTACTCTCCGTTTTGTTTTAATTCTTTAATATTTTCTAATTCATCAACATTTAATTTTCCTTCTTCAAGTTCTTGCTGAAAATTTCTATTGTTATAAATATCTATTGCTGTGTATAATGCAGATCTGAAAGATTGTTCAGAAGCAATATTTTTGCCTGTAATATCATAAGCTGTGCCATGTGCTGGTGAAGTTCTTACTATTGGCAAACCTGCTGTATAATTAACTCCGTCTTCAAAAGCTATTACTTTAAATGGTGCTAAACCTTGATCGTGGTACATTGCTAAAACTGCATCGAAATTTCTATATAATGCAGCTCCGAAAAATCCATCGGCTGGATAAGGTCCAAATGCAAGTACATCTTGTGTTTTAGCTTCTTCTATTGCAGGGATTATAATATTTTTTTCTTCATCTCCAATCAAACCATCATCGCCACAATGAGGATTTAAGCTAAGCACTGCAATTCGTGGTTTTCTAATTAAAAAATCACTTTTTAAACTTTCGTTTAAAGTATTTATTTTTTCTAAAATTAATTCTTTACTTAAAGTCGAAGGAACCTGACTTATAGGAATATGTTCGGTTACCACTCCTATTTTTATCACATCATTCATTAAAATCATCAAATGATTTTTTGAATTAAATTCTTTAGCAAAAAACTCTGTATGCCCAAGGAAATTAAATCCAGCTGCTTGAATATTTTTTTTATTAATTGGAGCGGTTACAATCAAGTCAATTTTATTATCTTTTAAATCTTGAACTGCTTTTTCTAATGCCTGATAAGCTGCTAAACCTGCCATTTCTGTGGACAAGCCCATTTCTACTCTAACATCTTCGCTATTGCAGTTGATTATGTTAATATTTTTCAGTCTTGCCTCTTCGGGAGAGTTGATTGTCATCGTTTGGCTGTTGTTATTAAATGCCTTTCGATAATATGCCAAAACTTTTGGCGAACCATAAATTATTGGAGTAATATTATTTACTAGTCTTGAATCCGATAATGTTTTTAAAATCACTTCATAGCTAATTCCGTTTATATCACCATGAGTAATTCCTATTCTTAATCTGCTCATCTTTTATTTTTTAATTCTTACAAAGTTAATTTTTTTAAACTATTTTCACTAAAAATATCTTACTTTCTTTCAGTTTATTTCAATATTTTTAAGAAATAATTAAAAAGTAATCTAACGCCGACGCCTGTTCCACCATTTCCTCGATACGAATCGTCTTTTTCTGTAAAAGCTGTTCCTGCAATATCTAAATGCACCCAATTATAAGCGGTAAAATGTTCTAAAAATTTTGCTGCTGTAATTGCTCCGCCCCAGCGTGGTCCAACATTTTTCATATCAGCAACTTGAGATTTTAATTGTTCTGCATAATCGTCCCAAAGAGGAAACTCTACAAGTCTTTCCCAAACTTCAAAACCAGTTTTTTTAAGTTCTGAAATATGTTTTTCTGAATTTCCCATTACTACTGTTGCACTTTCACCAATAGCAACAACTGCAGCACCAGTAAGCGTTGCAAGATCAATAACTAATTCGGGATTATATTTTTTTGCGTAAGCTAAAGCATCGGCTAAAATTAGTCGCCCTTCTGCATCAGTATTCATAACTTCTACAGTAGTGCCATCAAACATTTTAATTATATCTTCTGGCACATAAGCATTATTTCCTGGTCTGTTGTCGGTAGATGGAATTAAACCAATAATTTTAATTGGCAATTTTGCTTTTGCTATTGCTGAAATAGTTCCTACTACTGCAGCAGCACCAGATTTATCGCTTTTCATTGTTTCTAAAAAACCACTTGGTTTCAAATTAATTCCTCCAGTATCAAAAACTAAACCTTTTCCAACCAAAACGATATAATCTTTATTTACTGCATTTTTAGGTTCATAACTCAATACCGAAAATGTTGGTGGTTCTACACTTCCACGATTTACTGCCAAAAGTCCGCCCATTTTTAAACTTTCGATTTTTGCTTTATCAAAAACTTCAGCTTTAAAACCATATTTTTTTGACAAATCCACAATTTCATTACCAAGTTTTTGAGCAGTCATAAATGAAGCAGGCTCATTAATTATATCTCTAGCAACAAAAACTCCAGCACATAAAGAATTTTTTAGCAAAACCTCTTTTTTAGAAATTTTATCACTGATAATATTTATTGATTTCAAACTTTTTGATTTTTCTTCTTTATTTTTAAAATATTTATTGAACGAGTATGTGCTTAAACACAATGCCTCTGCAAAATCTAACAAATATTTATCACTAAAATCAATAATGTTTACGCTTTCATATTTAAGTTCATTTAAAATATTGGCTACCTTGTTTGCCAAATTTCTCAAAGCTTCTGTCCTAGAATTAATCTCCTTTTCTTCGTTTGCTAAAACTACAAATTTTGAAAAACTCAAAGAGTTCAAATGAACTAATTCAGATTTATTATCGAACATTTTTTGTACATAAATTTGCTCGTCATTGCTTAATTCAAGTTTTTTTACCTGAGTTTTTTTTGAGATAATATAAACGATATTTTCGTTTTCTTTATGTTTTGAAATTAATTGTATCATAATTTAAAATTTAAGTTGTTACAAAATTAATATTCTAAATTAATAAACAAAAACTTAGAACTTTGTTTAAAAGCAGTAAATATTATTTGGAAATAACTTTTACTTAGTCTATATATTCTTTTTTCTCAACTATTAAAAAATAATTATCTTCAATATTTGTAATTCCAAAGTCGTAGCAATAATGATAAGTATTTCCTGTTCTTGTAGTATAAATATTTGTTAAATAATCAAAATTATAACCAGCTTTCAACAGCCTTTCTTTATTAAGTTTTGTTACACCTTTTGCAAAAAAATCGGATAAAATTTTCCTATTACTTTTTAAAATTCGATTTATATTTCGTGTTTGATTGGAAAAATCTGCATACTTGTTATTGTTATAAGTATTGCGGCATTGATCACAACAAAATTTTTTATCTGATCTTCCTTCAAACTCTTGATTGCAAACTGGACAAATCTTTTTCATTACTTATGCTTTTTTCACAAATTTAGTAATTTCTTTTATAAAATACAAAAAGCCCAATTAAAAATCGGGCTTTTTGCAAAATTATATTAAAGTAATGTTTATTTATTTAAAACTATTTTCTTAAAAGTAACTTCCGTATTATCAGTTATTTTCATAATATAAACTCCATTTGGCAGACTTTGTAAATCCATTTCAATAATATTTTGCCCTTTATAGTTTTTATTTTCTACAATTTGTCCAAAATTATTATAAACACAAATATTTGAGATTCCATATGTGCTTTCGACATTAACAATTCCTGTACTTGGATTTGGGAAAACATTCAAACTTATCATTCGAGTTGCTGCATGTGTTAAATCTAAACAGAATTCAAAAGTTTTACTAGTCCAGTTTCCACTGCTGGTATATTCCCATAAAACTTCAGAAGTTGTTGAATTAGTAATTTTAACGCTACCTTTATCTGGGAACAAAAACCATCCATTCATTCCATCACCATTACTATCGGTAATTTCAAAAGTATAACAGCCATCTCCTAAGCACAATTCTGTAATATGATGTTCATTTGCATTAGATAAACTTTCTGAATAAATAAGTTCAGATGTTTCGTTATGTGTTAAACTCCAAGCATTATGTGAAGGGAAATAATCACTTGTGATATCAAACACTATTGTATTTGCGACACTTATGACTTTAAAGTTTTTTTCTAAACTAGCTCCAAAATTAGCAGAATTGCCTCCTCCATTCACAGTTTCTATAGTAAAAGTAATAGTATTATTTCCATCTGGGAAACTATTTTCAGGGAAAGTAATTTGCGTTGTTTCATTTTGAGCAAGATTTCCTGACCATGTAAACTCATCGGTAATTCCGCCACAAACATAAGAAACTACACAAGAACTTAGAGGTTCGTTATCCATATTTTTAATTGTTACTTTTGGACTTAGTAAAGATGTGTTACAAATTTTGTCTTCAGGGCTTTGTATAGATTCTATTTTCACATTTCCAGAATAAACTAAAACATTTTGAGTTTTTTGGTCATTTGCTGGATATTGATCGGTTTGTTCATTTGGCTCACTAACAAAAGCAGTAAAAGTATGATTACCACTAGTAAGTGTAATTTCAGGAAAATTGACAATAGCTGTTTCTAACTGTGCTAAATTACCTGTCCAATTTAACGTAACTGGTGCTTGTTCATCTAAAATATATCCAACATTAACAGAAGTTAAATTAAGCAATCCAAGATTCATAATTTCTATAGAAGGAACAAGGCTTGCATTATTTATATGAATTTGACTTTGAGGTGCGATAATTGAGCTAAGCATTGCATCATAATCATTATCGCTTGGTATAACCATTATTTGTTCAATTAATGGAGCTCTAAATTGTTTTGTAATTACAATATCAAGATTTCCAGTACTAGTTAATGTTTCAAAATTTAAAACAGCTATGCCAGATGAGTTTGCTAAAACTGCATCAAGTAACACTCCATTATTACTTAAAGCCACATAAGCATTTTCTTCTGTATTAACAGTTAATGAACTCATTCCTATTTGCATAACCGATAAGTATGTAGCTTGAATTTGTTCTGGCACACCAACATAAGGCATTAAAGAAGGATCGCCCATTACGTGGTAAATTTCCCAATAGTATTTTTTATTAGCTGAAGTCGATGCCTCTACTGCCATATTTCCTGCATAAATCATTTCGTAAGCACTTGGATAAGGTTCTTCGCCTCTATCGTGAAACAAATGATCATAAGCTCCTTGACTAGATTCTTCGTAAGTTACATTAGCAGTAATTGTTGAAGTTAATCCTACAGACCAATAAAAGTCTTCGTCCCACAAAGTGCTATTTGAGCCTCCAATATGAGCTACAGCTCCTTTTTTATTTGCTCTCACAAGTGCTTCACCAAAACATTCGCTTTCAAATTTATTTGACAAACAGCAGTTACCAACACTAAAAAAGTATTTATCTTCATTGTTTAATGAAGGAATATGAGAAATGGTAAACGAAGGGTTTGCCCAACCATCATAGTCGCAGTGTGCACTATAGTTAGCGTAGCCAACACCTTGCCCAAGTTTGCTTCTTATTTCTGCTGCTAATTGCGATGATTGAGGGTAAAGATATTTGTGCAAAGTTGTAACTCCATGGTCTGCATTAAAGTAGTAGTTATGTGCATAATTAACTTGTCCGTTTGCATGAGTTGATGCCCAAGAATTATCATCACCAGCAACCAATACTGCTTCGCCTAAGTAACTTGGATCTGGAAAAGTGTATTGTTCAAACATTAAGGTTTTTTCTATTTGAGGAGCTAGATGTGCAACAGTACTTGCCGAAAATCTTCCAAAATAAACTTCTGGGATATAATCAGTTCCACCATCGTACTCGCAATAATACATATCTGTAACATGCCCTTCGTCCCACCAGCCACTACCAGCAACTTGTTTTGAATAAGGTACTTGTGCAACATCACCAACAAAAAGGACATAAGTAGGTGCTGGGTCTTCGGCTGTACCTGCGTTATATAAACCTTGTAAGTATGCTTTTATAGCTGTAGCAGTTGTTCCTATTTCATCGGTATATGCAACAGTAACATTAAAACCTTTTTTAGTTTTCCACTTAATAAATGAATTAAGAGCTGCTTCAAACATTCTATCACTAACAATTACATATTTTATTGGATAGCGATCAATTGCTCCTTTGGTTGCAGGTGCTTTAAAATTCCACAAACTATTATATGCAGAACCAAATGCAGGAGAATATTTATCAGCTTTTAGCTGTGCAGTCTTTTTAAAATCTGCATTTTTATAAATAATTTCTGCTTCAATATTATTTTTAATAATCAAAGTATTGCTTTCTATATCATAAGAAAACGGACTAACTCTAATTTGAGCAATTTGTATTCCACGCATTTTACTCAGTAATTCAACACTTACAGGTTGTGTTTCGTAAAACTCTTTATCTTCGTAAATGCTTGAATTTTTATAAAATGGAAGTTTGTCATAATCGGCAGACTTTGATACACTTGGTTGATTTGGCAATATTTGTAAATCTATACCATATTCATTTAAGTTTACAATCTGCTCATCAAAACTTTTTATTCTAACTTCAAACTCAGCATCTAAAGGAACCTCTATAAGCCTTGTCATTACTGGTAATTCTGGATTAGAGACATTTTTGTCAGGATAATACTCTGGAACAACAATTCTAATATACTCACCATCTTTTGCTTTCACGCCCAAAATATCAAAACCAGATAAAGAACTAGTAAAGCTCAAAGAATATTGAGTGTTTGAAATAATTGTTGCATTTGTCCTGCCTTCTTGTAAACTTACCAATGATTGCGAGAACAAGTTAATGGTTGAAAAAAGTAAAACTAATATGTAACTAAGTTTTTTCATAAGATATAATTTTAAATTTTGTGTAAAATTAAGCAAAAAAATTATCATTCATTCTATTATTTCTATTTTTAATACTTAAATTAAAGTTAATAGTATTCTATATTCAAATATTTTTCAAAAAATTCAAATAATCCGTAATTGTTTTTTCTTTTCTGTTTTGTCCTGCCTCATATATAGTTTCAGAATTTAATTTATCAGGCAAATACTGTTGTTCTATAAAATTATTTGGAAAATCGTGAGGATATTTGTAGTCTTTTCCATAGTTTAAATTTTTCATTAATTGGGTTGGTGCATTTCTTAGGTGCAAAGGTACTGGTAAATTACCTGTTTCTTTAACCAAAGCTAAAGCTTTATCAATAGCCAAATATGCAGAATTGCTTTTGGGACTTGTAGCTAAATAAATTGTTATTTCAGATAAAATAATTCTTGCTTCAGGCATTCCGATTTTTGAAATAGCATCAAAACAGGCATTTGCAAGTAGAAGAGCGTTTGGATTTGCAAGTCCAATATCTTCGCTTGCCAAAATAATTAATCTTCGTGCAATAAATTTTATATCTTCGCCTGCATCTAACATTCTAGCCAACCAATAAACCGCTGCATCGGGATTTGAACCTCTTACAGATTTTATAAAAGCTGAAATAATATCATAATGTTGCTCGCCTGATTTATCATAAATATTTATATTTTCTTGTAATTTATCGACAACAAACTGATTAGTAATTGTTATTTCATTATTTATGGCAGTACTACTCAATAATTCTAAAATATTGTACAATTTTCTAGCATCTCCACCCGAAAATCTGTATAATGCATCTCTTTCTTTTATCGTAAATTTAATTTTTTTAAGCTCTTCATCTTCGTTTATTGCTCTATCAATGAGTTTATCTAAATCTTTTTCTTCGAGATGTTTTAAGATATAAATTTGGCAACGAGATAAAAGTGGACTAATTACTTCGAAAGAAGGATTTTCTGTTGTTGCTCCAATTAATGTTAGAGTACCATCTTCAACAGAGCCTAATAATGAATCTTGTTGCGATTTGCTAAAGCGGTGTATTTCATCAATAAATAATATTGGGTTTGATTTTGAAAAAAGATTAGATTTCTTAGCTTTTTCTATTACTTCTCTAACATCTTTAACTCCGGAATTTATTGCACTCAGATTATAAAAATATTTTTCACTTAAATTAGCAATAATATTTACTAAAGTTGTTTTTCCAACACCTGGAGGTCCCCATAAAATTATTGATGGTATATTTCCTGATTCTACAATTTTTCTAAGAGGAGCATCTTTTCCCACTAAATGTTCTTGTCCGACATAGTCGTCAAAAGTTTTAGGTCTTAATCTTTCAGCTAAAGGTTTCACAAAAAAAAATGTTTTTGTAAAAATACAAAAACATTTTTTAAATCAAAACCATATAATAGGTAGTAAATTTTATTCTACAATTTTGAAAGTATATTCATAAGTACTAATTTTATCTTCTCTAGTTTTAGAACTTACTGTTTTAGCTCCTCTTGTATTTGTTCCTGTTTGTCCTATTTGCAAAGCCGCTTCAAAAATATTAGAACTATCACCTCTTGTTTTATTACCGTGTCCAGTAATTGTGTTTGACAAATTAAAAGGTTTGTCGCCAGCAATAAGTTTAAACATTTCATTTCCATAAGGAGGCCCAAACATTACTAAAGTATTTTTAAGAATTGCTGTTTCGCCTGGTTCTAAGACGTATTCGCGTCCATCTATATCATTAACTGTTGGAATAACAGGATTTATAAAACCATCAGGCTGAATATCAATAATATTAAAATATGATTTGTGAGTTCCGTGATTTGTAACTTTGATTAATGCCATCATATCTTCATTATATTCTGGTACATCATTCACTAGAATTGAGTTTGCATCATAAAATTCTAAAATATCAAAGTTTCCATCTTCATAAACTTTAGCTTTTACTGGAATTAATTCCATAACCACATCATATTTTTCATTGTAATAATCTAAATCCTTAATTACTTTTCCTTGTATGTAGTTGTTCAGAGTTGAAACAACATCTGAGTTTAAAGATTCTGTATTTGAATTTGATATTTTATTTAATTCTGTATCGAAATGAGCATTGGTAATACCAATTACTTTAGCTCCTCTGGTTTTTTTGTAGCTTAAAAATATTTCTGGATTGTCATCAGTTATTTCAACAAAATTAGACTTTTGAATTTCTGTTAAAAGATTTTCTTTAACATCAGCATCCATAACATCATCTATTTGAACTTTTAGTTTTTGGTCGGTAAATGTTCGAGTTTTCACAAAAGCCCAAGCAGATTGATTGTTGTCAAATTTCATTTTATTGTCTAATCGTATTTGCGAGAAGAAATTATTTGTTTGCAATACTTTACCAGAATTAATAATAGGTGTATTTTCGTTTAGATTTGATGTTCCTTGTTCTACAAAAACAATTATACTTCCAGGATTTATTCCAGATAATCTACCACCATTAATTTCGACTAAAGAGTCTGTTTTAGTAGAAGTTAGATTAAAATATCCTGCTTGAGGATAGAAATCTCCACCAAACACAGTATAATCAATATCTCCTTCAATAGCTGGATTTTGATGTGGTGCTTTTGTTGCCATTTCTGCCATAATCCTTGAAAACACTTGACGATAAGTATCTCCTTCTTTCATTTGGCAAAAAGACTTAAACAGACAATACGAAAGCGAACCAACAGCATTATTTTCATCATCAAAAGTTTCGTAATTTAATTCGTTTGCACTTGCTCCAGAAAAAACTACAAATTTTGCTAAATCGTTTGTTGATACACCTCTGCTTGCAATTGCTTTTTTATCACTTATTCCGAAACCTACTTTATCATCTGCTTCAACATTTTTAGGTTTCCACCCTGCAGGGACTAAAGCAGGTGCTCCGCCTCTAACTTTTGCAGAGCCTCTAGTTCCAGTTCCAGAATGGCAAGAGTCTAAGAACAAAAGAATATGCCCATTTGCTCCAAGTTTTATTCTAAATTTTGCCACCCAATCTCCAAGTTCATCATCTCTAAAATGTTTTTCACCAGTATAACCCTCATACATTTCCATTGGTGCGTCAAAACAAACTAGGGCTTCATCTAAGCCATCAATTTCATCACCATTATCATCAAATATTTGATGTCCATGTCCACTATAATGAATTACAACTTGGTCTCCATGCGAAACTTTTGAGTATAATTCTGCTAACGCACTCTCAATACCTTGTTTTGTTGCATCTTGATCTTTTAGATACATGATATTGTTTTCGGGGAAACCTAAATCCAACAGGGTTCTTTCTATTAATGGGACATCATTTCCTGCACTAATAGGGTACCAGCCTGTAAGTTCTTGGTCGTATTCTCCTATGGCGATTATCAATGCGTATTTATCAGCTTTTAAAAAGCTAACGCAAAAGATAATACTTATTATTAGTAATACTATTTTTTTCATGTCTTCTAATTTTTTAAAAAAACTGCCACTAAAAAGTGGCAGTAATAATTTTTTTCTTTAAAATTCATCTGAATCCGTACTTGTAGCTGCAGCATTGCTACCTTCTTCAAGCTTCAACAAGAATTCTTCATTGCATTTTCCTGCTGATTGCCATTGATAAGTTTCGCCCATTGTTCTGCAATATACTTCTTTATATCCTTCAGGAAGAAGTAATTGTGAATTTTCCCATGGATTTAAACGACCTTTGTAAACTTTGTCAACCCATAAGTCAACATAATAACCTGTCCAGTTATCGAACTTAATCAAGCAACCACCGCGAGATAATACTGGTTTCTCAATTGCTAAATCTCCAGAAGGAATAACATATTCAGATGCTCCTCTAGATTTTACATACTTTTGAGCAGTTATTACCTTTTGTGCTTCTACAGTGTTTGCTAAAAAGAAAAATGCTCCTAGAAATACTAAGAATGTTAACTTTGTTCTCATGGCTAAATTTTTTAAATTACTATTCATTTTATTTACTCTTTTTTTATATCTAACTTAAAAGCAAATTATGTGCCAAAAACATTAATTATTTGACAAAAAAAACAATGTTTGGTTTATTTTTTTTCTTTTTTATTCTTTTTTCTCATCACGACTCCTACATCTTTGATTTGACCGCCCATTGGTGGATTAACTTTCTTTAAATAAACCTCTGCTTTTCGCAAATTATCAAATTCAGAAAATAAAGTATCTAAAATTTTAGCTGCTAAATGTTCTAATAAGTTTACTTTTGTATTGCTAATAACTTCTTTAACACTTATATAAACTGACTGATAATTGAGTGCATCTTCCAAGTTATCGCTTTGTTCGGCTTTTCTTGTATTGTACCAAAGAGTTAGGTCAACAACAAATTTATTTCCAGCAAGTTTTTCTTCTTCATAATGACCATGAAAAGCAAAAAACTCCATTCCAGTAATTAAAATTTTATTCATTTTTTGAAATGTATTATACTTATTAATTAATATGTATGCAAAATTATAAATTATTACGAATCTTTAAAACTAAAACTTTTATATCTTTGTACTTTAAAATTTTATCAAATGGAAGAAAAAAAAGAAGCCTTAAATTTTATTGAGCAAATTATTACTAATGATTTAGCTTCTGGTAAGCACAAAAGTATTATTACTCGCTTTCCACCAGAACCAAATGGATATTTACATATAGGTCATGCCAAATCAATTTGTTTAAATTTTGGTTTAAAAGAAACTTTTAATGGCAAAACAAATTTACGTTTCGATGATACAAATCCTTCTAAAGAAGAACTTGAATATGTAAATTCAATTATTGAAGACGTTCATTGGCTTGGTTTTGAATATGACAACTTGTTTTATGCTTCCGATTATTTTGACCAACTTTACGAATGGGCTATTATGCTTATAAAAGATGGTAAGGCTTATGTTGACGAGCAAACTCCTCAAGACATAAGTTTGCAAAGAACAAACCCTACTACTCCCGGAATTGAGAGTCCTTATAGAAATCGTAGTGTTGAAGAAAACTTACGTTTGTTTGAAGAAATGCGTGCTGGAAAACACGACGAGGGTAGCATGGTTTTACGTGCAAAAATAGATATGAATTCTCCTAATATGCACATGCGAGATCCTGTTATGTACAGAATTATGAAACAATCCCACGACAGAACAGGCGATAAATGGTGCATTTATCCAACGTATGACTATGCTCATGGTCAAAGCGACTATATTGAAGGAATTACTCATTCAATTTGCACATTAGAGTTCGAGGTTCATCGTCCTTTATACGATTGGTTTTTGGATCAAATAGATACAAGCGGAAAACGTCCTCGCCAAATTGAATTTGCAAGACTAAATCTTTCTTATACAGTAATGAGCAAACGTAAATTGTTAGAACTTGTTAAAGGAAATTATGTAAAAGGTTGGGACGACCCTCGTATGCCAACAATTAGTGGTCTAAGAAGACGTGGCTATACTCCTGAATCAATTCGTAACTTTGCAGACAGAATTGGTGTAGCAAAACGCGAAAACATAATTGATGTAGGTTTGTTAGAATTTTTTATTCGTGAAGACTTGAATAAAAAAGCAAACCGTGTGATGGCAGTTTTAGATCCTATAAAAGTTGTTATTACAAATTATCCTGAGGGAAAAACTGAAATGCTTGAAGCTCAAAATAATCCTGAAGACGAAACTGCTGGAACAAGAAATTTATCTTTTAGCCGCGAAATTTTTATTGAGCGTGATGATTTTATGGAAGATGCCCCAAGCAAGTTTTTTAGATTGAAGCCAGGTGGCGAAGTAAGATTGCGTTACGCTTATTTCATAAAATGTGAATCTGTTGTTAAAGATAAAGATGGTAATATAACAGAAATTCATTGCACTTACGATCCAGAAAGTAAAGGAGGCAAATCTCCAGACGGACGTAAAGTAAAAGGCACAATACATTGGGTTGATTCAAAAACTTGTATAGATGCAGAATTAAGACTTTACGATAGACTTTTCACAAAAGAAAATCCTGACGATTTAGAAGAAGACGAAACATACCTTGATTATTTGAATCCTGATTCTTTACAAATAATAAGTGCCAAACTAGAAAAACATCTTGAAAATGCTGAAATAGGCAACAAATTCCAATTTGAACGCAAAGGCTATTTTTGTGTTGATAAAGATTCTAGTCATAAAAAATTGGTGTTTAATAGAATTGTAGATTTAAAAGATTCTTGGTCTAAAATTTCTAAAAATGGATAAACTTAGTAATTGTGCAATTTTTCCTGGCTCTTTCGATCCTTTTACCGCTGGACATGAATCTGTTGTTAGAAGAGCATTACCTTTGTTTGATAAAATTATTATCGGCATAGGTGATAATAATAGTAAAAAAGAGTTTTTAAGTTTAGAAAAAAGGCTTGCAATAATTAAAAAAGTTTTTGCCGATGAGCCTAAAATAGATGTTAAGATTTATTCTGGATTAACAGTTGATTTTTGTAAAAATAATAATTGCAAATTTATTTTGAGAGGCTTACGTACTTCGGCAGATTTTGAATTTGAAAGAGCTATAGGACAAACAAATAAATTATTAGAAAATAAAATTGAAACCGTTTTTATTCTTACTTTACCAGAACACACTTTTATTTCTAGTAGTATAGTTAGAGACATTATTAAAAATAAAGGCGACCTGTCAAAATTCTTACCAAAAGGGATTGATGAAACAGATTTAAAATAAACACTGTCGGTTTTGCCTTCATAAAACTGCAATTAAAACAAGGCTTGTATTCATTTTGTTAAAACTTTAAATAAAAATGTTAATAAATCTTATGCTAAAATTAGTTTTATTAAAACTTTAGTCTTATATTTGTACCAATAAATTTATGTTTAATTAAAAAATTATAATTATGAAAAAAGTATTATTATTCGCTATTTCAGCGGTAATTATTTTAGGTCTTTCTTCTTGTGGTAAAAAGAAAGCAGAAAATTTTGCTGACATTAAAGCAAAGTATGAAGGCAAAACATTTGCTAATTGTGACGAGTACATCGAAGCTTCAACAGAAATCATAGATGTATATATCGCAACTGTTAAAAAAGCTGCAGAAGGTGATGAAGCTGCAAAAAAAGAATTCGAAGAATTTACTACTTTTATGGAAAATTTTGATGGTGATGAAGCAAAATTCCAAGCTGAATGTCCTGAAAAATTAGAAGCTTTTGAAAAAGAAGTAGAGAAAAAAATGGAAGCTGTTTTCCCTCAACTTATGACACTTATGTTTGGTGAAATGGATTTAGGCGATGATTTTTCTTGGGATGAAGAAGAAGTTGCAGTTGATGAAGAAATGACTGAAGAAGTTGCTGAAGAAGTTGCTGAAGAAGTTGTTGAATAAGAATAACATTTAAAAAAAATAAAAAAAGCTACCTTGTGTAGCTTTTTTTTTATTCTATTTTGTTTTTATTAAACATTATATTTATCTTTGTTGAATAAATTTATGTTTAATTAAAAAATTATAATTATGAAAAAAGTATTATTATTCGCTATTTCAGCGTTAATTATTTTCGGACTTACTTCTTGCAACAAAAAAGCAGAAAACCTTGCAGATTTAAAGAAAAAATATGACGGCAAAGAATTTGCAGATTGCGACAAGTATATTGAAGCTGCAAAAGAAATAATCGATATTTATATCGCAACTGTAGAAAAAGCTGCAAAAGGTGACGAAAATGCAAAAAAAGAATTCGAAGAATTTGACGCATTTATGGAACAATTTTACAAACAACAAGAAAAATTTGAAAATGAATGTCCTGAAAAGCTAGAGGCATTAGAAGAAGAAATAAGTAAAAAAATGGAAGCTCTTTTACCTCAACTTATGACACTTATGTTTGGTGAAATGGATTTAGGCGATGATTTTTCTTGGGATGAAACAGAAGATGTTGATGTTGAAAGCGAAGAAGTTTTAACAGATGTTCCAGAAGAAGAAGTTGTTGAATAATATTGATGAAAAAGTAAAAAAAAAGCTACACGAGGTAGCTTTTTTTTTGCTATTTCATTTTTTAAATAAAATTTATAACACAATAAAAAACACCAAATTTGTTAATCAATTTATACAAAACAGGATTTATTACATAATAAATTAGCATTATCAAAGTATTAAGCTTATCTTTGTGTAAACAAATTTATGTTTAACTAAAGAATTATAATTATGAAAAAAGTATTGTTATTCACTGTTTCAGCATTAATTATTTTTGGACTTTCTTCGTGTGGTAGTAAAAAAGCAGAAAACCTTGCAGACTTAAAGCAAAAATACGATGGTAAAGAATTTGCAGATTGCGACGAGTATATAAAAGCTGCAAATGAAGTAATTGATGTTTTTATCGCAACTGTAGAAAAAGCTACAAAAGGTGATGAAAAAGCATTTAAAGAGCTAGAAGAACTTGGTGCTATTATGGTACAGTTTGGTAAACAAGAAAAAAAACTTGAAAAAGAATGTCCTGACAAAATAAAGGCTTTTAATGAAAAAGCAAAAAAAAAGAATGGCAACTTCTTATGAGCAACTCAACATACTTATGTTTAGCAATTTTGATTTAGGCGGTGATTTTTCTTGTGATGAAACAGATGAAGAAACCCCTGCTGAAAGTAAAGAAGTTTTAACAGATGTTCCAGAAGAAGAAGTTGTAAAAGTTGACCCTTTTAAGGATTTTCCAAAAGGTAACATTATTGCACAAGAAGGCGATTATGTATTAACTCCATCTCTTAACTGGCAAATTGATGCAACAAAAAAAGGTCCTGAATCTCAGACTTTTATTTTTTATTCGGCTAAAATGGCAAAGCCAGGAAATGAATACAGTGTTATAGATTTCATATTTGACGATGACACCGAAATACCAAATTACATGATTATACCTATAAGACCAGACGAGTCTGCAAAAGTTGGTGATATAGTTCTTACATGGTGGCAATCAGGCAGTGGTATGAAAAGAGCAATTGTTACAAATGCTTCTGATCCCAAAGCCCCTGAAGTGAACTATATAGATATAGATTGGAATAATCCTGCAAAAACTGATGATGTAGGTATTGGTCAAAAGACTGAAAAAATTGAACCTAACACATTCCATGTCCTAAAAAACAAATGGGAAGCAGGAACTAGTGTAGCAGTTAAAGTTAATAATGATTATAAAGTAGCAACAATAGTTAATGTAAGTGGCGATAAAGTACTTACAATAGGCTGGGCAGGCATTATGAAAATTTATGATAAAAATGATTGTGTTGCTTTAGATATTATACCAAATGTTAAAGTAGGTGATGAAATTCAAGCTCCATGGGTTGGAAAGTTTGTAAATACAAAAGTTGTTAAAGTTGATAAAAAATTTGGTAGAGTTTGGTGCGATGATCCACATTCTGACGACCCAATGATAGTACCATTTGGAAATATTGCAACTACACTAGAAATAAAATAATATTTGAATCTGTTTGAAAAAACAATAAAAAAGGCTACCAAATTTGGCAGCCTTTTTTTATTTTAAAATTTTGTTATTACACTTCCCAAGTGCTACCGCTATTAAACACGTCATCCATTCCTTTTATAGATGATTTTGATTGCACTTCTGCAATTTGTTCATAAAGTAAATCGTTATATGTTGCTGCTTTTACTGCACGAACTATTCCGAAAACAACAGGATATTCTGGTAAGTTTAGATTAACCAACATTGAATGTAAAGTTAAGTCTTCTTCATACATATCGTGAACCAAAATATCTTTTTCAGTAATTCCGTTTTCGCCAATAGTAACAACTTTTAGTTTTAAGCCATCTAAAACTAATCCTTTATTTCTATCTTTACCAAAAATCATTGGTTTGCCATGTTCAAGCCATAGTTGATTATTTTCTCTTTCTTCTTTGTCTGTAATTCTTTGGTGTGCACCGTTATTAAAAATTACACAATTTTGTAAAACCTCAACAATAGCTGTTCCCTTATGTTGATCAGCTGCTTTTAAAATTTCTACTGTTTCTTTTACATTAGCATCTATAGTGCGAGCAAAGAAGTTTCCTCCAGCACCCAAAGTTAATCGACCAGCATTAAAAGGTTTTTCAATTGTTCCAAAAGGAGAAGAATTTGTTATTTGTCCAAACTTAGAAGTTGGTGAATATTGACCTTTAGTTAATCCATAAATTTCATTATTAAATAAAATTACATTAAGATCGATATTTCTTCTAATTTCGTGAATAAAGTGATTTCCTCCAATAGCTAGGGCATCACCGTCTCCTGTAATTTGCCAAACGCTAAGTTTTGGATTAGCAACTTTAACTCCCGAAGCCAATACTCCTGCACGTCCATGAATTCCATGAAAACCGTAAGTATTCATATAATATGGGAAACGAGAAGAGCAACCAATTCCAGAAATTACTGCATAATCTTCTTTTTTATAATTTAGTTCCGACATTGCTTTTTGTACTGATGCCAAAACAGAAAAGTCGCCACAACCTGGACACCATCTAACTTGCACTGAACTTTTAAAATCCTGTACTGTATATTTATTTTCTGCCATAATATTAAGCCTCCATTACTTTTGTTATTTCTTCTTTTAATTCAGCTACCGCAAAAGGTAAGCCCATCACTTTATTATATTGCAAATATTTATATTTTGGGAATTTCATTCTCAAATAATTTGCAAATTGTCCTGAGTTTAGTTCGCAAACCAAAATTTTCTTATATTTTTTCAATATATCATCAGTATTGCGTGGCAAAGGATTAATATAATTAAAATGAGCATGTGCAACTTTCTTTCCTTCTTTTCTTAATTCTTCGACTGTAGTTTTTATATGCCCATAAGTTGACCCCCAGCCAATTACTAAAATATCGGCATCTTCACTTCCTTCAACTTTTTGTTCAGGATAGAATTTAGCCATATTTTCAACTTTTTGTTTTCTCAAATAAACCATTCTTTCGTGATTTGCTGGAACGTAAGAAACCGCACCAGTTATATCCATTTTTTCCAAACCACCAACTCTATGTTCAAAACCTTTCATTCCAGGTATAGCCCATCCTCTTACAAGATTTTCATCTCTTTCGTAAGGCAAGTATTTTTCTTGATCTTTTGGAACAAGTTTTGTTTTAATTTCTGGGAATTTTTTCATTTCTGGAATACTCATAGGTTCTGTTCCATTTGCTAAGAAACTATCTGTCAACAAAATTACTGGTGTCATATGTTCTAATGCAAATTTAGAAGCCATAAATGCATAATGCAAACAATCAGATGGTGTACTTGCAGCAATTACAGGAACTGGACTTTCTCCATTTCTTCCTGTTAAAGCTTGAAACAAATCGGCTTGTTCTGTTTTTGTTGGTAAACCTGTTGATGGTCCTCCACGTTGAACGTCAACAACAACCAATGGTAATTCGGTAATAACTGCCAAACCTAATGCTTCTGATTTTAATGCTAAACCAGGTCCTGATGTTGAAGTAGCTGCTAAGTTACCAGCATAAGAAGCTCCAATTGCAGTTACTATACCACCAATTTCGTCTTCGGCTTGAAATACTTTTGCACCAACATCTTTGCGATTTGCTATTTCTTGTAAAATATCTGTTGCTGGTGTGATAGGATAAGAACCTAAAAAGAATGGCAAGTTTGCTTTTTCTGCTGCTGCCAACAAGCCCCATGCAGTAGCAACGTTTCCGCTAATGCTTCTATATCTTCCTTTTAGTTTCTTTTCTCCACAAAGTCTAAACGATGGTATTGCTTGAATTGCAGATGCATAGCTTGCTCCACCTTGTAAAACCTTTTTATTTACTTCGGCTAGTTTAGGTTTATTTTTAAATTTTTTATCAAAAAATTCTTCTGAATAACTCAATGGGAAACCAAATAATTTATACACTAGACCTAAAGCAAACATATTTTTACTTTTCAAAATAGTTTTTTGATCTAAATCTTCTATACCTTTCAAGCTTTCTTTCGACATTGAACTAATTGGAGCTTCGATTAAATCGAAGTTTTGTCTAATATGATCCATTGTATCATCTTTAAATCCAGCTTTTTCCATATTTGCTTCAGTAAAAGCATCAATATCCGCAACTATAATTCCACCCCATTTTATGGAATTAATATTTGCCATAATAGCAGCAGGATTAAACGCAATTAAAACATCACACTTGTCGCCTGGTGTGTTAACATGTCTTCCGAAATGCAATTGGAAACCAGAAACTCCTCCAACAGTTCCTTGAGGTGCTCGAATTTCTGCAGGATAGTCAGGAAAAGTAGCAACTTCTTCTCCGAGTTGAGCTGTAGTGTTAGTCAACTGAGCCCCAGCAAGTTGAATGCCGTCTCCTGAATCACCCGCAAATTTAATTACCACATTTTCGAGGTCAATGATCTTTTTACTCATAATTATTATTTATTTTATTAATTTTGTTATTCAATATTTTTCATACTCAATTGAATCCTTTTTCGCGGAATATCAATATTAGTAACTTTAACCTTAACATGTTGATGAAGTTTTAAAACTTCATTTGGTGAACTTATAAATTCGTTACAAATTTGCGAAATATGAACTAAACCATTTTCTTTAATTCCTATATCAACAAATGCACCAAAATTTGTAATATTTGTAACAATTCCCGGCAATACCATTCCTTCTTTCAAATCTTCGATTTTATAAATGGTTTTGTCAAATTCCATTACTTTAATGGTGCTTCGCGGATCGCGACCATGTTTTTCTAATTCCGAAATTATAAGTTCAAAACTTGGTAAACCAAATTCTTCTGTTAAATATTTATCAATATTTACTGTCTTTAATAAATTTGGTTCTTCAATCAATTCTTCAATTGATTTATTTAATTCTTTAGAAATTTTTTCAACTATATGATATGACTCTGGATGAACCGCCGTGTTGTCAAGAGCATGTGTAGAATCTGGTATTCTTAAAAAACCTGCTGCCTGTTCAAAAGCTTTAGCTCCTAATCTTGGCACTTTAGTAAGTTCTTTTCGATTTTTAAAAGCTCCATTTTCTTTTCTATAATCTACAATATTTTGAGCTAAAACTGGTCCTAGACCCGAAACATAAGTAAGCAGTTGCTTGCTAGCAGTATTTAAATTTACTCCAACTTTATTAACCGCCGATTCTACTACTCTATCCAAACTATCTTTTAAAAGTTTTTGGTCAACATCATGCTGATACTGCCCTACTCCTATTGATTTTGGGTCGATTTTTACTAGCTCAGCTAAAGGATCCATCAAACGACGAGCAATAGACACCGCTCCACGAACAGTTACATCATATTGTGGAAATTCTTCACGAGCAAGACTAGAAGCAGAATAAATTGAAGCTCCATCTTCGCTTACCACATAAACTCTAACTTCTCTATCAAACGAAATATGTTTAACAAGGCTTTCGGTTTCGCGACTAGCAGTTCCGTTTCCTATTGCAATTGCATCAATTTTGTAACTATTTACCAAAGAACTAAGTTTTTTCATTGCTATAGCTCTTTCTTCTTGAGGTTTATGTGGATAAATAGTTTCGTTATGCAACAAATTTCCTTGCTCATCAATACAAACAAGCTTACAACCTGTTCTATATCCTGGGTCTATTCCTAAAATACGTTTTTTTCCTAAAGGCGGTGCTAGTAATAATTGACGTAAATTATCTGCAAATACTTCAATTGCCAAAATATCTGCACTTTCTTTACTTAAATTAGCAAATTCGTTTTCAATAGAAGGTTTTAACAATCTATCGTAGGCATCAACCATAGCTTCTTCAACCAAAGCCGAAGTATTTGTTTTTCCTTTAACAAAAAGATATTTTAAACTTTTAAAAGCAATATTTTTATCTGGCGAAATATCTATTCTCAAAAAACCTTCTCTCTCTCCTCTTCGCATTGCAAGTATTCTATGAGAAGGGCATTTTGACAATTCTTGTGAAAAATCAAAATAATCTTGATATTTTTCTGCTTCTTCAATTTTTGATTTTACAACTTTGCTGGTAATAATTGCTTCTGAGCTGAAAATCTTTCTAACTCTTTCCCTTGCTTGAGCATTTTCACTAATTTGTTCGGCTATAATGTCTTTTGCTCCCTGAATTGCATCTTCTACACTAGGCACATTATCATTTAAAAAACTAGAAGCGATTTTATTTATATCTATATTTTGTTGTTTGAAAATTATTTCTGACAGAGGTTCTAAGCCATTTTCCCTAGCAATTGAAGCCCTAGTTTTTCTTTTTTGCTTATATGGCAAATACAAATCTTCGATAACATTTATGTCCCAAGTATTTTCTATCGCCTGCTTTAATTCGTCAGTTAATTTTCCTTGTTTTTCTATTGAATTTAAAACAGTTTCTTTTCTTTCAGCAATTTCTTGAAAATAAGCTTTTTGTTTTTGAATTTTTTCGACATCTTCCTCATTTAAACCACCTGTTCTTTCTTTACGATATCGAGAAATAAATGGAATAGTCGCACCTTCTTCTAATAGAAGAGATGTGGCTTTTACTTGTTTAATTGAAATTCCGGTAGTTTGGGCTACCAAATCCAATATGATTTCCATTTAATTATTTTTGTGCAAACATAATCATTTTATTATTAAGTATATATGTTTTATAAGTTCTTTTTGCTTTAAATTATAAAATTTAATTTCAGTTTTATTTTAAGATTACGTTTAAAAATTTTAGCTTTGCAAAAAAACATCTAATTCATGCAAAGAATTTTAATAATTTACACAGGTGGCACAATTGGAATGATCAAAAACGAAAAAGGCTTTTTACAACCATTTAGTTTTGAGCATTTAATTAATTATATTCCTTTATTAAAATCTTTTCCAGCCAGTATAAGTTCATATAGTTTTGATGAATTGATAGATTCCTCAAATGCAGACCCAGATTTTTGGATAAAATTAAGCAAAATTATCATTAAAAACTACGATGATTATGATGGTTTTTTAATTCTGCATGGTACAGACACGATGGCTTTTACGGCTTCTGCTTTATCGTTTATGCTACAAAATTTATCAAAACCAATAATTCTAACAGGTTCTCAATTACCAATAGATTTAATTAGAACAGATGGACGTGAAAATATTTTAGCTGCATTAGAATTAGCTTGCATGAATGAAAATGGCACACCATTAATTAAAGAAGTTTGTGTTTATTTCGAAAACACTCTATATAGAGGAAATAGAACTACTAAGTTTAGTGCCGAAAATTTTGATGCTTTTATTTCTCCAAATTTCCCAAGTATAGCTGAAGTTGGAATTGATATAAAGCTACATAAACAAAACTTGCTAAAAACAAATTCAGATAAATTAATTGTTGAAAATGAGTTTAATAACAATATTGCAATTTTAAAATTTTTCCCTGGAATTAAAGCCGAAACCGTTGAAGCAATTTGCAATATAAAAAACCTTAGAGGTTTAATTATTGAAACTTATGGCTCAGGCAATGCTCCTACAGACGATAAAATTCTTAAAGAAATTGAAAAAGTAATTAATAAAGGATTAGTTGTTTTAAATATTTCTCAATGCACAGTAGGAAAAGTTCAACAAGGAAAATATGAAACTAGCGTTAAGCTAAACGATATAGGCGTTGTCAGTGGCAAAGATATGACTATTGAAGCAGCTACAACAAAACTAATGTTTGTATTAGGAAAAAATCTTCTGCAAAGTGAAATGGCAAAACTTTTAGAAAACTCTATTGCAGGGGAGATTAGTGAGTAGAGAGGTGTGAATATTAAAAAAACAACTTTAAATTTTGTAATATCCCATATTTTAGTTAAAAGTTCGAAAATTGTTTATTTATAAGTTTGGTTGTCAAAAATAGTCATTAAATATAAAATTAAATTCGATTAGTATTTTTTTCAAAAAATACTTCAAAAAAACACCTTATTTGTAAAATAATTGCTTTATTTTTACAAAAGAAGTATTTAAATTTTGTTTATTAAAATTTAGCATTACGAGAAAGAGGTTAAATTATTTATTAAGCATATTGTTGTTTACATTATGTTTTTCATTAAATTTACGAAGTCAAGTTGATTTAGGTTTTGCTTATCCTAAACTTTGGCTTAGAGCAGATAGTATTTCTGAAGAAATAACTCAAAATATATGGCGTGATGTTTCAGGTTATAACCATAATGCACAAATTTACGATTTTCAGTTTGAAAATTCCTTTGAAGATTTTAACTACAATCCCAGTTTAAATTTATTAGGAACTTCTTATATTGAGATTGATAGTTTGAACTTAAATTTAGATAATTTAACAGTAATGATGGTTTACCAAATTACTGATAGCATTAACGAAAACAATCTTTGGCAATTATCTCTTGATAGTTCAGGTAATCATAATATAGGTATGACTACCCGAAGAATATTAGATTTTTATGGTGCAAGTCCTTTTTGTGAAAAAAATAATGTTTTGCCATTAGTAAACACATTAACGCAAGGAGTATCAACATCTGAAAATGATGAATTAACACTTGTTATTGGTAGTAAAGATACTTTACCTTTTGTAGGAAAAATTTCTGAAATTTTAGTTTTTACAGAGATGCCACATGATAGTATTATTAAGATTTGGGAAACATATCTTGGCATAAAATATGGCATAACACTAAATTCTAGAAGTTATTATAATAGTGTACAGGATAGCATATGGAATAATTATGATAATACTAACTTTTCAGGACAAATAATTGGAATTGGTAAGGATAAATATTTTGGATTAAATCAAAAACAAAGCAAAACATCTGACAATTTGTTAACTATTGGTTTTGGAGAGAAAGCAGATTCAAATTTAGAAAACCTTGCAGAATTAGATGATTTACAATTTATAATAATAGGTATAGATACAATTGCCTTGAAAACACGCACGGAATTAAATTTAGAAAACGGTTTTATTTTAACAACATATGGAAATTTTCGAGTGCAAAAGACAGGTAGTCAGGAAAATGCTACATTTTTAGAACTTAATTACTCTAAATTTGAAACAGATACATCTTTTTTACAAAATATTCACCTATTAATTAATCGTTCTTCAGAAGATTCTTTAGAAGTTGGAAGTTTTGATTTTTATCCGCCTGTTTATATTGATACAGCTAATAAAGTATTGGTTTTTAAAGAAATATACTGGGACACTGACTTTAATGGTAGCGATTTGTTTTGTTTAGCTATGTTAACTCCCGATTCAACATTAAATTACGCTTTACTAAATGAGCCAGATCCAAATGAAGATTTAGTAAATTATTTTGAAAGTTTTTATAGTAATAGCATATCTGATGAATTGCATAATAAGCTTAACAATAGTTTGGACGAAAATAAAAATTCTGATAAGTTGACAAATGAATCTACTTTAGAAAATAATTTTGAAAGCACAGTTGCAATTTTCCCAATTCCTAGTTATGACGGTCATTTTGAGCTTGAAATCCGACTAGCTGAAACGTCAAATATTACAATATCCTTAACAAATATTGAGGGAAAAACGCTTAAAACAAAGAGATTAAAAAACATATCTTATTATAAAGAAAGTTTTTTCATTAAAACAAAAGGCGAATACCAAATAAAAGTTGAAACTAAAGCAGAACAATATGTTTGCAAGGTTATTATTATTTAAAATTAAAAGGGGAAATTAATTTAAAGTTTAACAGTTAATTATTTGAGCAATGCAAAAGAGGATTTTTAAAACATTATTGATTTTAGGTTTTTTAAGTTTATGTGTAAGTATTTTTGGCATAAATGAAATTAAAAAACTAATTTTTTCTGAATCTTACGAAAGAGAAACTGAAAATTTAGCTTCTTTACCTCCTTCAATATCTGAGGATATAGAAACTAATACTGTTTCATTAAAGATAGCAAGTACAAATTCTTTTAGTTTAAATTTAGGAAAAGCAAAAATAGAAGGCAAGTCTGGTGTTTTGGCTACTGATATTGAGCTATCAATCAGCGGTTTATCTTATGCAGACTTGCCAGATTTACCTCCACATTTAATAAATGTAACAGGTGAATATTCAGGTTTTCGTATGCTGCCACATAATACTCTTTTTAAAAGCGATATTGAAATTGAGTTACCTTATGATGAAGCTAAAATTCCTGAAGGTTTTAGCGTAAATGATATAGAAACTTACTATTACGATGAGCAAGTTCAAGAATGGAAAACGATAAACTATATATCAGCAGATACTGCTCAAAAAGTTATTATTTCTGGAGTTAATCATTTTACAGATTTTATAAATGCGATTACTCAAATGCCCGAAATGCCTGAAACTCAAAGTTTTGCTCCCACTCAATTTAGCGATATGCAAGCTGCAAATCCTCTATCTAGTTTTCATTTTATAGAGCCACCGCAAGCTAATAATAACGGTACAGTAAATTTAAGTTTTCCACTTTCTTTACCTAGTGGCAGGCAAGGTTTACAACCAAATTTAACTTTAAATTATAGTAGCGAGAGCGATTTAGGCTTATTTGGTTTGGGTTGGGATTTGGCAATTCCCGAAATTAGTATAGAAACCCGTTGGGGAGTACCACGATACGACTCTATAAAAGAAAGCGAGACATATCTTTTGAATGGCGAGCAATTAATACAAATGAGTGGCTCTGATTACACCAACTTGCATGCTCTTACTCATCGAGAAGAATGGAGAGATAGGGATTTGGTTTCAGGTTCTACACAATTTTTTCGTAGAGTTGAAGGTAGTTTTGAAAAAATTATTCGATATGGAACAAATCCTAAAAATTATTATTGGGAAGTTACTGATAAACATGGTGTAAAATATTATTACGGCAAACAAATAAATAATGACGCAGTTGATGATATGGCTGTTTTAAAAAATGTTGATGGAAATATTGGGAAATGGAAACTTACTGAAATTAGAGATTTAAATGGAAATTTTGTAGAATTTACTTATAAGCACTCAGACCCTGCAAATCTTTACAAAGAAATTAGACCAGATACTATATATTATACTGGACATGGAACTGAACACGGTAAATATTCCGTTGGTTTTCATTATAAAGAAATAGCTAATGACAAATATCAAAAAACAAATGCCAGATTAGGATTTTTAGAAGCAAACAGACATCTTGTTACAGATATAATTATTAAATATGATAGTGCTACAATAATTAAACAATATCGTTTTTGCTATGAAGATGACAACGCATTTGGAAAATTATTGTTAAGTAAAATTTCAGAAGTTAAACCTTCGGGTTTTTGTTCACAAAATGCAGATTATTACTGTTTAGATACAGATACTACTACAATAGTTTTACAAGAATTTAGTTATTATGGACTTCCCGATGCTATTTTTTCAGAACCTAAAAAAATTAATATAACTTCTGATCCTGTAGCCTCCTACTTACTTGCTCCTCCCGCTAGTTTTGAGTCTTTAGGACAATTGGGAGGCAATTCTGAAATTAGTTGGGGTGCAGGACTTGCTACTACGCTAGGACCAAATATTCTCCCTAAATTCACAAAAATAGCCAATGCAGGAGCTAATTATAATTTTTCTCGAAACACTTCTAAAGGAGTAAGGACTATAGTTGATTTGAATGGCGATGGTTTGCCAGATAGATTAACACGCAAATCAAACAAAGTTTATTTTGAAGCACTTAGTTATAATGAAGTAGAAAACGCATATAATTTTGAATCGCCTGTTGTAATAAACGGTTTAAAGATTTTTTCTAAGGAAGTTTCGAATAACAATAGTTTTGGGGGCGAAGCACATTTTGGGCATACACTTTCAGGAGATCATAGTATTGGCAACAATAAAACCAAAGTTTACTTTACAGATATAAATGCCGATGGATTAATTGATGTCGTCAATAATGGTTATGTATATTATAACAAATTAGATGCTAATGGTGATCCTAGTTTTGAAGTGATTGCTCCTGAAGATATGGATGAGCAAAGTTTTGCTGGAGAAATTTGTGTTGATGCAGGAATGGGAAGCGATGGCGACAGTTTTGACGGAATTCCTATAATTGCTAATGAATTAGATTCTGAGATATTATATAAAGAGGGAGATACAGTTTGGACTAGACATTGTACAGACAAAGAAACTTTTACTTCACAAGATCCTGACAACTGGCGATCTTTTTATGATTCTATTATTGCTACATATCCACATGAAATAACAAACGATAAATTTTGTTGGTACACTTACGAACTAATTCCTGGCGAATTAAAAATTTATCCACCTCATGATTTAGTAAAATTGTGGATAGCACCTTATGATGGTGATATTACTATTAGCAATGATGCAGTTTTAACAGATAATTTAATGTCGAAAAGAGATTTTTCTGATTCATTAAAAATTTCAATTCAGATAAAAAATGCCATTGTATATGACAAAATATTAACAAAAACAGATACTATAACATCTATTCCTAGTACTCATTTAGCAGTTAATCGTGGCGACCATATATATTTTAGAGTAGAGTCTATGGATAAAAAACGTTATGATAAAGTTGCGTGGACACCACAAATAAATTATACTAAATATGGGAATAATACTCTAAGTACAAATGAGCAAAATAGTTTAGATGCAAATGGAAAACATATTTATAAATTTAATGCTTCTGAGGATTTTTTAATAAATCCAAATACAAAATATGCTATGCCATTTGATGGTAGAATCAATATAATATCAACAAGGAAAATTTCCGAATATTTAAGTGATAATGTTGATTTTATTATAAAGAAAAATAACATCCCTTTATTTTTATTTGCTGATGAAAGAGATATAGTTGATGAAACAAATGAAATAAGCTCTATACCTGTAGAAACAGGTGATTCAATAGAGTTTAGAGTCGAATGTCTTTCTAATGTAAACTGGCAAGCAATAAGTTGGGATATATCTCTTTATTATGACAGTATTGCACCTATAGATAATAATTTAACTATAGCTGCTTACGACACTAATTTTAATCCTCCAAAACCAAATGTTAAATTTGATATTATTCCATTTTTTACGACTTATCCCAAACCAGTTCGTCCTAGTATATTTGTTGAGCAGTTAAATTATCTTACAAATTATATCGACACTCTTAAAATATTTTCTAACGACGAGTTTATTGGCTTTTTGTCAATAAAGGGTGATGATGGTAGTGTTCAAAATGTATTTATTTGTCATCAACTTGTTGGCAACAACTACATACATCCTATTAACCCAGCAATACACACTACAAATGGTGTTGGTTATTTTGTTGATTTTTACACAATGGACACAACTGAACTTGGTACTATGATGATTAGTTTTGGAAATACTGGTGCTACTGGTTATAAATATGTAGGTATTCATGGTCAGCATCGCCCCGAAGATTTAAAATTTGGTAATTTATATAACAATTGGGGGCAATTTAATTATAAAAATACTTCAACTGCTTATACAGATTTAATTGTAAAAGACTCATTGTGTCAATCGGCAGGATTACGAGCTGCATTGGCTATGTCAAATGCTTTAGCAGAAACAGACCCAGAGCAAGCGAATGAAATCATAACAAATTGGCTTGAGACACATCCTTATGAACAAGAAAAGTTTTTGCCAATGTCTCCAGACTATAAGTACAACCAATGGGTTGGTCATGGAAATGTAAGTTATGTAAATGCTGATACGTTAAGCAATACATTGCCTTGCGTTTTAGGTATTATGCCTGAAGCAGAATATTCTTTAGAAGCAATGGGTATGCCAGGCGAAGATGAAGACGACATTTTAGATGATGTGCCACAGGGAGCTGTAAAACAAGCGCCAATACTAAAAAGCAAAAGTAAAAGTAAATCTTCCAACATATCTGCTTTTGTATTAATTGGAAACGGAAGTTCTAGCACAGAAGTTACAACCACTACAGCTTTTCAAGATATGAATGGAGACCGCTATCCAGACGAGATTTCCGAAAAAGAAGTAAAATATAGCAATCCACAAGGAGGTACTTCTAATTTTGTAAAAGCTCATAATTCTTTTGATTATGGAAGTGAAATTAAAAATTCGAGCGGTGTAATATTCAATTATGGGGCTGCAATACCAAGTATAAGCCAAATACGCTCATTTTGCACAGACAATAAAATTGAAACACAAGGCTCTATAGGTTCTGTTGGCTATGGAGAGAGTAATATGGATACAAAATCAACTTTAAGTTTTATCGATTATAATGGAGACGGACTGCCAGACAAAATTACAGACGATGGAAAAGTTTTATACAACTTAGGTTATGAGTTTGCTATGCCAATAAATATTTCAAATTTTTCTACAAAAAAAGATTTCTCGGAAACAGACAATGCTACGTTGGGAGTAAATATTGGAGGAACTAGTATTGCGGCAGGATATGGACTAAGTGATAGTAAAAACAACACAAAAATTGATATTATAGACATTAACGGAGATGGACTGCCTGACAAAGTGCGTAACGTATCTGATAATTTAAAATTTTATTTTAACATAGGCAAATCATTTGTTAGTAATGAAAATGCCATTATTGACGGAGTTAACTCAATTTTTAAAACAACAAATAGAAACAATAGTTTGAATGTAGCTGTCTCATTTGGATTATTTGGTTTGGTAGTCAACCCAAAAACATTTATGAGCTGGGGAGCTAGCGATGTAAAAGGAATGTTTAGTGATATAAATGCAGATGGATTAGTTGATTATGTTTATGATAGTGATAATGATGAATATATAAATGTTCGATACAATCAATTAGGGAAAACAAATTTATTAAAAACAGTAACAAATCTTGTTGGTAGCGAGTTTGAAATAAGTTACACCTTATCAAAACACGGCGGATTTGATTGTCCGAATAGAACTATGGTAATGGATAGCTTAAAAATATTTGATGGATATACAGAAGATGGTGCTAATTATCAATATTTTGCATTTGAGTACGACTCTTGCATGTATCAAAGATTTGATAGAGAAAATCTTGGATTTAAAATTGTTAAAACAAAAGCATTAGACCAAGAATTAGAAGCATATAAAATTATTACCGAACATTATCACAACGATAAAGTTTTACTTAAAGGATTAAAATACAAAGATTTGATTACAGATAAAGATGGAAATAAATATATTGAAAATGAATATATTTATGGACTTTGTGCTTTAAATAATGGACAATATATTTCTTCAAGCGATGAGTGTAGATGTGATGCATTCCCAGCTTTAAGTGAGCAAGTTAGAAAATATTATGAAACACAAACAGAACCACAAATAATAACTAATGAATCATTTGAATATGGACAATATGGCAATATAACCAAATATACACAAGAAGGCGATATTACAGATAATGATGATAATTTTACTGCGACAATCACATATATGGGATATTCGCCACAGTATATAGTTGGAAAACGAAGAAATATTATTGTAAAAAACACTAATAATCAAACTATTAGACGCACTATGTTTTTTTATAATAGTATTGGAAATGTAACACAAATTAACAAATATAACAACAATCTTATTTCGTACTTTAACTATTCCTATGATGTTTATGGTAACATAACCCAAGTGCTTTTACCTCACAATGCCACAAATCAACGCATGAGATATAATTATATTTATGACGATCAAATTTTTTCTTTACCAACTCAGGTAACAAGTATTTTGGGGTATAGTTCCAGTACAATATATGATTACAAACTACAAGTTCCGCTAAGTAGTACAGATATAAATAACAACACAATATCTTTTGAGTATGATTGGCGTGGACGACTTACAAAAGTTATTTCGCCAAACGAAACAGACTATACTATAAAATATGCATATTCTCTATCAAACACAAATGATAATATTGCTTGGGCAAAAACCATGCATTATGATACATTTAATAATAACAACACAATAAATACTGTTTTATTTTGCGATGGTTTAGGTAGAGTTATTCAAACTAAAAAAGATATAGAAATTAATAGTGTTGAAAAACGTGTTGTTAGTGGAAAAGTGATTTATGACATATTTGGTAGAGTTATTTCGGAGTATTATCCTAAAGTAGAAGAACTTTCCTCAGATGAAACAACTTTAAGCACTGCACCCGAAGACAATACACCACCAACCGAATATAGATATGATGTCTTAGATCGTGTTACAAAAACTATATATCCCGATGGCACAAGCGATAGCATAGCATATGATATTTCTGATGGCAAATTTAGAACACAACATATAGATGCTTTGGGTAAT
>Ga0255340_1000513_pt1 | contig 62890 bp, 51 predicted proteins | sample wastewater_treat_7_FD_192417 | JGI IMG/M metagenome (GOLD analysis project Ga0255340, IMG submission 192417) | Wastewater microbial communities from Lulu Island WWTP, Vancouver, Canada - plant10 | ecosystem: Engineered > WWTP > Wastewater > Unclassified | place: Canada: Vancouver, British...
AGAATTCCGGTGGCAAAGGCGAAGGGGATCACCTGTACCCATCCCGAACACAGAAGTTAAGCCCTTCAGCGCCGATGGTACTTGGCTGGAAACGGCCCGGAAGAGTAGGTCGCCGCCGGTCTCCAACAAATTGCGGAGATCCTCAACAGTTTTCGCAATTTGACTTTCCTCAGTAGCTCAATGGCAGAGCACTCGGCTGTTAACCGAGTTGTTGTAGGTTCGAGTCCTACCTGGGGAGCCAGCAAAGGTTACAACTTTTGAGGTTGTAGCCTTTTTTTGATTTTGAGGGGTGGTGAAGGCGGTAAGGTTGGGGGAGAGGGTGAGGGTGATGGCGGAATCATCGACGGTGATATCTGAGAAAAATTGCTGGATGATTGCCTTTTGCTCCTTGGGCTTGTCCATGGCGCACTGGATGTCCTGGACAAGGGCCTGACGTACTGCCGCGCGGTTGATGTTGGCTGTGCGCGGGATGGAGGACAGCTGCTGAACGAGCTGTTCCTTTTGCCGGGTATGCCGGTTGAGCCTGTCCAGCAGGGCTTCCGGGGGCTGGCCAGTCTCGATGGCGGTCAGAATGTTGGCGATTTTATTGTCCAGGGATTGGATCTCGGCGCTGATCGCGGCGCGGCGCTTTGAATGGTCCGCGATGGAAACAATCCGGTCCACCAGGGCGTTCAGGTAGTCCTCTGTGAGCACCCTGTCGCGCAGAAGGTCCAGCACAAAGGCTTCCAGTTTTTCCGCCCTTAATTCCTTTTGGGCGCAGCGCTGCTGCTTTCGCCGGTTGGAGCAAAAATATTTTTTATAGGAGTAGCCCCTGGAGGTGACTGTGACGCCGGACATGGGCGCCCCGCACAGCCCGCAGCGTATGATGCCGCTGAGCAGGTAGCACCTGTCCGGCGTACGGACGCTGTTGGCATGTCTATTTTCCCGCATGCGACGTGCGACAATGTCAAAAATGTGCGGAGGGATGATCTGGGGAATGGCCTCCTCAATGCGGATGACTTCCTCCTCCGGATTCCTGCGGCCTACCCACTGGTGCATATTGCGCATTTCATACTCGCCCCAGATGAAGGTGCCGGTGTAACGCGGGTTTTTCAGGATGTAATGGAGGGTATTGCGCTGGATGGGCTGGCCGAACTTGCCTGTGACGCCAATCTTGTCCACCTCCCGGATGATGTCGGCATAGGAATGCCCGGCGGCGTACATGTCAAAGATCAGGCGGACGGCCTTTGCTTCCCTGTGGTTGATGACATAGGCGCCTTTTTCTTTGTCGATGTCATAGCCCAACGGCGGGGTGCCGCCCATGAACAGGCCGCGGCTGGCGCGGACGCGCTTGCCGGCGATGGACTTCTGCCGGGATTGCATGACCATGAACTGGCCCACGGTGGCCTGGATGGATTCCTGTAAAAAATCGTTCGGGTCATTCAGGTTGCCGATGCCGCCGGTGGCGGAGACCACCCTGATGCCGTTGACCTCCATCTCCTTCCTGAAATTGAACCAGTCGGCCACGTCGCGGGCGCCCCGGCTCAGGTCATAGACCACGATGACATCAAAGCGGCCCAGGCGGGCATCATCCAGCAGGCGCTGGAAGCCCGCGCGGTTGGTGTTGGTGCCGGAGCGGGCTTCGTCGATATAGGGCAGGCCCGACAGCTGCCAGCCCTGCTGTTTGCAGAAGGCGTCAATGGCTTGGAGCTGGGCCTCGATGGAGGTCTCATGCTGGCGGGAGGTGGAATAGCGGGCGTAGGCGGCGGCGCGGGTGATCATGACACACTCCTTTGATTAGACAGGCAGATCAGGATATGATAGAATACATATGCAAAGCGTGTTCAAGTGGTGTTGGCGTGTTTTGCAGCCGTCCCGGAAACGGGGCGGTTTTTTATTCGGAGAAAGCTGGATGCTCCCAGTAATGGTCGGCTGCGTTTTGTATGTCAATATGCAAAAACCTGTCCCAGTTGATCTTCGCCATGGATTCACTTTTGAAGGTGACTTTCATGACGATGGTATTTTCAGCGTTGCCGTATTTATCAACAAGTGGAAAAGAAATCAGGAAATCAAAATCAACGGGCGGATTGCGGTTTTCGCTCATGACGTCATATACGGCCAACAGCATTCCGGACTTGATGAGCTTGGTGGTTAGGCTATCCTTGCCAACCACCTCAATGAGCAAGTTGTTTCCATATAGATTGACTTCAACAGGCTCTTTGCTATTAAAGTGCTTTTCTGCCGAACGCTTTACATCGCAGACAAGGGATTGCAGCTTTGTGTCTGTTTGAGCGTTACCAGATGTATCATCGCTTAAACGAGCCTGCAGAACCTCTAACTCCTGGAGGGAATAATCCGCAAATTGAATACCGAGTTCCCCGGATGAACCCGTTACCGGCTCGCCTTTACGCGCCTGCGCAACGGCAACATTCAAGGTAATGCGCAATATGGTTTTGGCTGCGCCAGATAGTTTGTCCAGGGGAATGGTGGACAGATCTGTTTTTGTGGCCGCAAATGATGTGGTCGCACTAAAAAAAAGAAGAAACAGGGCGACAGTAAATGACAGCAGTTTTTTCATTTGCTTTTCTCCTGATAGTAAGATTCGAGGGCTTTGCAGATAACAGCGTTGATGGTTTGGTTGGTTTCCTTTGCTTCTTTTCGGACCTTGCGTTCTATTTCCGGACTTGTTCGGACGGTGAAGGAGCGCCTTTGATCAAGTTTATATTCTGAATATGATAAGAATAACGTTATAAGCGTTCATTTGTATCCGAGGACTTTTCCGGTGATGGCGAAGCGCTGGTAGTCCCTGATGACGATCTCGGGAAAGGCGGGGTTATCGGGCCGGAGGACAATGCCGCGCTTGTCCATGGAAAAGCGCTTGCAAACGGCTTCGTCATCCACCATGAAGATGCCGATGTCACCGGAGCGGAGATCGGATACCTTTCGGACAAAGACGATGGTGCCTGCCGGGATGGTGGGTTCCATACTGTCGCCGGAGATGCGGATGCCGAAGTCCGCGCCCCTGGGCACCTGTGAGGCAGAAAATTCAACGCGCTCGTAGCTGTCGTCCTCGGCATAGAGGGGCGCCTCCTTTTAACAGGAGTATAGCAGAGCCAATGAGCGTTTTGAAGAAAGGAACGCGCATACATGGCGGACAGGCGACTGGAAGGCGGAGCAGGCTTGTTCATACAGATCGGGGAGAAAGGAGGAAGACATGAAAGCAGTGGGATGGATTGTGATTGGGTTTCTATTTAGAGCGTGCATGATGATTATCTTTTTCCGATGGCTTGTGGAACGAACGATTGATAAAACTCCGATCAGCAAAAAAGACCTGTATGAATATGAGTTCGTCAGGCGGATGCGTAAGAAGAAATGATTAATACTTACTTCTCTTTCGGCCCTTTACGCGGTGGCGGTGGTGAAGGTGTTTTGCCGGGAGGCGGAGCAACAGAACCGTCGTAAACCCTCTTACGTGGTGGTTTCGCTGGTTTCGCTGGTATCGCTGGTTTCTTCTTGGGATTGGTCATGGTGATGATCCTCCGACTTTTCATATTTGGTATCAAAATAGCTAACTGTTTCATCCCATGCTGCGTTCTTTAATTCCATGAAATCAGGAATGTCAAGCTTTTCCATGTAAAGACCATCAATGTGATGAAAACGGAGCCGAAGATCGTGCAAGACATTCTTGATCTTTTCATCGTCATCGTCCGAATAACAATCCCATTGGTTTTCTGCATCAACCATAAAAGAGGAAACCTCCGAGATGAAGTAAGAAAGCGCTGGCGGGTGCAAAAATACAGGGATCTGTTCTGCTACAAGGGTAACCAACTGGGCCATGGCGATCAAGATGCCCCAAAGCCAAGGAACTCCGGGCACTAAACCCCACCCTGTGATGCAGATAAAGGTAAGCACAATCGGAACCCCCCTCACCCAGGCATGCCAGGTATTTATTTTCCTCCGGTACATGCCAGCGAAGATCAGGTTGTATTTTACGTAATACAAAAAATTCCAGAGCTGTATGCGCATTGCAGCACCCCCTTAGCAACTTAATTTCTTTGATGGATTCATTGTAACACATGGCAAGACAAATCCGGCACAAAAAAAGATGAAAGGAGCGCGGGAATGGCGGACCGGCGGCTTGACAGGATGCGGGTGGTTGATGGCGAAGGCCAGGCGGACAGCCTGGACAACGCTGTGAGCTGGCTGATTGGCCTGCTGTCGGACAGCGATCCGGACGAGTACGCGCGCTCCGTGCTGGAACGGGCCCGGGAGACGGAAGGGCAGGAGAGCGCATGAGCGGGAAACGGTTTGACGAGGAATGGCTGAGGAAATACCAGCAGCGGACAGGCTGCAGAGCCGTCCAGACGGGCGGCGCGGTGGATCAGGGAAAGCAGCCCGGAAAGGCGAAGGAAAGCGAGCAGACGCGGACCAATAAGTACGGCAATAAGCCGGTGACGCAGGCGGCCGGGCGGTTTGACAGCCGGCACGAGGCGCGGGTGTATGAGCGGCTGCGGCTGGAAGCGCTGACAGGCGGGCAGGGCGCGCACATCGGGCTGGCCAGGCAGGTGACCTTCTTCCTTCCGGGCGGCGTGAAATATCTGGCGGATTTTGTGCTGCTGTACAGGGATCAAAGCTTCCGGGTGCTGGACGCCATGAGCGAAGGCACGCGCGGGAACGCGGTGTACAGGCTGAAGAAACGGCAATTGAAGCACTGCCTGGGGCTTGAAATTGAGGAGGTTTAAGATGCCTGGCGTTTTGTACAGAAGGAAAATCTGCGCATATCCGGTGTGGGGCGACTGGACAGGGGGACATATCAGCTTTTTCTATGACCCGGAGAGCCGCGGATGGTATCTGCTTTACCAGGAACAGGGAAGGTTTTTGCAGGTCAGGTTGTTTTCCCGGGGCAGGAGCTTTGAAGCGGACTATGAGGCGGCGCTGAAGCGGACCAGGGCGGAATCATCGACGGTGATGTTAGAAAAATGGCGCTGGGAAATAGCGGGATGATTGTCTTTTTGTTGACTTTATCCTGCTGATCATATTATATGGAGATCAATAAAGGCGGAGGTGTTGTGATGAGCCCTGACAACATATCCGGAATCATTGCAGTGATGATTGCATTGATCGGTGCCATTCTTGCTTTTCTTGCTTTAAAAAAGCAAATCGCTGTGGACGCTGCCGCTAAGAATCAGTTTGTCTGGATCAGCGAAGTCCGCGCGCTGATTTATGAGTTCATTAAACTTTGCTTACCTTATATGGACGTTGAATATGACGATGACCTGCCATTTGATGACGAGATTTGCGCGAATGTCGGGAAGCGTGAAGAAATATATTTCCACATACAGCTTTATATACACCCATGCAATAACACTCACCGTGCGCTGGACGCTGTGTTGAGGGAATGCCGTAAACCATATCTAAGCAATGATGATATTTTTAAAGTAGTAGAAGCCTGGCGATTGGTGTTTTCAACTTTTGAGGAACATTTAAAAAGCGAAGCCGGTGTTAAATTCCAAAGAAAAAGAGCTTCCAAGGCGGCACACCCGGGTGAATGGGTTCAGGTCGATGACCCGCCACATCAATATGGCGAAGATTGAATAAGCCTGCATGGTTTCCGGTTCCTCCTTTTATTGATGATGATCCATGCCCCACTCGTGCAGAAAGCGGCGGAGCAGGTCTTCTTTTTCATACTCTTTCGCGGCTGATGAATGATTTCAATTTGAATCATATTTATCGTTGTTGTTGTGTTCCTTCACATAGTAATGCCGCCTCAGCCAGGTCGCCAGCCCGCCAAGGCCAGGGAACAGAATGCGCTCAGTGATGTTGGAGTGGTCCAGCTTGTCGCGGATCTCCCACTTGAGTTCCCTGGGGATGATATAGCAGGTCGCCCTGATCTCAGGCCTGGACAGACAGTTTTCCAGCTGGGTCTGGCACCTGGGGATCACGGAGAAGAGCGCGAACTGGTTGACGATCCGGGCGTCGATGGAGGGGGGCTCCAAAAAGACAAAGGTGCTGTTCTCCATGTCGCTGTCGTACTTTTTCAGGTTGGGCGTGATGTCGTTGAGCATGTCCACGGTAAACACATGCGCTGTCTCCTCGCTCAGCTTGCGCCTGTATTCCTCGGGTAGCTGGCCGTGCACATCATCCACATGCACCTTCCAGACCGCCGCGTCGTTGTTCGCCAGGCAGTCCAGGTCGGCATCATTGGTCGCGAAATGCAGCGCGATCAGGGGGGAGTAGGTCCAGTCGAGCAGGCGCGTGGGCAGGCCGTAGTGCTGCCCCAGGATCATCTGCTTCCAGACGGACTGCACCATGAAAGGGGCTTCCATTTCCGCGTATTTGGAGAAATTCCTCAGGATGTTGTGCTCCAGGTCCCACTGGTCGGAGCAGTTCCGGGAAAAGCTGGAGACCAGGGAATACTCCGCGCTGTGCACGCCCCTGAAAGCGTAATCCGACCTGTACCTGTCGATCGTATGGTTGTACCAGCCGTCAAAGAACAGGTCCACAGCCTGGGAAAGCGAAGAAACAACTACGGTTTGAAGCATCGGTGGCATACCTCCTGGGCATGGAAGCCCTTCCTGACATTCTGATATTCTGTGTTCCGGGAAGCATTGGACTCACAAAAAGGTTTGCACTCACCCGCCCGCGCTGCTGTAGCGTGCGATGCCGCGTTTCCACGCCTGCGTGGCCAGTGCGACAAACAACAAGGCTACGGCCGGCGACAACAGGCACAGCCATATTGGCGCATCGCCTTTACGCAAGAGGTAAATGGCGGGATAGTAGTTCATAAAGGCAATGGGGATCACCCCGGTGACAAAGGCCTTGAACACATCACCGAAGATGAATACCGGGTATTTTTGCGTGAGCAGCATGACCTGCATGATCATGGATTGCAGCGCGCGCGCCTTGACCACCCAGAAGGCCGCACAGGCCAGCATCAGGCGGATACACACTATAATGCAGCCGCCGCAGGCCACGAACACCGGCAGCATAAGATAGTCCAGAGGGCCCCAGGCGATGCCCGTGAAAGCTTTGCCCAGCACAATCAGCCCGATGCCCAGCAGGGTATCCGACAGGCCGACATATCTGATTTCACCGCCCACAAACTGCACAAACACATTGACAGGCCGCACCAGATATTTATCAAAGGTGCCGTGGATTATTTCACTTTCCAGCAGGGCGATGCGGCCGAAAAAGATAGAATACAGGCTGACGCTGACCATGTACAGCCCATACAGCATCATTAAATCGCCCGCCGTCCAGTTGCCGACGGTGCCAAATCTCCAGGATACGATGCTCATCTGCGCGATGTTGGCCCCGTTGAGCGCCAGCACGCCCGCCAGGCTGGTCCAAAAGTCCGCGCGGTATTGCATCATGCTGCGCAGCGACATTTTGATCAAATGCCCGTATATCCTTGCACTAAAAAATGACTTCTGCATGCTTACCCTCCCTGCACCGTCAGCCGCAGGTGCACCTTGCGCCAAAGCAAATGGCCCGCACTCATCAGCGCCAGCGCCCACATGCATTGAAAGCCGAGTTGCCTGAAAATTTCCGCTGCGTCAAATGCACCGGTATATATGTTGAGCGGGATGTCATATATGCACCGGAAGGGAAGCAGATTGGTACACTGCATCAGCATTGGCGGGAACAGCCACAGCGGCACCAGTTTGCCGGACAGCAGGTCCACCAACCCCCGATATGCCCAACTGATGTGCCGTATGTCCATGGTGATCATGCCCAGCAACCCCAGCAGAAAGCTGAGTGAAAACAGCACAAAGTACGCTAACCCCACGCTGACAAAAAATGCCGCCAGATGCACCAATGAGGATGGTAACTGCATGCCCATGAATAACACCGCCAACAGCCAGGCGGGCAGCACCAGCACCCACGACAGCACCATCATCCGGCTGGCGTTGCGGTACAGCATCTGCCGCTGGAATCCCATCGGGCGCAGCAGGTCGGTGTCAATGCTGCCGCTTTTTACCTGGGCGTTCATGCAGTCGTACACTGCATTGTCGCCCGAAGGGTAGAAAACCAAGTCCATCGCCATGGCCATCATGGCATAGGTGATCATGTCCGGCAGGCTGCGCCCCAACAGCGCGGGATTCTGAGCATGCAGGGCGTACCACAGGCATCGCACGCCATACATGGCGATGCAGCCGTACAGCACCTTCATGACAAACTCAAACCGGTACAGCGTGAGAGAATTCAACTGCTGCCGCACAAACGCACGGTAACATTTCATAGCGTCACATGCCCTTTGCGGTATACAGGTTGCGGATGATCTCTTCAATGTCCGCTTCCTGGATGGTGATGTCCCGGATAGTAAACGGCTGGTTCATGATCAGGCCCAAGGCCTTTTCGGCGGACATTTCCTGCTGGTTAAACGTATAACTGCGCCGGTAAGGGGCGGCGGCCACCTGCACCAATCCCGGCACGTCGATATGCGGCGAATGCTCCGCGAAGACGACATCCAGGCGCCGGTTTCGCCCGTATTGTTCGCGCAGGCGGTGGATGGTGCCGTCATAGGCGATGCGCCCCGCATCGATGACCAGAACGCGGTTGACCAGTTTTTCCATGTCCACCATGTCGTGCGTGGTCAGCAGCACCGTCACGCCACGGATTTGGTTGATGTCGCGGATAAACTGCCGCAGCCGCTCCTTGGCCACCGCGTCCACGCCGATGGTGGGCTCATCCAGAAACACTGTCTGCGGGTTGTGCAGCAGCGCCGCGGCCAGGTCGGCTTTGACGCGCTGGCCCAGGCTTAACTGCCGTACGGGCTGATTCAAAAATCCGCCCATTTCCAGCATGTCCATATAAACGCGCAGGTTTTCCTGATAAGTTTCGTCCGGGATTTCGTACATTTCCTTGAGCAGGCGGAAACTGTCCACCACTGGCACATCCCACCACAGCGATGTTTTCTGCCCGAACACCACTCCGATATTTTTTGCATGCTCCCGGCGCTGCTGATGGGGCGCCAGACCGTCCACCAGTATGTCCCCGGCGGTGGGCGTCAAAATACCGGACAGCATCTTGATGGTGGTGGATTTGCCCGCACCGTTGGGGCCGATATAGCCGACAATTTCGCCGCTGCCGATGTCAAAACTGATGTCATTGACGGCGATTTTTTCATCGTAAGCGCGCTGCCACAGGGAGCGCAGCGCAGCTGATTTTCCATCCAAGCGTTTGGGGATTTTATAGATTTTGGTTACCTTCTGTACGGTAATCATATCTCCTCGCTGACGGCTTTATTGCGACCGCACTACCTTATCACAGGCAGCCCGTCAGTGCAACGCCGGCGCCGCAAAGTCACGGCGCGTTCATTCAATTATATGATGTAGTTGATCTATCCTTAGCAATGTATACTGGCTTGCCGCTTTTGACGCTTTCTTCTATCGCGCGGAAATTGTTGCGCAAATCAGACACAGGGCGGATGTCGATCATGTGCTCGCCTCCTTGGAGCCTCCGCTCATCGATGGCGTTATTTTTTCATAACAACGCCATGTATGTAAGCGAAGATATACCTGACAGTTGGAGCTTTGCCGCCAGCGCAGGGATAGCATATACATGTTTCTTGGCACGATCAAAGATTTTTTCCATCAGACTGCATGGAAAGATCCTTTTCCCGTCTCATTGCTCCAGGCTGGCAGGATTCAACAAAAAATCAAAGATGCTCATGATCAGAACACCACTGTCGTTATAATGTGGGGCTGGTGCATCCTTTGTAATGATGATCTTCTTGAACCCATCGCCTGTCAGCATCAATGAGCGTTGTTCCTGCTCCATTTTCCCCTGGTTGGGTATGGCGTAAGCAGATTGAATATAGAAGCGTTTTGAACCCTTATTGCACACAAAATCTATTTCAAGCTGCTTGCGGATGCTGGCACCATCCTTGTCGGTACTATTCACTACCACAACACCTACATCTACATTAAACCCTCGTATTCTTAACTCATTGAAAATGATATTCTCCATGGTGCGGGTTTCCTCCAGTTGACGGAAGTTTAGCCGCGCATTGCGAAGTCCGATATCGGTGAAGTAGTATTTGACCGGGGTGTTGATATATTTCTTCCCCTTGATATCGTAGCGCACCGCACTGTCAATTAGAAACGCATCCCGCAGATAGTCGATGTATTTGGCAATGGTCGTCTTGCTGATGGTCTTTTGCTTGACACTTTTGAAGGTAGCAGACAGCTTGGTCGGGTTAGTGAGAGAGCCGATGGCGGAGGATAGAATATTCAGCAGATCCTCCAGTTCAGCACGGTTGCGAATTTTATGTCTTCCTACGATATCCGAAATATATGTTTCTTCAAAGAGCGATTTCAGAAAAGCGATTTTCTCCTCAGGCTTTTCAAAACGAAGGACAAGGGGCAGTCCGCCGTAAAGCATGTACTCATTCCAGCCGTCCTGTTTTGTACCGGAGTAAACCGACATAAATTCTGAGAAATTCAGCGGAAACATATGAATCTCGTCGCCACGCCCCCGGAACTCAGTAATGACATCCTTGGACAGAAATCTGGCGTTGCTGCCAGTCACATACACATCTACGTTTTTTTTACGGATGAGGCTGTTGAGCACGGCTTCAAACTCGCCTAAAAGCTGTACCTCGTCAAGGAGAACATAGTGCATCCCGTCATCAGCAATCTGTTCTTTCAGATATGGCATCAACACATAGGGGTCTTGAAACCGTTTGTTCTCAAATGCGTCAAACGCTATTTCGATGACGTGATTGCTGTCCACTCCTTCCGAGCGAAGATGCTCCTTGAAAAGATTGAACAGCAGAAAGGACTTTCCACAGCGACGGACGCCGGTAACGACCTTGATAAGGCCATTGTGTTTCTTGCTGATGAGTTTGCTCAAATATACATCTCTTTTCACTACCATGTTTCCGCCCTCCTAATGGACATATTTGCGGGTAAGCGCAATTTTGTTCATCATTATACTACCCGATACGGGGTTGCTTTGCAAGCTTAAATTGAACTTTTTTGCGCATATCCGCATTTTCGTCCAGTAGAGCGCGCGTGGCAATGCAGACCGAGGCTACAAGGCATATCAGGATATTTCAGGCATCAAGAACTCATGGCCCGGCAATACGGGTCAGGCGTCCAATGGGGAATGTCCTCACAAAAAATGTACTCTGAGTAATCAATGAAGTTCAATTATTATCTCCCCCCTTTCCGCGGGGGCTGTAGCAAAACTACGGCCCCTTTGACAAAGAAAAAGCAGAGCCTGGAAGCAGCGAAGACGGCGACACAGGCTCTGCTTTTTTGGTAGAATTGATGTATGAAAAACAACTACTACCGGACACATTATCGTACAGGCGCGCGAAATGTGCAAGAAAAAGAAACCATCGGAATTAACAAGAAACTGCTGAGAAGAAATATTTGAAAGTTATATTGTATGAATTGTCTTGCTGACAAAGTAGTCATCACCTTCAACCACAGGGAAGGCGGGAAAACTATCACCCCTGAGGATGTAACGAGTTCGGATATGGATTTGGCTGGTACACCATGGCATTCAAGGGGCTGTAGCTGTTTTTCTTTTTGCTACAGCCCCTTGTTGGCGAAACTTCATCAGCCTTCGATCGGATCAACGTGATACTTGGTCACGCGCTCATCCTGGATCACGCCGTCCCAATCCAGGCCAAAGGAGAAGTCGTAGGTGTTGCCTTCGCTGTCCACATGGCATTCCATGTCGCGCGGCACGTCTTCGTATTGCATTTCCACAGTGTCCATGCTGGCGGGCATCTGGATGGGCAGCAGGCCCGACGGCTCGGTTTTGCCGGCCACGATTTCCAGGATGACTTCGTCGCTGATGCTGCCGAAGTTCATGATGATGGCGTCCACCTTGTCTTCGAATTCGGAAAAGATCATGGGGCCGGAAGCTGACACAACCACCACGGTATGTTCCGCTTTGGCGGCGATGTTCAGCACCTTGTCCAGATCGCTTTCGTTGGAGGCGGTAACGGTTTTGCCGAAGTAGGAGCGGTTCTCCACGGTTTTGATGCTCTGCGCGCCGTAGGTATCCTGCACTTCCACGGTGATGATGTTGCCGCCGATGGAATTCTTGCGCACATAGAGACCGTTGGCGGTATAGGGGCGATACTGCAGAGACTTGGGGATGTAGGTGCTGGTGGCGGAATCAAAACCGGTACCGGTCGAAGGAGCGGAAATGAACACCAACGCGAAATCGCACTTGGCCAGCTCCTCATCCGAAGGCGGGATGATATCCGCCGCGATCATGGTGGGGTTGCCGTCCTCATCGGCGGGGCCGGAATAGGGCGTATTCACGGTATCGGTGATGATGTTGACGTACTTGCTCAGCGTCCTGATGTCGATGGGCAGGTTGGCGCTGGCGGGCACGGCGGCTGTGCCGGGGGATGAGTCGTTGGCTTCTGTGGCAGGCTTGCCCGCGTCATACTTCATGGGGATGTACACGGTGGGCTTGTCGCCGCGTTCGCAAATCAGGCTGTCCGCGTTCTTCAGCATGACCAGGCCCTTCTTCTGGGCGTCCAGCGAAGCGGCTATTGTCTCCTTGCTGCCGACGGTTTCCTTGGCGGAAGCGGCGGCGCAGTACGCATTTTCGAACAGGCCAAGCCTGAACATGTTGAGGGAGAGGCGTTGAATGCTTTCAGCCAGCCGCTCCTGCGTGGCTTCCGCGCCGTTCTTGTCTTCATACAGCTTTATGGCGGCCATCAGATTCTCATGGTCCGTGGTGGCGCCAACCTTGTCGTTGCCCGCCTCGATGATCAGCAGGAAGCGTTCCGTGAGGGTCAGGTCTTCCACGCCGTAAGGGCGGCCATCTGGGATCCCGTAATCGGTGACGGTCGCGCCCTTGAAGCCCATCTCTTCCCTGAGGAGCTCCGTGATCTTGTAGTAATTGAAGCCGGAACCCGTGCGTTCGTCGCCGAGCGCATCGCCTTTCTCATCCAGAGTAATTGAATAGCTGGACATCACGCCGGAAGCCTGTTCGGTTTTGCCCTCCAAGTTCAATGCAGCGGCAAAGGGCAGAAGCTGGGTATAGAAATTATCGCCGGTCATTACGTTGTAGGCGCCAAAATCGTTGTGGGATTCGCGGCCGCTCTCAGCGGCGCCGTCGCCGGGGAAGTGTTTGATGAAAGCGTTTACGCTCTCCGCGCCCCATCCAAGGTCGTTGCCCTCTTCGTCATAGGTGGATTGCAGGGCGTTCACATAGACCGCCGCCATATCGCTGCCCAATTGGGGATCCTCGCCAAAGGTGCTCCGAATGCGACTCCAGCGGGGCTCGGTGGACAGGTCAATCTGCGGGCCGTTGATGCTGGTTATGCCCAAAGCGCGGTATTCCCGGGCATTGGAATTGGCCATACCGGCAACCACCGAAGGATCGAAGGTGGCGGCCAGGGACAGGGAGCTGGGCCAGGACGTCACCAGTGTGCCGGGCTCCGCCTGGGATTCCATGGGGATACCGTATTTGCTGGATTCCGCGTAAGCGGAGCGCCTGGGCGTGCCGATGGTATTCACTTCTGACCGCGAGTACAATTCCTTTGGCGGCTACATTGACAAGGCCCATAGCGCTTTTGGCAACGCCTATGATCCCGAGCTTGCCTATGCGCTGGCCTCCTTTTACGGCAAAGCCATGGCTGCCATCGGCATTCATGTGACCTTTGAGCCCTATGCCAACGAGATCGGCGCGCAGTATGGCGAGAACCCCGAGCTGATCGGCGCAATCATCTTTAAAGAGATCCGTGGCCTGCAGGAGAACGGCCTGTCTTCCTGCACGAAGCACTGGATCGGCCGCGGCGGCGATTCCTCCTTCGGCAAGGCCCGCTCCGTTGCCCAGAACTTTAAAAACTGGCTGGTCGGCTGGAAGGCAGCCCTTGATGCAGGCGCAGAGTGGGTCATGACCAACTGCGGCGGCACCGGCCTTGACAATACCGTCGATGTCAAATGGGACAAGACGACCATGGGCTACCTGCGGAATGTCTTAGGCTTTGACGGGGTGGTTGTCACGGACTGGTGGAGCATGGGCGGCGGCCCCCAGAACCCCGGCCGCATGAAAGGTATCACTGCCGAGGGCGTGGACCTGGGCGCACAGACCCTGGCCTGGCTCTACAACGAAGCGCTTTTGAACGGCACCGACATGTTCGGATCCGGGCGCATCACCTATGATTACTCTGAATGGGAAAAATCCCCCTCTGCCAACTATCCCGGCGCAATCATCGACGGCCTGGCCAGCGGGGAAATCGACAAGGCGAACGTGGACAAGGCGGCGACCCGCATCCTGAGGTTCAAGTTCAACAAGGGCTTGTTTGAGAATCCCTATCGCGATGTAGCTGCTGCTTTGGAACTGACTGCCAGCGCCGAATGGGCTGCAAACCCGACCCCCATCACCACCAATGAAGAGCTGCGCGCTGCGCGCAATCCCTATGAGGTGGAGCTGACCGAGCGCCTGCAGGCCAAGTCCGCTGTCCTGGTGAAGAATGACAACGACCTGCTGCCCCTGGCGGCGGACGCGAAGGTGTACATTGTCTCCTCCAACTCCTCAGCTGAAGCGGGCTACAAGAAATACATCGCTGAAAAGGGCGCTGTCCTTGCAGAAACCATAGGTGAAGCGGATGTGGTTGTTGGCGATTTCTCTTCCATCAATGACGCTGCTGAGCTGTTCATTGATGATGCGCATGACGCCGGCAAGCCCATCGTGCTCACGCTCAACAACACGAAGCCCACCCAATACACCATTGAGAGCGCGGATGCATTGCTGTACCTGAGTTATAACCACAGAGCCGATCATGGTTCCACCGAAGCCGGTTTTGTGACCACCACTGAGCCCTGGGTCTATGTTGACCTGCTCTACGGCATCGTCGAGCCTGGCGGCATCATCACCAAGGAAATCGCCCGCAGTGAGTTTGAGGATGCCGCGCAGTGGAAGGATCTTGCCGGCGATCAGGGCGCCTCGCCCTATGTCCGCCTGATGGTACAGGCCACCATGGAGGATAATGAGAACTCCGCTTCCCCCAGCAACTGGGGCGATCCGCTGGTGACCTATCAATATGGCATGAGCTACGGCGCACAGCCTGATTTCAAGTATAGCTGCCTGATTCTGCCCATCTCTCAGGAACGCATTGAGGAGGAAGGAAGCTCCCCCGGCAGCATTAATGTTTCCATTGTCAACACGCAGACAGCCAAGGCCGGCGAGCCCTTCATGATCTATGCCCTGCTGCGCAACAACGGCGCGGACGGCATCACCACTGCCCAGGTGAAGGCCAATGGCGCGGTGGTTGCCGAGAAGATCATGACCGTTGAAAGCGGAAGCTGGCGTGTGCTTCAGATGGAACTGACGCTGGAAGCTGGCGAATACACCATTGAGGTCGGCGGCTTGACGGATACGATCGTTATCGAATAATACTGAAAGGCCCTTCTGCCCGGCAAGAAGCTTGATGCTCCTTGCCGGGATTTTTACTGACCATTGATAATGCGAGTGACCATTTATTCCTTTTTTTACTGTATTCATTTGCTCATGATTATGATATAGTTTTCATGTATTGGTGCAGTAAAAAATGCAGGAGCCATCCTGTAATAGAGGAGGACATATGGCAACAACGAAAATAGCTTTTATCGGTGTGGGCAGCATCAGCGGCATTTATCTGGACAACATCACCAGGGTTTTCAAAGGGCTTAAGATCGCCGGCGTCTGCGATCTGATCCCCGAGCGCGCGATCAACGCCAGGGAGAAATACAATCTGCCGCGCGTGTATGAGGACATGTACGAGGCCTTCCGCGACCCTGAGGTGGACATCATCCTCAACCTGACCCGCCCTTACCAGCACTATGAGGTGACCCGCCTGGCGCTGGAGCACGGCAAGCATGTGTATACCGAGAAGCCCCTGGGCATCACCCTGGAGGAGGGCGACGCCCTGGTCAAACTGGCCAAAGAAAAGAACCTGCAAATCGGCGGCGCGCCGGACACCTTTCTGGGCGCCGGGCTGCAGTCCTGTCGCAAATACATCGATGCGGGCATGATCGGCGATGTGGTGGGCGCGGCCGCCTTCATGATTTGCCGCGGACATGAAACCTGGCATCCCGATCCCGACTTCTACTACCAGAAAGGCGGCGGGCCCATGCTGGACATGGGGCCTTATTACATGACCGCGCTGACCAGCCTGCTGGGCCGGGTGGACCGCCTGGTGGCCGCGGGCAAGCGCACCTTTGACAAGCGCATGATCACCAGCCAGCCGCACGCGGGCACGGTGATGGATGTCAATGTGGACACCTACGCCACCGGCATCCTGCAGTTCGCCTCCGGCGCCATCGGCACGCTGTTCACCACCTTTGACGTGTACTACGACACCCAGGCGCGCTTTGAAATCTACGGCACCGAGGGCACGCTGATCCTGCCCGACCCCAATTTTTTCGGCGGCCCCATCCGCATCTTCCGCCCGGAGACCGGGAAGTATGACGAGCTGCCGCTGCTGTTTGACTATGCGGAAAACTCCCGGGCCCTGGGCCTGGCGGACATGGCCAGGGCGCTTGAGACCGGGCGCGAGGCGCGGGCGAACATACAGCAGATCCACCATGTCATCGACATCCTTACCGCCTTTGAGCGCAGCGCCAGATCCGGCGGTTGGGTAGATATGAAGACGCCTTATGAGCGCCCCGCGCCGATGGTGAAGGCCAGGCTGAGGGGCATCCTGGACTGATGCCGATATAGGCCTGCGACCCCAGGCATAAGAACAACAGGGCTGCAGTACGATGGCTGCAGCCATGTTTCGTGTAATCAGATGACCCCTTGACTAAATGCTGATCCAGGTCAGCGGCTCGCCCGCCGCCTTGATGCCCGCGCCGCGGATCGCCATGACGCGCAGGGTTTCCTCGGTGGAAACGGGCGGCTTCCGGTCGCGGAAGAAGGCGACCAGTTTGGCGATGAAGCGCCGGAAGTAATCGGACTGCACGCGGATCTCGCGCGCGCCTTCGGGCAGGAACAACCTCATGCCGAAATCGCCGCCGGCTTCGCAGCAGGCGAGCGTCGCGCAGCGCCCGGACGCGAATTCGACCGCCAGCGTCGTCAGCCCCCTGCCGGGCAGGCACATCACGCGGCGCGCGCCCTCGCCCATGAGCATGACGATGGGCTCGATCTGGTGGATGGCGTAGATCTCAAACTGCCCGGGGCCCCATGAGAACAGCCCCGTGGCGCCCGAAGCGTCGATATCCCGGTATTCCTCAGCGTAGCGCAGGGCGCTGGTGGTGTAAAATGGCGTGTTCTCGGCGTTCGCGATGATGCGCTTCGCGGTTTCCAGATCTGGCGCGAAGGTCTTGTCCACATAGACCGGTTTGCCGCAGCGCAGCGGCAGCGCGCAGAGCGTTTCATGCATCTGCGGGTCGTCGGGCGAGAGCACGATCAGCCCGTCGCATTTGGCGATGATCTCTTCAATGCTATGGCACCGCGTCACGCCGAATTTCTCGCACCACGCCGCGGTCGAAAGCCCGCCCCTGGGGCTGTCGATCACAGCGTAGGCGTGCGTGACCCGCATGTCGCCGCCGGACGCATCGGCGATCCACGCGGGGTAGTTGTTGGCGTGCCACTCGTCCAGATAATAGTCGATAAACCCAAGCTTCATCATGATCTTATCCCTCCAGTACATTTTCATCGCGGACCGCCTGCATCATCCGCGCGATGTTTCCGCAGCCAGCGGCGGCGACCTTGAGCATTGCTTCGTTTCCCCGTTCTTTCTCTCTATTCCTGTTTTACACACTCGCGCGTCTGACAACCTCTTTTATTATACCAGATTTTTTGGGGGAAAAAGCAAAGTCCCGGGTCGGGATGCAGATTTGAGCTGTTATTTTATTGTGACAAGGGGCAGCCGCAGCACATCCCAGGCCCATTTTCGAGGAAAACGGAGCAAAGGCAGCCAAAGCCGCGCGCCCGGACAAGGCGGGGCCACCGCCCAGTGTAAAACCTGCGCAAAATGTCAAAAACGGCTAAATGCCGACCGTTTTCGCTTGAACCTGCCGCGAGGGCCGGGGATACTTTCAGCAGTACCAGCGGCCGGCAGACCGCAATAAAATACGATACTTAAGGAGAAGGAATCAGGGCGCGGCGCCGGCCGGGCCCCACTCCCGGTACTGCTTGGGGGTCATACCCTGATATTGTTTGAAGACCTTGGTAAAGGCGCTTTGCGAAGAGAACTGGAAATACCCCGCGATCTGCGCGATGGGGTAGGCGCTGTAGCGCAAAAAGCGGCAGGCTTCCTGCACCCTGCGGCGCTGGATGTAGCGGCTGATGCCTTCGCCCGTTTCCTGTTTGAAGCGGGCGCTTAAATAATCCGGATGCACATAGACCTGACGGGCGATGTCGCCCACGCGCAGCTTGTCCGAGAGATGGTCGTCGATGTAGCGCATCGCCCCGCGCACGATGCTGGATACCTGGCTCTCGCGCAGCGCGGCCACCTGGGCGCTGAAGCTGATGACCATGTCCTCTTCCAGGGCGTTCAGGGCCTTGGCGTCATGCCGGTCCTCAATGGCGCGGATGAACTCATCCGCCAGCGTGAAGGCCGCGTCCGCCGTGACGCCGCCCGAGATGGCCGCGCGGCTGCACAGGGCGCAGCTGCCGATCAGCGAGTTTTTAAGCGACCGCAGGGGGTCGTCCGCCACGCGGGCGCGCTCCAGGCGGTTGATCTCGTCCAGGGCGCGTTTCGCGCGGACGCTGTCGCCCAGCATGATGGCGCCGGCCAGCTCCTGCTCCAGAAAAAACGGCGGGTGGATGAAGGTGTGGGACATGTTTTCCCGCAGCTTGGGGTCTTCGGCCGGGCGTCCGGCAGGCCCGGCCTCCTCCGGCGCCAGCAGCTGCGCCATTGCCTGGGCTGCAGCCTGACTTTGTTCGTCATTGAGCGTCGGGGCTGGACAAGGCGGGGTTGCGCCATCCTCCGCCCGGGCATAGGGCCCCAGCGCGATGACGGCGCCGGCCGCCGTGCGCAGGGCCAGGAAGTGCCGGCCGTGTCCATCCGTCAGCTGTTCGGCGCGGCTGGCCGTCAGCCGGCTGAACTGGTCCGCCACTTGGGCGCAGGCTGGCGGCGCGCCCTCCCCCTCAGGCAGGGCCAGGCTGCAGGCCTCACCCCGCCACAGCGCCGCGGGCAGGCGCAGGGCGTGGTGCATCAGCCGCAGGGCCGATTCCAGGCGATCCTCTGTCATTTCATCACCCCTGTACAAAATAATAACAAAAATATCAGAAAAATGATATATATTAGGCGTCATCTGGGGCTATAATAACAATAACATCCATGCGCGGGTTATTCTCTCAGCTGCGTGGGTATATTACAAACAGCGGCATTACCGCCAACGCGTGCCTTGGCGCTTAGGCGCTTAAGCATAAACCAACATATCACAAGGAGGCAACAACATGCGCAAACTCTTATCCCTGGCCTTGGTGGCGGTGCTCGCCCTGAGCGTGCTGGCCCTGCCGGCATCCGCCAATGAGAAGGTCAACTTCTCCGTCTTCCAGCTGAAGGTTGAGATCGATCCGATGATCCAGGCCTTTGGCAAGCTGTACAACGAAAAGCACCCTGACGTCAACGTGACGGTCGAGACCCTGGGCGGCGGCGCGGATTACGGCGGCGCGCTCAAGGCCAAGCTGACGGCCGACCAGATGCCCACCATCTTCATGATTGAAGGCCAGGGCGGCTATGACCTTTGGAAGGACTTCATCGCCGATATGTCCGACGCCGACTGGGTGAAGGATACCGACCTGGCGTTCTATGATCCCGACGGCAAGGCTGTGGGCTTCCCCATCGCCATGGAAGGATTTGGCCTGGGCTACAATGCTGAGATCCTGGAAAAGGCCGGTGTGGATCCCGCCACGCTGACCACCTTCTCCGCCACCAAGGCGGCGATTGAGAAGATCGCCGGCATGAAGGAAGAGCTGGGCCTGGATGCCGTGGTTTCCGTCGGCACCTCCGTGGCCGGCGGCCTGTGGTGGGTCACCAGCCAGCATGTGTTCAACGCTTTTTATGCCGGCTACCAGGACTATAACGACTCGTCCGTATATGACGCCCTGCGCCGCGGCGAAGTGGACCAGGAGCGCCTGACCGCGTTTGCCAACTACCTGAAGCTCCTGTATGACAATGCCGACCCCAACGTGCTGGAAAACGGCAACTATGACGCCCAGGTGGCTGCCTTTGCCTCCGGCAAGGCCGCGTTCATCACGCAGGGCAACTGGATTGACCCCAACCTGGCCCAGCTGGAAGCCACCTTCCCCATGGGCTACATCTCCCACAACTTCCTGGAGGAAGAATCCACGGGCCTGTACATGGCCGCTCCCTCCTGGTTTGTTGTGAACAAGCAGGCAAGCCCCGAGCAGCAGAAGGCAGCCATCGATTTCCTCAACTATATGGCCCTTTCCGAGGATGGCGCCAACTACATGGTGGCTGAGGCCGGCATGGTGCCCGCCTTCAAGTCCGTCAAGCTGCAGCCGGAAGGCCCCTTCTCCAAGGCATTGGTGGAAGCCAGCGCCCGCGGCGGCAACTTCAACTGGTACTTCGGCCAGAACCCGGATGGCTTCAACCAGGGCACCCTGGGCCCCATCTTTGAGCTGCTGGCCACCGGCACCGTGGAAGACTTCGTAGCGGACGTCACCGCTGCCTTCCAGGAGATCGCCAACAAATAAGCAAGCCTTCATGGGAGAACCGCGTGAGCGGTTCTCCTTCTTTTTTCATCCATGATGTTCTGCTGTCAGCAAAAGGAGGGCCATCTATGAAAAGACGGGGATGGATCGATGCCCTGTTTATCTTTCCCTGCGCGTTCGCGTTTATCATGGTCATCATTGTGCCGTTTGGCCTGGGCATCTATTATGCCATGACTGACTGGAACGGTGTGAACCCCATCGTCAACTGGGTGGGCCTGTCCAACTTCCAGGGCATGTTCTCGGAACCGCAGTTTATCTATTCCTTTTTGATCACGCTGATGTATACCGCCATCAACGTGGTATTTGTCAACATCGTAGGTTTTGGCCTGGCGCTGCTGGTCACCGGCAAGCTGCGTCTGCGCAACATCTATCGGGCAGGGTTTTTTGTGCCCAACCTGATCGGCGGCATCGTGCTGGGTTATATCTGGCAGTTCATATTCAACAACGTGCAGGTGGACATGGGCAACGCGCTGGGCATCGCCTTTTTGCAGAAATCGCTGATTTCCCGGCCGGATACCGTCATCTGGGCGATGTCAGTGGTGAACACCTGGCAGTATGCCGGCTACATCATGATGATCTATGTAGCGTCCATCCAGTCCATCCCGGGCAGCGTGATGGAGGCTGCCAGCGTGGACGGGGCCAATTTTTTCCAGCGTGTGCGCCGCATCCTGATCCCCATGATGGCCAGCGCCTTCACCATCACGCTGTTCCTGACACTGACCAACTCCTTCAAGCAGTTTGACCTCAACTTCACCCTCACCAACGGCGGCCCGGCCATGCGCTTCATGGCCAAGCCCATCCGCTCCAGCCAGCTGCTGGCGATGGACATCTACCGCACCGCCAACCAGCAGAACCTCATGGCCCAGGCCCAGGCCAAGGCCGTGATCTTCTTCATTGTCCTGGTCATCTTCTCCCTGACCCAGGTGTACCTGAACAAGCGAAAGGAGCTGGAAGCATGAGTCAACTTGAACCTGTTGCCGGCAACAAGCGCCGCTTCCGGGATGAGGGGCGCAGCCCCGGGCTGATCATCGCGGAGGTCGGCACCATGCTGCTGTTCCTTTTGTTTATGGTGCCCTTCCTGCTGGTGCTGCTCAACTCGGCCAAGACGGCCAAAGAGATTATCTTCAGCCCGGTCTCCTGGCCGCAGAACTGGGGCCAGCTGGGGGAAAACATCACCGCCATCTTCAACAACCCGTCCACCGACTATCTGGGCGCTTTCGTTGACTCGGTCATCATCACGGTGGCAAGCCTGGCGGTCATCGCGCTGTTTTCCGCCATGTGCGCCTGGGCGCTGGTGCGCAACCGCAAGGGCTGGTCCACGGCGATCTTCATGGCCTTTGTGTCGGCCATGGTCATCCCTTTCCAGGTGGTCATGTTCCCACTGGTCAAGTGGTTCAAGATCATGGGCGACGCCATCGGCTTTCCCCTGCTGGGCACCTATCACGGCATCGTGTTCGCTTACCTGGGCTTCGGCTGCTCCATGTCCATCTTTATCCTGCACGGTTTCATCAAGTCCATCCCCATGGAGCTGGAGGAGGCGGCCACCATCGACGGCTGCAGCCAGGTGCGCACCTTTTTTGAGATCGTGATCCCGCTGCTGCAGCCCACCTTCATTACCGTGCTGATCCTCAACGGCATCTGGATCTGGAACGACTACCTGCTGCCGCTGCTCATCCTGGGCTCGGCCGGCGAGGTGCAGACCATCCCGCTGGCGGTGACCGCCTTCGCGGGCAGCTACCTCAAGCAATGGGACCTTATTTTGACCAGCGCGCTGCTGGCGATGATTCCCATCATCGTGCTGTTCCTGTTTGCCCAGCGCTACATCATCAAGGGCATGGTGGAGGGCGCCATCAAGTAGAGCCGGCGGAAACGGCTATTGAACTGCGGCGGCGCAGTTTGACCATATTATTCTTGACAAAGGCTGCGGCCCGCAGCCCGGCGGTCGCTTTGACCTCTTGCACAGAAGAAAGGACGCAGCATGCGCATTGAACGCACCCAATGGGACCCTGCACAGAACGCCCTGGAGGAGAGCCTGTTTCACACCGCCAACGGATACCTGGGCGTGCGCGCCTGTCCGGAGGAAGGGGCGCCCGCGGGCGTACCCAGCATCCGCGGGACCTACATCAACGCCTTTTACGATGTGAAACCGATCCGCTATGGCGAGAAGCTGTACGGCTTTCCCGAGACCCAGCAGGGCATTGTCAACCTGACCGATGTGCAAAACCTGCGCCTTTTCCTGGAGGACGAGGTTTACGAACCCCTCAGGGCCGGCGAGGTGCTGGCCTGCCGCCGCACGCTGGACATGGAGCGCGGCCTGGTGACGCGCTTCATCCGCTGGCGCTCGCCGAAGGGTCGCGAGGTGGAGGTGACCGTGCAGCGCATGGCCTCGCTGGCGCAGCGCGAGCTGTTCATCATGCGGTACACGGTCAAGTCGCTCAACTTCTCGGGCCGGGCGCGCCTCATCAGCCGGGAGGAAGGCGCGGTGACCAACTTCGCCGACCCGAACGACCCCCGCGTGGCCGGCGAAGCGCTGCAGCACCTGCGGGTGGAGGAGGTGCGCCCGATGGAGAGCGGCGGCCTGATCCGCTCGCGCACGCTGGCCTCCGGCCTGGAGCTGGCGGTGGCGGTGGGCTATGCGCCGCCGGCCGGTTTCGCTTTGTCTGTGGAGGCCCGGCCCGCCGCGCTGGAGGCCCGGATGGAGGGCAGCCTGGAACAGGGGCAATCGCTCACCATGACCAAATACGCGGTGTTCGCGGACAGCCGCCGCCATCCGGACCCGGCGCAGGCGGCGCCTGTCATCCTGGCGCAGGCCAGGGCGCTTCCCGTGACACACTATGAAGCCCGGCAGCGGGAGATGCTGGAGGCTTTCTGGCTGCGCAGCCGCGTGACCGTGCGGGGGGATGAGGCCCTGCAACGCAGCCTGGATTTCAGCCTCTACAGCCTGTATTGCTCCGCGGGCCGCGACGCCGTCAGCAGCCTGGCCGCCAAGGGGCTGTCCGGCGAGGGCTATGAGGGTCACTACTTCTGGGATACGGAGATCTATGTGTTTCCCTTCTTTTTGATGACTGACCCGGCGCTGGCCCGCGGCCTGCTGGATTATCGCCACACCATCCTGCCCGCCGCGCGGGAGCACGCCCGGATCATGGGCCATGACCGCGGCGCGCTGTATCCCTGGCGCACCATCGCGGGCTCGGAGTGTTCTGGCTATTTCCCCTCGGGCTCGGCGCAGTATCACCTCAGCGGCGATATCGCCCACGCCTTTCTTCAGTATTACTACGCCACGGATGACCTGGCCTACATGGCCGAGCGGGGCGGCGAGGTCCTGGTGGAGACGGCGCGCCTCTTCCTGGACGCCGGGCACTGGCACGAGGGCAGCTTCCGCATCGGCGCGGTGACCGGGCCGGACGAGTACAGCTGCGTGGTGGACAACAATTTCTACACCAACGCCGGCGCGCAGGAAACCATGCGCGGCGCCGCGATGATCACCCGCAGGCTGATGGAGGCCGGCCTGGCCGGCAGGCTGCTGGCCGCCACCGGCGTGACGCGGGAGGAACTGTCGGCCTTCCTTCGCGCGGCGGACGCGATGTACCTGCCCTACGACGAGACCCTGGGCATCCATGCCCAGGATGACGGCTTCCTCAAGCTGGCCACGCTGGACCTGTCGGCGATCCCCCAGGAGAGATTCCCCCTGCTGCTGCACTATCACCCGCTGTGGCTGTACCGCCACCAGGTGTGCAAGCAGGCCGATACCGTGCTCGCCCACTTTCTCTATGAGGATTTGGCGGACGAGGACACCATGCGCCGCAGCTATGATTACTACGAGCGCTGCACCACCCATGACAGCTCGCTGAGCGCCTGCGTGTTCGCCATCATGGCGGCGCGCCTGGGGGACATGGACAAGGCGATGGACTACTTCCGCCGCTCAGCCACGCTGGACCTGGACAACGCCCACGGCAACACCAGGGACGGCATCCATACCGCCAACATGGGGGGCACCTGGCTGGGCCTGGTGTCCGGCTTTGGCGGCCTGCGCGTCAAGGCGGACGGCCTGCGCCTGCATCCCCGCCTGCCGGGCAGCTGGGATTCTTACAGCTTTCCGCTATGCTGGCGCGGGAGCCGGCTGCGCGTGCACGTGACGGACGTCGGCTGCCGGGTGGAAGCCCTGGGCGGCGAGGCGCTGACCCTGCGGGTGTATGGCCAGCCTGTGCGCGTCGCGCCCGGGCAGGCGGCGGAGGTCCCGCTGCCCAGGGAAGAATAGCGGTTGCGCAACAAAAACAACGCCCGGCGCAGCTGGCGCTGATTCCGATTTTTCCGCATTATATCTCATCCGAGTGTCGCCTTTTCCATGCAAAATGATAGACAGTCAGTGACAAAACTGCAATGGCATAGGCATAAAACCAGTTCTGATATGGAAAGAATCGACAGGCGAAAAAATGAGGAAGTCCAACGCCAGATTGGCAATGAAAACCATGATGAGGCTTTTGCATATCAAAACATAGCCGCCGATGATCACGCTGATTGGCCGGAACAGCTTGCTATTGAAGCTCCACCGCTTTTAAGGCATAAAAATCAAGGGAATCCGGGTTGGAAAGCGCGTCGCGGTTTGTGACCTGGCGTCCGTTGAGGATGTTCGTGACAGCGCTCTCCACCTTTTTGCCGTTCAGGGTATGGGGAATATCCGGGGCCTTGATGATGACCGCGGGCACATGGCGCGGGGAAGCGTTTTTGAAAAGGTTTGTCCTGATCGTCTTTTCAAGCTCGGCGGTCAGCTCGGCGCCTTCCGACAGCCGCACGAAAAGTATCACGCGCTGGTCGCCGTGATGCTCCTGCCCCACGGCAAGGCTTTCCACAACGCCGGGAATCTTTTCCACGATATTGTATATTTCGGCGGTGCCTATTCTGACGCCGGAGGGCTTCAGGACTGAATCGGATCGCCCGTAAAAGGAGATCCCGCCGGTATCCCCATGGAAAAGAACATAGTCCCCGTGGCGCCATACCCCGGGGAAATCAGCGAAATACGCGTCGTGGTAACGCTTTCCGCTTTCATCATCCCAAAAATACAGGGGCATGGACGGAGTCGGATGCAGACACACAAGCTCGCCCTGGGTATCTCTCACGGGTGTACGGTCATCGCCAAAACATTCGATCGGCATGCCGAGCCCCGGGGCCTGAAGCTCGCCCGGATATACCGGAGACATGGGATTCCCGGAGGCGAAGCAGCCGTTGATATCCGTGCCGCCCGCGATGGAATTGAAATGGAGATCCTTCTTGATTTTCTCGTAGATGTAGAAGAAACCGTCCCATGAAAGCGCGGAACCGGTCTGGGAGATGGCCCGCAGGGCCGAAAGGCAGGCGCTGTCCTTCGGCGCAAAGCCCTGCTGCATCAGGGAGTGGATATAGCTTGCGCTCAGCCCGAACACGGTGACGCCTTCCTCCTCAAGCACCTTCCATATGGCCGAGGTATCGGGATAGGCCGGGTTGCCGTCGAACAGCACAATTGCGCTGCCGCAGCCAATGGCAGCGGCCTGCCAGTTCCACATCATCCATGAGCAGGTGGTGATGTAAAGCAGAACGTCCTGTTCGCCAAGGTCTGTATGAAGGGACAGCTCCTTGAGCTGGTTGATCAGAAGCCCGGCAACCGATTGCACCATGCATTTCGGCTTTCCCGTTGTGCCGGACGAAAACATCACGACAGCCGGGTCTGAAGCCTCCGTCTGCTCAAACATGAAGCTTTCGGGCATGGGCTCAAGGAAATCGTCCCAAAGGCAGCCCTGATGCACCTCGCCGTCGCCGCCGGCATAAGGGGTCACGATCACTCTCTCCACACTGGGCAGGCCCAGCGCAAGGGCGGATGCGTTTTTCGTCACGTCAAAGCGTTTGCCCTTGTAGTAATAACCGTCAACGGTGAAGAGCAGGCGGGGCTTCACCTGCCCCATCCTGTCGATTGCCGCGCCGGGACCGATATCCGTGGCGCAGGAGCACCACACGGCGCCCACGGCGGAGGTCGCAAGCATGGCAATGACAGTTTCGGGAAGGTTCGGCATGTATGCGGCGACAAAATCCCCGCGGCCTATCCCGGCCTTGCGCATGGCTGCGGCAAGCCTTACCGTCTGCTCATACACCTCGTCCCTTGTAAGCAGCCGCCTTGTATGATGTTCTCCCCTGAAAATCAGGCTGGCCCTGCCGCCCCTGAAACGGAGAAGATTCTCCGCGTAGTTCAGCCTTGCTCCGCAAAACCATTTTGCGCCGGGGAAGCGCCCGAGATCGTCTACGACCTGATCGTAAGGCTTTGAGCATTTTATGTCCAGAAACTCCCAGAGATCTCCCCAGAAATCCGGGATATTGTCCACGCTCCAGCGGTACAGGGCCTTGTAGTCCGAAAGCTCAAGACCGCGCTTTTGATTGACTGTTTCCATAAAGCGGTACATCCTGGTGCGCTTTACATATCCCTCAGACGGCGCCCAAAGGGGGGTTCTCATCATAATATATCCTCAATAAAAAAAGTAATCATCGAAATGAAGCGCGTCACTGCGGGGTCTTCCCCGCAAAGGCACAGCAAAGCGCGGCCTGATGCTTTGTGTCCGCGGCCGCAGCGCCTGCTCCGGCAGCTGTCAGATGACAGGCGATCACTCAGCCCTTGACTGCCCCTGCGGTCAGGCCGGTGACAAACTGTTTGGACATGCTCAGGTACAGCAGGATGACCGGCAGGGCGGACAGCGTCAGCAGCGCGAACACCCGCGGCCAGTCGGTCGAATACTGGCCCTGCAGGCGGGTGACGGCCAGCAGCACCGTCTTTTTGTCCTCCTGGGTGATGAAAATCAGGGGAAACCACAGGTCGTTCCAGATGGGCACCAGGTTGTAGATGCCCACCGTCGCCAGGGCGGGCTTGATCAGGGGCAGCACGATGCCGTAGTAGATCTTGCTGCGCGGGGCGCCGTCGATATAGGCAGCCTCATATAAATCCCGGGGCAGGCCGTGGATGAACTCCGTCAGGATGAACACCGCCGTGGGCATCCCCATGGCGATGTACACGAAAAACAGGCTCCACAGCGTGTTGAACAGGTCAAAGATCTTCATCAGCTCCAGCAGGCGGATGGTGGCGATTTTGATCGGTAGCATCATGCCCAGGATAAAGAAGAAATAAATCCCCCGTGAAAGCCTGGTGCGCCAATGGGCAAGGGCATATCCCGCCAGCGAGCCCAGCAGCAGAATCGTGGCCAGCGATACCACCACCACCGTGATGCTGTTGAAGAAATACTGGAAGAAGTTGCCCCCCTGCACCACGTAGATATAGTTGTCCAAGGTCCATACGCTGGGCAGGCCAAAAGGATTGCTGTAAATGGCCATGCGCTGCTTGAAGGAGTTGATGATCAGCAGGTACACCGGAAACAGGGCGATAAACACCCAGAAGATCATCAGAATATGGGAAGGGATGTGCATGTTCAGGATTTTCAGGCTGGCGCCTTTGCGCTCATTTTTCCGGGTGCTCATGTGCTCACTCCTTCCCCTGGGTGGCCCTCAGGGTGGGAACCACCCCGGCCAGCAGCATAAAGAACACGGCGGTGGAAATGGCCGCCCCGACCCCCGGTTCCGGGATGCCGATGGGATGCTTGCCGGCTACCCCATAGCGGTAGAAGAGGGAGCCGATCAGGTCGGTGGAGTAATTGGGCGCGCCGTCGGGCGTGGCCATGGCGTAGATGATGTCAAAGGCATTGAAGTTGCTGACAAAGGTCAGGATGGCGATCATCCCCACAACGGGCAGCAGCAGGGGGTACTTGATGTACCAGAAGGTTTGCCAGGAATTGGCGCCGGCGATGTCGGCGGCTTCCAGCAAGTCTTCGGAGATGCCCTGCAGGCCGGCCACGAACATCATGGTGGGGATGCCCACCCACTGCCACACGGACACCAGGCTGATGACGTTCAGGGCTGTTTTCTCGCTGCCCAGCCAGGGCTTCACCAGAAAGCCCAGGCCCATGCTGCGCAGCGTGGGCCCTGCAAACTGAGGGTTCAGGATCAGCTTGAACAGGTAGCCGGTCACCATGACGGCGATGGTGCAGGGGATGAACACAACCGTCTGATAAAACTGGCGTCCTTTCATGGTGCGGTTGGTCAGCACCACGGCAAACAACATGCCCAGCACATTCTGAACGAGCATATGGTACGCGAAAAACACCCAGGTGTTTCTGAATGCGCCCCAGAAACGGGCGGAAACCTCCGGGTCGGTGAACAGGCGGACGTAGTTGGCAAAGCCCACAAAGGTCCGGGCGCCGGTGGTGCCTTCATACAGGCTCAGGCGCACGGAGTCCAGCATGGGATAGGCCATGAACAGACAGTACATCAAAAGCGCCGGCAGGATGTACCATATCCAGTACCTGCCGCCCGGATTCAGGCGGTTTTTACTGGAGGTTTTGCGCTGTACAGTGGTTTGCATGGGGCCTCCTGTCAGGGGTCGATCGGAAAAATGCCGGGAGCCGGTGACCGGCTCCCGGCAAAGTCATTGCGGGGATGGATTTACTGGCCGACGATCTTGGCCTGCTCGTCCGCAAACACTTCGGCGACAGCCTCGGGGGTGGTTTCGCCCTTGGTCAGCGCGTTGAGCTGCTCCACCATGGGGGTGTACATGTTCAGCAGCTTGGCCCATACAAAGCGGGCGTCCAGCACCTTGCCGTCGTTGAGCGCCAGAATCTCCGTCACGGCCGGATCGGCGAAGGTGATGGGGGCGTCAATCATGGGGAAGAAGCCCTGGGGCAGATAGGTTGAGGTGGTCTGCGCCCCTTCGGGGGTGGCCAGCCAGGTCAGGAAGGCCTTGACTTCCTCGGGATACTTGGTGGCGTTGTTGCCGGTGATGCCCATGTCCGGATGGAAGCACATGGCCGGGGTCGCGCCTTCGGGAGCCGGGAAGGCGATGGCGCCCCACTCCACGCCATAGTCGGCGAAGGTGCCGCAGGTCCAGGAGCCGTCGATGAACATCGCAGAGCGGCCCAGGCCCAGCATGGCGGGACCATCCGAGTTGGTGAGAGATTCAAAGCCCTCGGGCAGGTATTGGGCCAGCTCCGCGAAGTCCTGCAGGGACTTCAGGAAGGCCTCGTCGTTCATTTTCTTCTCGCCGCTTTCGTACAGCGCGCGCTGGTCAGCGCCGCCGACATAGTTGGGCAGCATGCCCAGATACACGCACTCCAGGATGTCCCAGTTGGAGGCGATGCCGTTGGCGAAGGGTTCGATGCCCTTTTCCTTGAAGGCCTTGCTGACGGCGATCAGCTCTTCAAAGGTGGTGGGCACTTCCAGGCCGTTCTCGGCAAACAGCGTCTTGTTGTAGTAAATGACCTGGCTGACGGCGGCGAAAGGCACGGCAAACACCTTGCCATCGGGGGTCTGCCAAGCGTCGAGGGCGGACTCCGGGAAGTTTTCCTTCACGCCGGGGATGTCGGTGCAGTCCATGGAGAAGCCGGCGTCAAACAGCTCCTGGCCCACCGCGTAGGAGCGGGAGTAGTACAGGTCGGGGCCGGTGCCGTTGTCCAGCTGCAGGCGCAGGGTGGCGTTGTACTGGTCGGACACCGTGGGCTGGAACGCGATTTCCACGCCGGTCAGTTCCTTGTACTTGTCCAGGAGCGCCTGGACTTTCTCAGCGTCATCGCTGCGCCAGGAGCCCATGGTCAGCTTTACGGTCTCAGCCTGCGTCAGCGCAGGCAGCAGGCCAGCCATCATCAGGACGGCCAAAAGTAGCGCGGTCAGTTTTCTCATCGAGCAAATACCTCCTTCGATTTTGATTTTTTCCATTGATATTGTATCATATGGACATTTTTAGAACAAGCGCAGGCAACAAAAAACACATTTTTCATTTCAAAATCAGCACATGGGCTTCTCAAGCTATGAATCGCCGACCGGTTTGCCAAGCGGAAGCTCAGGTTAAATACGCTGCGATCCCTGTGGTGCCTGACAAAACCGGGTGGCCTTCAGATGTGCTTGTTCAGGGGTTTGGAATTTCAGCATTCAAGTTGACAGGTGCGGAAAGGATGATTCCGGCACCGTTGAAAAGCCTGATCTCAGCCTCACTGGCCCAAAGCAAACTCCGCCTGGCGCAGGATGCCCCGCAGCAGGGACAGCATGCCGCTGTCCACATGGCTGCCGGCCTGCAGGCGCAGCTTCATCCACAGCCTGCCGCCCTGAAACAGGGCGCTGGCCGCTTTGCCGCCCTGCTCGCGCACCAGCAGGAAGCTGCCCTGCCTGGTCCCCACCAGCTCATACTCCTCCCCGCCCAGGGTGCGCGCCGCCTGCTGCAGCCCCTCCGCGTCCAGGCTGTCCAAAGCAGGCTGGTCTGTGTATTTCAGGGCCAGGGTGATGGTGAAGGCCCCCGCGACGTCATAGGCCTTTGCGTACAGGCCCGCGCCGGCCAGCTCCTCGCGCACCGCCTGCGGGGTGGTGCCGTACAGGGCCGGCACCGGGTCATCCATGTCCATGCTGCGCGTGAATACATCCAGGGACGCGGGGAAATGAAGGACCACGCCGAATTCGGGCAGGTCCACCGTGGTGGCCAGCGCCGTGGCGGGCAGCAGCAACAGCGCCGCCATGAAAAGGGCCGGAAAGAACTTTCGTGTTGACATCAATTTCTCACCTTTATTGAATAATACTGATGCAAAGCTTTACAGCCGCGCGATCTGCGCCTCCGCGTCCTGCATGATGGCGGCCACGCGGTCGCAGAAGCGGTCAAAATCCGGGTCGGGCTGCTGGCGTTCCGGGGAGTTGAAGATGACCTCCAGCGATATGCGCAGCCCCTGGTCAAAGCGCGTTTTGGCGGTGAAGCCGGGCACCAGGCGCTTGATCTTGCTGTTGTCAAAGAGGGCGCAAACGGCCTTGTCGCCCAGCATGCTGCCGGTAAAATCATACGCCCCGGCCTGGGCCAGCAGGGTGGAGGGCACATAGCAGGGCAGGAAGGGGCGGTCCAGCGCCTCAGCCAGCAGGCGGTGGATCTGGTTCCAGGTCAGCGCCTCGTCGGAGGTGATGTGCACGGACTCGCCGATGGCGTGGTCATTGCCCATCAGCCCGATGAAGGCGTCCGCAAAATCGTCCGACCAGGTCACGGTCCACAGGCTGGTGCCGTCCCCGGGGATCAAGACGGGCTTGCGGTCCAGCACCCGCCGGATGATCTGCCAGGAACCCTTGTGCCCGTGCACCGACAGCGGCAGCGTGCCCGGGCCGTAGGTGTGGCTGGGGCGCACGATGGTCATCGGAAAGACCTTGCGGTCGCGCTCCTCACACAGCAGCTGCTCGCAGGCGATCTTGTTGCGCGAGTACAGCCAGTAGGGGTTGGACAGCGGCGTGGATTCGGTGATGACCGGGTTGCGGGTGGGCTTGATGTAGGCCGAGGCTGAGGAGATAAAGATGTATTGCCGGGTCTTGCCGGTGAACAGCTGGATGTCCCGGGCCACCTGGTCGGGGTGGTAGGCGATGAACTGGGCCACCACGTCAAAGCTGCGCCCCCTCAGCGCCGCCTCCGCCGCGGCCGCGTCGTTCATGTCGCAACAGATGATCTCAGCTCCCGGAACCAGGTCGTTTTTGTTGCCGCGGTTGAGCAGCGTGACCTGCCAGCCCTGCGCGATCAACTTGCGGGTGATGGGCAGGCTGATGGTGCCCGTCCCGCCAATCAACAATGCTCTCATGTGGGCCCTCCTGTCTATTCAACGCGACGCCGGCATCGAGCCTGTGCGCATGTCGGTTGGACCCATTGTACAGGATGGCCGGGCGCGAGGCAAGATGGCTTTCCTTTGGCGCCCGATGGACCGGCCGACCAGATTTGACAGGCCCGGAAAGGAATTTTATAATAAACAAGTTCTTGCTATTTCAGGCCGCAGGGCCGCAGAAGGAGTACCGCTTGTCCCAGGAAAACGGATTTTTGGCGCTGGATGTCTCAAAGGAAGTGCACCAGGCGCTGACCCGCATGGGGATCACCGCCCCAACGCGGATTCAACAGGAAACCATCCCGCCCATGATGGCCGGGCGCGACATCATCGGCATCGCCCCCACGGGCACCGGAAAGACCATCGCCTTCGGCATCCCGATGCTGGAGTATATCAGCCTGAAGGAGACCCGTGTGCAGGAGCTGGTGCTGGCGCCCACGCGTGAATTGGCGCTGCAGATCGTGCAGGAGCTCAGCGACCTGGCAAAATTCATCCCGGAAATCAAGGTGGTGGCGCTGTATGGCGGCCAGCCCATGTCCCGGCAGATCACCCAGCTCAAGCGCAACCCGCAAATCGTGGTGGCCACGCCCGGCCGCCTGCTGGACATGGTGGCCCGCGGCCATGTGCGGCTTGACCGGGTGCACACCATGGTGCTGGACGAGGCCGATGAAATGCTCAAGATGGGCTTTGTCAAGGATGTCACCAGGATCATAGAGCTGGTGCCGCCCAGCCGGCAGCTTGTGATGTTCTCGGCGACCACCAACGCCGAGGTGATGACCATCTCCTGGAAATACCAGCATGAGCCGATCGAAATCACTGTGGAGGCCACCCGTGAGAACCGCCCGCAGATCACGCAGTACACCATGATCGTGGAGCGCGAGGAAAAAACGGGCGCCCTGCAGTACCTGCTGGATTCGGACGAGTATGAGCGCGTCATGGTCTTTGTCAACACCAAGTTCATGACCCAGCGCGTGTGCGACCGCCTCAAAAAGCAGGGCTACAGGGCCGAAGCCCTGCACGGGGACATCCGCCAGTCCCAGCGCACGCGCATCATGAACGACTTCAAGCGCGGCAGGTTTCCCATCTTGGTGTCCACCGACGTGGCCGCGCGCGGCATCGACGTGGATGACGTGGAGGCCGTCATCAACTACGACCTGCCCAACGAGGACGAGTACTACCTGCATCGCATCGGCCGCACAGGGCGCGCGCGCAAGCACGGCGTGGCCTTCACCATGATGACCTATCAGGAGAGCGTGCGCATGGACGAGATCCTCAGGTACATGCAGACCCAGCCCACCCCGCTGCACTTTGACGAGAGCAAGGTGCTGCGCCGGGAAGACGGCGAGGCGTTTTTCGAGCATATCTGACAGGAATCAGGATTTTTACAAAAGCAACAGCCCGGCCTGGCCTGAAACGGCTTTGCCGGGCTGTTGTTTAATTGCCTGTTTCAGTCTTTGAAGCGCTCCGGATATTTCTCAATGACCGCCTCGGCCATCCAGGCTTCCTGCAGCTGGGTGTAGACCTCGTCCTGGCGGGCGTGGAAAAGCTCATGCTCAAGGGTTTCGCGCACGCCGCCCAGTTCGACCGGACCTTCCTGAACGTCCGACTGATAGCGCAGGATATGGTTGCCGTAATTGGTGCGCGTGGGCTGGCTGATGTCGCCGACGCTCTCCAGCGCCAGGGCAGCCTGGGTGAAGGCCGGCACATAGTCGGTGGTGTCCTGGCAAAGCAGGTAGCCCTGTTCCGGCTGGTTGACGTCATCATTGTACTGGGCGATCAGCGCATCGAAGTCCGCGCCCTCGGCGGTGGCCAACTGATAGACCTCATCCGTCCTGGCCTGGATGCCGGAAAAGGCGGCCTCGCGCTTTGTGTCAAGCTCCTCCTGCTTGGCGGCAAGGAGGGCTTTGGCTTCCTCGAGCTGCCGGTACACGGGCAGGGCGGCCTTGAAGGCCTCCAGTTCAGCGGACTGCTCAGGCGTCAGGCTTTCCAGGGCCAGCAGCTCCTTCACGCGCGCGGCGGCCTCCTCGCCCAGGGCGGCGTGCTGCTCGTCCACAAAGGCGCTGTCCTCCGGGGACGCGCTTTCATTTTTGAGCGCGTCCTCATAGCGGGTGAGCCCGGCCTGGGCCTGGTTCAGCGCGGTTTGCAGGGGGGACAGCTCGCTTTCCAGCGCGCGGATGGCGTCCTGCTCCTCCTGGGGAAGCTGGACCAGGATCTGACGCACCGCGCGGTAGCCCGCGGGCGCGTAATAGACTGTCTGGCCCGTGCGAAGCGCCGTGCCGTAGGCGGCCAGGTTCTCGGCGCAATCGGCCTTGGCCTGGGCGACCTTCTCGTCAAAGGCGCTTTGGATCTGCTCCTCGCTCACCTCGATGTCGCGCCCGGCGTAGTCGTGCAGCTTCTCATACAGCTTGTTCTCCAGGGCGGATTTCCGGTAGGCTTTCTTCGTCAGGTTCAGCTCCGCCGCCTTCTTGTCGATGGCCGCCTCCAGCTCCTCGCCCTCCAGTGCGGTTCCGGCAAAGAAGACGTTCTTCACCTGCTGGCGGATGCTTTCAAACTGGGTTGAAGCCTGCTCTTCAATCGCGGCGTTCTCCTCATCCGTCATCGCGTCCAGGCCCAGCTCGCGCGCCTTTTGCATCAGCAGGGTATGCCTGGCGATGCTCTCCAGGGTGTTTTCCAGCACCGCATCAGGGTCGACGGCCTGGGGGGAGAAGCCGTAGTACTGCGCGTAATAGGCCTGATCTTCCTGCGCCTGCTGGTAGGCGTTTTCATAATAGCGGGTGAATTGCTCCTTGACGATCTCTTCGCCGTTGACCGAGAGGATGACCTGCTGCGCGTCCACTGCCATGTCCTTGACAATCAGGTTGCAGCCGCTCATCAGGAAAGCCGCGGCCAGCAGCAGCGCCGCCAGGGCAAGCTTACGGTTCACAGGGTTTGTTTTCATTGCAGATACGCTCCAGTTCAGATTCTCAAAAGGCGTGTCAGACACGCGCTCACAGTATACCCCCATTGCATGCAAAGCACAAGCCGGCAAGCCTTCCTGCGTGTTCCGCCGCGTTCCTTTCCGGATGTTCCGCGTTGTGTATTTATGCACAATATTCGTTTTTGTTTGCAGATTCGTTGACAATCCGGGCTGTTATATTATAATATCTTGGACGGAATCAGGGGTTGAACAGAACTGACCCGGTGAATTCTGCACTACAAAACAAGGAGGAACTTGTATGAAGAGGATTTTCGCCTTACTCCTCACCCTGGCAATGATGCTGTCCCTGGCGGGCACAGCCTTTGCCGAACCCATCACGGACTTCGTCACCTACCAGACCACTGCCAACGAGATGGAGACCTTCAACATCCTGTACAGCCAGTACGCCAAGGAGCTGGATGTGCTGACCAACTGCATCGACGGCCTGCTGTCCAATGACAACTACGGCAACCTGGTCCCCGGGCTTGCTGAAACCTGGGAGACCCTGGACGGCGGCCTGACCTGGACGTTCAACCTGCGCAAGGGCGTCAAATGGGTGGACTACCAGGCAAATGAAAAGGCCGAGGTAGTCGCCGAGGACTTCCTGTGGGGCCTGGAGTGGGTGCTCAACGAGAAGAAGAACCTGGCGGCCAACATGTCCATGCCTTCTGAAATGCTCGTCGGCGCCCAGGAATATTTCGACTACACCAAGGAGTTGCCGGAAGCTGACGCGCTGGCCCTTGGGCTTGAGAAATTCCAGGAGATGGTGGGCATCAAGGCGGTGGACGATTACACCCTGGTGTTCACCTGTAAAGCCCCCATGCCCTATTTTGCCACCCTGGGCTCCTACAACTGCCTGTATCCTGTCAGCGGCAAGCTGCTGGCGGAGCTTGGCGCAGAGGGCATGAAGGCCGTTTCCTATGATACCCTTTGGTACAACGGGCCCTACACCATGACCACCTATGTGCAAAACAACGAGAAGGTGCTCACCAAGAACCCCACCTACTGGAACAAGGACATCCAGACCTTCAACACCGTGACCGTCAAGATGGTGGATTCCGTGGACGTCGCCTTCCAGATGTACCAGACTGGCGAGCTGGACAATGTCACGCTCAACGAGGCCAACCTGCAGACCATCTACCGCTCCCCCTCCCATGAGTTCCACAACCACCTCAACGAAGCCCGTCCCACCAAGTATTCCTACCAGATCCACCTTGTCTATGACAAGAAGCTGGAAGACGGCAGCCCGGATGTCGCCTGGAATACCGCCATCGCCAACGAGGCCTTCCGCCTGAGCTGGTATTATGGCATGGACTTCACCAATTACCTTGGCCGTGTCAACGCCATCAACCCCCTCAACTGCACCAACTATTGCTACACTGCCGCCAACCTGGTCGCCACTTCCGACGGCAAGGACTATGTCCAGCATGTCATGGACCTGATCGGCCTGCAGCCGTCCAGCGAGACCTACACCCGGTTTGACGCGGAAAAGGGCGCGGCCTACAAGCAGCAGGCCATGGAAGAGCTGTCTGCCAAGGGCGTCACCTTCCCCATCCAGATGGATTACTATGTGCAGGGCAGCAACCAGTCCGCGCTGGACACCGCCCAGGTGCTCAAGCAGACATTCATTGACTGCCTTGGCGAAGACTATGTGGTCATGAACATCAAGACCTTCGTCAACTCCCTCATCAAGGAAGTGCGCGCGCCGCAGCTTGCCTCCTTCTACATCAACGGCTGGGGCGCGGACTACGGCGATCCGATCAACTACCTGGGCCAGGAGACCTATGGCAAGGACAACGCTTTCTACTCCAGGGCCTACTCCAAGATTGACCTGGCAACCGATGAGGACCTGATTGCCCAGTACAAGGAGTTCACCGCCCTGGTGGATGCCGCTGCGGCCATCAACGACGACCTGGATGCGCGCTACAAGGCGTTCGCGGTGGCGGAAGCCTACATGATCGAGCATGCGCTGGTCATCCCGCTGTATGTGAACATCTCCTGGCAGCTGACCGGCGTCAACGACTACTCCAAGATTTTCGCAGCCTACGGTATCCAGAACAACCGTTATATCAACTGGGAGACCAACAAGCAAGGCTATACCACTGAGGACTATGTGAACTTCGCGAAGGTTTACGAGGAGAATCGCAAGTAAGATGCTTTTGTACACGATGAAACGGCTCCTCCAATCCATTGTGACGGTGCTGCTCGTCGTGACCATCGTATTCCTGCTGCTGCGCTTATTGCCAACTGATTATTACTTCACGGAAGAGCAGCTCATCAAGCTGACCGACCAGCAAAGGCATGATCAGTTGGCCGCAGCAGGCTTGCTGGACAGCCCCTTTGTACAGCTGTTCCGCTTCTATGAGGACCTGGCGAATCTGGATTTGGGAACTTCACGCCGCATTCAACACGGTGTGCCGGTCACGCAGGTCATAGGCGGCAAATTTCTGGTTTCCATGCGCCTGGGATTGATTTCCTTAGCCATCTCGCTCTTTTTAGGGGTTGTGATGGGGGTGCTTCAAGCCAGGTACAAAGACAAATTTGGTGATCATGTAGGCACCGCCTACACTGTGTTCGTCAATGCGGTGCCTACCCTGATCACCTATTCATTGGTATTGGTCCTTGGAGCCAGGCTGTTTAAGCTGCCATCCATGTATTCAGTACGCAATGTGGCTAGATCCAGCATCCTGCCGGTGGTGTGCCTCTCGCTCACCTCAACCGCGGGATATATGCTATGGACACGCCGCTATATGGTGGATGAGCTGAACAAGGACTATATCAAGCTGGCCAGGCTCAAGGGGCTTTCTTCCCGCAAGGTGATGTATCGCCATGTGCTCAGAAACGCCTTTGTGCCCCTGGCCCAATACCTTCCCTATTCCATGCTGCTGACCATCGGTGGTTCCCTGCTGGTGGAACGCTTTTTCTCAGTACCCGGCATGGGCACCCTGCTCACGGATGCCATCTCCAGGTACGACACCAGCATCGTGCAGGCAGTGGTCATTTTATATGCCTCCCTGGGGGTGCTGGGTGTGTTTCTCGGCGATGTGCTGATGACGCTGATCGATCCGCGCATTCGTCTAACCAGCAAAGGGAATACACGCTGATGGACATGACGACAAACAACAAGCCCGGCCTGCATCCGGGCGGTGGCGGCAGCGCCGCCGACGACCTGTTTACGTTTGCAGAGTACCGCCACGCGCAGGCAGAGTTCACGGCCAGCACGGAATATTCCTACTGGCGCTCTGTATGGCGCAATTTTTTGCGCAACAAGCCCGCGGTGATCATGAGCTTTGTCTTTATTATACTGTTTATTTTCACTTTTGTGGCAGGAGTGATCGGCAATTACCGCTATGACGAGCTCAGGCCGGACAACAAACTGATTTTTCTTTTCCCCAACGATGAGTTTTGGTTCGGAACCGACAACCTTGGCCGGGATTACTGGAGCCAGGTATGGTATGCGGCGCAGACATCCATCAAGCTTGCTGCGATCGTGGGCGTCGGCGAGATCCTGCTGGGGGTTGTCATCGGCCTGGTGTGGGGGTATGTGCGCTCCCTGGACCGTTTTTTTACAGAGCTGTACAATGTGGTCAATAACGTCCCCACCATCATTTACATGACGTTGATTGCCCTGATGATCGGCCAAAGCTTCCTGATCATGGCGGTGTCCCTGATTTGCTTTGGTTGGCTTCCCACCGCAAGGAATATCAGAAACATGGTGTTCATTTACCGGGACAGGGAGTACAACCTTGCTTCCCGCTGCCTGGGCACCGGCCTGTGGCGCATTCTCTGGCGCAATATCCTGCCGTATCTGATCTCAGTCGTGGTGTTGCGCCTGGCGCTGAGCATTCCCAGCACCATTGCGTATGAATCCACCCTGAGCTACCTGGGGCTCGGCCTGGATGTGAACACCCCCTCCCTGGGCATCCTGCTGCGGAACGCCCGCAGTTATTTCCTGGACTTTCCCTATCTGCTGATCTTCCCTGCGGTCATTGTATCTGTGATTACTGTAACTTTCTATTTGGTGGGTAATGCGTTCTCCGATGCCTGCGACCCCCGCAACCACCTGTAGGCGGGAGGCACGCATGAGCAACAGAGAAAAGGTCTTATCCGTAAAAGATTTGGAAGTGCAGTTTACCCTTCGCGGGCACAATCTGACAGCCATCCGCGGTTGTTCCCTGGATGTGTACGATGGCGAAACCCTGGCCATCGTCGGTGAAAGCGGGTCAGGCAAAAGCGTTTTTACAAAGTGTTTTGTCGGCATGCTGGACAGAAACGGCGCGATTACGAACGGCAGCATCCGATACAAAGGACAGGACCTGGCGGGATACAAGAGCGAGGCCCAGTGGCGCACCATTCGCGGCAGGGAGATTGCCATGGTGATGCAGGACCCCATGACCAGCCTGAACCCGCTCAAGCGCATCGGCAAGCAGATCCAGGAAGCCGTTGAGCTGCATCATGGCCTGTACGGCGCTGACGCCAAGAAGGAAACCATCCGCATGCTTGAGCTGGTGGGCATTCCCGAGCCGGAAAAGCGCTACTATCAATATCCCCATGAGTTTTCAGGCGGCATGCGGCAGCGGGTTGTCATTGCCACGGCCATTGCCTGCCGGCCCCATATCCTGATTTGTGACGAGCCCACCACCGCTTTGGACGTTACGATTCAGGCGCAGATCCTGGACTTGATCCGTCAGCTGCAAAAAGAGCTGGGGATGACCATCATCTATATCACCCACGACCTGGGCGTGGTTGCCAACGTGGCCGACCGGGTGGCGGTGATGTATGCCGGCCAGATTATTGAGATCGGCATGGCAGATGAGATCTTCTACAACTCACAGCACCCCTATACCTGGGCGCTGCTGGGTGCTCTGCCGCAGCTGGGCACAAGGGGAAACAAGCTTCCCGCTATTGATGGCGCGCCCCCCAACCTGTTCAATAAAATCACCGGCGACGCCTTCGCGCCGCGCAACCGCCAGGCGCTGAAGATTGACTATGTGGAAGAGCCGCCGCTGTTCAGCATCTCGGACACCCACCGGGTGAAATCCTGGAACATGGATCCCAGGGCGCCCAAGGTGGAGCAGCCGGCAGAAGTAAAGCGCCTGGCGGAATGCATGCTGGAAAAACGCAATGCCCAGGCGCCAGAGCCTGAGAGCTATGAAGGGCGTGAAAAGCTGATAGAGGTCAAAGACCTGTATGTCGGTTTCGGCCCCGCGCGCAAACGCTTTATGGCGGTCAAGGGCGTCAGCTTCGATATCTACCGCGGGGAAACCTTTGCCCTGGTCGGCGAGTCGGGCTCCGGGAAAACCACCATCGGCCGTGCCATTTTGCGCATCAACCCCGCGACCGCGGGGGAAATCCTTTACCACGGGCGCCGCATCAGCGGAAAGATTGACAAGAAGCTGGATTTGGAGGTCATCCGCGGCTGCCAGATGATTTTCCAGGATCCCATGGCCTCCCTGAACGAACGGGCAAAGGTGGACTACATTGTAGCTGAGGGCCTGCTCAACCATAAGCTCTATGAGAATGAGGAAGACAGACAGCGCAAAGTGCATGACGCCCTGCGTGAAGTCGGGCTGTTGCCGGAATTCGCCTCACGTTTCCCGCATGAGTTTTCAGGCGGTCAGCGCCAGCGCATCGGCATCGCGAGGGCGCTTGTCATGGAGCCGGAATTCATCGTGGCAGACGAGCCCATCTCGGCTTTGGATGTCAGCATCCGCGCCCAGGTGCTCAATTTGCTGGATGATTTGCAGAAAAACCGGGGCCTGACCTATCTGTTTATTGCGCATGACCTGTCTGTGGTGCGCTTTGTTTCGGACCGTATCGCTGTCATCAACCATGGGCGGATCGTAGAGCTGGCGCAAAGCGAAGAGCTTTTCTGTCACCCGATGCATCCCTACACCCAGGCGCTTTTGTCCGCTGTTCCTTACCCGGACCCGCGGCTGGAGAAGCAAAAAAAGCTGATGATTTACGATCCTGCTGCCCATCAATACTGGAAAAACCCGCCAAGCTGGCAGCAGATCAGGCCGGGGCACTATGTGCTTGCCAACGAGCCGGAAATGGACACCTATCGCAAGCGCCTTCAGCAAGAGCGGGTAAACTGCCTGTAGGGGCAATGGAATCCTGACAGCTGTTTCTTTCCGATCGTACAGGCCGCCTGTGATCAAACGGGCGGCTGTTTTTATGCGCTTGTGACTGGATTTAATATTGATTCCAATCTTTATTGCATCGTCGCGCCGGGTCTTTTATCGCCCTGCTGTGCCAGTCAGCCTCAATAAACCCTTCTCCAAAGAGAATGGAAATTGCTCGTAAGCTGCAAGTAAAATTCACATTATTTCACGTTATTTCAATTGTTTCATACTGCGCCGCGGTTGACAGGCGTTTCTTTTCTGTTTATTATAATTTCAGACCTTCATAAACGGAACACCAATCTGCCGCCTGAACGAGGGGAGAGTGTGTGTATGGCGCAACTGGATTTGCGAAATCTGAGGGAATATAACCGCCGCAACCGGATTACCCGCAACTGGCAGTTGTATCTGATGCTGCTGCCGGTGGTTATCTATTTTGTCGTGATGTGCTACGGGCCCATGTACGGCGTGCTGCTGGGGTTCAAGGATTACCGCGTGCGTCGCGGCATCATGGGCAGCCCGTGGGCCGATCCCCTGTTCAAGCACTTTGACCGCTTTTTTTCCTCCCCGTATTGCGAGCGGGTCATCACCAACACCGTGATGCTCAGTTTGCAAAGCCTGATATGGGGTTTCCCGGTGCCCATCCTGCTGGCGCTGTGCGTCAATGAGGTGCGTAACACCAAATACAAAAAGTTTGTACAAAACGTCACCTATGCGCCGCACTTCCTGTCCACCGTGGTGCTGGTGGGCATGATCCGCAGTTTTACCAACACCGACTATGGTGTGGTCAATATCATTATCCGCGCGCTGGGCGGGGAGGGATACAACTGGATGCAGCGGGCCAATTTGTTCCGGCCGCTGTACATCGGCTCCGGCATGTGGCAAAACGCGGGGTGGAACTCCATCATCTATATTGCCGCGCTGTCGGGCATCGATCTGGAGCTGCACGAATCGGCCATGATTGACGGCGCCAGCCGGTGGAAACGCATCTGGTACATCAACCTGCCCGGCATCATGCCCACCATCGTCACGCTGCTCATCCTCAACAGCGGCTACATCATGAGCGTCGGGTTTGAAAAAGTCTTCCTGATGCAAAATGACTTGAACCTCTCGGTGTCCGATGTGATTTCCACCTATTCCTACCGCATCGGCATTGAATCGGCGCAGTATGAGATGGCCACCGCCATCGGCCTGTTCAACTCGGTGGTCAACATGGTGCTGCTGGTAATGGTCAACGCCGCGTCCAGGCGCCTGGGCGACACCAGCCTGTGGTAAGGGGGAGCATGATATGACACAAACAACGCGCCCCGGCACCAACAAAAATGCCCGCATGTCCAAAGGCGATGTGCGGTTTGAAACGGGCATCATCATCCTGCTGGCCATCCTGACGGTGCTCATCATCTACCCGCTGGTGTATGTCGTCAGCGCGTCTTTCAGCGACGCGCTGATGGTGGCGGCAGGCCGTGTCATCCTGTGGCCGGTCAGCTTTACGACCGACAACTATGCGCAGGTTTTCAAAAACCAAAGCCTGGTAACAGGCTTTTGCAACTCCATGCTCATCATGGGCATGGGCACGGCGCTCAACTTGGTGATGACCGTTCTGGCTGCTTTTCCGCTGTCGCGGCGCCATCTGTGGGGCCGCAATGTGCTGATGAAGCTCATCACGTTTACCATGTTCTTTTCAGGCGGCCTCATCCCCACCTACCTGATGGTGAGCAAAACGCTGGGCCTGATGAATTCCTGGCTGGCGCTGATATTGCCGGGCGCCATCTCGGTGTACAACATGATCATCATGCGCACCTACTTTACCTCGTCCATCCCCTATGAAATCCAGGAGGCGGCGGAAATTGACGGCGCCAGCCACTTCGGCACCCTGCTGCTTATCATGCTGCCGCTGTCCGGCCCCGTGATTGCCGTGATCGGCCTGTATTACGCCGTTGGCCACTGGAACAGTTATTTCAACGCGCTGCTGTACATCAGCGAGGAAAAGCTGCAGCCGCTGCAGCTGCACCTGCGCAAGATCCTGATCCTCAACTCCTCCCAAGCCATCATGGACATGGCCTCTGATGAGGCCGCGCGCCAGGCCATGCGGGCGGAGACCATCAAATACGCGGTGATTGTCGTGTCCTCAGTACCTATGCTGATCATCTATCCGTTTGTACAGCGTTTCTTTGTCAAAGGCGTGATGATCGGCTCTGTCAAGGGATGATGCGCGCATGGTGTGCGCTCATGATATTGAAAGGAGGGTTTCTCATGTTCAAACGTTTCCTGACCTGTTTCGTCGCGCTTCTGCTGGCGCTGCCCTTTGCGGCACTGGGCGAAGTGACCGTCAACAAGGAAGGATTCCCCATCGTATCCGAACCCATTGTGATGACGGTTGTCAATGCCCAGTCCCCGATACAGATCGACTTTAACGACATTGTGATTCTCAAGGACTTCGAGGAAGTCAGCGGCATTGACATGCAATACCGCAACATCCCGATGTCTGATGCTCCCACGCAGCTCAGCCTGCTGCTGGCTTCCGGCGTGCTGCCCGATATCCTGTTCAAGATGAGCGTATCGGCCACCGACCAGGCCAAGTATGCCGAGGAAGGCATGTTCCTGCCGCTGAGCGATTATGCGGAATACACCCCCAACCTGGTCAAATGGCTGGATAAGTATCCCTCCGCGCGGGATGCCATCACCCAGGTCGACGGCAAGTACTATGGCGCGCCCTACATCCTGGCCGGCGAGGCCATCCGCATGAGCACCAAGATGTTCTTCAACACCGATGTGCTGGAGAAATTGGGCTATGATGCCATCCCCACCACCACCGAAGGCCTGCTGGAGTACCTGCGCAAGGCCAAGGAACTGGACTACAACGAAAATGGCCAGGCTGATGAAATCCCGCTGACTGCCAGCAGCATTGGCGCGATCATTGGACCCTTGGCCGGCTCGTTCGGGCTGTACAATCGCGGCGGCAGCCATACTTACCTGTATGCGCTGGAAGACGGCACGGTGGATTATACTTTCCGCACCGAGAAATACCGCGAGCTGCTGCGCTTCCTCAATACCCTGTACACCGAAAAACTGCTGGATCAGGACATTTTCACCATGGACTTTGCCCAGCTGATCGCCAAGGCGTCCACCGGGCGCGCATTGACCTATTGCATGGTCAACAACTCTCCGGTGGCCGGCAGCAAGTATGAGGACTTCACCATCGGCATCACCGAGCCGTTTGAAGGCCCTCAGGGTGATAAGATTTGGGGCACCTATACCCTGCCTGCCAGCACGACGGCCCAGTTTGTCATCACCGATGCCTGCAAATATCCTGCCGCCGCCGCCCGCTGGGTGGATCACTGGTATTCGGATGAGGGTATCATCGCCTACTTCATGGGCGTGGAAGGCGTCACATATGAAAAGGACGAAAATTCTCCCGGCGGCCTGAAGCTGACCGACTTTGTGGTGAAAAACCCCGACGGGATCAACTTTGAGCAGGTGCTGGCCACCTACGTCCCGTAGGCGGGCGGCGCCAACCCCTCGGTAGCCACCAATGAATTCTTCAAGGGCGGCGAAACCTGGCCGGCGTCGGTGCGCTGCGCGGACGGGCTGATCAACTATGTCCCCGAAGAAGTGTGGGCGCCTGTGGCGCGCTTCTATACCGCTGAAGAAGCCAGTGAGATGTCCCAGTTGCGCAGCGAGATCGATACCTACCACTCCGAGTGGCGTGCGTACTTCATCTCCGGACAGAAGAGCCTGGATGACGATTGGGATGAATACGTCAAGGGCTATGACGGCATGCGCCTGGATCGTTGGCTGGAAATCTACACCAAGGCGCTCAAGGAAGCAGGTTACATAAAGTAATCCCGCGATCAACCCGCCCCTGTCCTCAAAACGAGGGCAGGGGCATAATTCTTATACTGATGCAATAAAGATCGGAATCAGTACCAATCGCATCAGGACAGGTTTTGCGGAATAAGGCCTTGCCGCGGTGCACTGTTTTGATCTTGTATTTCCCGGGGCGTGATGATAAAAACCGATGGCCACCATCAACCCGCTGCTTTTTCCCGGCTGGTTTTATGCTATACTCCATGAAGGCAATACAGGAAACGGGGGCGGGCCATGCGCATCGTCAGGGCCGGGGCGGCGGTCTATGCTTTGGCATGTGATCATGGATTTTGAGGTGGCATGTTGAGGATACCGCGTTTTCAGACCTATTCTCCTTTGGGACGTCTGTACCAGAAAGCGGGTTTGCCGGATAAGATTCGGCGCAGCCTGAACATCATGATTCTGGCCAATGTGTTTGGGACCATGCATGGCATTATTTGCGGCGGGGGCACCAGCGCGATGATCGGCTTTGCCAGCAGCCTGGGCGCGGGTGACCTGGCCTTCGGGCTCCTTGCCGGATTGCCGCAGGCCGCTTCCCTCCTGCAGCTGCCATTTGCCGTGTTGGTCAACGCCACACAAAAACGCAAGCGCTATCTGCTGACCTATGGTCTGGTTTCCAGGGCGCTGTGGCTGTTTTTCGGTTTTATTCCCTTGGTGGTGCCCCAAAACCCCGCCTTCCTGCAAATTTTTTCTTTGATCTTTCTGTTGGGAATCTCTTCCGGTCTGGGCGCTGTCATCAACGTGTGCTGGTTTCCATGGCTGAGCGATCTGGCTCCGCTGTCGATCCGGGGGCGGTGGATGGGCTTTCGGGATATGCTCCTGTCCCTGACCAACATTGCGTTTGGTTTGCTGGCCGCCTTTATGCTGGATAATCTACCGCCCCAAAGCAGGTATCTGATCATTTTCGCCGTGGGGGGAACGGCGGGCGTGCTGGACATGCTGTGCTTCCGGTTTGTGGAGGAGGTGTATACCGCCCCGCCCAGGCAAATGAAACTCGGGAAGACACTGAAAGCCGTGTTTTCCAACAAGCCTTTCATGCGCTTGCTGCTGATGTGGACGGTCTGGTGCTTTACGACCAACCTGGCTGCCCCTTACCTGATCCCCTATGCCCGAAACGTGATGGGCCTGAGCTTTACGCAGATCATGATCTTCGGCACCCTGTCCGGGTCGATCGCCACCATAGCGATCATGCCCTGGTGGGGGAAGGTCCTGGACAGGCACGGCCCGCGGCGCGTCATGCTTCTTGCGTTTGCCGGCGCTCCCCTCAGCGCCTCTTTCTATTTGCTGGCCCGGCCGGGAAGCGTGCTTCCTGTGTTTCTGCATAATTTTGTCGGCGCCTTGTTCTGGAGCGGCACGAACCTTTCCGCGACCACGCTTCAGCTGTCCTGTTCGCCGGACGACATACGCTCTGCGCACATCGCGGTTTTTTCCAGCGTCACGGCCCTGGTGGGGACGGCCTTTGGCGCCCTGACAGGGGGCGCCTTGCTGGAAATATGCGCCGCAAACCAATGGTTCAGCGGCGCTTTTGACCGCTACAAGGCGCTTGTCCTTCTGGCGGTCATCTTGCGTTTTTCTACGGCCCTGCTGCTGGTGCCCCGGCTGCAGGATGGTTATGCCGACCAGGTTCAGGGGAGAACCAGCAGCACCTGAGCCATGGACCCTTTGCGCGCTTGCCTTCACGGATGGGGCATGCTTCTATGGTTGCGGCCCGCTGGCAAAATGAGGCGGCGCGCCCATCCCGGCGCTGCGCCAGGGCAGCCATCAGAGACCGAAAATGCAATGAAGAGGTGAGTTCAATGCTTCCCGCACCGGAGAATTACAGCGTATGGCCTTCCGTAATCCCGGCGGACACAAAGGTGACAATGACGGTCACCGCCAATGAGAAAGCGTTTCTATTCGCGCACGGCGCTGTCTATCAGCTGAAAATCATCCATGTGTCGGCGGATGAGGACAGCTATTATCACCCCGCCAAATTCGATCTGCTGACGGTGGAGGCGCGCGACGGCGTTCTCCGGTTTGAGCATGTGTTCCCGGGAGAAATGGAGCACCTGATCATCCTGTCCCGGGACGGGCAGGAGGTTCAAACGATGGCCGTGTACTCCCTGTATGAGGACTGGTACGCGCTGACGCCATACAAGGGGGATTTTCATGCGCATTCCTTCCGCTCGGACGGCAGGCGCGACCCCGCTGCGCTGGCGGGACATTACCGCGAGCAGGGGTATGATTTCTTCGCCCTGACGGATCACAACCGCTTTTATCCCGGTGAGGAGATCGACGAAACCTTCGCGGGGGTGCGCACGGGGCTGACCCGGGTGCCCGGCGAGGAGGTGCATGCCCCCAGCATTTCGGTGCATGTTGTGCATGTGGGCGGAAAAAAGAGCGTGGCGGAATTCTATCTGAACAACCGCGAAGCCTATGAAAAGGAAGCGGAGGCCTGCCTTGCCGCCCTGCCAGCGCACATTCCGCCGGAATACCGCGAGCGCTACGGCAAGACGATGTGGGCGGTGGACAAGATCCATGAGGCCGGGGGGCTGGCGATTTTTCCGCACCCCTACTGGCAGGTCGAATCCACGCGGATGTACAATGTGGATCTTCCGCTGACCCATCTTCTGCTGCGCAGCGGCAAGTTTGACGCGTATGAGCTGCTGGGCGGCATGGGACAGGCGGGGAACAATCTTTCGTTGACCATGTGGAACGATTTGCGCGCCCAGGGGGTTCAGCTCCCGGTGGTAGGCTCAAGCGACGTGCATGGCGTTAAGGAATGCGGCTTTTTCCCCAACCTGTTCACCATCTGCCTGGCCGCGGCCAACGAGACCGGCGCCATTTTGGAGGCGGTCAAACAGGGCCATACGATCCCGGTGGAAGCGACGGATGACGAATACAGGCGGCATTACCGCTGCTACGGCACGCTGCGGCAGACGGTCTACGGACAGTTTTTGCTGAAGCGTTACTTCCCCGGGCTGCAGCGCCTGGCGCAGGGTGAAGGCGTGGCCATGCGCGCCTACGCCATGGAAGCGGCGCCGGCGGCGCTGATCGAGGCCCATGCCGCGATGGCGGAGGACTTCCGCCTGCGCTTCTTTGGCCGCAGGGAAGCGAGGCTGCCGTCAGCCGCGATGCTGGCCTGGGAAGAGAAATGGCGGGAAGCGCAGCGCAATGGCCCGCGAACCAAGGGCAGCGCGGCATACAGCAAGGAGATCAGGTATCAGATTTGATACTGATCCCTATCATTATTGAATCGTCGCGCCGGGTCTTTCGCCCTGCTGTGTCAGTCCATTTCGACGCGGCTTTGGATGCGAACAAGCTTGGCATCGGTATGACAACGCCATCCAGGGTTTTTCCTGCGGCGGCCGGCCTTTACACAGCCATGGGCTTCCGATAGAATCAAGGGGATTTTATGAAACATGCCGGCGCTGCCGGAATGCAGGAGGAAACATGTTCAATCGCACCGAATACCAGGATCTGACCGTGGTGGCGGACCGCCGGCTGCCCATGACGACCACCCTGGTGCCCCATCCGGATGCGGCGGGCGCCATGAGCTTTTCACGGGTATCGCCCTTTTGCCTGTGCCTGAACGGCACCTGGGAGTTTGCCCTGCTGGCGGGCCCGCGCGAGATCCCCGCGGACCCGGCCGCGCTGGAGACGCCCGGGCGCATCCTGGTGCCCGGCTGCTGGCAGATGCAGGGCTGGGGCAAACCGCAATATACCAACGTCAATTTCCCCTTTCCCTACGATCCGCCCCATGTGCCCGACGAGAACCCCATCGGTGTCTACCGGACCCGTTTTACCCTGCCGGAGGCCTTCCTGGGGCGGCAGACCCGGCTGCGCTTTGAGGGGGTGGATTCCTGCTTTTATCTGTACGTCAACGGGCAGTACGCCGGCTTCTCCAAGACGCCTCATCTGGCCGCCTGCTTTGATATCGGCCAATTTGTCCGTGAGGATAGCGAGAACGAGCTGCTGGCGCTGGTCTTTCAGATGTCCGATGGCAGTTACCTGGAGGATCAGGACAAATGGCGGATGAACGGCATCTTCCGCGATGTGCTGCTGATGAGCTTTGGCAGGGATCGCATTGAGGACGTCATCCTGGACGCCGGGCTGCTGGCAGACAACACCACCGGCACGCTGAAGGCCCGGGCGCTGGTCCGCGGCGATGTTAGCGTGCAGTTTACCGTGCTGGACGGCGACCGGCCGCTTGCCAAGTCGACTGTACAAGCTGTTCAGGGCGAGGCGGCCGCGGATTTCACCCTGGAGGGGATCAGCCCCTGGAGCGCGGAGACGCCCCAATTGTATACGGTGCTGACCGAGATCACGGGCCAGGCCGAGGCCTTCCGGGTGGGCTTCCGCCGGGTGGAGATTGACGGAAGCCGGCTGATGATCAACGGCAAGGCAGTCAAGCTCAAGGGCGTCAACCGGCACGACACCCACGATACCCTGGGCGCCGCGATGCCGCTGGAGACGCTGTATCAGGACGCGCTGCTGATGAAGCGCTACAACATGAACACCGTGCGCACCGCCCACTATCCCACGGACCCGCGCTTTCTGGATTTTTGCGACCGGCTGGGGCTGTATGTGGTGGACGAGGCGGATTTGGAATGCCACGGCGTCAACCGCTTTGACAGCTATGACCTCATCGCCACGGACCCCGCCTGGCAGAAGCAGTTCGTTGACCGCGGCGTGCGCATGGTGCAGCGCGACCGTAACCATGCCAGCGTCATTTTCTGGTCCCTGGGCAATGAAGCCGGCTATGGCGTCAACCACGAGGCGATGGCCCGGGCCATGCGCAGGCTGGACAGCTCCCGCCCCATCCATTATGAGCGCGACGAGCGGGCGCAGACCGCGGACATGGTCTCCCAGATGTACACCTCCATCCCCAACCTCATCAAGCACGGCAGGGAAAAGGGCAAAAAACCCTTCTTCCTGTGCGAGTATGCCCACGCCATGGGCCTGGGCCCGGGCAACCTGGAGGATTACTGGCAGGTCATCTACGCCCATGACCGGCTGATCGGCGGCTGCGTGTGGGAGTGGGTGGACCACGGCATTCTGCAGCACACCCAGGAGGGCAGGCCCTACTGGGCCTACGGCGGGGAATTTGGCGAGTTTCCCCATGACGGCAACTTCTGCGTGGACGCGCTGATGTATCCCGACCGCAGCCCGCATACCGGCCTTCTGGAATACCGCCATGTGCTGCGCCCGGTGCGCGCGCGGCTGCGGGACGAGGCGGCCGGCAGGATCACGCTGAAGAACCTGTTCGACTTTACCGACCTGGACCGCCTGGAGATGCGCTGGCAGGTGGAAAAGGATGGCGAGCGCTTCGCGCGCGGCTGCCGGAGGCTCAAGGGCGCGCCCGGGCGCAGCGTGACGGTCTCCCTGCCCCTGGGCGGGTACCCGCAGGGCAGCTTCCTGCGCCTGGCCTTCTCCTTTGTGGACCAGCCGGACTGGGCGCCCCCGGGGCATGTGCTTGCCGGGGAGCAGCTGCCCCTGGCGCTGGGTTACGCGCCCCGCAAGGCCAGCCTGCCGCCGGTCAGGCTGGCGCTCCGGCAGGATGACCGGGAAATCCGCGTCAGCGCCGGCCGGGCCGAATACACCTTCACCCGCGCGGGCAAGGGCCTGTCAGGCATCACGCTGGGCGGCACCCAGCTGCTCAGGGAGCCGCTTTGCGCCAATCTCTGGCGCGCCACCACGGACAATGACCGCGGCTGGGCCGGCCTGGCGCGACGCTGGGAAGAGCGCGGGCTGGACAAGCCGCTGCTGCGCCTGACGCGCTTTGAGGCGGCTGAGGGCAAGGACAGCCTGGGCGTGCTGGTGGATACGGTGGTCGCGCCCAAGTCGCTGCGGCCCATCCTGACGCTGGAGCAGCAGTTTGTCTTCCGGAAGGATGGCCGGGTGGAGCTCACGGCGCGCTTTGTGCCGGGCGACTTGCCCCCGGACCTTTACCTGCCGCGGCTGGGGCTCAAGTTTCAGATGCCCCGCGCCTTTGACCGCCTGCTCTGGCTGGGCCGCGGGCCGCAGGAGAGCTATCCGGACATGAAGACCGGCGCCTTTTTCGGCCGCTACGCGGCCGTTGTGCGGGATACGCATGAGCCCTATATCTACCCGCAGGAGAACGGCGCCCATCAGGACACCAATTGCGTGATGATCCATGCCCTCTCCGGCCAGGGCCTGGTCATCGCCGGCGCGGAGGGTTTCTCCTTCAGCGCCCACCACTATACGCCCGCGCAGGCGCAGGCGGCCCGCCATCACCATGAGCTGCCCGAGGGGGATTTCACCCAGGTGCTGCTGGACAGCGCCATGGGGCCCCTGGGCAGCAATTCCTGCGGGCCGGAGCCGCTGGAGAAGGACAGGCTCTACCTCAGGCAGCCGCGCGAATTCCGCCTGACCCTGCTGGCGGCCGATGCCCAGTGCCTGGCGGATTTCCCCGCCCTGGCCCGGACGCTGAGGGGCTGACGCGGCCTGTTGAATTTTGTGAATTTACCTCATTAGAATATCCATGATGTTTACCTCATTAGAATATCCATGATTTCTTGACAGCCCCTTTGCGGGGCTGCTATGATTGTAAAGAAGCCGCGGCAGGAAGCGGCCCCGGATGATCACAACAGATGAAGATGAATAAGGAAGGGAGAAACATGAACAAAAAGAGAAGACTTCTCGGCATCCTGCTGGTTTTGGCGATGATGTCAGGCCTGCTTGCGATGTCCGCAGGGGAGCACACGCACAGTTGGAGCAACTGGAGCGAACTTAGCCCGGCCACCTGTACCAGCAGCGGCTCAAGCATGCGCAGCTGCACGAAGGATGGCTGTTCGGCTGTAGAGTATGACTACAACAGGCCGGCGGCCCTGGGGCATGATTGGGGCAACTGGACGGTAGTCACACCGGCCACCTGCATCGCGGAAGGCCAGGAGAAGCGCGAGTGCAAGCGCGCCGGCTGCACCGCTTCGGAAACCCGTACCCTGAGCAAGCTGCCGCATGACATGATTCCATGGCATGTGACCACTCCAGCCACCTGCGACAACAACGGCGTGGAAGAAACCTCTTGCAGGAACTGCGCTACCCAGACCCAGACACGTGTGATCACGAAACTGGGCCACAGCTATGGCCAGTGGAACCCGCTCGCGGGCGACGTGGCCGACTGCACCCACGACGGTAAGGAGATCCGGTATTGCACGCGCTGCGGCGACCCGGAAACCCGCGTTGTCCCCAAGCTGGGGCACCAGTTCGGTCCCTGGATGGGCAGCCCGGACCCCACCTGTACCGCGGCTGGCACCAGAATAAAAATCTGCGCCAGGTGCGCTCATATGGAGTCGGAGCCGGTCCCGATGCTGGAGCACCAGTATGGTCCCTGGAAGGGCGACCCGAACCCCACCTGTGAAGCCGGCGGCTGGAGAGTGCGCATCTGCGCCATGTGCGGTGGCGATGACAAGGAGCCGCTCGCGGCATTGGGGCACAGCTATGGCGCCTGGAAACCCGAGGTCGACCCCAGCTGCACCTTTGCAGGCTCCCGGCAACGCACCTGTACGCGTTGCGGTAATGTTGATACCCAGCCTGTGCCTGCGCTGGGCCCGGCTCAGCCCGCAGGCCACAATAATATGGGGAACTGGATACTGACAACGCCGCCCACTTGCACTACATTTGGCGAGGAGACGCGCACCTGCGCGGACTGCGGCCGGGTGGAGAAGCGCAAGGTGGAGAAGCTGCCCCATACCTCCGATGAGATATGGGTCATTGTCCAGGCGGGCGATCTCCGGCAGCCCACCAAAGAGGCCACCACCTGCACTGTGTGTCATCAGCCGGCCAAAACCAAAACCTATGTGCCCAACGGCATCAAGCAGGAGCAACGCACCTTTGCCTATGGCCCGCTGGCCGGCCAGGCCAATCCGGCGCTGGGCGGCAGCGATGTGCGGGCCATCTGGCTGGACCTGACCACCAACGCCACCTATACCTTCCCGCTGGTCACGCCCGATTCGCTGAACGTGGGCAGCGCGATCGTCACCGTCTCCAACGGCACCGTGCGCGTGAGCCTGGAGAAAAACGGCGAGACAGCCTCCCTGCTGCGCTACCGGTATTGGCAGGCCTTTTCGGACGCGGCATCAATCTCCCTGAACAAGCTGGAAGGCCCCTCCCTGCCCTTTGACCAGGCTGTGCCGCTGCAGGGCGACAGCGCGGTCATTGTGGTGCAGATGCTGGCCAACTACTATACCTTTGGCGTGAACACGCCGTTCTCAGACGCGGAAACCGCCTGGGACGGCATGAGCTATCAGGAAATCAACAACGAGATGCTGCAGAACATGGCGAGCGAGTAAGCCCGCCGCTGTCAGGCAAGGGCGCCGGAAGGCCTTTGCCGGCAGCCGGATGATACAAAAGACGGATGGGTCAGGTTTGACGTCCATCCGTCTTTTATTGCGGCGGTTCAGCCGCAGCATTTTCAGCTCTCGCGGTACAGGTCGATCAGCGCCTGGGTGCCCAGGTCGCCCTTGCCCTCCTCTTCCATTTTCTTGTACATTTTCAAGGTCTTTTTGAGGATGGGCAGGTTCAGCTCACGCTGCTTGCCCTCCTCCTGCGCGATGGCCAGGTCCTTGATGAAATGCTTGATGAAGAAGCCCGGCGCCTTGTCGCCGGAGATCATTTTGCGGCCGTTGTTGCTCATTTGCCAGGAGCCGGCGGCGCCGGTCGAAATTGTGTCCAGCATGAGCGTCAGGTCCAGCCCGGCAGCCTCGCCGTAGCGGATGGCTTCGGCCACGCCGGCCACACAACCCGCGATGGCGATCTGGTTGGCCATCTTGGTGTGCTGGCCTGCCCCGTCGCCGCCCTCTAAAATGATGGTCTTGCCCATGGCTTCAAACAGCGGGTAGGCGGCCTTGAAATCCTCCTCCAGCCCGCCCGCCATGATGGCCAGGGTGCCGGCCCGGGCGCCGGTGTCGCCGCCGGAAACCGGGGCGTCCAGCGGGCGCAGGCCTCTCTTGCGCGCCTTTTTCGCGATGCCTTCCCAGAGCTTGGGGCTGGTGGTGGTCATGTCGATCACCAGGGCGCCCTTCGGCGCGCTGTCCAGGATGCCGCCCTCGTGCAGGTAGACCTGCTCCACATCCTTGGGGAACCCCACCATGGTAATCACGGCTTCCGCGCCCTGCACGCAGTCGCGGATGTTGTCAAATTGCTGCGCGCCTTCGCTGACCAGCGGCGCGGCCTTGGGCGCGGTACGGGTGTATACGCGCAGGCTGTGCCCCTGTTTCATCAGGTTGCGTGCCATGGAAATGCCCATGACGCCAATGCCGATAAATGCGATGGTCATGTCAGATGTCCTCCTGTCTGATAATCGTCTGGAAAGCCCGTTCAATCGCCGGGCCGGGAAAACGCTCAGGCCTCAGGAGCGTCCATGCCCTGGTGCAGGGCGCTGCCCGGGTCAAACACATTCCCGCCGCCCTCTCCCTCGTCCAGCAGGCCCGAGCGGTAGGCGGCCACCAGGGCCTCCAGGTCCTTGATCTCAAGGGCCATCTGCTGCCCGGCATCGGTTTGCGCGGTGGTCATCCGCTGTGGCAGGCGCTCTACCACCTGCAGGACGGGGCTGTCAAACAACTCCTCTTCCAGGTCGTCCCACGCCGGGTGCTGGGCCAGGGCAAAGGAGTGGGAGTTGAAGATCAGCGTATAGCCCCCGATGCCGGTGGTGGCCTGGTAGGCCTTGGAAATGCCCCCGTCAATCATGTACAGCCGCCCTCCGCCCTTGACCGGGGATTCGCCGCGGTTGAGCTTGACGGGCACATGGCCGTTGACGATGTGGCCGGTCTCCGGATCCAGCCCGAAGGCGGACAGGATCTTTTTGCAGGCGTCCTCGTGTTCCACATGGCTGTAATAGGGGTTCATGACCTCCTTGTGGGTAGCTTTGTCCTCAATCAGCGTGCGCTCGAAGGTGGCCATGCGGTCCTTGCCAAAGATGGGCGACAGCGGGCCGCACCACAGATACCACAGAAAATCGCGCGCGGCCACCTGGGCTTCGCTGTCGTACTCAAGGTACCAGGCCTCGCGGACCTTGTCCTGGATGTAATCAAACAGCGCGGCGCCCGAGAGCGTCCTGCCGTCCACGGTGAACCGGGCGAATTCGCCCTCCGGCGTCATGGGAACGCAGCCGTGATACAGCAGCAGGCCGTTGCGCCTGAGGTAAAGCTTTCCGTGGCTGATGAAAAAGCGCATATGGCGCTGCAGGCGCACGCCGTGGCGGAAGGAGGCGGTGAGCGCTCTCATCAGCTCCTCCTCCCCGGGGCTGAGCCGCAGGGGATCCTCGGGGTCGATGGTGGGGAAGCTGCTGTCCCTGAGGGGATACTCCCTGCCGTCGATCGTGACGGTGCCCTTCCTGTAGTCCATGCGGCCGAGCAGGTCCCGGCTGTCCATCCCGTACTCCGGACGCCGGCGCAGCAGCTGCCCCTCCAGCTTGAACTGGATGACCGCCATAGCCTTTTGCATGCGGGCGCCCAGGTCCGGGTCCACGGTATCATAGAGGTTGATGTTGAACTGGTCCTTGGGGCGGAACGCCAGGCAGGGGTCGTCCGCGTAGACCTCGTTGGCGAAGACGGACAGGGGGCGCAGGTTGAGTCCGTAGCCATCCTCAAACAGGTCAAAGGTGTTGTAGGAAATGCCCTGGCGGATGACCCCGGCAATCAGCGCGGGGTTGCCCAGGGCCGCGCCCAGCCAGTGGATGTCGTGGTTGCCCCAGAGCAGGTCCACCTTCTGGAAGGCCATCAGCTCATCCATGATCAGGTCCGGGTGGGCGCCGCGGTCATAGATGTCGCCGATGATGTACAATTGCGCCACGCACAGCCTGCGGATGGCGTCGCACAGGGAGTTGATGAAGGCGCCGGCGATGCCGGTGTCCAGGATGGCGCGCACCACGCCGTAGTGATATTGCGCCCGGCTCTCGTCCTCATCCTTGTAGCTCAGCTCATTGATCGCGCCGCGGAAATCCTCGGGAATGACGCGCTCTGCCATGGAACGCGTGTACTTGGCGGACACGGCCTTGAACACCATGATCAGCCGCGTGATGGACAGATAGTACCATTCCTCGCTCAGCAAGCCCTCGCGCTGCATGTGGCGCAGCATGGCTTCCGGCTCATAGATCAGCTGCGCCAGCTCATCCCGGTCCTTTTTGGACAGCGCGCCGGAAAACAGCGTTTCGATCTTGTCGCGGATGGTGCCCGAGGCGCTTTTGAGCATGCGCAAAAAACCCTTGTGCTCGCCATGAAGGTCGGAGAAGAAGTATTCCGTGCCCTTGGGCAGGCGCATCCAGGCTTTCAGCGATACGATGCGCGCGGCGGCCGCCTTTTGGGTGGGGTATTCCTTGGACAGTTGCCGTAAATAGCGCAGGCGCATGTCCTGCGCCGCCGGATGGCCTGGCTGCATGTGGCTCACCTCCAGACATAACAATAAGGCCCTTGATGGACAGTTAGATTGTAGCGTATCGGGGTAGAAGGGGACAAGGCGTCCGGCAGTAAAATAATCCGCAGCATGACGCCGCCGGAACCAATGGAGGCTATTGAGGCTTTGGCACCGCCTGGTCGCTGAACAGCCTGGTCTGGGTCTCCTTGCCGGCGATGCCGTCGTCCTTGAGGCCGTTGGCCTGCTGGAAGGCCCTGACCGCGGCCTCGGTGCCCGAGCCGTAGTCGCCGTCGTTGGAGCCGGGGCGGAGGTAGCCCAGCTCAATCAGTCGCGCCTGCAGGTTGACCACATCCGCGCCTTTCGCGCCCTTTTTGAGGCTGGTGATGACCTCAGGCGGCGGGATCCTGGTGGGCGCGGGGGTGGCGGTAGGCGGCGGCACAGGGCTGGGCGTCGGGCTGGGCGAGGGCGTGGGGGATGGCAGGCTCTCCAGCGCTTCGATCACCGTAGCGAAAGTGGGCTCCGGCGAGGCGGGGGGCCGGCTGAGGCTGATGGGCGCGCTGTCGCCGAAAAACAGGAAATACAGGGCCGCCAGCAGGATGATGACGGCCAGCGACAGCACAAGGATGCGCCGCTGGGCGGTGTTCATGGGTTGTCTTGGCTGCATGGGGTCCTCCATTGCCAGGGCCGCGGCCCCGGCCGACAGGCGGTCAGGGTTGAACATCACCGGGGTTTCCCGGGGATATCAATCATCACATAAGAGGAGCTTCCGCAGCGGCGGGCTGATCCGCGCCTCTCCTCATACAACGCGTGCGCTACGCCATTTCCTGCCGGAGCAGCTCCTGCTGCGCGGCGATGGCCAGGGGCTCGATCAGGGGATCCAGGTCGCCGTCAAGGATGAGCTCGATCTGGTACAGCGTCAGCCCGATGCGGTGGTCGGTCACCCGGCCCTGTGGAAAGTTGTAGGTGCGGATGCGCTCGGAACGGTCTCCGGTGCCCACCTGGTTTTTGCGGTGGTCGGCGTAGGCGGCGTCCCGCTCCTCCCGGCTGCGCTCATACAGGCGCAGCTTGAGCAGCTTGAGCGCGGTCTCATGGTTTTTGATCTGGCTGCGCTCATTCTGACAGGCCACCACCAGCCCGGTGGGCAGGTGGGTGATGCGCACGGCCGAGTCGGTGGTGTTGACGTGCTGGCCGCCCTTGCCTGAGGAGCGGTAGACGTCCACGCGCAGATCGCCTGGGTTGATGTCCACCTGCACGTCCTCCAGGACCGGCAGCACGGCCACGGTGGCGGTCGAGGTGTGGATGCGGCCGGAGGCCTCGGTGGTGGGCACGCGCTGGATGCGATGCACGCCGGACTCGTACTTGAGGCGGCTGAAGGCGCCGCGCCCGGAGATGGTGAACACGGCCTCGCGCACGCCGCCGATGTCGCTTTCGGAGACGTTGACCAGGCTGGCCTCAAAGCCGGAACGCTCGGCATAGCGCATGTACATGCGCACCAGCAGCGCGCCGAACAGGGCGGCCTCCTCGCCGCCCGCGCCCGCGCGCACCTCCATGACCACGTCGCGCTGGTCGTCCTCGTCCCGGGGCAGCAGCATCAGCTGCAGGGCCTCCTCCTGCCGGGCGAGGGCCTCTTCCAGCTTTGAGAGCTCCTCCCGCGCCATCTCGTGCATTTCGGGGATGCCCAGCAGCTCCCTGGCGTCCGCCTCCTGCTGCTTCAGGTCACGGTAGGCTTTCCAGGCGCTTACCTGGGGCTCAAGCTCGGCCATTTCCCGCATCAGCGACTGGAAAAGCGGCTGGTCGGCGATGGTCTCCGGCTGAGCCAGGGCGATCGCCACTTCCTCGTAGCGGGCGACAATCCGTTCAAAATACTCCTTCATCGCTTATCATTGTACACTGTCCGGCAAGCCGGTTTCAAGCACGCGCGGCAAGCCGGACAGGTCCGGATGCACCCGCGGGGGCGCAAAATCACGCGGTACCAGTGCGCGGAGCGCGCCGGCTTGGCCGTCGCCCGTTTCCAGCAGCAGGCGTCCGCCGGGGTTCAGGAAGCGGGCGGCGCGGTTCAACACCCTGCGGTAAACAGCCAGACCGTCCGGCCCGCCGTCCAGCGCCAGGGCGGGCTCATGGCGCACCTCAGCCTGCAAATGGGGCAATTCGCCCGTGGGGATGTAGGGCGGGTTGCAGACAATTATATCGAACCGCAGCCCTTCAAAGGGCGCGAACAAATCGCCCTGGCGCAGGCTGATGTCCGCGCCCAGGCGCTGCGCGTTGTCCCGGGCCAGCCGGATGGCCTCCGGCGCGATGTCCCCGGCAAAGACCTCCGCGTCCGGCCGGGCCAGCTTCAGGCTGATGCCCAGGCAGCCGCTGCCGCAGCACAGGTCCAGGACGCGGGCGCCCTTTCCGGCCAGGACAAGGGCCCGCTGCGCCAGCGCCTCGCTGTCCTGCCGGGGGATCAGGACGCCCGGCGCGACCAGAAAGGCATGCCCCATAAAGTAGGCCCGGCCCAACAGATATTGCAGCGGCTCGCGCGCGGCCCGGCGGGCAACCAGGTCAAAAAAACGCGCCAGGTCGGCTGCATCCAGCGGCCTGTCCTGCGCGGAAAGGACCTCAAGCTGGGCCAGGTCCATGACCTCGCCCAGCAGCGTGCGCGCGTCATGCCGGGCGTCGGGCACGCCGGCCTGCGCCAGACGCCGCGTGGCCTGACGCAGGGCTTCCCCGGCTTTCATGCGCCCTGGGGCGCTGCCTTGGGCAGGATGACATAGCCCTCCGGCGTGGTCTCCCCCTCGGGCAGGCCGTTGAGCGCGGCCTCCAGCGCGGCGATGGACACCTCCAGCATCTCATCGGTGGGCGGGCGGGTGGTCAGCCGCTGCAGCTGCATGCCCGGCCAGCGCAGCGCGCGGGTGAGCGCGTTGTTGGCATGCGCCAGGCCCTTGAGCGCTTCATAGCCCAGGCCGGCGACGATGGGCAGCAGCAGCAGCCGCGACAGCACGCGCACCGGATAGTTGGCGGCCAGGTCAAAGCCGGTCAGGTTGAAGATGACCTGATCCACCACTGAGTAAAACAGGATGGATAGGATAAAGGTGAGCAGCAGGAAACTGGTGCCGCAGCGCGGGTGCAATGTGGTGAAGCGCTGGGCGTTCTCAGGCGTGAGGGGCAGCTGCGCCTCGTGCGCGTAGACCGCCTTGTGCTCGGCCCCGTGGTACTGGAAGGTGCGCCGCATGTCCGGCATCAGCCCGACCAGGTATAGATAGCTCATCAGGATCACAATGCGGATGGCGCCGGACACCAGGTTGACCGCGATCAGCGACCAGCCGGCGTCGCGCATGGCGCGCGCGGGCAGGTTGGGCAGCAGCACGAACAGGGCCACGGACAGCGCCATGGCCAAGCCCATCATGACCTTGTCCGCGCCCTTGCCCAGCTTATTGCTGAGCCATTCCTCAAACTTCGAGGGTTTTTCGCTTTCCAGCGCGCCGGTCATCCGGGCCGCGTCCTGCAGCACCTTCATGCCCAGCTTCATCATCATCACCATGTTGACCGAGCCGCGGACGAAGGGCCAGGTCAGCCAGGAGCCCTTTTTGAAGGGGGATACATAGGGCTCGCGCTTGACCAGGATGTCGCCGTTCTCACGGCGCACAGCCACCGCGATGGCGTCAGGCGCCTTCATCATCACGCCGTCCAGCACGGCCTGGCCGCCGATGTCCGGACGGCGGGCCTCAGCTTTTGTATCAATGGATGTCAGCAAAACAATACTCCTTTTAGTGTCAAATTGAACCACGAATGCCTGGATGGGCCGCCTGCCGCGTGCTGATCCGGCCTGATTCATCCGGCGCGGGTTTGGACCGCGGCTGCTTACCCCCGCGGAGCGGCAGGCCGTCGGATCTCTGTCTGCCCGCAGGCACAGCGATCCATATACGGATTATACCCCCTTTGCAGCCTGGCGCAAAGGCGCCGGCGCGGGGAGGTTTTGCCGGGATGCCGCGGAAGAAAAAACGCCCCGTGTCAGGGCGCTCCTGTCTGGCAGCAAAAAATCCTGTCAGGCTTCCTCGGTCTGTTTTCCGTAGCGGCGCATGAAACGGTCGACGCGGCCGCCGGTATCCACCAGCTTTTGCTTGCCGGTGTAGAAAGGATGGCACTTGGAACAGATGTCCACGCGCATGTCCTTGCGGATGGAGCCGGTCTCAAAGGTCTCGCCGCACACGCAGCGCACCGTGGCGGGGCCGTACTTGGGATGGATGTCTTTCTTCATCGGGTTCACCTCTTGGCGCGTAATGCTCGGATTCATGGCGCGCAACCATGAGCCGCGAAAAACATAATAGCACGCGCGGTCAGGGAATGCAAGCACGGCGGGGACGATTTTGAGCGCAGGCGGGGACGATTTTGAGCAGGTCCTCCCCAAACCTTCACAGCTTCCCATCACGCATCCTTTTTGTCTTGCTGCGGGCAAAAGCAAGCTTCCGGCGGTTCTTCAACGCCTTTGCGCTTTCATCAATTCAATTTGATGTGTGTGCAAAATATCACTCGGAAAACCTGATGCTTCCCAACAACTGATCAATGTCAGCCAGCAAGGCATCCAGTTGTCCCACAATCACAAACGCATATAACCGGCCTTTGTGCACACGCACAATGTGCGTAGTGGAAAGCATTTGGGCAAATTCCCCATCCGCCTTGGTATTGACGCAGTTGATTTTGTAAAAAAGATAACTGCCGTAAGCAACTACATCAACAGATTGCACCTCATTGCCTGACGAGCGGAACCCATCAATATAAGACTCTATTTCTTTTTCTGAAAGGCTGGAGTTTTTGGTAAAAAGCACGGACTCAGCAGTGCGGGGAGCATCCGTGATTGCCAGCGGGACATCAAAAGTTACTAAAAGAATGTTTGTTCCCGCCACCGTTTCAGATTGGAACAGCGCGGTTTCGATGCCCTGCAATTCCGGCGCGGGAGCGGAAAACCAGCCTGCAGGCACTGTAAAGGTGATTTTTCCCGGCGCGTCCGTATAATCATGGGATGGTGACAAAACAGAACCGATCATGGCGGCATTGGCGCCCAAAACCAAGGAGTCGGCAATTCTATCAAGCGTTGATTTGTTTTCGGGGGTTACCTCCCCCGCATATGAAGTCAGCGTCAGGGTGATGGATTTCCCTTCCACAATGGTTATATACGCCAGAGCGGCGCGAGATTCCCCTTCAGGCGTTTGCTTGATTTCATGCACCAAAAAGGTACGCTGACCTGACAGATAATTGTTCTTTCGGCTGATCAAAGCCCCCTGTGTCTGGAAGGCATGCATAATGCTGTCAGACAGCATATTCATTGAGGAATCGCTGAGTTCATTAAGGTTGCCAAGAGGAGAGTTCGCCATAGCCACGCTGACTTCAAAAGCGCCATCTTGGTCGAAGCCAACCAAGCTCAGCAAGTTCTCTGCCATATAATTGACGAATTGCTCCGTGGTGAGACCGTACCTTAGCAAATAGGGATCATCTTTGGTGCTATCCTTTGTAAATACGATCATGCCGGCAGGCATGGAAATGCACGTTCCGGCATCATCCAGGATGTATGGGTGCAAATCCTCCGAAAATGCCGGCGAAAAGCAGGAACACAGGTATATGAACGCCAGTGCGGAACACAGAATCTTGCAGCTGTTTTTTCTCATGGTTGACCTCCATTGTCCATATCTGTTTTAGCTTTTCCGGGCATCAAACCTTCATGGTGAAGCGTGTCTGCCCTGCCTCGGAAGGCTCCTTCCTGATGATTCACGGTGTGCGATGCTTAGTCAGGCCGTAAGGTGTACGGACTCGTTTGTTTTCGGCAGTATAGGTTATTCTCATCAGGAAGTCAATGAAGAAGGCTTTGCTTGAACAAGCTACAGGGTCACAGGATCATGTGTAAACGGCATGAGGACAGCGGTGCATGGAGGCACCGACGGTGCTTGACCGCGCTTTTGTACGGCGCATCGCCAGAACACAGTATAAAACGCTGAAAATTCAAATTTTCAAATTTTAAATTCAAAAAGAACGCATAATAATTGATTTTTTGCCCGGCTTGCATTATCATATGATAACCTAACTTTTACACTTTGAGAGATAAAAACGCTCGGTATTTCCTTATAAATTAAGGGAAATGAGCGTTTTCAGTTTGCACGCTGGTTTTTACCGTCAGCGCTAAGAGGATGCTATTTTTTTACCTGCGCGACCAGTTGTCGGATGTCCTTTGCATGACGGTATTTCATCGCAAAGTCAAGCCCTACCGCCTTGCCAACTTTCTCAAGCACATCGTTATAGTAATCAAACACATA
>Ga0255340_1000536_pt1 | contig 60910 bp, 43 predicted proteins | sample wastewater_treat_7_FD_192417 | JGI IMG/M metagenome (GOLD analysis project Ga0255340, IMG submission 192417) | Wastewater microbial communities from Lulu Island WWTP, Vancouver, Canada - plant10 | ecosystem: Engineered > WWTP > Wastewater > Unclassified | place: Canada: Vancouver, British...
AGGTGAGCGAAGAAGATATTGCAAAGGTTGTTTCCATTTGGACGGGTATACCGGTAACTAAGATGATGGAAAGCGAAATGCAAAAACTTCTCGAGCTTGAGACTATTTTACACAAACGGGTTGTCGGTCAAGATGAGGCTGTTCGTGCGGTAAGCGATACCATACGTCGAAACAAAGCGGGACTTTCTGATGAAAATAAACCCTTGGGTAGTTTTTTATTTTTAGGTCCGACGGGAGTTGGAAAAACCGAGCTTGCAAAAACCTTAAGTGATTTTTTATTTAACGATGAAAAAGCGCTTACACGTATCGATATGTCTGAGTATATGGAAAAGTTTTCTGTAAGCCGATTGATAGGTGCCCCTCCTGGCTATGTTGGCTATGATGAGGGTGGGCAGTTAACCGAAGCGGTTCGCCGTCGCCCCTATAGCGTGGTGCTCTTTGATGAAATTGAAAAAGCACATCCCGATGTATTCAATGTACTCTTACAAGTTTTGGATGATGGGCGTTTAACAGATTCTCAAGGCCGCATTGTCGATTTTAAAAATACGATTATTATAATGACGAGCAATATTGGCAGTGATTTAATCTTACAAGCACAAACAAATGAAGACTTGCATAAAATAACAGAGCAAATTGATGCGGTCTTAAAAACAGCCTTTAGACCAGAGTTTCTAAACCGTATAGACGAAACAATCACCTTTAGTCGCCTTGATGAATCCGCAATTGCTTCGATTGTACAGTTACAACTTGACAGGCTGTCTGCAAGACTTGAAGCAAAACGCATGAAAATTGCTTTTTCAAAAGAAGCATTAGACTTTTTATCAAAGGTAGGCTATGACCCCTTATTTGGTGCGCGACCGGTAAAGCGAGCAATTCAAAGCTATGTAGAAAATCCTTTGTCAAAGGAATTGTTGACTGGGCGTTTTAAAGAAGAAAGTCGTATCCAGGTAAACTACGATAAAGCAACGGATGCCCTTACTTTTTCCTAAGTGATATTCTTGAAACCAAAAAAAAGGCTCGATGATCGAGCCTTTTTTTTCTCAGTATCTGTTTTTTTTTAAGCTTATATAGAAAGTTTTATTTTTTTACCCAAGGAAGCGTAATGTTTTTGTCGAATTTCTTTTACCATTTCGTCTTTTAAGTATTCATCAAAGTTCATCATTCGATCGATAATTCCCTCTGGGGTAATTTCTATTATTCTATTTGCAATAGATGTTATAAACTCATGGTCGTGGCTATTAAATAGAATAACCCCAGAAAAATCTACAAGGGCGTTGTTCAAACTCGTAATCGCTTCGAGATCGAGGTGATTTGTCGGCTCGTCAAGAATAAGACAGTTTGCACCGCTGAGCATCAGTTTTGAGAGCATGCAGCGTACTTTTTCCCCTCCAGATAAAACCTTTACTGGTTTGAGAGAATCGTCGCCAGAAAAAAGCATTCGTCCCAAAAATCCACGTACATGCGTGTCGTCTTGTTCTTTGGAAAATTGCTTGAGCCACTCGGTGATATTCATATCGGTTTCAAATTCTTGGCTACTATCGAGGGGAAGATAGTCATGGCTTATTGTTTGTCCCCAGTAGACATCTCCTGAGTCTGCTTTTATATTGTCCGTAATTATGTCAAAAAAAGCTGACTTTGCTTTATGCTCCATTCCCACAAAGGCTATTTTATCTCCCTTGTTTATAGTGAGACTAAAATCCTTGAGTAAATCAATACCTTCGTGTTTATAGTTGAGTTTTTCGACCCGTAGCACATTGTTCCCAACATCTCTGTCGCTTTTAAAATGGACGTAGGGAAATTTTCGCGTAGTTACATGTAGTTCTTCAAGGGCGAGTTTGTCGTAGACTTTTTTTCTACTTGTCGCTTGTCGACTTTTTGCAGCGTTTGAGGCAAAACGTAAAATAAACTCTCGTAAATCCTTCATTTTTTCTTCACGTTTTTTTGCCATATCCTTTTGTTGCCGTTGCATTATCTGACTCATCTGATACCAAAAATCATAGTTTCCACTAAACATCGTAATTTTACCAAAGTCAATATCGCAAATCGTCGTACAAACCGCATTTAAAAAGTGTCTGTCGTGGCTTACCACAATAACAATGTTCGGAAATTCGATTAAGTATTCTTCAAGCCAGTGAATGGACTCTAAGTCCAAGCCGTTCGTCGGCTCATCCAAAAGGAGGATATCAGGATCTCCAAAAATAGCTTGCGCTAAAAGTACGCGCACCTTTTGCCCTTCATCGAGTTCGCTCATCATGCGGCTATGGTATTCTTCTTCTAAGCCAAGACCAGAGAGCATTTGTTCTATATTGTTTTCTGCTTCCCAGCCACCAAGCTCTGCAAAGTCTCCCTCAAGTTCACTTGCCTTGATGCCGTCTTCTTCGGTAAAATCTTCCTTTGCATAAATTTCTTCACGTGCCTTGTAGCATTCGTAGAGTTTCGGGTGTCCCATCATCACGGTATCCAAAACTGAGTGTTCGTCATGGGCAAAGTGGTCTTGCTTAAGCACAGCAATTCTCTGCCCACTTGATACGCTAATAGTTCCCGTATCTTGCTCTATTTCACCAGATAAAATTTTGAGGAAGGTTGATTTTCCTGCACCGTTTGCCCCAATGATGCCATAGCAATTCCCCTCGGTAAATTTTAAGTTTACATCTTTGAAAAGGGGAGTGTTGCTGAATTTTAAACTTAAATCGCTTACTGTAATCATATAAAATTAATCCTTACTTTGTTTTATTAAAAAGCGAAACAAGGTTTTTCAAAAATCCTTTTTGTTTTGTCTCTGCCTTTTTTTGATTTCTTTCAATCTCTGTGTTTTTATTTTCTGTCGCTTTTATCTGACTTTTATTTTTTGTATCGAAGGAAGCGGCATTTTTTGGTTTTGCTTCGTTCTTAGCAAAAGATTTTTGATTCGGACTTGCCGTTTTTTTCTTTTGTTGGCTCTGTGGATTTTCACCTTGCCCATAGCGTTCTTTATAGAGCTTCATTCGCTCATCAAAAGAAAGTGCGCTCAAGTCTTCTGTGCCCATACCAGTTCCCATTCGAGGGGCTAGATTTCTCGTTTTCGTTGAAGCATTTCCCGTTGGTCTTGTTTTATTCGTCTTTTGGTAGGAGCCTTGAGCATGTTTTTTTCGCTCGGTAGTTTTAGGTCCCTGTCCTCTTTGCCTAGGTAGTTCTCTTTGGCTTGACCTCGTTGTTCTTCGCATATCTTTTTCATAAGGTCGCTCGATATCTGCATCGAGTTTGATATATATACCCTTACTCTTATCTTCTTTCAATATAGCTTCATCTGCAAGCTCAGACGGAATGCTGCTTTCCAAATACTTTTCAATCGCGGGAAGATTATAGACGTCCTGCTCGCTACAAAAACTATAGGCCTTACCTTTTTTTCCTGCCCTTGCTGTTCGTCCTATGCGATGCACATAATTTTCGCTTTCATTGGGTAAATCATAATTGATAACGAGTTCTAAATCATTTATATCGATGCCGCGGGCAGCAACATCTGTTGCAATGAGAATCGATAAGGAGCCTTTTTTTACTTCTTCGATTATTTTAAGACGCTTTGATTGTGCAAGGTCTCCCATTATGTATTCATTTTTAACTGCATTTAAAGCGAGACGTTTTGAAACAATCTCGCAAGCTTTTTTTGTGTTGCAAAAAATAATAGCGCTTTGAGGTTTTTCTTTTTCAAGGGTCCCGAGAAGCAGCTCCATTTTTTTATCACTTGAGATATGAAAGAGTTTTTGCTCTATTTCATCAAGGGTAATAGAATCAGCATCAATGGTGATTTCCTTGGCGTCGACCGTGTATTCCCAAGCAAGATTTTTTACATAGGTGTTGAGGGTAGCGCTAAAAAGCATGGTTTGTCTTTTTTTTGCATCTGGCAGGAGTTTTATGAGCCGACGCAAATCAGGATAAAAGCCCATGTCAAACATGCGATCTGCCTCATCGACAACGAGAACGGCAATCTCGCTTAAGTCCATACTGCCACTTTCCTGTAAGTCGAGCACTCGTCCAGGTGTTCCAACGAGGATGTCTACTCCTTTTTTGAGGGCCGCTATTTGTTTTTCGTAGCTAACGCCACCAAAAAAACTTGCTGTTTTTAACTTAGAAAATGAAGAGAGTAAGCGCGCTTCTTTTTCAACTTGCACAGCGAGTTCGCGAGTCGGTACCATGATAAGCGCTTTTTTCCCACTCAAAGTTTCATTTGCAAGTAGGCTTTGTATTGTAGGAATTAAAAAAGCTGCCGTTTTTCCCGTTCCTGTTTGCGATTGTACGTATAGGTCATCTCCAGCGAGCGCGAGAGATAAGACTTCTTCCTGCACAGGAGTTGCTTCGAAATATGAGGCCTTTTCAAGACCCTTTATGAGATGTGTATGGAGAGATAATTCTTTGAATTGCATATTTACCTTATGTTAATAAACCGTATGATATTACAAAGAATAGCATTTTTTTCAAATAAGGTAAAGGAGAGAAGCAAGTGAAGATCATTTAAGTTATACAATTCAAAGCCTACAGCTTAGCCAGGTGTTGTTATTTTAGTTTTAGATTTCTTTAAATGTATAAAGCCGTTCCCACTGCATTGTTTCGTTTGCCTTAACATCAACTGAAATAAAAATTTCAGGGCTAACGACATGAGCATTCCCCCATACATTGCAATACGGAGATGTAAACTGCACCTCTTCTGACATTGCAGTTTTTGTCTTTTTATTTTCTAACTGCCATTTTTTGATAGAGCCAAGATCTCCTATGAAAAAATCTTCCTTAGGTGTGCTTTGCCAGCTCATTGCATTTGTATCAAATATAAGACAATCATTTGGATTTGCAAGCTCTTTAAACGTATTTTTATGCAGAGGAATATCAAAGCTGAGTGTATAATTCGTATCGAGGTTTAAATCATTGAAACCTACAAAATTATGACAATATTCTGTTGTAAGGATGGGCTTTGTTCCAGTATTTTTTAGCTTATAAGAAATACGTATTTGATTTTTATCCAGGCTGATACGTTTTTCATACTCGTAAGCATATCCCCTACATGGTTCAATGGAAGAAATAATGCGAAGCTCTCTATCGCTTTCTTGTATAATTTGTTTTGTATCTTTTTTCAATTTATATATATGAAAAAAATCATAGGGCTTTGTATTTTCTTTGAGCAATAAACCAACTCCGATTTTTGGAAAATATTCACCTACAGGGCAGTCATCGTAGCCTATAGGCATGTGAATGCCAAATTCTCCAGAAAGCCCTGTTCCCTCGGTTGCACGCTTGAGCGGATTTTTTGTTTCTGTTGTCAAAAAAGTATGCCTATTATGCATAGTAACTTGCACAATCTGTCCTGCATGATCAAAGCGCGTGTGTTCATATAAAGATGCCCTAGCATCTATGTCTGCTTTTAAAATATCATTATGTAAACTAATCATAGTGTACTCAGTCTATAGCCGAAAATAAAGAAAGTCAACAATAAAAATAAAAATAGACTTGTTTTAAATTTAATTTTGGCAAATTTCTGATACAAACTAAGCGATATCTGTATTTGACAGCTATACCTGTTGCAGATAAGTATAATACATGATATTTTCTATCAATAAGCGATTTATAATAATGGGAGTCCTTATGATAGATGTAAACGGAAATGTAAAAGGGTCTTCAGTAAAGATGAATGAAGATATATTGTTTTGTGAAAAGTTGACTGACTTGGCAAAACATAATCGCTCTGAATTTCTCCATGATTTTAAACAAGCATTTTTTGAAATATATGGGAAAACAAATACCGAAGTCGTTTTTTTTGCATCACCTGCACGGGTAAATATAATTGGTGAACACATTGATTATAATGGCGGATTAGTCTTTCCTGCTGCGATTGATACCTATTTATATCTTGCAATTCGAAAGAGAAATGATAGCGCTATTTTATATAACGATATCCGTTTCCCTGGCGAAAAAAAGTTTTCAATTACCGATTCCTTTGCATATAAAAAAGAAGACGAGTATGCGAACTATCTCAACGGTATTTTAAAAATCATGAAAGATGCAGACTACGTTTTTGATTCTGGTTTTGAAATTTTACTGTTTAGTACAATTCCCGCTGGCGGTGGTATTTCTTCTTCTTCTGCATTAGAAGTTGGTTTTGCCTACGCTATCTCCGAAACATTTCACTTTGATATAGATAGAATCACCATTGCAAAAATGGGTCAGCAATCTGAACATGATTTTATGAATGTAAAATGTGGTATTATGGATCAGTTTATAATTGCAGTTGGAAAAAAAGACCATGCAATTGTGCTGGATACACAGAGCCTCGAATACCGTTTTGTTCCTTTACAATTAAAAGATTACCGCATTGTTGTAATGAATAGCAATAAAAAACGACAACTCGCAGATTCAAAATATAACGAAAGAAGAAGCGAATGTGAAAAAGGGCTTGCTATTTTGCAAAAAAACATTGCAGAGAAAGCTGTGCTTGATAGAAAAATAGAAGCGCTTTGCGAGCTAGAAGTATTTGAGTTTGAAAAAATAAAAACTATTTGGGAAGATAGCCTTATCCAAAATCGTGTAAAACATTGTGTCTATGAAAACGATCGTGTAAAAAAAGCCGTTACCGCTTTAGAGAACAATGATCTTAGTGAATTAGGGCAGCTTTTATGCCAATCCCACGAATCGCTTCGTGATAATTATGAGGTAACAGGCATTGAGCTTGATAGCTTGTATGAAGAAGCGATTAAAAACGAGGGCTGCCTCGGCGCTCGTATGACAGGCGCTGGTTTTGGAGGCTGTGCAATTGCTCTCGTTCATACTGACTTTATCGACAGATTTATTTCAAATGTAGGCGAAGCCTATACACTAAAAACCGGTCTCTGTGCAACATTTTTTGCTTGTATGGCTGGAGATGGTGTTTCAAAGCTGATATACCTCTAAATACCACTGTTTACGATGAACTTCTTATTGGTTTGACAATTTGCGGTGGCGTACGGTATCGTTTTTAATCTTTTTTGATTGTTTTTTGTAACTAGTTGACATTATCTTTAAATTATATAATTATGAAAATTATATAATACGCATAAATATATATCGACTATAAGTTGAGTTCTATTTTCCAAGGAATAATAATGTCTGATTATTTTGAAAGTTCATTCTTAAAAAAATTATCGCTCGTTGCACAAAACAACGATCCGATTGAGCAAGACCTCTATCAAAAGTATGATGTTCGTCGTGGCTTACGCTATCTCGATGGGCGTGGTGTCATAGTTGGACTCACCCGTGTCGGAGATGTTGTTGGCTATGAAATCATTGACGGTCAAAAAGTTGCAGTCCCTGGAAAACTCATCTATCGTGGCTATGATGTAGAAGACATCATTAAGGACACTGAGGCTCAAAAGCAATTTGGTTATGAGCAAACGGTTTACTTGCTTTTATTTGGGGAATTGCCGACACAGGATGAACTTGACGAGTTTCGCTCTTTTCTCGGGAGCAGGCGATTTTTACCAGAAAATTTTACAGAAGATATGATTATGAAGGCGCCAAGTCCAGATATTATGAACAAGCTTGCACGTGGTGTGCTTGCAAGCTATTCCTATGACCCAAATCCAGAAGACGTGAGCATCGCAAATAATTTACGCCAATGTATTGAGCTCATTGCGCGAAGTGTTACTCTTGCTGCCTATGCCTACGAGGCTAAACGCCATTATTATGATGGCAAAAGCATGTACATACATAATCCTAAGCCTGAGCTTTCTACCGCAGAAAACTTACTTCGCCTTATTCGTCGCGATAAAAAATATACCAAGCTTGAAGCAGAGATTTTAGACCTTGCGCTTATCCTACACGCTGAGCACGGGGGCGGTAATAACTCATCTTTTGCGGTTCACGTTGTTTCTTCTGCTGATACAGATACCTATTCTGCTATTGCTGCTGCGATTGGCTCCCTCAAAGGACGACGCCATGGTGGTGCAAACAAGCAAGTTATGGATATGATGGACGACATCAAAAAAAATGTAAAGCATTGGGACAGTGAAACTGAAGTAAAAGAGTATTTACGAAAAATTATACGTAAAGAAGCCTTCGATAAATCAGGGCTTATTTACGGGCAAGGGCATGCGGTTTACACAATTTCGGACCCTCGTACCATTCTGCTTCGCGACAAGGCAGCGCTTTTAGCAAAAGAAAAAAAGATGACAGAAGAGTTTTTCTTGTATACCCTCATCGAAAAACTTGCACCCATCGTTTTTGCAGAAGAGAAGGGAGATAGCAAACAAATTTGTACCAATGTAGATTTTTATTCTGGCTTTGTCTACACAATGCTCGGTATTCCTCGTGAATTGTATACGCCGCTCTTTGCTGTTTCTCGTATGGCTGGATGGGCAGCGCATCGCATAGAAGAAATTGCCGCCGGTGGCAGAATTTATCGTCCGGCATACAAGAGTATTTTAGAACAACGCGAATTCATCCCTATTCAGAAACGATAAAAAAAAGAACTAGAAAGCTTGCTTTAAGCGTGGTATACTAAGCTAAGATTAAAGGACTGTGTAGGTAGACCATGTTAAAAAAAATAATAAAATTGTTAAAATCGCTCAATACAAACAGAAACCCTGGAGAAATAGCACATGCTGTTTCAATTGGTTTTATTTTGGGGCTTGTTCCTAAAGGAAATCTTTTGTGGATTTTTCTTTTTATATTATTTCTTTTTGTTAGAATAAATAAGGGAGCCTTGTTTTTTATAACGCTTTTAGCCTCAGCTATTGCACCAAGTTTGGACGGACTTTTTGACAGCCTTGGCTATTGGGTTTTAGTGCATCCGAGTCTTTCTCCCAGCTTTTCTCTTCTCCTCGACATTCCTTTTATTGCTTTTACAAGTTTTAACGATACCCTTGTTATGGGAGGCCTTTGTTTTGGACTTCTTTCTTATATACCGCTTTATTTTCTTGCAAGACTTTTTATTCGTGTATGGAGAAACTCTCTTTTGCCGAAACTTGTTACTATACCATTGTTTAAAAAACTTGGGAATCTTTTTAAGATAAAATCTGCTGTGGATATCTTGCGGTAAAAGGGGTGAGCAATGAATGATGAGAAAAAACAAAAAAAGCCAAAAAAAATAAAACAAGCCAAAACCTTTTCTATAAAAAAAATACCCTCATTTTATAAGAAAAAAAAGAACCTAAAAAAAATAGAAAAAAAGATATTTAAAGGGCTTCATATCGCAAACGATGAAAGCTTTGTGCGCTCTTTGTATATGCAAAAAGATGGGCAGTATTTTCTTATAGAAGATAAAACTTTTACCAAAAAAGATATTGCACGTCTAAAAAAAATTGCAAAGGATATAAAAAGTCAAAAAGCCTTTCGCATAAATCTTTTGCCGCTTGCTATTTCCCTCGCATGTATTTTTGCCCTTGTTTTAAGTGTCATTACATTTAAAGATCTTGTATTAAAAATAGCAGTGCAAAAAATAGGTGAATCGATCTTTCAGGCAAAATGTGATATAGATTATGCAAAAATAGAACTACTCAATGCACATATTCGACTTGATGGAATTCAACAAGCTGATAAAAATGCTCCAATGAAAAATCTCTTTGAAATTGATCGCATTGACATAGATTTTGACCTCCTGCAATTACTCAAAAAAAAGTTTGTCAGTGAAAATATTGAAGTTAGAAACATAGCCTTTGGGACAGATCGAAAATCAAGTGGTTTTATCCCACAAAAAGAGAAAAAGCAAAAAGAAAAAAAAGAAGGCGATGGCTTTGATTTCAATGCACTTTTATCCCTTCCCATTATACAGGATGAAAAAAACGATATTATTGAAAGTCTCTCATCTTTTAATCCGGAAACTATTCTTTCGAACTTAAATGATTCGCTTCGGTCTCCCGATTTAGCAAAAACAGTCATTGATGATGTAGGGTTTTTGTACACGAAGTATGAAAAACTTCCAAATGAATTTGATATAGCAACTAAGGATGTACAAGAAAAAATAAAAGAAATACAAGCAATAGACATAGAAGAATTAAAAAAGAATCCGACAAAAATCCCTGAAGCCATTTCCCTTGTCCAATCAAGCCTTGATTTGACAAAGGAAATAAAAACAAAGATTGATAAAACAAGTTCTGAATTGCAAGGTGATGTTAAAAAGGTTTCAGCCTATAGCAAAGAAATTCAAACAGCTTTTAATGCTGATCTTACTTTTGTAAGCAAAGAAATAAACAAGCTTACATCTTTTAGATTGGGTGATGCAAAAACAATTATAGCTGATGAGCTTGAAAAAATAGCTATTCGAAGCTTAGGCAAATATTATCCCTATGCGGTTCTTGGATTAGAGAAGGTAAAAGAATTTAGCACAAAGCCAAAAAAAGAAGTAAAGCCCAAAAAAGAAAAAAAACGCATTATAAGAACAGGTAGAATTATCACCTATAAAAAAGATACAAAGCCAAGTATTTTACTGCAAAACATTCATCTTTCTAGCCTTGTTTCTGATTGGGATATCTCTGCAGAAATTAAAGATATATCAAATGATATGGATTTATGGGGACGTCCTACGAGTGCGGAATTTATTTTTGACACCTCTTCTATTAAAAATTTTGGAAGTCTCGTTTTTGATTTACGTGAAAGTCGAGAAAATCTCATTGTTGTAAATTACGATGGAGCTGGTTACCCAATGGATTTGTCAAAAATCAGTCAATCATTGATAGAAGGCGCGGAGTCGCAAAAGCTTTCTATCCCAGGGCTTCCTCTTATTTCCGGTACGTCGAAAATTCAAAGCAAACTTGTAGCTGATGATTTTAATGTATTTGCTATTGAAGGTTCTTTACTTTTGGACCCATGTTCTGTACGAAGCGCTTCTTTTGAACCAGACTTTGTCTACAATTTGTATGCACGGGCGCTTCAAAAACTGAATAGTCTCGATGCAAGCTTCAAAATACAAAATACAAAAGATGCGGGTTTTGATCTAAAAATTTCTTCAGATATCGATGCACAATTTATAGAGATTTTTTCTGAGCTTATGAATGAAGAAATTACTTCTATACAGCAAGCGGCGACAAAAGAAGTCGAAGCTTTTTTACGAGAATCTTTGGCTCCTGTATACGATGCCATAGGGGAGTTTAATTCTATTGATGAATTGATAGAAAACCAAAAAAAGAAGTTAGAAGGCTATCAAAAAGAAGCTGAGAAAAAAATCTCTGAGCTTAAACAAATTGCAAGCAATAGGCTTGAAGAAGAAAAACAAAAAGCGCTTGAACAAGTGCAAGAGCAGGGAAAAGAAGTTGTCGAAGATGCCGTAAAGAATGTTTTAAAAGGCTTTTTCTAAAGATAAATACGTTCATTTTACGTCCATGTAAAATGAACTATACAGTTTTGGTGTAGGAATATATGGGGAGAACCAAAACTGTCGGCTTATTGAGCTGCGGCGTCCTGTCGCACAATTATCGGGCAAAACCTACGTTCATTTTACGTCCATGTAAAATGAACTATACAGTTTTGGTGTAGGAATATATGGGGAGAACCAAAACTGTCAGCTTATTGAGGTGCGACGTCCTGTCGCACAGTTACCGGCTTGAATTTCTGGTTTGTTTACAAACATAAGTCGGGCAACCCGGATTCGAACCGGGGACCCCAAGTCCCCCAGACTTGTACGCTAACCAACTGCGCTATTGCCCGAAATACGTAGTGGATACGTATAGCAGCCATACTAGCAAAATAGAGCTGTCTTGTCAATTGTTGATGCTTTTTATAGCTTATCGATTAGATCCATATAAAATATAAGTTTGTTGTAAATTTTTTCCCTCTATAATAATTTATTAAATAAAAAAACACAAAAATGTAAGAAATCTATGAAAATTTTCTTGACAGCTAGTATTTATGTGCTATAATCAAGAAAAGCTTTTCTTGAGGTGTTAATTATGAATATAAAAGATATTGCAAAAATGGCAGGGGTCTCTATTTCTACTGTTTCGCGGGTTATAAATGGAACAGCCTATGTTTCGCCAGAAACAAAGGAACGGGTAGAAGAGATATTAAAAGATACAGGGTACCGTCCCAATTCGCTTGCAAAAGAGTTACAACAAAATAAAACAAATACCATTGGCGTTATCTTGCCACGTATTGACTTAGGAACCTTTGCCAATATGTTTTCGGGTGTAATGGAAGTTTTAACTGCTAACAATTATAACATTCTTTTGTCAAATACTGGTGGTTTAGCTTCTGAAGATATTCGCTATTTAAATTTATTAAATGAAAAAAGAGTGGATGGAATTTTATTTTTTGCAACGGGATTTATCAAAGAACACCAGGAAGTTATATCAAAATTACGGATGCCTGTTGCAATCGTTGGCCAATCAGGAAAATTTGTAAATCGACAAGCTATTTTCCTTGATAGCTTTGCTGCTGCAAAGGCAATGGTAAACTATCTTATTTCTCTTGGGCACACTCGTATTGGTTGTATCGCAGTAGATGATTATGATGAAAATATTGGTTTACAGAGAAAGCAGGGGTATATTGCAGCCCTTAAAGAGCATAATATTCCTATTGATTACGATCTTATAGTGATAGATGATTTTGAATACGACTCAGGGAAAAGAGGGGCAGAAGCTTTATTGTCCAATAAAGCAAAGATACCAACTGCTATTTTTTGTATTACTGATAGATTGGCGGTTTCCGCGAGTGCCGCAGTTTTGCAAGCAGGATATAAAATTCCGGATGATATTTCTATAGCCTGTATTGATGATCCGCCGCTTCTTTCTTTTACCTACCCTCCATTAACAACAATGAGTTTTGATTACTTAGAAATGGGAAGGAGAGCATCAAAAATGCTCATAGATGGTATAGATAGTGGGGTTGAAGAAAAAGAACAGGTTGCAATGCCATATACTCTCGAAGTTCGGCAAAGTACAGGAGGTATATATTTACACTAATTGATGTGTTTTGGAAAAAGATAATAAAATCAATAAGGATGAAAAAAATGGAATTAAATAATTTTATCGATCATACAATATTAAAAGCTACTGCGACAAAGGAAGATATTTTACAACTATGTGAAGAGGCAAAGAAACACCAGTTTTTTTCTGTTTGTGTAAATTCGTCTTGGGTTTCATTAGCGAAAGAAGTCTTAAGCGGATCTGATGTGAAGATCTGTGCTGTCGTTGGCTTTCCACTCGGTGCTATGTCTACAGAGGCCAAAATTTTTGAAGCAGAAAGAGCTATTCTTGCAGGTGCTGATGAAATAGACATGGTCATAAATATCGGTTATTTATTGTCTGGTATGAGTGAAGCAGTAAAAGAAGAAATTGCTGCCATTAAAAAAACAATTGGCAATAAAATTTTAAAAGTAATAATAGAGACTTGCTATTTAACAGACGATGAAAAAAAACTGGCATCTGAGCTTGCTGTTTTAGCACGAGCTGATTTTGTAAAAACTTCCACAGGTTTCGGAACTGGTGGTGCAAGTTTAGAAGATACCGCTCTCATGCTAGAAACGGTAAAAGATAAAGCCTATGTAAAGGCTTCTGGGGGAGTGAGAGATCGCGAAACAGCTGAGGCATATATTAAACAAGGTGTAATGAGATTGGGAACGAGCAATGGAATTGCAATAATCGAAGCTGAATAAAATTTGGAGGAGCTATGTATTTACCACAAGAAACAATTCGAAAAAAACGAGATAAAGAAGTATTGACTCAAGATGAGATACAATCTTTTATTCGCGGTGTAACTGACAACTCTATTTCAGAAGCACAAATTTCGGCTTTAACTATGGCAATTTTTTTAAATGGTTTGAGCAAAGAAGAGTGTGTTCATTTAACACTTGCTATGCGCGACTCTGGTGATATTATGCAATGGAAGCATTTAGACTTACCTGGTCCAATTATAGATAAGCACTCTACTGGGGGAGTAGGGGACACTGTTTCTCTGATGCTCGGTCCCCTCTTTGCTGCCTGTGGTGGTTTTAATCCCATGATTTCAGGCAGAGGTCTCGGGCATACCGGTGGAACACTCGATAAACTTGCATCTATTCCTGGTTATAATCCCTTTCCTACAAATGAACAATTGACGGAAGCTGTAAAAATTGCAGGAACAGCAATTATAGGGCAAACAGGAAATCTCGCTCCAGCTGACAAACGTATTTATGCGGCGCGAGATGTAACCGCAACGGTTGAGTCCATTCCACTTATTACCGCATCCATCCTCTCAAAAAAACTCGCTGGTGGTCTTGATTATCTTGTCATGGACGTAAAAACCGGTTCTGGCGCCTTTATGCCGACACCTGCACTATCTGAAGAACTCGCACGTTCCATCGTTTCGGTCGGTTCGGGAGCTGGTTTAGGGCTTTCTGCTCTTTTAACCGATATGAATCAGTCGCTTGCGCCCGCGGCAGGAAATGCGGTTGAAGTACAATGTGCCATCGATTACCTTACAGGGAAGGCAAAGCCATCTCGCCTCCACGAGGTTACTATCGAGCTTTGTGCAGAAGGCTTACTTGCTTCAGGGCTTGCAAAGGATTTAGATGATGCTCGAAAAAAACTCAATGCAAGCCTTGACTCAGGTCTTGCAGCAGAAAAATTTGCTAAAATGGTGCATATCCTCGGTGGCCCAAGCGATATTTTGGAAAATCCTAAAAAATATTTGGCACAGGCGCCTGTGAAAATTCCTGTAAAAGCAGAAAAAAATGGCTATATCTCTCGATTTGATACGCGAGATATTGGTCTTGCTGTTGTTGCACTGGGTGGTGGACGCTTACGAAGCGATCAAGTTATAGATCCAGCAGTTGGTTTAACAGATATAGTTGAGCTTGGGCAAGAAGTTGTTCAAGGCGAAGATTTAATGATGATTCATGCGCAAAGTGAAAAAGATGCAGAAATTGCTCTCAAAATGATACAAAAGGCCTGTTATATACACGACGAAAAACCTAGGGCTTTACCGCTTATACCAAAGCGTATTAGCGTTCAAGACCTATAGAAGTGTTTTTTTACTTGGCAACTTTGGAAACAAATAAAAGGAATGGTGGTAAAATGAAAGATAGAGATACTGCTGACTTAGAAAAATTGATAAAAGAAGCTATAGAGGCACGAAAAAAAGCCTATGTACCGTACTCTAAGTTTCTCGTTGGTGCAGCTTTGGAAACAAAGGACGGAAAAATCTACCATGGATGCAATATAGAAAATGCATCCTACAGTTTAACGAACTGCGCAGAACGAACTGCTTTTTTTGCTGCAATTGCTGACGGCTATACCCGAGGTGATTTTAAACGTCTTGCTGTCGTGGGTCAAACAGAGGGTCCCATATCTCCTTGCGGTGCATGTCGACAGGTTATAGATGAATTGGGCGGTCCTGATTTAGAAATAATTCTAACAAACCTAGATGGTGTAGTAGAAGTAACAGAGATAAAAAAAATATTGCCAGGAGCTTTTTCAGCTCAGGATTTGTAAAAAACAGGCAGCCTTTTACTGGCTTTCTATAAAAAAACTAAATTTTTACAATACATAGAGTATATTTGTAGAGGAGAACTTTTTATTATGGAGCTAAATCAAATTTTTGATTTAATAGGATATATAGCATCTTTTATTATTCTTGTGTCTTTGACAATGAAGTCAATTTTAAAGCTGAGATGGATAAATGCATTTGGTTCATTCCTCTTTGTAATATTTGCTTTTTTTATAGGTTCTACACCAACAATGGTGATGAATATTGGTATTATTGTAATTGATTTATATTTTGTGTATAAATTGACAAAAAATAAAGCTGACTATCATTTGATTGAAGCTGAGAAAGAGAGTGCGTATTTATCTTTTTTTTACAAAAATCATCAAGAGGAAATAGAAACTATTTTTGGTAGCGAAGCTTTGTCTCTTGCTGATTCCTGCTCATATTTTGTCTGCAATGGAGAGGTTGCAGGACTTTTTGCATGGAAAGATGTTAACCAAACAGAATGCCATATTTTAATTGATTTTGTAACAACTCGATTTAGAGATACAAAAATCGGTCAGTTTTTTTTCAATAAGCAGCTTGCTTTATTTAAAGAAAAAGGATATGTAAAACTTCTTACAAAATCTACGGGAAAGGCCCATAAAAAATACTTAGCTGCGATTGACTTTACAGAAATCGAACCTGGGGTTTTTGAAAAAGATTTATAGTAAGGCTTTCTATTTCTTGTCTAGGTTATGTGCCTAGGCAGAAATTGAAGTTGAGTTTTGTATCTTTGATTTTGTAAGATAGCCTGTTCGCAAACAACTTTCAAATAAATCTCTTGAAAGAAAATCAGTACTTATATCTTCAAAACCATCTCGATCTCGAATTATTTTAACGATATAGCCTTCATTAATTTCTTCCATAATTCTAATACAATCTTGTGAATTACCGTGTCCTTTTAATACATAGGTTTCCATACTGAACCTCCCATCAAATAGTCTTATAGCTGGCTTTAAATTTTTTTTCTTTTCCCAAAGGACTATAAAACGTAAAATGTTTTAGTAGTCATGTATTTTTAGTATCGGATTTTTATAGAATATGCTTAGACTTTTTATTTTTTTTGTTTTATACTTTCTCTATGAGATATTGCGATGCACATATTCACCTAGCACAGTTGTCCGCGCTTCCTGACATGGATAAAATTCTTTTTTGCTCTGCCAGTCATAGCCTAGGGGAATGGGAAAAAAATGCTGCATTGCAAAAAAAACATCCAAATCATATTTTTACAAGTTTTGGACTTCATCCACAAAATCCCGATGAAAAACTGCTTCCTTTTCTAGAAAATCTCTTAGGTTCTCCTCAGCCACCAGATATTATCGGGGAGATTGGTTTTGATTTATTTAATGAAAAATATAAGGCAAGTGAAAAAAAACAAGATGCAGTTTGGCAAGTTTGTTTAGATCTTGCAATATTCTATAAAAAACCTATTTTAGTGCATACGAGAAAAGCAATGCACAAAATATTTAATTCTATTCCGGCTCTTAAAAAAATTCCTGCAGTTATTTTTCATTCCTATCCAGGTTCTTTTATAGAAGCCGAGTCGCTTTTAAAAAAAGGTGTACATGCTTTTTTTTCTTTTGGAAAACCACTATTAAATGGCCATAAAAATGCGCTTTCTTCTGCTGCAAAATTGGGCTTAGATTGTATTCTTTTAGAAACGGATGCACCTTATCAAACTCTGAAGGGTGAAAAAGAAACAAGACCAGAAGATATACGACGCGTGTATGAAAAACTTGCAAGTCTTCGTGATATACCGATTAGAGTTTTAGCAAGGCAGATTGAAAAAAACTTTAAGATTGCTTTAGAAATTGCGTAATTTCAGCGCAGGTTTTTGTATATAGAGCATCGAGGTGGATAATTTCTGTTTCAAGCCTTTCTATGTCTTCTGCAAAAAGCAGCTTTTCAAAATCTCGCAGGCTATTGTATAAGTATTCTGCACCAATTGTGCCGGATACACCCTTTAGTTTATGTATTATTCGTTTTAATTGTGCAAAGTTTTTTTGAGAAAGATTTTCTTGTAAGCGTTTTTTTGAAAACTCATTGAGGCAATCAAAATCGCTGAGTAGCTCCTTGTACAAATCAAGGTCATCGCCAAAACGGCTTAAAGCTTCTTCTGTGTGTAATAGTTTACGGTTTGTTTTCATAAAATTATATACTCTTTTTTCTATCGTTATATGTAGTAAATAATAAAAGTATAACTTATTTTGCCCAATTGTAGATTATTTTCAATAAATTATCTATACTAGTTGTATGAAAAAACATATTTTACCATTGCAAGTGCTTGTTATAGCTTTGTCATTTTGTTTTACCTTACTGAATCTTTCGTTTTATGCAGATATTTCTGCTTTTGCCTTTCTACCAAGCCTTATTTTTTCTTTATTGCTTGCGTATTTAGGGCTCGTTTTGTTTTCACAAAGAAAAAGCCTTCCTCTCTCAGTTATTAGAAAGCTCTACGAGTATACTCCCTTTGTGCTTTTATTAACCTTTATTCTTCGTCGTGCAGGAAATAATGATACTTCGTATGCACTTGACCTTATTGCGGTGCTTGTATGGGTAGCAGTAACTATTTTTTCAAATGTTTTTATGTATCTGAGCAATCCAAAGCGTTTTTATATCAATAATCCAGATTTTACCGAGCCTGAAATAAAGCTCAATAAAAAGGGTAAAAAGAAAATTTCTGTAATAGGCGAAGCAATTAGTTGGATAGACGCTTTTGTACAGGCTGCTCTCATTGTAACATTGGTAAATATCTTTGTATTTCAACTCTACGAAATACCCTCTGAATCCATGGTCCCAGAATTTCTCGTTGGCGACAGAGTTGTTGTGTTCAAAACAGCCTCTGGTCCTGTCTTTCCTTTATCTGATGTAGGTTTACCAGATTTGCGTAATTATAAACGCGGCGATATTGTTGTCTTTCGTAACCCACATTATGATAATTCACGAAAAGCTGAACTTCAGAGTTTTTTATCGCAGTTAGTATTTATGTTTAGTTTTACAACGGTGAATCTAAACGTCGATGAAAACGGCGAATTAAAGGCTGACCCACTCGTAAAACGCGTTTGTGGCTTGCCAGGGGAACAAATCTATCTTCTTGATGGAAACCTATATGCGCGTACAAAGAGCGAGAATGCTTTTAGAGTGGTAGAAGACGATAGCCATTGGGCAGCGTGGAACTTACATGAGCTACCAAGTGATATAAAACCAAAAATTCAGAGAATGCCGCTTACAAACGAAGTGTATAAAACGCTTTTGAATATAGAGGCAGAGCGACGCTCTTATGATTTAGAGGATGCAGCCCGACAGGCTGAAGATTTTTCTAAACGCTTTCTCGCCTTAAAAGAACAAATAACAGGGAAGAAAACAAACTTAGATGCATCTTTTACACATTTTCTAACAAGTCCTGAAATGCATGAGTATTTTTTGTTTACACAATATGCAAGTATAACCAAAAAACTTTTGACAAAAGACGAGGGAGGGGCTTGGTTTCATGCTTTTTTAACTTCATGGACAGATGTTGATCTCAGTCGTCTCGATGGCTATGAGGAAGCGATGTTCAAGCTTAACATTATGGCAAAGCTTATTTTTGCAGACTTAATTATTCGCAGTACTGAGCTCATTGTCCATGATTCAAGTTTAGGAATTGCTTCCTATGACGATGTTTTTATTGGCTTGTTGCAAAAAGCTGAACAATTACATACGTATATGATTCTCAACGATTCGCGAAATATGCCTGTTTTTCCCCCAACCATAGGCGATAAGGCTAATTTTCTTTCCAATGATGCCTATTTTTTAATGGGAGATAATCGTTTTAACTCTCTTGACATGCGCCATTCCTATGAGACCTATGCAAAGCCTTTAACAGAGCATGACCCTTTTTCTATGTATTATTATTCCAATATGGAGCAAAGAGAGGTTTCCAAAAAACGAATTTTAGGAACAACAAGCTTCCGTTTTTGGCCACTTTCTCGTGTTGGAATTCCCGGAAATCATTTTAAGTAAGTTTTTTTAGAGCGTTTTTTTTTATTCTTGTTGTTGTTTTTCTCCTTCTTAAAAAACTTGACAAGGGCTATGTATCAAGCTACACTTTGACTATGGGCAAAGAAAAGAAGAAGCAAATAGTTGAAAAAAAAGAGACTCATTTGGAAGAAGAAAAAATAGTAGAAGATGATGTAGAAATAATTGATCTAGAGGAAATTGATGCGGAGGAAGCAGAAGAAGTTTTTGTAATTGTAAAAAATGCTCATACATTATATGCCTTTCAAAGTGAAAGTGTAAAGGAAATTCTTTATAATCCCAGGATTGACCCTTTGCCATTTATGCCGCCATATATTACAGGACTTATTAACAGATATGGGGAGCCCTTAGTTCTTTTCAATTCACATATTTTATTTGAAAGTGAAAATACAGTAAAAAATATTGTTATAGTTATAGATAGTGAAGAGCAATTTGGTATACAGGTTTCTGAGGTAGTAACTTTTTCTTCAGTGAAAATATCAGAGCTAAGATATGACTCAATGTTTATATCTCCTTTTTTTTCTTTTTCAATTCCTTTTAATGGGTATGAAGTCAGTGTGATTAACCCGTTTTCTTTTTTAGAGCTTCTCGATAAAGAGATAAAAAATGTATAAGGTAGGCAGATATTGACACGTGTGTTGCTTGTAGATGATTCTGCTATTATTCGAAATATGCTCTTAAAAAGTTTTCCGAAAAACTCCCTTATATCGGTTGTAGGTGAGGCAGTAAATGGCTTAAAAGCAGTTGAGCTAGCGAAACAATTGAAACCAGATGTTATTATCATGGATGTATCTATGCCTTTGATGGACGGAATTGAAGCAACAAAACATATTATGGAAAAAGCGCCTTGTGCAATTGTTATTTTTACCTCTGAAGATTCATTTGATCTTGCTTACAAGGCTTTAGAGTTTGGGGCTGTCGAAATTATTCAAAAACCAGATTTATCTATTCTAACCTCATCTTTTTATAGGGAGTTTTTTGATAAAATACATGCCATAGCAGAGGCAAACACAGGTCTTTATAATAAGTTTTTCATTCAAACACAAGAAAAATGCTTTGATTCTTCTATTCAAGGGGAGGCTCGGAGTATTGGCTGTGAAAAACTCGTATACGAGATTGTAGGTATTGCTTCTTCAACGGGCGGTCCTCTCGCAATTCAAAAATTACTGCAAGGGATCGGACCAAACTTTCCTTTGCCTATTCTCATTGTGCAACATATCGAAACAAACTTCGATACCCATTTTGTTTCTTGGTTGTCGCAAACAAGTCCGCTTCCTGTGCATCTTGCGCAGCATAATCAAAAAATAGAAAAGGGGCATGTCTACGTCGCTCCGGCAAATTATCACATGGTGGTTGTAGGCTCTGATTTTAATAAAGATTTTTTTATATCACTCAATAAAGAGGCTGAAAAACATTTTTTACGCCCAGCCGCAGACCCACTTTTTTTTAGTCTTGCAAAGCTATTTGGCAATCGTTGTATATCTATCGTTTTAACTGGTATGGGTTCCGATGGCGCTGAAGGTTCTCTGCAACTAAAAGAGAAAGGCGCGTATACGATTGCAGAGTCGAAGGAGAGCAGCGTTGTTTTTGGCATGCCTAAAGCAGCTATTGACAAAGGGGCTATTAAAAATGTTTTGCCTTTAGAAAGCATTCCTAAAACGCTCCTTTCATTGGTAAATGAATTAACGACCGCACAAATTGATTCAATTCTTCAACTCATTTATGCTCATTGTGGGATGAGTCTTACCTGTGCTTATATAGAATATTTGAAGCGCTACTTGAATAAAAGATTAGAACTAAGATCTTTTTCATTTGAGCTTTTGTATGCAGATCTGATGAAAAAAAAAGAAGAGTTTGAATTACTTATCAATAGTATCACTATCAATGAAACATATTTTTTTCGTGAAGAAAAACATTTTTTCTATCTTCGTGATATTTTTTTACCACAGAAAAAAAATGAAAGTATTGCAATTTGGTCGGCCGCTTGTTCTTCTGGCGAAGAAGCCTATTCCCTTTCGATTTTATGCAAAAGCCTAGGCATAGATGCAGAGGTGTATGCATCCGATATAAATACCTTTTCTTTAGAAGCGCTTCAAAAAGGAAACTATAGTCCTAGTTCTTTGCGGGAAGATGGAAGTGCTTTTCATACATTATTGGAACCCTATCTTACATACGGACAAAAAAATTTTTCTCTTTCAAAAGAAATTCTTGTTACTGTGCAAAGTTTTCCTTTTAATCTATTTCGTTTTGATGGCTGTAAAGATTGTCTTAGCGATAAAAAGTTTGATGTTATTTTTTTGCGAAACGTGTTTATATATTTTTCTGATGAAACAAAACAAGCATGTTTACGTTTTATGGAAGGGAAATTAAAACCTGAGGGTTTGCTTTTTGTTTCGACAAATGAAATAGCATCTATACAAATTGCAAAAGAATCGTCTTTAAAAAAATATAAAGAATCAAATGTTTTTTTCTTTCGTAAAGAAGGTGGTATTACATGTTCCTAAAAACTGATGAGTTTATCACTTCTTTTGTAAATGAATCGAAAGAATACATAAAAGAAACTTCGAAGTATATACGCTTGTTAAAGCATGAAGTTTCCGAGGAAACCTTTGCTTCTCTATTACATCAATTAGAAAACTTTAAAAATGCAGCATTATTCATGGGCTTTGATGTATTGTTTTCCTTAATCAAAGGATTTGAAACCCTTATATCGGCAGTAGTTCATACCCGAATAGATTTGAACGCAAAGACTTTACAATTGCTTTCTTATACCTGCGATATGTTTGTTTTAATTGTAAAAAATATTGATGAAGAAAAATCTGATGATATACCAGTTGATGATTTTTTAGATGTTTTTCACAAAGTACTCAACGGCTTATCTTTTTCCCTTGATAAAATTATTTCTTTACTGCAACCGAAATCAATTTTTGATCTTCCTGAACTCCTCCCTTCTGATATAAAAAAGAAAATACTCGATATTCAAACAATTGAAATGAGCACAGAGCGAATAGATGAGATTATCAAAGGATTTGAAAATATAGTCTTGCAACAAAATAGATTAAAGAAATATCTAGATGATATTACTGTGGAACTCGAAAACAACAGTTCTTCTTTTTTGAAAAAACTAAAAAAAGAGTTCTCAGATGACTTGGAGCATTTGGAAAACTCTATGGCTAATCTTCAAAAAAGTATCTATGAGTTTCGCCTCATATCTTTAAGTACTATTTTAGAACCTTTACAGAAAAAGATTGAGGCAGAAGCCTTAGAGCAAAATAAAATAATAGCTTTCCATTTTCCAGAAATTGATTTGTTTTTGGATAAAGATATCTTAGATTTAGTTTCTGAAATACTGTACCAATTACTAAAAAATGTAATAGACCATGCATATGAAACAAAAGAAATTCGATTACAAAAAGGGAAGGAAGAAAGATTACAGGTATTTTTGGGTATATACAAACATGCTGAACATATTACTCTTGAACTTTCTGATGATGGCTGCGGCATTGACTATGAAGCGGTGCGCTTTAAAGCCCTTGATTTATATCCAGATAAAACAGCAATTATTTTAGAAATGACAGAAAAAGAGCTTTCGAGTTTTCTTTTTATGCCAGGGCTTAGCCTTGCACAAAAATCTAATCAATCTCCATATCGTGGAGATGGCTTAGATATCGTTCGTAGAAACGCAGATAAAGTTAAAGCAAAGATTTTTCTTACAACAGAAAAAGATCTTGGTACAGAATTTAGTCTTTCTATACCAACTTCTCTGGCAACTTTAAAAGGTGTTTTTATAAAAGCGGGACTTTTTACTTTTCTTATACCAGTTCATTATATTTCAGAAATATATAATTGCCCCAAAAATGATTTGCTTTATTTGCAAAACAATACAATGTTTCGATTACGCGACGAGGTTTTACCCGTGTATTCATTAAATGCGCTTATAGGTGAGGTGGTTGATACAAAAGAAAAAGATACACAAGTGATTTTAATTATTGAGTATCTTGAAAAGAAAATAGGTATTAACATTAATGAATTATTACATACAGTTTCTGTTATTATAAAACCACTTCCGTCTATTTTGAAAAAGTATCATATTTTTCAAGGTTTAGTTCTGGATGAAAATCATCGATTTGTACCTATTTTAGATATTCCTGAGCTGATAGAACGCTTAGAATTGTTACAAACCTATTCTTTAATTAAGGCTGAAGCAAAGAACATACGTGATGTAAAAAAAATTCTTATTATAGATCATTCAACGATAACGAGAGAAATTCAAAAAAACATTTTAGAAGCAGAGGGCTTTGTTGTTGATACTACTGAAGATGGAATTGAAGCCTTGAGTATCGTAAAAAAACGAAAGTATGATATTATTGTAACTGATATAAAAATGCCACGAATGAATGGCTATGTATTTATAGAAAATCTAAAACGAATTCGAGGATATGAGAAAACACCAATACTTGTTATTTCATCTCTTGAGGGGCGATCTGTTGAAGAAAAGGCAATAGAAATGGGAGTTTCCGGTTTTCTTTTTAAATCACATTTTGAAAGAAGAAAGATGCTTTCAATTGTAAAAGGATTGATAAATGGCAAAGAATAAAATAGTTGTTTGTGAATATTCAAAAATTGTACAAAATGTTATTAAATCTCTTTTAGGAAAGATAAAAGGAGAAATTGTTTTTTTTGACAATGCCTATGATGCGCTCTTTTTTATACAGTCAAATCCGGTGGTTTTACTCATTTCATCAATATATCTTGAACCATTTACGGGATTTCATTTAGCTCATTTAATTAAAGCTGAGCCAAAAACAGAAAAAACAAAGGTGCTTTTATACTATAGCGAAGAGACTAAGTTAAAATCTTTTTACGCAGAAAAAACACATGCAGACGCTTTTTTATTTTTTAATGCAAATACCACAAGAGAGTTTTGCGAGGAGGTTGAGCTCCTTTTGGGAGAAGTTGAAATTTTTGAAAATAATGTAAATGAAATTTCTGAAAAAGATCTTCTTGTCTCTGCCCTTAAATCAACCGAAAAAACTTTTTTTAATTACATTTTTTTGGAATCACTTTTTGAAATGAATCTTTACCTCGAAAATACGGCAAGCTTGCTAAAAAATCTTTTATATCTTATTGTAAAAATTTTTGAAGTAGAAATTTTTTCTTTTTTTATTTTCCATGAAGCTCAGGTTCAAAAACATTCTCTAATATCAAATAGTTTAGCCAAAACAGAGGAAAATGATTTTTACAAAGTATCTAAATTACATTTTGAAAGCTATGTTCCAGATAATTTTGATATTAGTTTGCTAGAATATAATGAAGAGAAACTATATCGTTTTGAAAAGAAAGTAAAAACAAAACAAAATGTTATTTCATCTTATGAACACTTTGTCCTTTATGCGAATTCTTTTGTGGGGACATTTCATATAGGAGCTGTTGAATTTAATTATTTTACTGAGCAAGAATTAAAGTTATTACATTTTTTTTGTGAAAAAATTGGTTTTCTCATAGAAATGTCTTTAAATTTTACATCTGTTATTAATAAAGAAATGAGAATGAAGAAAACGTTTTCTCGTTTTGTACCCGAAGAAATAATCGATAATATTCTAGGGTATGAAGGTGAAGCTAAGCAACTTGTGGGAGAAAAGAGAATGGTTGCTGTCGTAATTGTGGATATTCGAGACTTCACGGCTATAAGCGAAATAAACACACCCGAGAATGTTGTTAGTTTTTTAAATTTATATTTTACTCACATGGTGGAAATTATAAAAAAGAACGGAGGAGCAGTTGACAAATTTATGGGTGATTCTATCCTTGCGCTTTTTGGGGCTACAACAAGTTATGAAGATAATGCACAACGAGCAGTAAGAACTGCATTGGAGATGCAAGAAGTTATACATACAATTGATACAAGCCTTTTAATTCTTCCAGAAAATCATGAATTAAAAATTGGGATAGGCATCCATCAAGGAAATGTAGTTGTGGGAAACATTGGCTGTCAGGAAAAAATAGATTATACCGTTATTGGAGATTCAGTAAATCTTGCGTCTCGATTAGAAAGCCTTACAAAACAATATGGCGCTCCTATTATTATTTCAGATGCGATAAAGGAAGAACTCGATCAAACTTTTTCTACTCGGCATTTAGATATTGTTCGAGTAAAAGGGAAGTCTATACCAGTTTCAATTTATCGTGTTATGCAAAAAGAAGATGCATATTCAACAGAATTTCAGGAAACTATAACGAAAGCGATGGAGCTTTATATATTAGGTGCATGGAATTTAGCCTATAATTATTTTACAAAAGCTCTCGATATTATGCCGCAGGATACGGCTACGATGGTTTTACAAAATCGGTGTAAATCATTTGCATCGCAACCGCCCATTAATTGGGATGGCGCTATAACACTTTTAAGTAAATAGAGGGAGAACATGATAAGAAAAGTAAAGAAAATAAAAAAAACTAAGGCTAAAATATTTCAAGATGAAATGTTTTCATATGGGGCAAAAAACAATATCATTACTGCTACTATTATCTTCGTATATATATTGCTTTTCTTGGAAATTTCCTTTAATGACTTTGGTTTTATACTGCTTTTTGCGACAACTTCTGTTTTAATCTTCCAGTTTTTTGTTGCACCTTTTACAAATGCAAGTTACACTCGGCAGATTTCAAATCAACTCATTTTATGGAAAGAGGGAAGTCTCGACATAGATAAAAGCACAGCTTTGTTTGTTGAACTTTTACGTTGCCCAAGAATAATTATGTATTATGTTTTTATTCTTTTTGGTTCTGCCTCATTATTATTTATTTTGTTAATGTATTTTTTTATCGGAATTAGTCTCGTAAAACTGATCTTTTTATTTACAGTATGTGTTTTTGCTTCATACGTGGCGGGTGTTATTGCATTATTTACTTCAGAAATTGTTTGCCATAAATACGCAATACCCATCTTTGATTCTGGAATCGATTTAAGCGAATTGGAAAGCAAAAAATATTATGGAATTTCACTAAAAATACAATTTTTATTATTTACGATAATACCCGCTTTGTTTGTTTCTGTTCTTACCTTTGCTTATTTTTTGATACAAAAAGACATCCTTCTAGAACAAAATATATTTTCTTTAGGAAGAACGGTTCTCTTTTTTCTTACTAATACTGTTATTCTTATTTCGCTTTTTCTGGCTTTTAGAAACAATTCTATTCTCGAAATTGCTAAAGTCCAATACCTTCTTGAATGGCTTTCAAAAACTGATTTTAAAAGTGAGAAAGAAGTGCCTGTTGCTTTATCAAATGAAATCTCATATATTTCTTTTCTCATTAGAAATACAATACATCGTTTTCCGAAAATTTTGGATTTTTATAAACGTATTTCTTCTGAGATATCGGAATTGACCTTTTTCTTAAAAAAATATAAATCAGAAGAAGAAACCGTTTCAGAAACAAATTATCGTGTTATAGGTAATATAAATGAAGAAGTAAAAAAAATAAATCAAAGTTCCGATCTTTTTTTTGCTGAGCTCGATTCTTTTTTTGATACACACGATCAAATAAAGAGCATTATAGATGAAGCTTACGCTTTAATCAGTCAATCTAAGGATACAGCTTTGCAGAATACTAATAAAAACCTTAGCTCAACACGTGAGATAAAGAATTTAGAAAATCAACTTACAGGAATAAGTGAAATTACTTCTTTGCTAACAGATATTGCTGACCAAATAAAAATTATTGCTTTTAATGCTGAACTTGAAGCAGTAAAAGCAGGCGCAAGCGGAAAAAATTTTTTAATTATAGCAACTGAAATACGACGCTTAGCTGATTATACTATGGATTCTATAATTGAAACGCAAGAGCAAATCAGCCTTGTACATACTACTACAGAAAAACTCATCTCTCATTTTCAAGACTCACTTGAAATAACTAAAAAAAGTAAAACTTTTTTGGAAAAAAATGAAATGCTTTTAGATGAAATGAAAGAGAAAGCAGAAATAAATGTTATAGATATACCTGACGTTCAAAGATATAAAATAAAAGAAGGGCAAATACACAATGCTATTTTATCGTTAACTGAGCAATTAAAACATTTGTTAGATGAAGCTTCCTTGCATGCTTACGACATGTCTGAGAACATAGAATGTTTTGAACGTCTGGCAGATAGAGTTGCAAAAGGAGAAGTATAATGAAAATTACAAAAAAAAATCTAGAAAAACAAATGATGGCTTCTGGTTTTTTACCAAACATGCTATCGGGTCTTATATTGATGCCATATATTTTTATTTATTCCGGCGTCTCCACTAACCTCATTCCCAAAGCTATGATTTTAGGCTTAGTGGTCATGCTTTCTGTTCAACAACTTGTCGCTCCCTTTACTAATAAATTTATCACCCTTTCTGTTTCAAAACGCTTGCATATTTTTCAAAACAAGGAAACCGATATTCAAGATAGAACTCTCTTACTTTCTGATTTATTAGTTTTGCCAAAATACATAGCAATACAAGTTGGCCTCGTTTTTTACCTGGGATGTATCGTTTGGGTTTTTCTTTGCTTTGCCTTTGTTGATTTTTCTTTAGCAGAATCTGTTTTTGCTCTTATTGCTGCTCTTTTGGGCTCAATTATTACATCCTTATTTACATTTAACCTGGCAGAAAATGTATGTTCAGCCTACGCAAAGCCTATTGTAAGAAAAGGCGTGGATGATAAAGCAGTATTTAGTAAACAGTTTTTTGGTTCTCGGCTAAAAATAACCTATGTTTTTTATAATATTATACCGCTTGTTTTTTCAAGTCTTATCTTTTTTATTCTCTTGTGGTTTGGCTATCTTTCTAAAAATCCTTTGCTTAACGCTTATGACGAATTTGGCTCAATGTTTCGTATTGCTTTATTGTTTTTCTTGAATGTTTTATTTTGTATTGTTTTAAATCGTATTTATTTTTCTCATATGTATAAAATAAATGCAAACATGACAAGCGCTATGCTGTCAATTGTTTCTAGAGAAGAACAGAATAGTGATTTTTTAGATACAGATTTGTCAAATGAACTTTCATTCAACGCCTATCTTATAAACAAAATAATTACCATTTTCAATGTTTTATTTCAAAACACTGGTGCGATAGCTTCATCGATTACAAAGTCAACACAGGATTTGGTTATTATTTCTAAACAAACAGAATCTATATCTTTAGAGCAGTCTGCATCTGTAAAAGAAATTGTTGCAACCATGGAAGATTCTGACAAATTATCAAGGAATATTCTTACACGAATAGGTGATGTTGCACTCGTTGCAAATAAGACCAAGCAAAATGTTACGCATGGAGTAAAAACCCTTGCAACAAATGTAGAAAAAATGCGTGAAATTAATGATGCAAATAAAGACACTATCACTGGTATAAAATCTTTGAGCGATAAGATTGAAGGCGTGTGGGATATTGTAAATATTATAAATACCATAACAGATCAGACAAAAATTATTGCATTTAATGCAGAGCTTGAAGCAGCAAGTGCAGGTGAGGCTGGTAAAAGTTTCAATATCGTTGCAACTGAAATTCGACGTTTAGCAGATTTAACTACAAATTCTACTCGAGAAATAAAACAGCGAATCACAGAAATTCAACACTCTTCAGATAATCTCATTATAACGTCAGAAGGCGGAACGGAAAAAATTCAAGAAGGAATTACTCTTTCAGCAAATCTAGAAGAAAACTTTAATTATATAAAATCATCTGCAGAAATTACCGCTGAGTCTTCGAGTGATATCCGTGACATTATAGAGCAACAAACATTTGCTTTTGAACAAATTGTTGTAACGCTACGACAAATTGCAGCGGGGGTTGAAAGCTTTTCTTTTTCTACGCAAGCTATTACTGCTGCCTCGGAAGAGCTTAAGAAAATAGCCGAAACGCTTGAAACAAGTGTACTAAAGGGAAACTAAAAAAAAAGAGCATTTCAAAGAAATGCTCTTTTTTTTGCGGAGAACCTGACTTGAACAGGCACAGCCGTGAAGCCACTAGCACCTCAAGCTAGCGTGTCTACCAATTCCACCACCCCCGCATATGGATATAATCCGATATTTGATGTATGTACTATAGCTATTTAATAAAAAAAAGTCAAGATAAAATGCTACGAATTTTATCTTCGCTTATTTTTTCAATAATGCTGTCGTTTATTCCTCTTTGAAGAACAAAGCTAATATTTGAGTCAATATTTTTTTTATCTTGCTTCATCGCTTCTATGAGTTTTTCAGAGCAATTTTCAATTTTAAGTTCTATGCATTTGGGATGTATTTTATCTGTCGACCAGTTATAGGCTTTGAGCATGGAAAAAACCTCTTCCCGATATTCAGCCGCACAAAGTCCAATCGATTCACTCAAGGCAATGGCGCGCGAAATCCCCCAGGCAACAGCTTCCCCGTGGCTTATGGTACCTAAGCCAAGCACCGTTTCGAGGGCATGAGCAAAGGTATGACCTAGGTTCAGCCACATTCGAATATTTTTTTCAGTTAAGTCTTTTTCTACAACCTGCGCCTTTGCTTGGGCACAGCGTTTTATAATATTCATTAAAAGCCTTTGATCGCGGTTTAATAGCGCATCTTTTTCATCTTGCATGAGTAACACAAGTTTTTCTGAAAACAGAAGACCTGTTTTGAAGACTTCTGCTAAACCAGATCGGAACTCATCTTCTGACTGGCTTTGTATAAACTCAGGAGATATATAGAGCTTTGACGCCGGGTAAAAGGTCCCCAGGCTATTTTTATAGCCCTTAAAATCACAACCTGTTTTCCCTCCAATTGCAGCATCAACCATTGCGAGGAGTGTCGTTGGAACAAGTTCGAGGCGAGCGCCACGTTTAAAAATCGAAGCTGCAAAGGCGAGGAGGTCGGTTATAACACCACCACCTATACCCACAAATAAAGATTTTCGTGTCAATGAAAGCTTCATAGCTCGTTCCAAAATTGAGAGTACTGTTTCTATTGTTTTATATTTTTCACCGGCAGGAAGAACGAGACAGGTCTCTGTAGGGATACCTGCAAAAAAATCTTTTAAGCCTGGTATATTAAAAACCACATCATCGGTGACTATGAGGGCATTATCTATATTTTCTTTGAGCTTTTTTGTGAGTTCTTGTATTGTTTCAAAATAGAGTATACTCGTTTTTTCGCATCCAAGCTGTATCGGAGGATAGTGTATGTCAAAAGTTTCGTGTTTCATGTATACAGTCTAATAAGTATTTTCATCCATGGCAAGTAAGTAGGCTTTGTTTTCTGCAATTCGCTTTAGTTCACGCGTAATTATTTTTTCATAGTTAAGCTTGCCATTTATAATTCTTTCTCTCTCATCTTCCCAGTTTTGAATACCAGATAGGTTTAGAAAATAAAACTTTTTTTCACTCGCTTTTTCAGCCCAAAGTTTTGCTTCTCTCCAGTAATAAAGCCCCGCTTGATAACAGCTTTCTGCTCGCTCAAGTTCAAATAAAAGTGCCTCTCGAAACGGAGCATCGTAAAAATACACTTTTCCCTTGTCGTATTTTCCACCAAGTCGTAAATGTTGTTCTATCAGTTTTAGATTGAGGTGCATCATAAAAACAGAACGGTATTTTTCCCAGTCTTTTTCGTCGTCGATCTTGGTTAGAGCGTATTTTGGGTTAGAAAAATCTGCAGCAACAGCCTTTTCCAACCAGTAAATATTTTCCATAATGTCATCGGGATATTGTTGATAATGCACGTGAAAAAGGCGGTAGTACTGCTCCTTATACGTAACAAAGTATGAAAAACTGGGTAGAATAAACAGAAAAACAAGGATGGCGATGAGAAATATTCGTTTTTTTCCAAAAAAATGTATAGACTTCACTTAGTATATATCGGCAGATTTACCAATGTATCCATAATTTTTTGATACACCACTTCAATCGGCTTACGTGCATCGATTTCTACAATATGCATACCAGGAATGTTTTTTTCTTTATACGCACTCAGTATTTTTTTGTATTCTGCCTGCGTTTGTCTTTGTATAGAAAGTGTTTCGTATATCTCTGTTTCACCGCGCATATGCACTCGAGAAAGCGATTCTTCGGGCTCTATGTCAAAGTAAAAAAGGTACTCGGGAAGCGGGAAATTTTCGTTGAGTTTTTCTGGGAGTCCTTCAGGACAGATGGGGTTTTGATAGGCGAGGCTTGAAAAAAGATATCGATCGCTAAAAACAATAAAGCCATTTTCTTTTTGGGCAAGGATACCTTCTCTTCCGTAGAGATGTTCATTTCTATCTGATGCAAAAAGATAGGCCATCGTCGAAGGAGCGATCTCTAGCTCTCCTTTTAAAATACTTCGTATAAATAAACCGATAGGAGAATTTGTTGGTTCAGCTGTGAAAAAGAGCTTTTTGTCAGGATGCCTCTCTTTTATGAGCGATAATTGTGTGGAAGTACCTGAGCCATCGATTCCTTCAAAAACAATAAAATTATCTAATATCATCGTGAAAGTCTACCATAAATATAAAAAGAATGCTATTATTACATTGTTTTGTATTACAGGCATTTGCATGATATCAGTAGAAAAAAATAAAGCATTTATTACTAGTTTTATCGTTCTCATTTTTGTTTTTTTATCTTTTATTTTAGCTGGACCTATTATAGGCAGAATGAGTAAAAAAATTGAAGCGTATAAGGACGCCCTTGTCTTTGCGCTAGAAAAAGACCTTGGTATCATTATAAGCTATGAAAAAATGTCTCCTTCTGTTTTGAATAGCCTGAAAATTTCAAATATCACTGTATTTGACACAAAAGACAATAGCGCTCTGGTACAGATTCCGTCAATCCGTGTGTATTTTTCTCTCCTTTCTTTAATGCGAGGCGATTTTGATAGTATTATTTCCTCTATTACTATAAATGGCTTACATATCGAGTATGATGATTTTTTGGATAGCCATATCTTGGAAAATATACAAAATTCTATTTTTTTTAATACAAGCACTGAAGAAATTGAGGCTAAAAAAACATTTGCTTTTCCCTTCAATGTTACTTGCAAGGCTCTTTCTATTCATTTTCATAATGAAGAACTCGAAGCCTTTGTTTACTTTAAAGAACTTGCCTTTAAATCAAGTCCTACTAAAAAAACAACGAGTTATAAAGCAGAAGGTAGAATGCAAGTTGAGATTTTTAAAAATGATTTATCTCGTTTAGGCAAAACTGAAACTACTTTTAGAGCTCAAGGCAATTTTTCATCTCTCTTAGACTCTTCATTTTTACAACTTCGTCTTTCAAAACTAGACAACAAAATGTTTTCTTTACAAGCCTTTGATTTAGCGATTATTCATGAAAAAGAAAGCCTACGTTTTTCTCTTTTACAAAATGCAGGGGCCATTGCCTTAAAAGCCATATATACTATGAGTACAAAAAATATCGATGCTTCTTTGAAAATGTTCGATTTTTACCCTACAAAAATGATTCATTTTAAAGAAAATCAAGCTTTCTTTTCTAATTTGAATGCGCTTCGTTTTTCTGGTGATTTTTCATGCTCGATCTTAAATCTTGATTTTTCAAGCCTACATTACTTTTATGATGCCATTGTGCAAGTACCAGCATCTCTTTTTCCTGGTAGCTTAGAACTTGCTCTTCGAGGTGAGGGGAGTCTTTCAAAGCTTTTTGTGGAAAAGCTACATGCAAAAGGAAAAATGCTTGATTTTGACTTTGCCGGCTCCTATGTTTTTAATACAATGAAACCTGAAGGTTTTGCTACCGTTCATACACTGCGCTTGCCAAGTGATAATGCCATATCATTTGAACTCTATCTTGATGCAACACGGGATGGGTTTTTATTCTTTGTTCCTCAAATGGAAGTCGGCGAAAAAAACTTTACAGCCTTAGAACTAGAGCTTATCCCGAAAAAAGATTCCTTGGATTTTTTGTTTTATGCCTATGATTACTCGCACTACGAGTACATGGAAAATGCAGAAATTAGTTTTACTGGAAGCCTATTGTTTGGAAAAAAAGTGTTTTTACAAATGAATCTTGCGGTTTCAAGTTTATTTCTTGATTCAATTTTTTCGGTTCTAGAATACAGCCTTTCAGAAAATAATGATGCATTTGCTTCTTTAAAAAACAATTTTTCTACCTTTCTTACTTCAACGGAAATATATATCACCACTGATTTTACTCAGTTTAGCTATAATGTGCCGTATGCAATTATTGCAAACACGGTAAAAGACAAAGAACTCGTTGTTTTTTCATTAGGAGGTAATGAAAGCTCTCTTTCGCTCACTCAATTTGATTTACTTTTTGCAAATCAAAGTCTAGAAAGTACGGCAAATTTTGATTTTTTGGCGGGTTTTTCTGATGCTTTTTTTACAATGTCTCTTTTGTTTAATTCTATACCCTACGAATTTCAAGGTGGTATAGTCGATAAAAAAAATATACATATTTCAGGAAGCTATGGACTTGAAGCGCTCTTACACTTTGCCACAGACTCTCTTTTAAGTGGCAGCCTTACCATCAATGCGATGCCCATTGCTCTGCAAGATTCTTTTTATGCTCTTTCACTCGATACAGATTTTTATTACAATTCGTTCTCTGATTGGTATGCGAGGATTGAAAGTTTTGATTTAGCTCAAACAGGGGGCGAGAATAGACTTTCTCCGCAGATATTCATGGAGGGCTTTGTTGACACCTATGGAATGGCAATGCATTCTGTTTTGTATACAGATACAATATCATCGCTTAAGGGACAGTTACTGAGCTCTTGGGCTTTTTCTGAGGGCATTCTCTCTCGAGCAGATTTACATCTCGCCCTTCAAGACCTAAGTGATCAAAAGGCAAACAAAGAGGCGTATAGTCTTTCTTTTGCCTTAACAAATCCGTCAGAACTAGCACTAAGCACAGCTGATTTTTTTGACGACACATACATTACCGCAGAAATAGCCTTTGAGAACAGTCCTGTAGAACGTTTCTTGAGCCAACAAAATACTGCAAATCAGTTTAGCGCCGACATGCACGTTTTGGGAACGATACGAAAACCAAGTATTTCTTTTTCACTCTATGACACTTCGCTTGACTTAGAAGGTATGCGTACAGAACTGACAGCTCACTGCCTTTTTGAAAACGGCAACATCACTATACCAGATGCAAGTGTCGAAACCAACATGTTTAGTCTTCAAAACATAGAGGCCGTTTTTGATGCGCAGACTTTCTCTGGTTCTATCCAAGGAAAAGCAAGCATCCAAAATCTCGTAGCTGAAAAGGCTGAAAAAGCATTTATAATAGATATTTTCTCACCGTTTTCCCCGAAAAAAATAGAAGAGAAAGGCTTTCTCTCCTTTCTAGAAATACCTGAAACATTTTCTCTGAACCTACGCATACCAGAGGCAAAGAAAAATGCAGAAGGAAGGCATGACGACTTCACTCTTTCATTTATACGCTCTCCATCGCGCTTTGATATTCAAGGTGGTTTTGCCGCAGTAGCAGGTATTCTTTCTACGCCTTCTATACAGGGGTATTATACAGACCTCGGCGATATATTATTGCTTTTAGACGAACGTTTACCTTTAAGTCTATTAGCTTATGGGCAGATAAAAGAAAAGCTCATAAATCTCACTTTTTCTGATTTGGTTTTAGATGTCTCACATTTTACCTGGCTTTTAAATTTTGGTGAATTCAAAATCCTACAAGGTTTCGGTAAGGGAAACTTTTCTATCGGTGGCTATGTACAAGACCCAGAGTTTTCTGGAATGATTGAAGTTGCTGATTTTGAATGCGAGGTTCCGCATTTTGTTCCTGGTATCATTCGAGCAGAAACAGGAACAATTCTTGCAGAGGACAAAATTATTCAAATGCCGCAAATCCTTGGTCTAACAAAAAAAGGTTCTTGTGTGGTCGATGTAGCCCTGCATTTTGATAAATGGGATGTCGAACGGGTTGAAATTGATTTAGAAACCCCAAAAAATGAAAAAGTGCTCGTTGCTACAGATTTTGGTTTGCTCAATGTGCAAGGAAACGCAAGCTGCGATCTACATTTAGAAATATATCAAGATCTATTTTCAATTACAGGTTTTATAGATGCCGAAGACGCTCAAGCAAAGATTTACCCCGCCGAATTGATAAGCCAAGATATAGAAGAGTCCTCTCTTGATATATATACTGATTTAAAAATACGAGTTGGCAAGCGGTCGCAAGTATCCTTATTTTTATTTCGGCAAATAAACCCTATTGTGCGTTCCCTTATTAGCCCAAATACTCAGCTGCGCTTTGTTATGGACTCAAGGAAAAATCTATCGTATTTAGAAGGAGATATTGTTCTAAAAGGTGGTGAGGTAAATATTGGGCGAAGTTTTTATATTAAGGAAGGGAAACTTTCTTTTGAAGAAGGGCAAGGTTCTTTCGACCCGCTTGTAAACCTTATTGCAGAAATGAGGGAGCGGGATAGTACAGGGGACTTTGTTAAGATTACGCTCAGTGCACTAAATCAACGATTGAGCGACTTTAATTATACCTTATCTTCATCTCCTCCGAAATCTGAAGTTGAAATCATGAGTTTATTGGGTAAAACACTTGTCTATGACCCCTCAGGTTCTGTTGGGCAAGATATGCTCAACGTACTTGGAGCAGGTTTAGATACCTTTGTGCAAAGCACTATTATGAGGGAGGCTGAAGACCGATTGCGTGATTTCTTTAAACTTGATATATTAACACTACGGATGTCAGTTGCGCAAAATCTTATTAAGTTATATTCTGAAGATAATTCTGGAAAAGGAATAAATCCCGGTAACTTTTTAGATGATTCGAGTGTTTACATAGGTAAATACTTTGGCGATGTTCTCTATGGAGACTTTCTATTACATTTATCGTATGATGAATCAAAAGGAAACCCAAATGTTTTTGGAAGCGGGCTTTCATTTCAGCCCGAACTTGGCTTTGAAATAGAAGCTCCATTTGCAACAATTCGTTGGGGGCTTGCTCCCGATGTTGAATCTATAAAAAACTTGTGGGTACCTTTTACTTCCCTAAGTTTGTCTTGGAAAATACTGTTTTAAAAAGGTTGGAGGATATATGTTTCGTAAACATCTTGTGTTTTTTACTGCTGTATTATTTTGTGTTAGTTTTTTTGCTTTTTCACAAGATTCTGAATGGTATTATAACAAAACGATAAAAAGAATTTATTTTGAAGGCTTAGTGAGTGTTAGTAACACTGATGTTTCAGCAGTTACAAATCAGTTTATAGGCAAAGAATTTACAGATGCTGTTTTTGAACAGCTTTTATCTTCATTATTTTCATTAGATTATTTCAAAGATATTGAAACGGACATTGTTCCCCTTGATGCACAAGGCTCGACTCTCATGGTTCGCTTTACTGTAGTTGAATATCCCCTTGTGTCTAAGGTGAGCTTTAGTGGAAATAGCCAAATAAAAAACTCTGAACTAAAAGATGCCTTGTCAATTAAAGAGAAAACTATTTTTAATGAGGCAAAGTTGCTCCTCGATGAGCGTGCTCTCAGAGATCTGTATTTGAATAAAGGTTTTACCAATATTCGTGTGAGCTCTCAAACATCGGAACAAAGTGATGGCTCTATTCAGGTGGTTTATACTCTTACTGAGGGTAAACAGACCATTGTAACAGGTATTTCTTTTGAAGGAAATGCTACATTTGCACAAAAATCATTAAAAAAAGAAATGAAACAGAAAGAAAAAACACTCTTTGAAAAGGGTATTTTTCAAGAAGCCTATGTCGAGCTCGATAAACAAAATCTTATTAATTTTTATAACGAACGAGGATATATAGAAACGAGTATTGTCGATGTTAAAAGAGAGACTTTTTTTAACGAAGCCGATAATCGAGATGAATTAACTCTAACTTATGTAATACGAGAAGGCAGTCAGTATGTGTATAAGGGTACAAGCATAACGGGAAATAAACTTTTTTCCACTGAAGAACTTTTAGCAAAAATACAACTGAAAGATGGTGACGTCTTCAATGTTATAAAATTTAGCGCTGGTTTGCGTGCAATCTATGATACCTATGTTGAAAAAGGCTATACTTCAAATTACTTTGCACCGCAAGAATATAAAAATGTTGAAGCAAAAACAATTGCTTATACTATTGAAATAATTGAAAAACCACGTTCATATATCGAAAATATTATTATACGAGGAAATGAAAAAACAAAGGAAGAAGTTATTTTACGTGAAATACCTCTTGAAAGTGGCGATGTTTTTTCTCAAACGAAGGTGTATAACGGTATACGAAATTTGTACAATACCCAGTATTTTTCAAATGTTTTACCTGACATGCAACAAGGTTCTGAAGAAAATCTTATAGATTTAATTTTTGAAGTAGACGAACAATCGACAACTTCTCTGGAATTTGGGGTAACTTTTTCAGGTGTTGCAGACCCGGATACCCCGCCTATTTCTTTTTTCTCAAAATTGACCGATTCAAATTTTATGGGAACTGGGCGAACTATTGGTGCTGAATTAACTATTGCTGATGGGAATTATACACTTGGTGGTACATTTTTAGAAAATTGGCTCTTTGGTAAGCCTATATCCTTGTTTGTTCAAGCAAATTTGAATTATAAAACGCTTACCACTTTTCAAGAAACATTCTTCCCAGAAAACACAAACGACTACATTATGGATTATAATGAACTTTCTACAAACCTTAGCTTTGGTTTAGGACGCCGCTGGTATCCAAGTTTTGCAATTCTTTCGTTTAATTCCGGGTTTACAGTCAATTTATTTAAAAACTTTTATGATGCAGAAAGCTTTGTACCATTAGAAGAGAAGGTAAAATCTGCCTACGATATGGTCGGCATTACAAATTCATTTTATATCTCCCTTTCACTCGATGATAGAGATATTTTTTATGACGCTTCAAAAGGCTGGTTTGCAAGTCAAAGACTTTCTTGGACTGGTTTGATCCCTGCTGTTGAAACTGAATTTTTTCTTCGATCAGATACAAAGTTTGAAGGCTATCTTACGCTCCTCGATAAGCCAGTTACAGATATATGGAACTTAAAATTTGTGTTTTTTGCCTACACTGGCCTCTCTTTCCTTGTTCCCACGTCGAATACTGCAATATCGAACGACAGCAAACTCTTGGTTGACGGAATGTTCAATGGGCGTGGCTGGAATACTGTACGCGACAATCGTGGAAATGCACTCTGGAGCACAAACCTTGAATTGCGTTTTCCCGTTGCCCCTGGAATGCTTTCACTCGATGCCTTTTACGATATAGCGGCCGTCAAGGATTCTCTTCAAGATTTTGCTCATCTTTCACAAGATGATTTTTACTATAGTTTTGGAGCTGGCTTGCGTATTTCAGTTCCGCAATTCCCCCTTAAATTTCTTTGGGCCTTTCCCTATAAGTATGAAAATGGTAATTTCCAGTGGAAAAATAACACACAATTCCCTATAGAATTTGTGCTTTCATTTAACATTGTAAATAGATAAGGAAGGAATATGAAAAAAAATGCCATAATACTTGTTTTTATTTTTATCGGTTTTTGTGCTTTCTCGCAACAAATTCCTCGAATCGGTGTAGTTGATACATCTCGTGTATTTCAAACCTATTTTAGAGACTCGGTTGCGGTTCGAAACTACGAAAATAAAAAAGCAGAATTTCAAAATGAAATAAATAAAAAAACCGAGGAGCTAAAACAACTCTTACAACAAAAAATACAATATGAAGAAAATGAGAACTTTGTAGCTGCACTCAGATTGGAAGCCGAGATAACAAAGAAAACAGATTACCTAAGCTCCTATACTCAAGCAAAGCAAATCGAACTCGACTCCATACGCAATAGACTTGAAAATTCAGATAGTTTTTATAAGTCCTTGTATGAACTTATTGGGCAGATAGCTGAAAGCGAGGGCTATAGCCTTATTTTGAGTTTACAACAAGCACAAAATATTTTATGGTATAGCCCCAGTGTGGATATCACCGACAAAATAATTACACAGTTAGCAAAGAAGCAATAAAAAATTAGCTTTCACGCAGAATTTTTGCGAGAAGCCCAAACTTTTTTTTATTGTCTTCGGAGAGTTCTGTAAGTTCTTCATGTGCTTCGGCAATGTCAATCTTCGATATTAAAATATTATCATCAACTTTTGTAGCTTCAGTTGGAAAGGAAATCGCTTCACTTAAAAAGATGAGTAGGGGACTGAGGCTCATATCGTCGAGTAGATCCATGCAGGCTTTATTTGTATTTTGCAGATGTATGGATTTTTTCCATTTTTTACGTAATTGTTTGTTTATACCTGCAATTACACCTATAAAAGTTGAATCCATGTATTTACATTCTTTCATATCAAGATATACATCCGTGATTATATCTTTTTCTGTAATGTGTTTTGCTGCAAAATCTTTGATGGGACCACAGTCATGTGCTTTGACATGTCCACTTGCGATTATATACAAAACACCATCTTTGTGAGTAAAACTAATCATGCTTGTATTTTACCCTTAAAAATCTTATAATGCAAGTAAAATGAGTGCAGAAACCCCCTTAATGAAACAGTATTTTTCTATAAAAAATCAATACAAAGATGAGGTTCTTTTTTTTCGCCTCGGTGATTTTTATGAAATGTTTTTTGACGATGCTATAGAAGTTGCAAAACTTTTAAACCTAACGCTTACGCAAAGAGGCGATGTCCCCATGTGTGGAGTGCCTTATCATGCTGCAAAAGTCTATATAGCACGTCTTCTACGACTTGGAAAGAAGATTGCTATCTGTGAGCAAATAAGTTTACCAAAAGATGGGAAGGGCTTGGCAGAGCGAAAAGTTGTTGAAGTTATAACACCAGGAACTGCAATCGAAGATGAATACTTAGAACAAGGAAGCAATTTTCTCGCTTGTATTTGCCTTGTGCCGGGAAAAAAACAAAATACAAAGAAGTTACAGGATTTTATTTCTTTTTCTTTTATAGATATTTCAACAGGATTTTTCTCAGCAACTTCATGGCCCATCGAAGATATGAAAGACGCCTTTGCTCGGGAACTCTCTCGCATAGCAGCAAAAGAATTATTAGTTGATGAGCGCTTAGGCGATTGTGAATCACTTCGCTTTGTATTAACACAATACCCCTCACTGATTTTAAGTTATTATCCCGGATGGCATTTTAATGTTGATCGTTCATACGAGCGCCTTTTAGCACAATTTGAAGTGCAAAATCTCCATGGATACGGCTTGATTCCTGAATCCCCAGAAATAGCTTCGAGCGGTTTTATTCTTGAGTATATACAAAAAAATTATAGCACAGATAGCTCAGACAGAGGATCTGAATCGAGTTCCCTTGCACATATAAAAGACTTAGAAGTCTATAAAGACTTTGACTCTCTTTCGATAGATGATTCTTCTTGGCGCAACTTGGAAATAATGCAAAACCTACGCGATGGCTCCTATCACTATAGTTTGCTGGAAACAGTCTCATATACAAAAACCGCAATGGGCTCGAGACTTTTGCATAGCTATTTGATGTTTCCTCTTTTAAGCATAGAAAAAATACAACAGAGGCAAAGTCGAGTACAGTTTTTTTACGATGATTCTTTTTTACGCTCCGCTATTCAATTACATTTGCGAGAAATTTTTGATATAGAACGCTTAACTTCTCGCATTGTTATGCAAAAAGCACATGCAAAGGACCTCGTTGCTTTGAAAAAAAGTCTTATGGCTTGGTATAAGATACGAGAGCTTCTGAAAGAAAAAGAATTTATCTCCTTTGATACGCTCAAGGCAAAAGAAATAATTGAAACAATCGATAAAGCAATTCTCGATGAACCGAGTACCAGTTTTACTGAAGGCTCTCTTATAAAAACAGCTTGGTCAAAAGAGCTTGATGAGTTGCACCTTTTACAAAAAAACTTTAAGTCAATTTTAAAGGACTACACCGAAGAAGAAAAAAATGTAACGGGCATACAAAATCTAAAAGTGCGCTATAACAGAAATATGGGTTACTATATAGAAGTAACAAAGGGAAAACTTTCATCGGTTCCAAGCCATTTTATTTTACGGCGTGCATTGGTAAATGCTGATCGCTATACAACAGAGCGCTTACAAGAACTTGAGACAAAACTTTTAAGTGCTGATGAAACAATTATCGCCCTTGAACAAAGTTTGTTTTTTGAGCTACGTGAAAACCTTGCAAAGGAGCATAGTTATTTATTTTCACTTGCAAAAGATATTGCGCTCATAGACGTTTCAGCTTGCTTAGCCGAAGCAGCAAGCGAGCAAAACTGGACTTGCCCCGAGATTCTTGCAACAAGGGAATTGGAAATAATCGAAGGACGCCACCCTGTGGTAGAATTTCATATGCAGGATGGAAGCTTTATACCAAACTCTCTCGAGTTAAATGAAAAACCTTTTGCACTCATCACAGGTCCAAACATGGCAGGGAAGAGCACCTATCTGAGACAAACCGCACTCATTGTTTTACTTGCACAGATTGGCTCCTTTGTTCCCGCGACTAAGGCCCGCATAGGCATCGTGGATAAAATTTTTTGTCGAGTTGGTTCCTCTGATAATCTTGCACGAGGTGAGTCAAGCTTTTTGGTAGAGATGACAGAGACAAGCCAAATCGTTCGGGGAGCTACAAAAAATAGTTTAGTTATAATGGATGAAGTAGGACGCGGTACCTCAACCGAAGACGGGCTTTCACTTGCCTGGGCTATTTCTGAATATATCTTAAATAAGATACAATGCAAAACACTCTTTGCAACCCACTATCATGAGCTAACAAGACTGACACATTCACTCTTGCAACTTCTTTGCCTAGAGGTTCTTGAAACAGAAGAAAAAATTATCTTTTTGAAAAAAATAAAAGAAGGAGCTGCAGAAAATTCGTACGGTATACATGTTGCAAAACTTGCAGGACTTCCTTTGTCCATTATTGACAGAGCAAATGAAATACTTAGCTCCTTGCAAAAAACAGCACCTTATACCGCATTAGAAATTCCTGAGCCACAAGAAAAAAAAGAGACAAAGCGAGAAGTGCAAAACTTTTTATTTAGCCAAGAAGAACTTGTTATAGATGCAATTCTCTCCCTCGATCCAAACAATCTCACCCCGCTTGAAGCCTTACAATCGATTGCACAATGGAAAAAAAATTTGACTGCGAAGGATAGCTAAAAACCTGAGTTGTACTTAGATTTTTATCTACCCTTGTATGCAATCGTATTATAAAATAAACCCATCAGATGTTTTTTGTAGTGCATCACCGAGTTCTTTGTTTTTATCAGATAAAGATGCAACCGATAGTATCGCTGTGTTTATTTTTTCTATATTTTCTTTCATCGAGCTAGAGCTTGTGTTTAAGTGTACTGCTATGTTTTGTAGCCTTTCCATTTCGGTTAAAATCATACCAGCACCACTTGCCATTTCAGTCGACCCAGAAAGAATTTCTTGCGTAATATTTTGTATTTTTTTAAGCGCCTCTAATACTTGGTTCGAGCCTTCTGTTTGCTCTTTCATTGCAGAGTCAGTTTCATCGATAAACTGAAGTACAGAAGTAACTTGACTCGTGATTGTGTCAAAGGCCTTATTTGCATAATTTGATTCTTCAAGCACACGATTAATATTATCAACAGTTTGCTTTAATACTTCTGCAATTTTTTTGGATTGCTCAGCCGAATCTTCAGCAAGCTTTCGAACCTCATCGGCAACAACAGAAAAACCCTTTCCTGCATCCCCTGCATGAGCAGCTTCAATTGCAGCATTCATCGCAAGAATATTTGTTTGGTTAGTAATAGCACCGATCACTTCGTTTGTTTCAAGAAGTTCATTTGAAAGCGCAACCGTTTTATTTATACTTTCTATAACCGACTCAATTGCAATTTTTCCTGTATCACTATCTTTTCGTAAAGTCGCAAAACCAGCCTTCGCCTTGTTTAAGTTATTTGAAACCGCTTGAATGTTTGCAACCATTTCTTCTATAGAAGCCGAAGAATCATCTACGCTATGAGATTGTGTTTCGATCTGCATATTTAAACTTTCGATATTGCGTGAGATTTGATGAATCGTCGATGAAGTTTCTTCAACCGCAGCGCTTAAATCTATTGCATCATTGGAGAGCTCAGCTACGTTTTGATCTATTTCTAAAAGCGAGTTTTTTGTGTGCCCTATATTTTGATGTAGATTATCACTTACACCCTGCAGTTGATGCGCATTGTTTTTTACTCCACTCATGATAGTATGCAAGGATTGAGAAAATGCATTGAAGTTTTTTCCGATATCGGAGACGATGTCGTTACCTTCTTCACTCAAGCGTTTTGTTAAGTCCGCTCCACCCATGGAAATACCCTTTAGGGTTCCAGAAAGAATAGAAAGTGGATTGATGAGAGACTTACTAAAAAGAACGGAGAGGATAAATACGATAAGCGCAATGATAGCTATGACCAGAATATTTGTCTTGATTACAAACATTAGATCTTCATAAATAACTTTTTCAGGATAGAGAATTAAAAGTGAGTATGCAGTTTCTGGAACAGGTAGATAGGTACATAAAAATTTTTCTTTTGTTGAAGGATCGACATATTTAACCGTATTTGATTTTCCTTTTATAACTTCGGCCCCAATTTTTTGCAATTCAGGATTTGCGTCTTGTAGTCCAGGAGATACAGCTGTTTCTACACCATTTATAGTTGCAATATGTAAATTGAGTTCAGGTATCCAGTGGTAAATATAGGCACCTGTATTTGAAAGGATAATAAAATTTGCATCCTCGCTAAATTTTGCTTTCAGTTCAAGGTTTGTTTTTTCTATATAGGTATCGATAAAATCGAGCGTAATAGAACCTGCAACAATTCCAGCAAGTTTTCCATTGCTGTCAAAAATCGTTTGCGTTACGAGAATTTGTCTTTCTTTATTGCTTAGTGAAATAACTGGGTCCGATATGAGCCTACGGTTTTCTTCCCTAGTATTGTCATGTATGAGATATTTGAAATAGTCTCGAGAAGAAATATTTGAAAGAGTGGCATTTGGACTTGCGTTGTTAGACGTTTGTTTCCCACCAAAATAGGGATTGCCTTCATTTCCAGTCGCATAGTAGGTCCCATCTTTCATAGCTAAAATAATTTTTTCAAAAATATGTTCTGTAACAGATATTTCTACAATATCTTTATAGTCTTCCCAAGAGGTCAGTCCTTGATTATAAAGCTGTGCATAAGTGTTGATGAGATCTGTACGGGTCGTAAAATAGGTCTCCAAATAGCGCGCCGTCGCAACAGCATACTCTCCTGTATGTTCGTATTGGGTGCGCTCGTCATGCTTTGTCATAAGAATAGATACAAAAACTGTAGTTAAAATAATAGGAATTAAGGCAATTCCAATAAAAAGTAGTGATATCCGTGTACGTAGTTTCATTCTATTATTCCTTTATAAATAAGTTTTCTTTAACATAGTATACTATGAGAGTTAAAAATATGCAAAGGGAAAGCTTCATTTGTGTGTTAAACTAAGTGAAATTTGTAGGCTTTGAGAAGAAGGAGAAAAAGGGACTAAACCGTATTTAAAAATTGTAAAAAGCCTGTTTTAGCTTTATACTGTAAGTTATGGAACAATTGACGGACTTAAAAGCTATATTTGTTGACCACCACAGGTGGCTTAGAAAAGAAGGTCGACTGTATATCTGTTTTTTGTAAATTCTGTACATATTCTCACAAACTCATTGTTTTATGGCATTTTCATGGCATTTTTTTCAAAGCTGAGAATATGTATTTTGTTAATTCTATATATATTAAGCAATTAAAAGTCGGGATGGAGGGATTTGAACCCCCGATCTTCTGGTCCCAAACCAGACGCCTTAGCCCCTAGGCTACATCCCGTGATTTATTAACTTTAGCAAATTATTAAAAAAAAGTCAAATGGTATTGCTCTTTTTTACAAAGATTTATTCAAGCTCGTTTGTGCTACCTTCTTCAAACATAAAGAGATTTTGAATTTTTAATGAGTAGGTCGACTTTGATTCAACCTTTGCCGTTGCTTCACTTATAAGCGGAATACTAAAGTTATATGTGATGCTTTCATAACCTTCTTTTTTTGCTTCAAGCGTAAAGACAAAAACCTTGCTTATATTTTCTTTTTCTGCTTCCTCGGATTTTACTAAAAAAGAGTAGGTACCCTTGGTCAATTTGGAGCTTATATACGGATTTGCCCATGTATAGTCAACCATTTCCGATTTTACATTGTCTTGTTTTAAGATTATTTCTACATCGCTCAAGGGTTCAAATGTCGTCCCGTCTAAAACACTTCCAATAAAGGTTGGAAAATTAAAATAAGGTCCTGTTTGACCTTTCATTTTCCCTTTAGCTGTTCCGTGATATGGTCTTTGGGTAGTATTGATCGTGTGCATCCCTTCAATAACAAGGGAGTCAATATCGGCCTTGAGTTGGCTGTCTTGGTCAACGGTGTTGTGGATAAAACCTCTTCCCGAGACAATATAGCGCGGAGGCAAACGGTTTAAGGCATAACTAATAGTATCGAGTCTACAATGTTCGCAATCACAATTGAGCCAGGGTGCATCCATTTCTTTGACTTCATCATAAAGTTCATTTGTTCTTGTTATTACAAGGTCTTCCATATAATTCAGGACTTTCATGAGGCCTCCATGCTATGTATTATAGTCCAAGAAAAAGAATTCTTCAATCAATTTTATGTTTTTTTCAGTTTCTTTATCGGTTTTTTGGGATAAAAACAGAGGTGATACCGCAAGGCGAATTTTTCGTAAACTTGTTGTAAATCGCTCTACCGTATGCTCCGAAAATACCGTGCTACTTTTAGAAAAACTCGTTTTTTCATCTCGTATATATAAATCACTTTCAAAAGAAATACGTTCGGGTACATCGATAAGGATTTGTGCCGCTTTGCAGCCTATCTTTTCTGCAATCTCTTTTTCTATCTTTTCTCTTTTTTCTAAATCTTCCAAATCTCTATGCAGTTTGTGGCTTTCATTATAGGGGCATTCGTAGAGTACCTTGAAAAAAGCCTTGTTTTGTACCGCATCTGCGCATTCAAGTTCATCAAAATAGGTTTTTGACTCAAGGAGGCTATATAAGCCCTGATCGTCTATGCTATACAATTCTTTTGCTTGTAGTATGCCTTCTTTCAAGGCGGTGTAGAGTGTTTTTTTCATCATAGCGGTTGCTATGCGTACATTTTTATGCCAATACACAGCCTTGTACATTAAATATTTTGAAAAAAGCACGTTTTCGCAGGAAAGCATTGCAGAAGAATCAATAATTATGCCGCGTTCTTTGTGTGGTATGAGTTTTGCCAAAACAAATTCTGTATCTTGTATGCCGTATGGAACTCCACAATAAAAGGCATCGCGGTTGAGATAGTCGAGTTTATCGGGGTCTAAGACACCGGATAAGAGTTTTCTATAAAAAAGTGTTTCTACGTCGCTGCAGTCTTTGCTTGTGTCGACAATAGCGGCAACTTGTTCGGGGTTTGCACCTGTTTTTCCTATAATCGAGCGAAGTGGTTCTTTGAGGATTATCTCTCCGGTGAGCACTTCATGGTCGAGTAGGGGGAGTTCTTTGAGCGAGTGGGTGTAGGGAAAATGCCCTAGGTCGTGAAAAAGGCTTGCCGCCAAAAAAGACTGCATGCCTTCACGACTTACCCAGTTACGCGCTCCTTTTTGAATGAGGTTTTTTATCAGTCGTGAGGCAACTTCATAGACGCCGAAGGAATGTGCAGCCCTTGTATGGGTGGCTCCCGGATACACGAGGTAGCTTGGTCCAAGTTGCTTTATGCCATGCAAGCGTAGAAAATCCTTTGTGTTTGTTGCCTCGTATAAGGCATCCGGTAAAAAAATATGTTTCCACAATGGGTCTCGAACCGCTTGCATGATTTCTCCTTTTTATTGTCCGCCAGATTTTGTATAGGCAGCAAGTCCACCAGCTTTGAGAATTGCCTTGCTTCGTTCATCAAGGTCGTTTATCGCTTCTATGGTTTTTCCGCTTGCAGTTTTCAAAACAAAGTTTTTTCCCGTATCCAAGCTTTCAAAAATATCTTCCAAGACAATTTTTTCTCCAAAGGCGATGTTTTCATAGTCTTCTTTATCTTTGAATACAAGGGGAATTATTCCATAGTTGATAAGGTTTGCTTTGTGAATGCGGGCAAAAGATTTAACCAATACAGCACGGACGCCTAAAAACATTGGTGCAAGGGCGGCGTGTTCGCGTGATGAGCCTTGACCGTAGTTTTCTCCACCTACGACAATGCAGCCATCAGGGTTTACCTTTTGATTTTCTATTGCACGTGAATAAAAACACTCATCGAGCCGTTCAAAGGTAAATTTTGAAATCTCAGGTATATTTGAGCGAAGTGGTAAAACCTTTGCCCCAGCAGGCATTATATCATCTGTACTCACATTATCTTCAGCTTTCAGTAAAACAGGAAGCGTCAAAGAATCTTTTAACTGTGGTGAAAGCGGGCAGGGTTTGATATTTGGCCCACGAATTATCTCAACCTTTGCTGCTTCTTCTGGAGTTTTGGGTGCAATGAGCATACCATCGTCGCTGCTTATCGCCGCTATATCCTCAGATGAAAGCAAGGGATTGTCGCCGTCGAGTAAGCTTTTTTCTTGATTTATATACGAGACAGAAAGCTCAGTCGGGTCTGTTATCTCCCCAGTAATTGCCGCCGCCGCTGCGGTCTCTGGAGAGACAAGGTAGACAAGCGCATCGGGTGTGCCGCTTCTGCCCTTAAAGTTTCTGTTAAAGGTTCGTAAGGAAACTCCGCCAGAAGATGGCGCAAAGCCCATTCCGATGCAGGGACCGCAAGCTGATTCCAGTATCCTAAATCCAGCCTTTATTAAGTCGCCGAGGATGCCCATTTTCTCCGCCAAAAGCAGGGTAGTGCGGCTTCCCGGAGCAATCCCAGCTTCTACGCCTGGATGTATATGTTTTCCCTTTACTATAGAAGCAACTCGTGAAAGATCATCGAGAGAGCTATTTGTACAAGAGCCAATAACAACTTGTTGCACAGCCTTGCCTTTGAGTTTTTTTACCTCAGTTACTGCATCGGGAGAATGTGGCTGACTTGCAAGAGCTTCGAGTCTAGATAAATCTATTTCAATGAGCTTGTCGTAGCTCGCCCCTTCATCGGCACTTAAGGCAATCCAATCTTTTTCCCTACCCATTGCTGCTAGGTAGTTTTTGGTAACTTCGTCAGATGGGAAAATACTACAGGTTGCCCCAAGTTCCGCACCCATATTGGTAATCGTCGCTCGTTGCGGCACCGTCAATTGCGCAATTGCAGGACCAAAGTACTCGTAGATTGCACCGACGCCACCCTTGACGGTTTCTCGTCTCAAAACTTCCAAGATAATATCTTTTGCAGAAACGCCAGCTTTCAAGACGCCTGTGAGTTTTACCCCATATATTTTTGGCTCTGTTAAGTGAAAGGCACCACCACCCATAGCGACAGCAACATCTAGGCCACCAGCACCGATCGCAATCATGCCGAGTCCACCACCAGTTGGCGTGTGTGAGTCGCTTCCAAGAAGGGTTGCCCCCGGTTTCCCAAAACGCTCCAAATGCACTTGATGACAAATGCCGTTCCCACTTCGTGAAAACCACAAACCGTATTTTTCGGCAATACTTTGTAGATATCGGTGATCGTCCATATTTCGGTAGTCGGTTTGTAGGGTATTGTGGTCAATATATGACACAGATACATCGGTTTTTACCCGCGGAATACCAATCGTTTCAAACTGCAAGTACGCCATAGTACCCGTTGCATCCTGGGTCAATGTTTGATCGATTTTTATTGCAATATCATTTCCGTCTTTTGATACACGATGTGCCGCCAATATTTTTTGTGATAAATTTAAAGCCATTTAAAAAAGCCTCCCATGTATAATGGCTTTATTTTATAAGGATTTAGTTTTTATGTCTACACTGGTTATTTTTTCAAAAATACAGTATACTTTTTTTGTGAAATTGTCATATTCTGCATTATTTTGTCTATTTTCTCTTTTTTTATGTTCTTGCAAGATTGATAAAAACTTCTATCAATATGAAGACGAGGTCTTGAGTTTAAAAAATGAGTTTAATCAAAAAACGCGCGACATTCCATGGATAGAAGAAATAGAAGCAGATATTTTATACACCACAGAGGCCGATAAAAAAAGCTCCGCAAAAAAAACGGATACAAGCGATACCCTTCTTACTTCAGATATGCTTTTTTTACATGACTCAAACACATCGAGATCAATATATCCCCATATAGAAGGTTTTGGTAGTCTGGACTCACGAAGCCTTGACCCAAAAACTCGTTATTTTCTCGACACCTTTCTCAAAGAACTTGCCTCAGCTCGCTATACCAAAGAAGCCTTTTCACCAGATGCTCGCTATCTTTCTATTATACTAACAGATTTTATAGAAAACTATCCCTTACCGGTTTCCTGGATTTTCGGAGAAGCCTTTCCTCTCAGCTCTCCTACAGCAAATTACCTAGAAGTGCCTGTCAAAATATATAGCGATAAAACGCAGGATAATAAAAAAGTCCACTATAAGCTTGTTTTTTTTCTTCTAGAGAGCGACGAAAAAAAACTTATTCAACAAATCCAAATAGGAAACATTGTATATGAATAATTATCTTTCAAAGGTAGAACGAGATTTAATTCTTTCGCATTTGATCGATGAAAAACCCTTATTGCTTTTTAAACCACTTTCTACAGAATATCTTCCACATGAAGCAGAGGCCTATCAGTTTCCGCAAATTACCATAGCGCCACAATCCTATCAGGTGGTAAATAAGGGCATTCTTTTTTTTCCTTTTAGCGACTTTTCCTTTAGTATTCCTCATGGCACTTCCATAGCGGTTTTATTTCACTTCAAAGGAAGAGCCCTCATCTTTGAATCTCAGTTTTCACATCTTACAAAAGGCTATGCGCTTGTAATCTCGCCCTATATTTTTAAACAAATAGACGATTCTATTTCACAAGAAAAAAGAATTCACGGCAAGTTTTATTTTGGCTTACAAAATGAATCGACACTTTTTGTGCCCTTTCATTCCAAAGCTTCTGTTCCACTTTTTTCTATCGATTTATGGAAGGACCTTTCATCAGAGTCTGAAAAAAAATTTCTCAGTCTTGTGGAAAGTCTCTATCAAAAAACATATTCTCTTTCAGAATTGTTTATAGAAAAAAAAGCTGCAGATACCAAGCCTTTTTATCCGCTTATAAGTGCAGCAATCTATCTCACTCAAAAAGAGGAGCGAGGCGCGGAGTCTTTTGCGGGTAGGGCGCGACCCTTGGAAATACTTTTTTTGTCAGATACACATATTGTGTTTGCAAGTGAATCTATCCGAGAAATTATGCACGAAAAGAGCGAGTATTTTATCACTATTGAAATACCGGTTCTTCGGCTGACTCGCCATATCGACTCTACTATCTTTGTTGAACAGATTTTATTTGATTCAGTTGAAGGGCAAAAAAAGGAAATAGCTTTTTGCCATATAAGCTCTCTACAAGAAGAAAACCGTAGGTTTTTAAGTGAAAAACTCTACGGCTTTGATTCAGAATTTGATTAAGGTCTAGATTGTTTTTTTTAGACCCGGTTTTTTAAAAAACATTTTATCTTTTTTTCTATTCCGTTTTATTTTGCTTCGATTTTGGAAAAGCCACAAAGACCTTGAAGTACTTCAGGAATATCGATAGAGCCATCTTCGTTTTGATAGTTTTCAAAAATCGCAACCAAGGCGCGGGACATAGCAATGGCGGTTCCGTTTAGCATATGCACAAAGGTGTTTTTTCCATCTTCGTTTTTATAACGTACATTTAAGCGACGCGCTTGAAAATCGGTACAGTTTGAGGTTGAAGTTACCTCTCCCCATTCGCCGCCGTTTCGCCCGGGCATCCATGCTTCCAAATCCCATTTGCGATAGGCAGGTGCTCCGAGGTCTCCTGTGCAAGTATCTACAACACGGAAGGGAATACCCAGTCCCGTAAAGATTTCTTCTTCGATGAGTCGTAATTCTTCGTGAATTGCATCTGAGTCTTCGGGAGTACAGTAGACAAACATTTCGAGCTTGGTAAATTGATGCACGCGATAGAGACCCTTGGAAAATTGCCCAGCTGCTCCGGCTTCTCGTCTAAAACAATGTGAAAGCCCACAGTAGCGAAGGGGAAGCCTTTCTTTTGCAAGAATTTCGTCCTTATGATAGCCACCGAGGGTGATTTCCGCTGTTGCAACCAAGCAAGCATCTTCGCCTTCGAGGCTGTAAACATTTGACTCGTTGCCACGGGGATTAAAACCAATTCCCGTTAAGATTTCTTCTCGTGCGATATCGGGGGTAATAAAGGGCGTGAAGCCGTGCTTTTTTAAGATTTGTAAGCCGTACATAGTGAGGGCTTGCTCAAGAAAAACCGCCTCATTTTTTAGATAATAAAACTTTGGTCCAGAAACCTTTGTCGCAGCTTCAAAATCGATGAGGTCGAGATTTTGTCCGAGTTCCACATGATCCTTTGGTACAAAGCTAAATTCCCGTGGTTTTCCCACTTGCTTTATCTCAAGATTTTCTGTATCAAGACTTCCGATCGGTGCATCAGGATGTGCCATATTCGGAATTTTTTTCCCTTCTCGATCGAGCGCTTCCTCAGCTTCTTTTAATTCTGCTTCCATGAGAGAAATTTTTTCTTTTAAAGCCTTTCCCTCTTCTATAAGCGCCTTTCTTTGCGCTTCATCCAGTTTTTGCTTCATCGCAGTCGCATTTTCATTGCGTTTTTGCTGAAATTCTTGCAGGGCAGAAATGAGTTGGGTTCTTTTATTGAATAATTCAACAACCAAATCCGCATCACTTGTCATATTTCTGTTTTTAATATTTTGCTTTACCGCATCAATATTTTCTTTTATAAATCTATAGTCTAACATAGGGATATCATAGTATTCTTAAGGACTCTTTTCAAGTAGTTCATTGACTTTAGTCAAAAATACAGGTAAAATTGAACAATACTGAAAGTGTACATATACTATTCTTACAAAATATAGAGGTTTTTCGTGTTTCTAAAAAGTCTTGAAATGTTTGGCTTTAAATCCTTTGCCGATCGTACTAAAATTGATTTTGCTACTGGTATAACAGCCCTGCTTGGTCCCAACGGTTGTGGGAAAAGCAATGTTGTCGATGCGGTAAAATGGGTTTTGGGCGAGCAAGCAGCAAGGTCTCTTCGCGCTGAAAAAATGGAAGACGTTATTTTTAATGGAACAGAAACGCGAAAAGCATTGAATTTTGCTGAAGTTGCGCTTACCCTTGCCAACGATAACGGCTTACTTCCACTGGACACCAGCGAAATCCAACTCAAGCGGCGTTTATATCGCTCTGGTGAAAGCGAATACTTTATCAACAATACGCAGGTAAAACTCAAAGATGTGCGAGAACTTTTTTGGGATACAGGTGTAGGTAAAACAGCCTATTCTGTTATGGAACAGGGCAAAATCGACCAAATTTTGTCGAGTAAGCCAGAAGAACGGCGGTTTTTATTTGAAGAAGCTGCGGGAATAACTCGATTCAAGGCGAAACGGGCGGAGGCTGAGCGTAAACTCGAGCGAACCGAAGAAAATATGCGCCAAGTCGACGGTATTCTGGGGGAAGTAAAGCGAAGTCACGACTCCCTTAAAATACAATCCGATAAAACCCACCAATACCGTGCCTTACGTGAATCTATTTTTAACTTTGAGCTTGATATTCAGCTCTTGCGTTTAAAAGGCTTTATAAACGACAAGGGGCGCAAAGAAGAAGACCTAAAAACCGCAAGTGAAAAAAGAGATATTGCACGAAAAGAAATAGATGAGATAAATGCTTCCGTTGCCGAACACATGGATGCGGTAAACGAAATGCAAACAAAGCTCATCGCCATGAATCAAGAAATTTTTGGACTTGCTGCGGAGCAAAAAGGAAAACAAGATCAAATAAAAATTGTTACCGAGCAACATGCAGAAGCAAAGGCAAAAATTGCGGTTTTGGAAAATCGGAAAAAAAACCTCGAAGAGCAAATAGAAAATCTCCAAGAAGAAATAGATGAAAAAGAAGCAAGCTTGCATCAAATCCACAAAAGAATCGATGACATTGTAAACAATATTTCAGAGTTTGAAAGCAATATAAAACTTGCTTCAAATCAAATTTATAAAAACTCTGATGATGTAAAAAAACTCGAAGGCGATATAGATAGTCTTGAAAAAGAAAACCGAGGCTTTCAAACCGAACTCGAGGCAATTACCGAAGACATTGTAAGTGAACTTGACCAAAAATTAAAAGATGCGGGTTATTCTTCAAAGGCACACGAGGAGGCCCTTGAAAAATTTACAGCTCTTATGGCAAACATAAAACGCCTTGCTTCTTCAAAAAAAACAATCTCGCAAGATTTTTCTGCTATTCAAGAACATACTGAGAGCGATATTTCCCAGTTTTCACAGATGGTGCTTTCGTCTTTTTCTGAACTTGAAGACTCACTCAAAGATTTGGAAAACGCCTTTGATGAGTATAAAAAAACAAGCTTACATTTTATAGATGACTTTTTATCTCCAGAAGGTATTATTACCAAAAAAAGACGCATCGATGAAAAGATAAAACAGACGCTTCAAAAAATGCAAGAAAAAAAGCAGGAGATTGTAAAGCTCGAAGAAGAAAACAAGGTTTTATCTCAAAAGATTAACGAGTATCGAGAGACGCTCGAAAAACTACGTATCAACCAAGCGCAGATGAGAAGTGAGGTGCAAGCTTCAGAAGACCAAATACGCATAATCCGCCGCGAACTACGTAACCAAGAAAATGCCTTATCCGATTTAGAAAACGAAGTATTTACAGAAAAAAAACGCTCAGAAGAAATAAACGAGCAAATCATAGAGCTTGAAGGAGAAATTGCCTCGATTGAACATAGGGGACGGACGCTTACAAAAGAGCTTGAAAACCTCGAGTACAGCATTAGTTCCAAAAATAAGGATGTTTCTGGAAAGCAAGATGCGGTTCAAAAGAAAACACAAGAGCTCGGTAAATATCAAGCACAACTAGAAAAAATAAATCTCGACATTGTTACCATAGATACGGAAATACGTAACCTAAAAGATAACTTCAGAGAAAGCCATTCACGAGATTTGCTTGAGTTTGAAGAAAAAATGTATACCATAACTATGCCGATTATGAGTTTGCGAGAATCTTTGTCAAAGGCTCGACAAGAATTAAAAGACATAGGCTCGGTAAACCTTATGGCGCCAGAAGAATTTCTTGAAGTAAAAGAGCGCTATGATTTTTTAACAAAGCAAATTGCCGACCTTGTAAAAGCGCGAGATGACTTAAAACGCATTACCGAAGAAATTCGCGCTGAATCTACTGAGCTTTTTATGGCAACCTACAACAATATAAAAAAGAATTTTCACAATATGTTCCGTCGTCTTTTTGGAGGAGGGAAGGCAGAACTGCGCCTCACAGACCCACAAAACGTACTGGAATCTGGTGTAGAAATTTTTGCGCAACCGCCGGGAAAAAAACTTGAAAACATAGCTCTATTATCTGGTGGTGAAAAAACAATGACCGCAATCGGACTTTTATTTGCAACATACATGGTTCGTCCCTCTCCGTTCTGCTTGCTCGATGAAATTGACGCAGCCCTCGATGAACAAAACGTTCTTCGCTTTGTCCATACATTGCGTGAATTTGCAAATGTAAGTCAGTACATTGTTATAACACACAATAAAAAAACAGTAACCGGAGCCGGCACAATGCTCGGCGTAACGATGGAAGAATCTGGCGTAAGTAAGGTTATTACGATTCGTCTTGAAAATGAGGGAAGTAGCTCAGACTCTATTCCATTTATTGAACCATTTGAAGAGGAAGATGTTCCCCTAGAAGAGGATGTGTATATGCCACCGCATCCACCCAAGCGAGTGAGGAACGAGCAAAGATAAACTAGGCATTAGTTTTTTACAAGGATGATACGTGATTGATCGAGTAAAACAAGTTTTTAGCGCTTTTCAAGATTTTATTGTAAATCTAACTTATAGTATCTTGCACAAAACAGGTCTCGATGTTTTTTATCAAAAATATCCGAAACGCTTTTTTACTGTCTTATCGATTATCCTTGTAGCTCTTTTTTTAAGTGTAACCGTATATGGAAAAGTATTTATAAAAAAAGCGGTTATTCCCCAAAGGGAAATCTACAACTTTGATTTAGATCAAGATTTGCTTCCACCTGCTGAACCACTTTTTCGCGAAGAATATTATCTTTCTAGGGAACAAAAAGAAAAGTGGAGCGATGAAGATATTCAAGAATGGTTTACTATACCAAACGAATATATGATAGAAAAACTGCATGATGACAATACCCGTCTAATTCAAGGCATAATGGAGGGAAGTCCATGAAAATACATAGCCAAAACTTTTTTTTGAGAAGCATTTTTTTTGCTTTCGCTTTTCTTTTTTTTACCTTTGTCTCTTGTAAATCTAGGCCCGAGCAGGTCGCAGTCGAAGAATCCCTTTTAAGTGAAGCACTTGTCGAAAATCTTGAACCCCTAGCAAGTGATGTAGAGCTAGATGAAAAAGATGAGAGCATGCTTGAAGAGGGAATTGTAGTCAGCGACTGGCTTGAAAAAAGCGAAGAAGATAATAGAAGAGATAAACTCGACTTAATCGACTTAGTTGATTCAAGTGATAGTGATACAAGTGCTACAAACTATATAAGTGATGTAGACGATACAAGTGATATAAATAATTCAACCGATACAAAGCCTATCTCCGATGAGCTTGTTGGTGAAGATTTTGAAACTATCAAAGAAAAAAGCGACATTCTTTTTGAAGAGCCAATCGTAGAAAGTCTTGGCTTTTTTCCAGAACAGGATTTAGAGAGCGATGAAAATCAAGCTGTTTTTGACACTGTTGTTTCCGATAAAGTTGCAGATAGCGATAAAAGTGAAAAAAAACTCATTCCCGTTCAAACACAAGAAGTAAAAACAGAAGCGAAAATATGGCAAGGTGATTTGGAAACAGAAAAAACTGATATAGTACCGAGTACCGAAGAGGTGATAACGGAAATTGAAGATTTACAAAGAACACCGATTCAAGTTCCAAGTCCGCCTGCTAGTCCGCAAGTTGCCGAGCTAGCACAAGCGCCACAAATCACACAAGCACCAGTAGTGCAAACTCCAAGCCCCAGCCCCCCGATTCAGGAAGCGACAAAAGTCCAGGAAATAAAAACCGAGAATATTCAAGAAGCGCAATTTGCTGAGCCAGAGGAAAAAAGCCTACCAGAAATAAAGGAGCTTGCAAGTAAAACAAAGGCTGATGCAAAAAACAATCAGTTTTTAGAAATACGCTATCCGGGAAGTGGTTGGATTTATATAGGAGAAGAAGGGCAGGAAAATTTTGTATCCTATGTGGGCAGAAAAATAGTAGATGGGGATACACTTTTTACTTTGAAAACAACGAAACCAGGGCTTACTCGCCTTGAGTTTTATAAATCGGATCCACTTTCACAATCATATATCGAAGATACAATTGAATTGACTATAAGTGATGAAAGAGCCCTTGATTCTGAAAAAAAACTCATTGACAGCTATGACTACGAAGATGCTTTGAAAGCGCCAGAGGCTATAACAGCAGAAAACGAAGGGCAAAAATCTCTTGCAGGGTCTCAGTCAGCTTTGAGGGATGAACCTGAGCTAGAAGAATTCGCTTTTTTACCGCCAGTTGAAACAATGCCGAGCGAAATGCTTTTGTCAAGTGCAAAAGAATCCATGGCAAATAATGCGCCAGAGGATGCTCTTTTCTATCTCGACGAATTTTTACGTGTCAGTTTAGACAATACTGACGAAGCTTGGTTTTTGCGTGGACAATTATACGAAAAACCCGGAAAAACGCGAAACATACAGCTTGCACGAGAATCATATCAAACCATTGTCGACGCCTATCCTTCGAGTGCATTTTGGAAACAAGCCAGTGATAGAATTTTGTATATTGATAAATTTTTCTTTATAATTAAATAAAAGTACCTATAAAACGCCACTAATAAGGTATGAGCCTTATTAGTATATATAAATGGAAAGAAAAGCTCCATCGCTTTTTATCCTTTCTTTGTGGGAATGAAAAATGCCTGCGTTGCGGAGAAAGGAGCGTTTTTTTATTGTGCAATCCTTGCCTTGCAGATTTTATGGAAACCCCAAAGGATTTGAGTCAATACTGCAATAAATGCGGTAGTTTTCTTGTAAGTGAAAAAGAAACTTGCTTAAGTTGTCGCGATTCACCTTTGCTGGAACATGTCGATTTTGTCTTACCACTGCATTCCTATCGTTTATGGAAAAAAGAAGTTTTATTTTACTGGAAAATTCTGGGAAACCGTTCTTTTTCACCGGTTATTGCAAAAATGTATGCAGAAGTTTTGGAGCGTTTTTTCTTTGGCATAGCCCTTGTTCCCATACCACCGCGCCCGGGAAAAATACGAAAAACAGGCTGGGATCAAATAGACGAAATTACAAAGATACTCTCGTTAAATAAAAAACATAAAATCTTAAACCTTTTAAAACGTGTAAGCCGTAGACAACAAAAAAAAATGAACCGACAGGAGCGCTTAGATACAATCGGTCGAGTCTATGCTTTAAAAGATGGTATAAAAGACCTACCGTCAAAAGTTGTTTTAATCGATGATATTATGACAACTGGGGCAACCTTGGAAAGTTGCGCGCTCGTGCTCAAAGAAGCTGGAGTAAAAGAAGTTTACGCCCTTTGTTTATTTATAGGTTCTTAAAGACTCAGTTTTTGAGAGGTCTTTTACATATTCTCGTATTTTTGTACTTCTTCTTGTAAATGCAGTATTTCTACACCGGCTTGCGAGAACATTTCAAGAGAATCTTTGCTATCATGGTATTTTTTTTCGCAAACAACTCGTTTAATGCCACAATTGATTATAAGCATGGCACAGGTTCTACAGGGCGTCATCTTGCAGTAGAGCGTCGCTCCGTCAATGGCAATCCCTCGTTTTGCTGCCTGTGTTATAGCATTTTGCTCTGCGTGCACCGTGCGAACACAGTGCTGTGTTACCTCGCCACTCTCATGCACCATTTTTTTTAGCTTATGCCCAACATCATCACAGTGCGGCAAACCAGTTGGACTACCAACATAACCGGTAACAAGGATTTGATTCTCTTTTGCTATAACACAACCACTTCGTCCCCTGTCGCAGGTAGCACGTTTTGCCACCGTTTGACAAATTTCCATAAAATATTCGTCCCAGCTGGGTCTTTTATAGGCTTTCTCACTCATCATCTTCTCTTTCACTTTGTATAAAATATAGTTCTTCTAGACTTGGCATCCATATATACTCTTTTTCGAGCAGCTTTATTTTTTCTTCCAATGGTAGCTCTGCAATGTTTTCTAGTTTTTCTAAAAAGAGAACATAGCTTTCCATTTGTATGTTTGACGAGGGCAGAACTTTCGTTATAAGCCAGCGATCTTTATGAAAAACAAGTTCTACATAGTCTTCGCAAAATTCTACAACGAGGTCATCTTCACCCTCATTTTTGATAAAATAAAATTTGACAGTATATTGTCTCTTTTCATTATCTGCTATATCAGGTACTGCAATTTTATTTTGTGCACTTGCTTTTTGAGAAAAAGGATTGAGCAGCGTATCTCCAATTTTTAGATGGCTAATCCCAAACATACCAGAATCTACCAAACTTGCATTTTGTATTTTTTCTATGGGATGCACAAAGGGGCGTATGCGCTCATACGATTCTCTAGTCATTTTGATTACGTGATAGGTAGCTATAATCGATTCATATGGCGACTTTGTTTTTTTGTATAAGAGATTTGATGAAAGGCTCAGGTCGAGCGTATTAACCGCCGTGTAATACGCCTCGATCGTTTCAATATCACTTAAACCGAGGGAGTTTGGACCAGCTTTTTTATCTCTCATAAAACCTATGATGGTGAGGGCAAGGAGAAAAAAAATAGCTGCAAAAATAATGAGTTTTGTTGCATGTTTTTTTAAGAAAATAATACGACTATTTCTTTTTTGTTTTTTTTCTAACCATTCTTTTCGTTCTTTTTCTCGCAGTATATCTAGATTTTTTTCAGTTATCTCTGGTTCCAGGTAGCTTTTATCGAGGAGGGGCAAGGATGGCTTTTCTTTTTTCCCTTGAAGAATGGACTCTACCGCAAGAATCATATCTTGTGGAAAAGAGGGATTATATAAATGAAGTGGTATACATTCTGCGTATTGTATATGTTCTTGCCGTTTTTCTTCATCGAGACTCGGGTAGGGGAAGTCCCCTGTAAGATAGATATATATGTATACTGCAAGGCAAAAGTCTATACTGTCTTGTCCACTGAGAGAACGGTTTCTAAAACGACCAAAGAACTCGCTTTTTTTTGTTTCAGACAAGGCATTAAAAGAGCGAAGACAGAGTTCTTGTGGTAAAAACAAGAGAGAGTCTTCTGAAACCAAAATGCCCATAGGACCGGTGTTGGGGAGGGCTATGTTTTTTTCTAGCGCTTCTGTATAGGCTCTTTGAATACGGTATATACTATCTTGTTTTTTTTCTCGCTCGCCTTCCATGAGAATCTCATAAAAAGACCTGCCTTCAAAGCCAGGACCAATGAGCGTCATTGTTTTTGTCTTTTTACCAGCATCCTCTTGGGTGCCGGTAAAAAACCATTCTGTAAAATCAATTTCACTGTCATTAAAGCTCACAAGGAAGCCTGCTTCCTTTAATAAAGGAAATAATTTTGATTGTGCAAATTCTCGGCTGCCTATTTCAGTGTGTAAATAGACAGCATCCTCATGAGCTTTTAAGTTCATTTAGCGACCTCTTGCATTATACAGATACTTGAAATAATCCATGGATGTGGAAAAACTTGCGTCAAAGAGCGGTATTGTTTCCTGGTAGGATTCCAAGCTCTTCCAAAAGGTGTAAAATTCTGGATCTACAGAAAAAGCATCAGCATAAATTTTTGAGGCTTCAGCATCCGCCTTACCCTTTATTTCCTGCGCTGTTCTAAAAGCCTCAGATTCAATGCGTTTTTTATCTTTTTCAAGTTTTCCGAGTTGGTCTGCTTTTTGTCCTTCACCAAAGGAACGATAGGCTTGTGCAACCTTGTTTCTTTCTTTAATCATTCGGTTATACACAGATTCAGTCATTTCATCAGAGTATTTTATTTGCCGTGGCAAGATATCGATGAGTTCTATACCATATTGTGGAAGCATTTTTTGAGCCTCTATAGCCATCTCATTCGTCAAATGCCGTCTTCCCTTATACACCGACTCAGACTTTGTCGCAACATTTATAAGAGAGCTGATTTGGTCCGTTGCCTCATCACTGAGCGATTCTATGCTTGGGTCGATGCTTTCTTCTTCGTTTATAAGGTTTGAAGAGCGAACAATTTCACTCAACCTATTTTGGGTAATAATCGTCCTTGTCGCAGAATCTATAACATCGCTGAGCCTCGTATAGGCCGCTTCAAGCGTTTTAAAGGACTGATAAAAGAGCGCAGGGTCA